>Ga0302319_10027053_pt1 | contig 10073 bp, 9 predicted proteins | sample Bog_T0_2_FD_203319 | JGI IMG/M metagenome (GOLD analysis project Ga0302319, IMG submission 203319) | Peat permafrost microbial communities from Stordalen Mire near Abisko, Sweden - Bog_T0_2 | ecosystem: Environmental > Terrestrial > Soil > Wetlands > Peat | place: Sweden: Abisko, Stordalen Mire...
TGCGCGCAGGGCTATTGCAGCATTGATGCGCTGATGGGCGCCTTTCAGGCCGACGGCGCCGAGCACGGGTTCAGTCACGCGAATGAGAGGGGCGCTGCGGGTTGCGGCGATTTGGGCTACGACCTCCGCGGCTTCTTCAACCAGAGGGCCGGTGACAACGGGGACGCCGGGCTTGATGATGCCGGATTTTTCCCAGGCGATTTCCTCAAGGGTACCGCCAAGGAGTGCCATATGGTCCATGCCGATGGCTGTGATGATGGAAACCAGCGGGGCGATGACGTTGGTGGAATCGAGGCGGCCGCCGAGGCCGGTTTCGAGGATGATTACGTCGAGATTGGCGTCTCGGAATATTTCGAGGGCGAGGGCGGTGGTGATTTCGAAAAAGGTGGGGGTAATTCCGGTGCGGTCGCATACGGCGCGGATGCGGGTGAGATGAGTGGCGATTTCGGCAGGCGGAGCCATTTCGCCATTTATCCGGATGCGCTCACGGAAGGTGATGAGGTGCGGGGAGGTGAAGAGGCCGGTGCGCATGCCGGCGGCACGACAGATGGAGTCCATCATGGCGCAGACGGAGCCTTTTCCGTTGGTGCCGGCGGCGTGGAGGAATCGCTGGGCGCCCTGCTCCCAGCCGAGTGCGGCGAGGAAGTCGCGCATGCGGTCGAGGCCGAGTTTGATGCCGCGCTCCTGGGTTGCGTAGAGCCAGGACAGGGTTTCGGGGTAGGAAGACATTGATAACGATCAGCGCGGTGTTTTTTTACCGCAGATTCACGCAGATTTTGGGTCGATTAACTTGGGAACGCTCATGCGTTGGTTTCCTTGTCCGCGGTAACCTGTGGGGATTTATGAACGCTGGCGGATTGCTGGAGAGGATGCCAGGCAGGAGCTTTAATCGGACTGCGGGCCTCGCCCTCGGGCGCGCCTTAGTGGTCTCGTGCTGGCGCCAAGGTTTGCTCGCTTCGCTCGTTACCGGATGCGGCCAATCGGGAGATTGGCGCTCCCGGGAGATCCCGCGGCCGTCTTTCAAATCAGCAATCTCTTCTTACTCCGCGGTGCAGAGGTAGTTCAGGATTTCGCCGATGGTGGAACGCATTTTCTTGCGATGGACGATGAGGTCCACGAGGCCGTGGTCCTCGAGGAACTCGGCGGTCTGGAAGCCGGGCGGGAGGTCCTGGTGGGTGGTCTCGCGGATGACGCGGGGGCCGGCGAAGCCTACCATGCATTTTGGCTCGGCCAGGATGATGTCCCCGAGGGTGGCGAAGCTTGCGGAGACGCCGCCGGTGGTGGGATTGGTCAGGACGGTGATGTAGGGAAGGCCGGCGCGGGCGTGCAATGCGAGGGCGCCGCTGGTCTTGGCCATTTGCATGAGGCCGAAGAGGCCCTCGTGGACGCGGGCGCCGCCAGCGGCGGTGAAGATGATGACGGGGAGCCGGTGCCTGGTGCCGTACTCGATCATGCGGGTGATTTTTTCACCGACGACGGAGCCCATGCTGGCGGCGAGGAAGCGGAAATCCATGGCGGCGACGGCGACCTGGCGTCCCTCTGACCTGCCGGTGCCGGAGATGACAGCGTCCGGCATGCCAGTGAGTTTCTGGTATTTGTCCAGGCTTTCGCGGTAGGCTTTCGGACCGCGGAAATTGAGGATGTCGGTGGGCTGCATGCCGGCGTCAAATTCCTCGAAGGCTTCGGCATCCATGAAGCTAGTGAGGCGCTCGAGGGCCTGCATGGTGAAATGGTAGTCGCACTTGGGACAGACGTGGAGATTCTCCACGAGGGTCAACTGGTGGATAACCTCGCCGCAATCGGGGCATTTTTGCCAGAGTCCCTCCGGCATTTCGCGTTTCCTGCTGTCGGAGTTGAAGGGCGGTTTCTTGAAGATGGACATCGGTCTGGAGGGCCTGCCTGGAAGGGAGCGTCAGCCGCGCGCGACGGTAATCGCCCGGACGGAAGCCGCACCTGCCTTGAGCAGAACGAGTGCGCATTCATCCAGGGTGGACCCCGTCGTCAGGACATCGTCCACGAGAACCAGGTGATGGCCGCGCACGGGGATACTCTGCCGCATCCGGAAGGCATTCCGCAAGTTTTCCATGCGCCTCTTGCGGTCGTAGGCAAGCTGGCTGGTGGTATTGCGGGTGCGCAGGAGGCAATCTGAAACGGGGAGGTGGGCCTCTTTGGCAACGAGACGGGCTATCTCGAGGGCCTGGTTGAACTCCCGGTGGCGCTCCCGCGCACGGAACAAAGGAACGGGAACGAGGGCATCGACGGGGTGCGCCTGGATGCGGGGATCGTCGAGGGCCTCGGCGGCCCATGCGGCGAGGGGGTGGCGGAGGCGGAACTCGCGCAGGTATTTGAAGCGATGGATGAAATCGCGGACGACGCCCTCGCTGCGGTACCGGGCAACGGCGCAGGTAAAGTGGAACTGGCGTCCGGCGCAATTACCGCAAGTGAAGGGGCCGGTAATTGCGCCGCGGAAGGGCTCGGAGCAGACCTGGCAAAATGGGGCCTCGATACGGACGGCGCTGGCGGCGCAAGGTTCGCATAGATAATGGGGGTGGACGACGGCGCCGCCGCAGGCCTCGCAACAAGGGGGGTATAGGAGGGAAATGAGGGCGTGGGCGGGATTGGCCAACGCCTGCGTTAAGCCCCGCAAATCGTTCATCTTGGAAAGATGTTTAACCACGGATTTCACGGATTTACACGGATTTACGGATTCTGCATCGGTGGTTATTAAACTTTCCGAGTGTTATCGCGGCTTCGCCGCGCCATGAATTTGGGAGTTCAAATTTTCCTCAGCATCAGCCAGACAATACCCCAGGCGAGCAGGAGGGTCAGCAGCGGGCCGAGGCCGATGAGGCCGAACTTTTCGTTCGGGCCGATCCAAGGCCAGGCTACCGACTGGCGGGTCACGGCGAGCATGCCCATTTTCCCGAGGATCCATCCAGAATGCAGACCGACAGGCATCCAGAGGGACCGGGTCCTTTCCCGCGTGTAGCCGAGGATCACGCCGACGAGCAAGAGGGTACCGAATCCGCCAAGCAGGAGGCCGGGCTCCCGGAATTGTGAAAAGGCGTCTGGCAGAATGGCAAGGCCGGACCACCAGTGAATCGCCGCCATGCCGATGGCGCGGTCGGGTTGCTTCAGGAAATGCACAATGGCGTAGAGCACTGCGACTGAGACCATCGCAAAACTATGCGCTGTAGTCTTGCGCACGGCGCCTTGGAGGGCACCGCGGAAAAATGCCTCCTCGAAGATGGAGACGATCAGCGCGGTCAGGGGCAGCCACCAGAGCTTGGCGTAATTGACATGCGAATGCATCCGGAACACCCCGGTGAAGGTGAGGATAGCCCCGAGGCCGAGCAGGGTGCCGAATGCAACGAGGAAACCGGCGAGCAGGCGGCGCGGCCCGCGCTGGTCCGGGACGAGTCCGAGATCGTTGCCGAAGTTGTCGATTCCCAGCGCCCGCAGCAAAGGCCAGAGCAGGAGAAGCGCGGCGATCATGACCCCCCGGTCGAAGTAGCGCGGAAATTCGGTCTTCGCGAGGAAGGCTGTGAGCCACGCGCTGTGCAAATGGGCGGAGGCGACCTGGGCCATCCAGAAGAGCGGGGGCGCGAGCAGTGCGCCGAGCAAGACGGTGGCGACGAGATAAAGAAGAATCTGCCCGAGCGCTTTCAAAAAATGGTAGTGTCCCGGTTTAACGGCAACGACCCCGCCTTGTCGAAGCATCTCTGAGTGCTTAGTGTCGCAATCCCAATCTCATGCGCAACGAACATTCCTGGAAAGAAACGACCGAGGACGGCGACAGACGCGAAGTGCGCGCCTCGAAATTCGGGGGCAACTGGCGGATTCAATCAAGGCTCAAGGGCGAGGAGATGTGGACCTATTACGACAAGCCGCGGATCGAGGACGTGAAGGAGCTGCGCGATGTGCTTTTCCGCAAATACCAGCGGCGGCGGGCGACCCATGAGGAATTGATCGCGGTGGAAGCGTGGATCAAACGGCTCGAGAATACATGACGCCGGATCGCACCGCCGAGCTGATCGCGCTGGACAAGCGTCACCTCTGGCATCCGTTCACCCCGATGCGCGACTGGATGGCGCCGGAACATGAGCCGCTGGTGCTGGTCTCCGGACAGGGGGCGATGCTGCGGGATAGCGAAGGGCGGGAGTATATCGACGGGAATTCGTCGATCTGGACAAATATCCATGGACACAATCATCCGGCGATCAATGAGGCGATCCGGGAGCAGCTCGGGCGGGTTGCGCATACGTCCTTTCTCGGGTTTACGAATCCGCCGGCGATTGAGCTGGGGCGCGAGCTGGTGCGGATTGCCGCGCCGGATGTTATGACGCGCGTTTTCTATTCGGACGATGGATCAACCGCGATCGAGGTGGCGATCAAGATGGCGCTCCAATATTTCCAGATCAAAGGGGAGGCGCGGAGGGAGCGATTCGTGGCGTTTGAGAATGGGTACCATGGCGATACGCTTGGGGCGGCCAGCCTGGGGGGGATCAACCTTTTCCAAGGGCGGTTTGCGCGGTACCACTTCCCGACGGAGCACGTTTCGTCCGTGGAGGATCTCGAAGCGCTGCCGGAACCGGAGGGCATCGTTGCGGTTGCCATTGAGCCGCTTATCCAGGGCGCGGCCGGAATGCGGCCGTGGCCGAGCGGACTTTTAGCAGCGGTGCGGCAATGGTGCGACCGCACCGGCGTACTGCTCATCGCGGACGAGGTGATGACGGCGTTTGGGCGGACTGGGACGATGTTCGCCTTTCAGCAGGAAGGAGCGGTGCCGGATTTCCTGGCATTCGCGAAGGGACTGACCGGGGGGTTCATGCCGCTGGCGGCGACGCTGACGACGGCGAAAATCTTCGAGGGGTTCCAGGGGGAGACGTTTTACTACGGGCATAGTTATTGCGGGAATCAGATGGCGTGCGCGGCGGCGCTCGCGAGCTTGCGGATATTCGAGGAGGAAGATGTGTTGGCGGGGTTGCAAACGAAGATCGCCCAATTGACCCGCAAGCTGGATGGGCTGCGCGCAAACCCGCACGTGCGCGAGATTCGCCAATGCGGATTCATCGCGGGCATTGAGTTGGGTGGACTGGACGGCGCACCGCTGGATCCGATGCGGCGGGCGGGCACGCAAGTCTGTATCGCTGCGCGCAAACACGGGCTGCTGACCCGGCCCATCCTGGACACCATTGTGCTGATGCCGCCGCTCTGCACGACGCCGGAGCAGATTGATCAGGCGTGTGAGGCGGTGGAATTGGCGATCGCCGAGGTCTTAGGCCAAGGCTCCGGTCACTGACCGCGCGCCGATACCAATACCACGCCATGCGCCGGCACCGGGCATGAGAATGTCCCGGTGAATGCCCCAAGGTCCTGGTGAAGCCAGAGATCGCGCAGCTTTTGCGGCCCACTGAGACCGGCTGCGGTCCAGTCGAGCGCGGCAGTCGCCGGGGCATCGCCCCGATTGAACAGACCGATCGCCTTCGATCCGTCTTTCAACGGCTTGACCCAGACCTCGACGCCGGCCGTTTGCGAGACGCGCTTCGCCCCGAGGGCGAGCGGATCCTGATCGACGGCCAGTACCTCGTCGTTCGTGATGAGGGATGTGGTCCAGTCGTCCGTGTCCGGCAGGTTATTGCCAAGAATGAGCGGAGAGGAGCAAAGGGACCAGAGAGACATGAGCATGCGTTGCTCGTCGTGGGTGAAGCGGGTCTGGCGTTCCTTGCCGGCGATGGTGCACTCGATGCCGATGTGGCCGAAGGGGATCATGTCGCAGTCCGGATAATGCCCGGGGCCACCCACGCCCTGCCAAGTGGCCTCGAGGTCGAAGGCATGATTCAGATCCTTCCACCGGTCCCAGAAATCGCCAGAGATGCGCCATTGATTGGCAAGGGTTGAGATCTCCGTGGCATGAACGACATCGGTGGCTCCCGGCGAGGTGCTGAAGACGATGGGCCGCCCACATTTATCCAGCGCCTTACGGATCATCCGGATCTCCGCGCCATGATAGGGGACAGATAAATCGTCCACCTTGACGAAGTCCAGCCCCCACGAAGCGTATAGCTGGAACATCGCGTCGTACCATGCCTGCCCCGCCGCGTTATCCCGCACGCCATACATATCCGGGCACCACGAACAACGGCTGTGCGGGTCGCCCGCGTCCGCCGCGGTAAAGGTGCTGCCGGCGATGGGCGTCTTCGCATTGACCGCCTGGCGGGGGATGCCGCGCATCAGGTGGAAACCGAACTTCAGGCCCATCGCGTGGATCTTATCCGCCAGCGGCTTGAAACCGGCACCGTCCGCCGCGGAAGGAAACCGGTTCAAGGACGGCAGGAGCCGCCCATATTCATCTGCGGCCAGTTTCGCCCCGGCCCGCTGCTTGTTGAACTGGCGGTCATCGGTGGGCGAAACGGAGTCGTACCAGCGAGCGTCGATCACGACGTAAGTCCATCCGTGCGAAAGCAGATGGTCCTTCATGTATTGGGCATTGGCCAGCGTCTGGTCCTCATTGATGCTGGTGCCCCAGGCATCGTAGCTGTTCCAGCCCATGGGCGGCGTGGGCGCCCATTGCCAGTATGCGGGAGCAGGACCGGCAATTGCGGAACAGGTCTGTGCGAGAAGCAGAGCAAGAAGGAAGCGGACCCGCGGGCGGGCATCGGTATGGGGGAACATGCCGGCGACGATAGAAGCCTGGACAAACGCTTTCAACCCCAACGGCGCACGGTGAAAAGGGCCATGTCCGCCGTCGCGGACCCGGGAAACGGATTGATCGGCCGCGACCATCGCATACAACGCGGGTTACCCCCCCTACGCACATGAAATCCCCCCTCCGTTTTCTACTGCTCCTCGTCCTCCTCTTTCCCACCCGCTCTCTCAAGGCCGATGTCACACCCAACGGGCTCTTCTCGGACCACATGGTGTTGCAGCAGGGGATGAAAGTGCCGGTCTGGGGCGATGCAGCCGAGGGCGAGCAGGTGACTGTTGGGTTTGCAGGGCAAAAGGCCACCGCCACTACGAAAAATGGCCGCTGGATGGCGTGGCTGACTCCAATGAAGGCATCGAACACACCGCAGACGATGACCATTACCGGGTCCAATACCATCGCAATCCAGGATGTCCTCGTCGGCGAGGTCTGGGTGTGCGGCGGGCAATCGAACATGGAGCGCCAGCTCGGGCTCCGGCCGCCGCAAAACCCGCTGGTCAACTGGCAGCAGGAAGCCGCCTCGGCGAATTACCCGCTCATCCGGCAGATGTTTGTCCCCCACGTGATCGCCGCGAGCCCGCAGCTCAATCTTTCCGGGACATGGAGCGTTTGCACGCCGCAGACGGCGATCAACTTCACGGCGGTGGGTTACTACTTCGGGCGCGACCTCTACAAGAACCTGAACGTCCCGATCGGCCTGATCCACAGCTCATGGGGCGGCACTCCCGCCGAGGCATGGACCCGACATGAGATCCTGGCCGGCAATCCGTTGCTCACCCCCATACTGGATGACTACGCCAAGGCTGTCGCGAGCTACCCGCAGCGGCTGGCGAAGTTCAAGGCCGATGAGCCGAAGCTGATGCAGGATTACACCGCTGCCGCAGCGCTGGCCGCCGCACAGGGCAAGCACGCCCCGCCGGCGCCCAAGGCACCTGGCGATCCAGACAAGGGCCCGTATGGCCCATCGCACCTTTACGATGCGATGATCAACCCGCTGCTCCCCTATGCCATCCGCGGGGTCATCTGGTACCAAGGCGAGTCGAATTCCGACCGTGGCATGCAATATCGCACCCTTTTCCCGGCGATGATCGCCGACTGGCGGGCCCAGTGGGGCGAGGGCGATTTCCCGTTCCTCTTCGTGCAAGTGGCCGGGTACGCGAAGACGGTCCCTGAGATCCGCGAGGCGCAATTATTTACCGCGCTTAAAACCCCCAACACCGCCATGGCCGTGATCACGGATTACAGTGATGCCACGAACATCCATCCCTCCAACAAGGAGCCTGTTGGCGACCGGCTCGCCCTTGCCGCGCGGGCGCTCGCATACGGCCAGTCCATCGAGTACTCCGGGCCGCTCTACAAAGAAGCGAAGATCGATGGCGGGAAGGTAATCCTTTCCTTCACGCATACGGGCACGGGACTGACTTCCAGGGGCCAGCCGCTCAAGGGGTTCACGATCGCCGGTGCGGACAAGGCCTTTGTCCCCGCGGACGCGGAAATAAAAGGCGATACCGTGGTGGTCTCCAGCCCCCAGGTCCCCTCCCCATCCGCCGTCCGCTACGGCTGGGCGAATGTGCCGGACTGCAACCTCTATAACGTCGAGGGCCTGCCGGCATCGCCGTTCCGGACTGACCCGGATTGACCGCCGTCAATTCCGCGTAAACATCGCGGCGAACGCCCCGTCCACCTTGTCCCGGAATGGCAGCGTCCGGCGCGCTTCCCGGAACTTCAATTCCGGCGCCGCGGCGCCCGCACGGCGCACCACATCCTCGTTCTCCTCCGGCTCCATGCTGCAGGTGCTGTACACGAGCGTGCCGCCCGGTTTCAGCAGCCGGGCCAGGTTCTTAATCAAACCCGTTTGCACCTCCGGCATCCTGGAAAAATCATGCTCCTTCAGCCGCCACCGCACATCCACGCGCCGGCGGATGACCCCCGTATTGCTGCACGGCGCATCCAGCAGGATGCGGTCAAATGTTCCCATCTCCTTCGGCTCAGGCGGCGCGTTCAGCCAATCCGCCCGCTTCACCTCCACATTCGACACCGCGAGACGCTCGAGGTTCTCCCGCAATCGCACAAGCCGTTCCGCCGAGACATCGCACGCCACGATCTGCCCCTCGTTCTTCATCAATTGCGCCAGGTAACTCGTCTTGCCCCCGGGCGCGGCGCAGGCATCCAGCACCCGCTCGCCGGCGCGCGGCGCCAGCAGCTCGCACGCCATTAGCGTGCTCGGGTCCTGCACGTAGCAGAGTCCGCTCACGATCCACGGGATCGGCAGCTTAGCCGTCCGCAGCATCAGCGGATGCGCCTCGATCGGCTCCCCTCCCCCGGCCCGCGCCAGTTCCCCCGCGGATACCTTCAGCTCATTGACCCGCACCAGGATATCCGCGGGATCGTTGTTCCACTCGCACAGTGCCGCCGTATCGGTCTCGCCAAATTGCCGGTTCCATCGTGTCACCAATACCTCCGGGTGCGAGAGCCGCACGCCTACCGGTGACCCCGCGAGCGTCTTCAACAGTTCCTTCTCCTCCCGCAGGTATCGCCGTAGCACCGCGTTCACCACGGACCGCGAGCGCCCCGCCGTATTCACGGTCTCATTCACCGCCGCGTGCTGCGGGATGCGGGTCCGCAGCAATTGGTAAATGCCCATGCGCAGGGCCTGCCGCGTCCGGGCATCCGGTTCATCCTCCCGCAGCTTCGCAATTAAAAAATCGAGCGTCCGCCGGTAGCGGATGATCCCGTAGAAAATCTCCGTGAACAGGCTCCGGTCCAGCGTCGAGAACCGGTTCAGTTCCAGTTCCCGGTGCAGGATGACATCCGCGAAGTCCGTCCCCTTCTCCCAGCGCATCAGCGCCTCTACGCAAGCAGCTCTGGGATTGGCAGCCATGGTGTGTGTGCGGCGCTCAGCCGGGTCCGCTCATGCGGTCCCACCCCCGCGCGCCTTCGCTTTTTTGGTTTCGCACTCCTCGTTCAGCCGCCGGATGTCCATCGCCAGTTGCTTCTCGATCATCTCAACCTCCTGAACCTGGCCACTTCCAAGCGCTTTCGCAATCTCCCCCTTCAGGAACAACTCCCGCTCCGCCACCCGCGCCCGGTACGTGGACTCGATCTCCGCGATCTCGCTCTTTTGCTTCGAGGTCAATTGCTGCGTGGGCGCCTGGCGTTCCAGGCGTTCCATTGCCAACTCGTAGGCCGATTTCATGAAAGGATTTTTGCCCGTTGCAAGCTGCTCTTCAACTCTTAATCTATCGCACTCTCGATCCCGGCACCATGATCAAACTCGTCTCCACGGACTTCGATGGCACACTCGTCAATCACTTCGAGCGGCCCCCCGTGGTGCCGGAACTGATCGCCCTGCTGCTCAAGCTGCGCA
>Ga0302319_10027057_pt1 | contig 10073 bp, 10 predicted proteins | sample Bog_T0_2_FD_203319 | JGI IMG/M metagenome (GOLD analysis project Ga0302319, IMG submission 203319) | Peat permafrost microbial communities from Stordalen Mire near Abisko, Sweden - Bog_T0_2 | ecosystem: Environmental > Terrestrial > Soil > Wetlands > Peat | place: Sweden: Abisko, Stordalen Mire...
GGAATCCAGGCGGCGGCGCCGCCGGCGGCTATCAGCCGAGACCCAGTATGGGCGCTCCCGCGAACCGTCCTGTCCCGGCAGGTCCATCGGCCAATCATCCGACGACGAACATGCCGTCAGCCAACCACCCAACAACGAACTTCCCCTCGGCCAACCACCCGACGACGAATGCCCCTTCTGCCAACCACCCCACCACAACGATGCCGGTGGGCAACAGGCCAGGGACAACCGGACCAGGCATGACAGGGCCAGGCGCCGCTCCAAATAGGTCTGGCGCAGGCCCCGGCGCCAACTCGGTCTTTCACAGTCCCACCCCCAGGGGCAGCAACGAGCGCACTACCGGCAACGGAAATGTGGTTCGCACACGGCCCAACGGCAAGCTGAGCGATGTACACGATGCCCGGTCTGGAACCGATGTCCACCACGGGCTGAACGGCAATCGCAGGGTGTCAGTGGAGCGGGCCGACCACAGCCGCGTCTTCGCGGAGCGCGGACGCCGGGGATTTGTTCAGCGCCCCTATTCCTTCCACGGCCACGACTTTGCGCGGCGCTCCTACTTCTACCACGGCCGCTCTTACGACCGCTTCTACCGCGGATACGGCTATCGTGGAGTGTTTCTCAACGTCTATTCGCCGGGCTTTTACTTCGCCCCCGGTTTCTACGGTTGGGCATACAACCCCTGGGCCATGCCAATCACCTTTGGCTGGGGATGGGGAGGCAGTCCGTGGTACGGGTACTACGGCGGCTATTTTTCTCCCTATTCGACGTATCCTTCGGCCGCGTACTGGCTCACGGATTACATGATCTCGACCGACCTGCAGGCGGCTTATGCGGCGCACCAGGAGGCCGGCGAGGTGGATGGCGCACCGTATGCCGCGGGCGGACCGCCGGAACTTACCCCGGATGTGAAGCAGCAGATCGCCGATGAGGTGAGAAATCAGCTGGCGCTGGAAAACCAGGAGGCGCAGCAGAACGCGCAGCAGCAGGATATCGATCCCGCTTCCAGCGGGGTTGCCCGCATGTTGGGCGACGGCCGTCCGCATGTCTTCGTGGCGGGAGCCGCGCTTGACCTGGTGGACGCAAACGGTCAGGAGTGCGGCATCAGCGACGGCGATGTGCTAGCGTTGCGGACTCCTCCGCCATCGGACGCAACGCAGGCGGATCTAGTGGTGATGGCCAGCAAGGGCGGCCAGGAATGCCAGAAGGGCAACACAGTTACGGTCCAGTTGGCCGACCTCCAGGAGATGCAGAACCAGATGCGGGAGACCATCGATCAGGGTCTCCAGGAGCTACAGGCCAAGCAGGGCAAGGGCGGTTTGCCGCCTGCTCCTCCCTCAGCCCAAGTCGCGGTCACCCCCGCTGTCTATACAACAATCGCGCCTCCACCGGATGCGAACGTGGCCTCTGAGATCCAGCAGGAAACTCAGCAAGGCGACCAGGCAGAGCAGGGCGTGGGCGCTGATGTTCCGCCGCAGGCAGTAGCGCCCATCGGCGCAGCTCCAACCGCACCCGCGTCCGTGGGGCTGGGGCAGACGCCGGATCAGGTGCGTGCGGCACTGGGCCAGCCGGCAAGGATCGCCAATCTGGGTCCCAAGGCGATCTACTACTATGACGGCATGAAGGTCATCTTTATCAACGGCAAGGTGTCCGACGTGCAATAACGAACACGGCCGATGCGGGAGGGGTGGCTAAATACCTCCCGCACCTTGGTCAGAATATTCCTGTCGAGCCCCACCGCATCAGATCGAGGCTATTTCTGCCTTGGCAGTGCGGGGATCAAATCCGCCAGTGATCCGCCCGCCAGCTCTTGATGCGCTCCTTGATCTGCTTGCGGTTGAGGTTTCCTTCAAGCGCCTGCTTTGCCAGCTCGACGACCTCATCATCCGCGGCTAATCGAAGACCGATCAACTGGTCCTCGGACAGGCGATAGATCTGTGCGTGCCATTCTGCCGGGGCCAGCGCCTGCAGCCGCAGCCGCTCCTCCAGCCGAATGACTCTATCCTGCACCTTGAGAGGATAGGTCCGCACTTTGACCCAGGCGATGAAAGCTGCCAGCGAGAGCACCAGGAACCATCCTGCGTGGATGTCGTGGTGGTGGTAAAGGTGGATACAGGCGAAAACCAGATTGGCAACCAGAACGGCGAAGAGAACGCCGTGAAACGATGGGTCGAGCCGCCCGTGCTTCTTGAAACTCTGCGGGGATGAATCACTCATGGCAAGCCTTGCTTTCTTGCAGGCCGGAATTGGCTGCTCGATCTCAGACAAACCTGAGACGCCGTTCGCAGCAGCGCCGGTGGCCTGCATTCCGGCGCTCTACGGATTCTGCGCGGAGCGGATGGGGCCTGTCAATCCGATGAATTCACTGAGCCACCTGGTTTTTCCTGCGGGAATTGCGAGGAACCCACGGCTTCGTCTACTCTGTTAAGGTTTTTGTCGGAGGATTTTGTTCCTGCCAAAGGCAGTGCGGTCTCCGCGCAATCTTGTCCAGTGAGGTATCTCGTGAAACTCCGGTACATGCTGCTTCTTGCTCTGCTTCCTGCCGTAAACGCATCCGCACAAGTCACTCTGCCAAAGATACTTGCAAACCACATGGTGGTTCAGCGCGACCTACCGGTGCATGTATGGGGAATGGCCGCGCCGGGTGAGGCAGTCAGTGTTGAATTCCGGGGCGAAAGCCGCTCCACCAAGGCTGGCGCACTGGGCCGCTGGAGCCTCTATCTGAAGCCAGGGGCAGCCGGGGGGCCATTTCAGATGACTGTTCGAGGGAGCGCTGTAGCTGGCGGCGCAGACCCCGCCTCAGCAACCACACAGACCATTACGCTGGACGATGTTCTGGTCGGCGATGTCTGGGTTGCCTCCGGCCAGTCCAACATGGAATTCGCGATGAGTGGGGCTTCAACAGCGGCCCAGGACCTGCCCCACGCGGCGAACAATAACATCCGCCTGCTCATCGTGAAGACGCGCGCCATTGAGTATCCGCAGGACGACGTGGAGACAGAAGGCTGGAAGGCATCGACACCTGAGTCAGCCAAAGACTTTTCCGCCGTTGCCTGGTACTTTGCTCGCGAGATTGAACAGAGGGAGCATGTGCCGGTGGGGGTAATCGACTCCACCTGGGGCGGCACGGTGGCCGAGGCATGGACGCGCATGACGGCGCTGGGCCAGGACGCGGCACTGGCGCCGCTATTTGCTTCCTGGGGCAGGATGACCGAGCAGGAGCAGGATGCCGCCTTCCAGGAGAAGGACGAGCAACGCCAGCGCGACGAGGCCAAAGCGCAGGGCAAGCCGGAGCCGCAGTTCCCGTGGCACCCGCAGTTGAAGAGCTGGGGCCCTGGCCTGATTTACAACGGAATGATCGCACCGCTCACTCCGTTCCCCATTCGCGGAGTGATCTGGTACCAGGGCGAGAGCAACAGCTACCCGGAGCGTGGGCCGTTCTACAAGCGCATTATGAGCACGCTGATCTCCGACTGGCGCCAGCAGTGGGGCGTGGGCGACTTTCCGTTCCTTTACGTGCAGATTTCGAACTTCAATCCCGGGCCCGGCGAAACCTGGGCGGTTCTGCGCCAGCAGCAGTTGAAGACCCTGGAGATGGCCAATACCGCCATGGCGGTGACCATCGACATCGGCAACCCAGACAACGTGCACCCCACCAACAAACTGGATGTGGGCCTGCGGCTGGCGCTTGCGGCTCGTGCGCTCAGCTATGGCGAGGACGTGAGCTACTCAGGACCCATCTTCCGCCAGGCAACGCAGGAGGGCAGTGCGCTGCGTGTGTGGTTCTCGCATCATGCGAAAGGGCTGGCGGCCAAGGGCGGAGACCCGACCAGCTTTGAAGTTGCGGGCGCGGATGGCGTGTTCAAGCCGGCTGCGGCCCATATCGAAGGCAACACAGTTTTGGCCAGCAGCCCAGATGTACCGGAGCCGGTCTACGTTCGCTATGGTTGGGCGAACAGCCCGCAGTGCAACCTGGACAACGGGGAAGGACTGCCCGCGTCTCCATTTACCTCGGTGCCGTAGCTGCTCAGTGAGCGTCGGGCAATGGGTGCTTCAAGTCCCTCGGCGGAATAATCACGGTCGTTTCTTGAATCTCGATCAGGCCGGAGCCAGTGCGCTTTTCCAATTCCGGCAGGATGCCTTCCACCATCTCGCGGCTTTCAATGAACTGAATCACGATGGGAAGGTGGTCGGAGATCTCCAGAATATTGGCGGAGTGGATGTGGTGTCTCGCGCCGAAGCCGGCAACGCCCTTGAACACGGTAGCGCCGGCGATTCCGCTGTAGAACAGAAAGTCCAGCAGGCTGGTGTAGACCGGAACTCCGTGATGCTTGGCTCCATCGCTCAGATAGATGATGACTTTGATGGCCTTCCCAGCTTGTAGCATGGTTTCTCCCTTATAGACGGTACGCGCAGCCGGCCGCAAAAGCCGGCAACGGAGGATTGAAACACCCTCAGGGTAGCTGTGGCAAGAGCGAGGGATACAACGCGGTCAAAGCGCTTCAGCCAGCAGGGAACCGCCCCACACGGCGATGAGGCCTAGAACCAGGCTGCCCCCTGCGTAGAGTGCTGCGAGGGCAAACGCCCCGGAGCGCAGCGTCGAGAGCGTCTCCCACTCGTAGGTGGAAAATGTACTGTAAGCGCCGATGAATCCCACGGGAACCAGGAAGCGCCATGCCGGATTCAGGTCCGCGCGCTTGCCCATGTAGGTGAGCGTGAACCCGATGAGCAGGCAGGCAGTCAGGTTCACAATCAGCGTTCCGTAGGGGAACTTGATTCCCATCCGGCCGGCAATTGTTGAGCCGACCCAGTAGCGGGCGATGGAGCCAAGCGCGCCACCGGCGGCGATGAACAGGTATTTCTGCAATTCTGATTCCTCTCCTCATCCAGATTACAGTGCTTTCAGGCTGGATTGGCTCATGGCGGTTGCAGGACGAGTTCTTTGGGTAAGGGCGCTGTTCCGACGAACTGAACTCCGGCGAGGATGGTTGCTCTCCGACGGTAACCGTCATGCACCTTCTCCGGCAGGTTCAGGCTGTACAACGGCTTCCAGGCCAGGCTTGTGCGGCAGCAGGTGCCGCGGTAGGAAAAAGGTGTTGGCAACCAGGGTTGGAAACACCGCGCTGGCAATCACTGCGCCCACCAGAAATGAATACTGGGACTGGGTGATGATTTGGTGATTGAGCCCAAACAGAGCCGAGATGGTCCCGAAGGTCAACCCAGTCGACATCATCAGAGTGTAGTATGTGCCGGCGTGCCCAGTGTGACGATGCGCTCTTACGGTGGGAAACACAAAGGCAGTTTTCGATGCCATCTTTGCCAGGAATAGGATCAGCAAGGTAGCCGGGGCGGCTATCAATGCAGGGACAGAGACAAAGGAGCCCGCACGAATAAAGTAAAACGGCGTGAGCAGTCCGAAGGTCAGAGTGCGCAGCCGGCGGATCAGCATATGATCCTTGCCCACAGTCCCCGCCAGCACTGACCCGATCATGTAAGCAGGCAACACCGCTTCACTGCCCGCCCAGGCCGCCAGCCCGCCCAGACCAAAAAGGAGAAACAGAATGTACTTTGTCTCCAATTCAGAGACACGGCCGCCGTACTTCCTGAAGAACCATCGCGTGACCGACGGCAGGAAGAAGAACAGCACCAGGCAGACGCAAACGAATAAAAGCGTCTTGAGCGTGAAGGGGGAGAAGATCAAGCCCAGCGCGATTACCGTTCCAAGGTCATTGATGAAACAAGCAGCAAGGATCGACTTTCCGTAGTCGGTCACATTGAAGCCCAGTTCGAGCATAACTGCGTAAACTACTGCAACCGAAGTCGTTGAAAGTGCTACGCCGCCCAGCCAACTCGAACGCATGCTCCAGCCTAAAACATAGTGGCCTACGAGCGTGCAGCCGAGAAATGGGCCAAAGAAGCCTGCCAGCCCAACGGCCAGCGACTCGCGCCACTTGGTCTTGAAGATAGCTGGTTCCAGTTCGGCCCCAGCGAGAAAGGTCAGGACAATAGCGCCAGTGCCAGCGAGGTAAGTAATCCATTGAGTGTTGCCGAGCAATCCGCCTGTACCCAAGAACGCGCCAATCACCAGTTGCGCAACGGTTCCCACCACGATCTCGGAAAGGGCCGTAGCAATCTTGAACCAGATGGCGAGCAGTGTTGCAAACAGCGCGAGACCAACCCAAACGGCAGACAGAACCCATGCGTTCGCCATGGACTCTAGCTCCTTCAACTTGTACTCGGGGACTTTGCCGGGGCATGACTCCGCGACAGGCACCCCTGTCAGGAGTCATCATCTGTCCGGCCTTTCAGGAGGGACAGCGGTTAAGGGTGAACTCCTTCACCACAACCAACACTTCAATTACATGCCGGAATGCGTCCGGCTGTCAAACCAGGACGCATTCCGTTTGAAAGGCTGCTACCGGTCTGTGCAGGAGTAGCAGGGATCGATGGACGCCTGAATGAGCGGTGTATCTGCAAGTCGCTGCCCAATCACCATCCAGCGAATCGCCGGCATGTTGGCAAACGTGGGCGTGCGCACATGAACGCGGGCGGGGTTTCTTGAACCTTCTTTCCAGGAGACCGAGTACATCACTTCTCCGCGCGGAGCTTCTACGCGGCTGGTGGCTGTTCCGGTGATGAAGTTGAATTTGTCCACGCCGGCATGCAACTCGCCCGAAGGCATCTTGGTAAGCGCCTGGCGGAGGATGCTGCAGCTCTCCATGATCTCGAGCGCCCGCACCATCAGGCGGGCGCGGACATCGCCGTCCTGCTCGACGGGGGTGTTGAACTCCATCTCCTCGTAGGCCGCATAGGGCGCTGCCCGGCGCAGATCCTGGCCAACACCGGAAGCGCGGGCCACAGGACCGACAACGCCGCAGGATAAGGCCTTCTCGTGGGTCAGTGTGCCGATACCGGCGCAACGCGACCGCGCCGTGGTGCTGGTGGTGAAGATGGGAATCACGGTGCGGAGCATCTCCGCCTCAAGCGCTTCCACCATCTTCAGCACCGCTTGCGTGTCGTCGATGTCGCGATTGACGCCGCCGATGCGGTTCATCGAGTAGTTCACGCGGTTGCCGCTGATGGCCTGGAGCACGTCCATCACCTTCTCGCGCAGTTCAAAGCAGGTCATGAACATGGTTTTGAAGCCCATGAGCTTGGCCGCGATGCCTGCCCACAGAACGTGCGAATGCAGCCGCTCCAGCTCTGCCATCACCACGCGGATGTACTTGGCGCGCGGCGGAGGCGTGAGGCCCGTAAGCCCTTCCATTGCCTGGCAAAGCGTGAGCGTATGAATGTTCGAGCAGATGCCGCAAACCCGCTCCATCAGGGCGATCACCTGGATGTGGTTGCGGGTCTCGGCCAGGTGCTCAATGCCGCGGAAGTTGAAGCCGATATGCAGCTTGGCGTCGGTCACCGTCTCGCCTTCGCAGATCATGTCCAACTTGTAGGGTTCTTCGAGAGCGGGGTGATACGGCCCCATGGGGATCTTGTAGCTCATTTTGCCTCCTCCTGCGCCACCAAGTCAGAAGCGGGTTTGGCGGTGGCCGGGGTCTCGTGCAGGTTCACACCCATCGTGTCGCCTTCGCGCAAAAGCAGCGGCTCGTATTCGCGCCCAATGAAGTCCACGGCAAAGCCTTCGTGGATTTCGCGTTCAATCCAGTCCACGGCCTCGGTGAGGTCGTAGATGCTCTCGATCGACTTGGCGGCAAGCTGAAAGGGAAAGCCGAGCAATTGTCCGTCGAGGTCCCAGTGATATTCCAGCCGCAGGCCCCCGTCCTTGGGCAGTTCGTAGGCCGTGATGGTGATAAAGCGGGCATGCATCTCGATCATGGCTTTGGCCAGTTCGCGCACGGACAGGTCGCCGGGCGAAAGCCAATGCACGCCGCCTTTCACGTCCCAGGCTTCGTGAATGCCCAGCTTCTCGGGAATGCTCTCGAGCTCGATCATTGTGTGCCTCCAGCGGCGGGGTTGGCCGCTTGTTCGCTTGCTGCCGGCGCTGTGGCCACCGGGACCGCCGCTGGCTTAACCGGCGGCTTCCGCGCGACGGTGTACGACTGTTTCAACTCGCCGATGGTGGTATAGACCGGCGGCGTATCTTCTTCCTGGTGGAGTGCATGCTCCTTGCAGCCCTCGACGCAGCGGCCGCAGAAGGTGCACTGGCCGGGATCGTAGCTCCAGGTGAACTCACCCTTGCCGCCTTTGAAGTCTATGGCGCGCGAGGTGCAGCGCATCTTGCAGATGGCGCAGCCGGAGCAGAGCGCGGGGTCAAAGCGGACCAGCCCGCGAAAGCGCGAGCTTATCTTCGGTCGAGCGGGGAAGCGCATCGTCCGGGAGCCGCCCCACAGGTTCTTCCACAGCATGACGAGAATGTTCATGATCTAAGCCTCAGGAGAAGCGCGGACGAAACGGCCAGAACCGCGAAGATAAGCGTGATTTGCCAGTAAAAGCGCACCGTCGTGTCGATCGCGAGTCTTGCCGTGGCAGACGCGACTGCCGAAAGCAAGAGGACAATGCCGAACGAGATGGCAACGAAGATGAGAGCCGCCAGCCACCAAAGTGTGACGTGCGGCGCAACGAGCGTGGCAACAAGGCCTGTTGCGGCAACCCACTCCAGCCCATGCGAAAGCTCCCACATGGCCAGTTCGGGCCCGGCGTACTCGGTCATCGGGCCGGAGTAAATCTCCTGCTCGGCGTTGGGCAGCGAAAACGGATTCAGGTGCAGTTTAGCGGGCAGGCAGACCAGCAGCGCGGCAATGCCCAGGTAGCGCAGGAACGAAGGCGGCAGCTGCGCCAGCGCCTCCAGGCTGAAGGTGTGCTGCGATGCCGCGATGGAGAGAATGGCGAGCAGGAATACCACGTTGTAGCTGACGCTCAACACGGCCTCGCGGGCTGAGCCGATCTCACCGAAGATGGAGCGCGATGAGAATCCCGCGGCGATGATGCACATCGAAGGCAGCTCCAGCAGCGCCAGCAGCAGAATCAGGTCGCCTTCGAATCCGCCTGATGCAGGCAGCACGGGAAGCAGCCCGACAGCGCCGGCTGCAGAGGCGACGGCAATCATCGGCCAGGCCTTCATCAGCATTCCGCCGATGCCGCTCCGCGGTGGCGTGCTTTTGCCCAGCAGCTTGATGAAGTCGTAGAACGGCTGCATGAACGGCGGGCCGATGCGCCCCTGCATGAGCGCAACCGCCTTGCGTTCTACCCAGAGGAAGAACCATGCGGCTGGCACGGCGAACAGAAGCCCCGGAAAAATAAGGAAGCGAGCGAGGGCTGTTACGATTCCGGCGGGAATCGGAAAGGCGGCTAGTGCAATCGTCATGTTCATTGCTGCACCTCACCGGCCTTGCATTCTGCCCCATCGCCGCAGGCACATCCATTCTCAACAATCGGAACCATGATGGAGACGGCCGTCGACTTGTTCAATTCTCGCTCCGCGAGGATGGCCGCGGCTCGTGCGACACCCTGCACAATCGCGTCCGGGCGCGGCGGGCAGCCGGGCACAAACACATCCACCGGCAGGTGCTTCTCGAGCGGCCCATCGATGGTGCGGCTGTCGATAAACACGTTGGTTGTGGCCGGGCAGGATCCGATGGCCACTACCGCCTTCGGTCCGCAGACTTGCCCGTAGACCGTTTGAATGGCCTTTGCCGCGTTGTGCGTCACCGGCCCCGTGATGCAGAGAATATCGGCATGGCGCGGGCTGCCTTCAAGCCGCACGCCCAACTGCTCCGCATCGTAGCGCGGCGAAAGGCTTGCGACGAGTTCAATATCGCAGCCGTTGCAACTGCCCGCATTCATGTGGAAGATCCATGGGCTGCGGCGCCGGCAATAACACATCAATTTGTTCCAGAGCTTCATGGTCTCCCCCAACGCAGCATTTCAAGCGCCTGCGGCCAGACGCCCGCAACAAACAGCAGCACCACCAGCGCCACAATCGTGGCTTGCAGCACGAATGGTTCTCTCTTTGGATGCGGCGGCGTTGCGTCCGGATGCGGCTCGTGTGCCGGTCCCCACCAGACGCGGGTCAGCGCCAACACATAAGCAATCAGCGCAAACATGGATGAAAGAACGAATGC
>Ga0302319_10027058_pt1 | contig 10072 bp, 11 predicted proteins | sample Bog_T0_2_FD_203319 | JGI IMG/M metagenome (GOLD analysis project Ga0302319, IMG submission 203319) | Peat permafrost microbial communities from Stordalen Mire near Abisko, Sweden - Bog_T0_2 | ecosystem: Environmental > Terrestrial > Soil > Wetlands > Peat | place: Sweden: Abisko, Stordalen Mire...
ATTCCCGACTCGCTTTCACCAGCAGTGGGAACAAACCAAGCCGGGGTTGCGCCAATTCTCCGTGCCGAGTCCTGCCGGCGCCAAGGACTTCGTGCTCGAGTATTTCGCCGAGGTCACCGACGCGGTTTACCTTGAGTCATGGTCGCAGGTCACGCGACTGGCCGCCGATCACTTTTGGAGCGACGAAATCCTGCGCGAGCGTTTCGACTACCATGACCGGCCCGGGATGACGGCCGGGCTCCATTTGCTCATCGTGCGGGTTTCGCGCATCAACCTGCCCCATCGGCTGGCGCCGTCGCCGGCGTACGAGGGGTGTAAATCGTGGATCGAGGTTCCGGCCGACTGGACGCACGACATTTCCGCGCCGGTGGTGCGGCCGGAGGAATTCGCCACCCGCCGCAGCCGGATCCTGGCGGCGATTTCCGCCGTGCCGAGCGGTGCGACCGCGTGAGCGCCCTCGTCTTCCTCGCACCCGGCTTCGAGGAAATCGAGGCTATCACAGTCATCGACATCCTGCGGAGGGCGGAAATCGAGACGGTTGTCGCGGGACTGACTACCAACCCGATCGTCGCCTCGCGCCAGACCCGTCATCTGGCGGATGTGCATCTGGCAGACGTAGATGCGTCGCGACAATTCGAAATCGCCGTACTACCCGGCGGGGTCGATGGGGCGAAGAATCTCTCGGCAAGCGTCCTTGTCCGCGACTGGCTGTTTCGCCAGCGGGAGCGGGGCCAATGGGTTGCGGCGCTCTGTGCGGCGCCGACCGTGCTGCAGGCGCATGGCTGGCTCGGCGCCGAGACGAAGGTTATGGCGCACCCGAGCGTCCAGGCGTCCTTTTCGAGCGCTCAATTGCAGCCGGACCGGCGGGTCGTCGTGGACGGCAAACTGATCACCAGCCTTGCCGCCGGCAGTGCGATGGAGTTCGCCTTCGAGATCGTCCGCCAGCTGCGTGGTCCCGAGGTGGCCGCCAAGGTCAATCAGGGCGTCTGCGCCGCTTTACCGAGCTGAATTTGCCCTGTGAGTCGCATGGGCGGCAACTCGGCAATCGTGATTCTGCAATCTTGGCTCACGGCCTGGAGTAATAAATCCGATAACCCCGTAGCGACCTAATATGCTGGCACATCGGATGCTTAATGGATCAGTGATGAATGAGGCTGAGCCGTCCCGGGCCACGGGGCGCCTGCCCGGCGTTTTTCGTCGGCTGCGGGAGCGTCTTTTCGGACGATCGTCGACCGACGAGATGTACCGAAGCATCTTCGAGAACGCGATTGAAGGCATTTTCCAGACCACGCGCGACGGCCAGTACCTGAACGTCAACCCGGCTCTGGCCAAGATGTACGGCTACGACTCAACAGCCGACCTCATCCATGGCCTGACCAAGATCGACAACCAGCTCTACGTTGATCCCCACCGGCGCGAGGATTTCATCACCGAAATGCGCGAAAACGCGGTCGTGCGCGGATTCGAGTCCGAGATTTATCGCAAGGACGGCTCCAAGATCTGGATCTCGGAAAATGCACGGGCTGTCGCCGACGCATCGGGCGAATTGCTCTATTACGAGGGCATGGTCGAGGACATTACCGAACGCAAGCGGCTGGAAAACCAGCTGAAAACCGCGATGCACGCGGCGGAAGCGGCCAACCGGATGAAAAGTGAGTTTTTGGCCAACATGAGCCATGAAATCCGCACGCCGATGAACGGCGTCATCGGCATGACCGACCTGTTGCTGATGAGCAACCTCAGCTCCGAGCAACGGGGCTTCGCCAACACGGTGCGCGTCAGCGGCGAATCCCTGCTCATCGTGATCAACGACATCCTCGACTTCTCCAAGATCGAGGCGGGCAAACTCGACTTGGAAATCATCGACTTCGACCTGCGCGAGGCGATCGACAACATCATGGATTTGCTCGCGGCCCAGGCGCACAGCAAGGGACTGGAGCTGGCGGCCTACATTCCGCCCGACGTTCCCACCAACCTGCGCGGCGACCCGGGACGCGTGCGGCAAATCGTCAACAACCTGGTGGGCAATGCGGTCAAGTTCACCAACCAGGGCGAGGTCGTGGTCAAAGTCTCCAAGCTGATCGGCGACGACCGGCAGGTGACGCTGCGGTTCGAGGTGCGCGACACCGGCATCGGCATCGAGCTTGACGGGCAGAAGCGTCTTTTCGAGGCGTTCAGCCAGGCCGACAGCTCGACGACGCGCCGCTACGGCGGGACAGGCCTGGGCCTGGCGATTTCCAAGCGCTTGGTCCAGCTGATGAACGGGGATATCGGCGTGACCAGCGTTCCCGGACAGGGATCGATTTTCTGGTTCACCGCCCAGTTCGAGCTGCCGCAAAACACGGTCAAGCTTCCGACGAGCAAGGACATGCGCGGGCTTCATGTGCTCATCGTGGATGACAACGCGACGAACCGCGAAATTCTCACCCATTACTGTCACCTCTGGAAATTGCGCAGCGAATGTGCGGCCAGCGGCGAGGAAGCCCTGCGCCTGCTGCGCTTCACGGCCACGGACGATCCGTTCGAGCTGGCCATTCTCGACATGCAAATGCCCAAGATGGACGGGTTGATGCTGGCCCGCGCGATCAAGGAAGATCCGCTCACCTCCAACGTGCAGCTGGTCATGCTCACCTCGTTGGGTCATCACCTTGATCGGGAAGTGCTCCAGTCCGCCGGGATCGAGGCCTGCGTGCTCAAGCCGGTGCAGCAGGCGCGGCTGCTCGAGCGACTGAGCGAGGTTCTATCCGGATCGCTTTCAAAATGGGCCGAGACGGTCAAGGCCAGCGGCAAGCTGCCACGCGTCGGCACCATCTCCCGCGTACCCGTCAACATCCTCGTGGCCGAGGATAACCGGATCAACCAGATGGTCGCGCTGGGCCTGCTGCAGAAGCTCGGCTACGCGGCGGACCTTGCGTCGAACGGGCTCGAGGTCCTCGTGGCGATGAAGAAGACTCCCTACGACATCATCTTCATGGATTGCCAGATGCCGGAGCTCGACGGTTACGAGACGACGCGCCGCATCCGCTCCGAGCAGCGCGTGCATGTGCCGCGCATCATTGCGATGACCGCCAACGCGATTCGCGGCGAGGAGGAACGGTGCCTGGATGCCGGCATGGACGACTACCTGAGCAAGCCGGTGCGCATCGAGGAACTTCGCACGACGATCGAACGCTGGCTGCCTGCCTCGGCGCGCGCCGAGTCCTAATAAGGTTGCGCTTTGAAGCGTGCGGGCCAAGCTCGCGGACATGCTCACGATCATTATCATCATTGTGCTTTTGCTGGCATTGGGCGGCGGCGGTTACGCCTATCGCGGCCCGGCCGGCGGCGGCGGCGGACTCGGCTTGGTGCTGGTGATTTTGCTGGTGCTGTGGCTGCTCGGTTATTTATAGAGCGAGGGCCAGCAGGGGTCCTGCCCATCCTCCGTTCAAGTCCTTCATGATTCGATTTTTTTGCCTGCCGGCGTTACTGGCGCTGGCAGTCATTCTCACGGGTTGCGCCTCGATCAGCGTGCAGCCGCACCACGAGTCGGACCACGCGCGGAAGCCGACGAAGATTTACGTCGCGGCCTTCAGCACCAGTCACGGCGAATTCAATGTCGACCGGGAGAGCGTCGAACTGCGTGATTTCAAGACGAACCTCAAGGCGATGCTGCAACTCGCCATGGTGACCGATCTTACCAAGCGGCTAATTCCTGCCGAGGAACTCCCCCCGCCGGGCAATCTTCTCGGCCATCACGCCTGGCTGATCCGGGGTGAATTCAAGCGCGTGAACCAGGGCAGCCGGCTGCTGCGCGGGACGATCGGCTTCGGCGCGGGCGCGACCAAGCTTGAGACGAAGGTTTCTGTTTACGATCTCGACGTAAGCGACGAGAAGCCGTTTCTCACTTTCTCGACCACGGGCGGTAGCAACGCCGAGCCGGGGGCGGTCACCGGCCTTTGGACCGACCCGCTTACCGCTGTCGTGGGCATGGGCCTGAGCGGCGCGGGGAATATCGCGCACGGGGTGACGGAGGATTCCAAGCGCACGGCACGGGAAATCACGGCGGTTTTATCGGACTACATGTTCCGCCATGGCTGGATCGACGCCGATAAATGGATTCACCCGAAGCAGTATACGCCTTAAAATCGCGCCTCGAGCCCGCTCGATTTCATGAACGTCGAATTCTATAACCGTGTGGTGTCGGGCGAACCGATGGCGCATGTGCTGACCGGGCAGTCGCTCTGGCGGCTGACGGGGCCCGACCGCGAGCGCTATCTCAACGGCCAGGTGACGCAGGATGTCGCCGCGGTGGCGGAGGGCGAGGCGCGGTTCGCCGCCGTTTGCACGGCCAAGGGCCGGATGGAGGGCGCGCTGTGGATTGCCGCGCATGGCGACGCTTATTTCCTCGATGCCGACCCGGGATTGCGCGAGAGCCTCGGCGCCCGCCTGGAAAAATACCTGATCGCCGACGACGCGGCATTTGAGGACGTTTCCGACTCCTGGAGCCTGTGCCATGTTTTCGGCGAAGCGCCGCCCGTCGCGCCCGAAACGGGATTCATCATTCGTCACGCGCGCTATGGCGTGGCGGGCCACGATGTCTGGATTTCCGGCGGCGGCGCGGCCGTCGTCGGCGAAGGCGTGGACGATGATGTCGTCGAGACGCTGCGGCTGGAGTACGCGATTCCGCGCTGGGGAGCTGAGCTGACCACGCAGACGCTGCCGCCCGAGGCAGGACCGGTCATGCTTCAGGCCATCAACTACACCAAGGGCTGCTACGTCGGGCAGGAAACGATCGCGCGGCTGAAAAGCGTGGGGCACGTCAACCGCACGCTGGTTTTCCTGCGGTCGGCGGGAGCGGAGGTCACGCCCGCCGGGACCAAGCTGGTCGCGGGCGACAAGGAGATCGGGACGGTGACGAGCAGTGGATTCTCGCCGCGGCTCGGCGTGGGGATCGCGCTCGGTTACGTCCCGACGGCGTCGGCTGCGGAGGGAACCATGCTACAGGCAGCGGGCGTGCCGCTCACCGTCGCCCGGCCGCTCGAGTCGAAAGTCTCATCGTGAAGAAGCGGAACGCGCTCGCGCTGCTGATTCTTGTCGGACTGGCGGCGTGCAGCCACCGGCAACCCCAAACCGCGACAACCGCGCCGGTAAGCGATGATTCGGCCTACACGGGCGTCACGCATTATCCGCGCGCGACTTTGGTTGCTCTACCCGGCGCCCTATCCGCCACATCGGGGCACCAGGCGACGAGCGCGATTGCTCCGACTGCGCCGGCCGCATCGACGACGCCTCCTGCGGCGCCTGTTGCAGCGGTTGCCGCGATCCCGACGACCGGGCAAGTAATGACCAACGCGGATTCCGGCACCACCTCCGCGAACGAAACAGCCACGGCCACCGCCCCCATGGCTTCGACTTCAACTCCAGTCCCGCCCAGTGAGCCTGCGGATACAAATGTCGCGACTTCGAATGCTTCCTCACCCACGTCGAGCACAACCGCACCAGCGACGCTCGTGGCGCCGAGCGCCGGTCCACCGGCTGCCGAGCTGGTTCCCTCGCCCTCCATGTCGGACCAGGTCGTGGTTCTCGAAACAACTTTTGGCCGCATGGTCATCGAGCTGGACGATTTCGCGGCGCCTAAAACATGCGCCAATTTTCGTCACCTGGTGAACACCGGATTCTATAACAACACGCTATTTCACCGCGTCATTCCGCAATTCATCATCCAGGGCGGCGATCCGAACACAAAATCGCCGAACCGCGCGACCTACGGCCTGGGGGACCCCGGTTACACGCTGCCGCCCGAGATCAAGCTGCACCACGACCGCGGCGCGGTGGCGATGGCGCGGCTGCCCGACTCGGTTAACCCGAAGCGCTATTCCAACGGCAGCCAGTTCTATATCTGCGTCGCGGCGTGCCCGAGCCTGGACGATCAGTACACCGTCTTCGCCCATGTGATCGCGGGACTGGACGTGGCCGACAGGATTGCGACCGCCCCGGTCGATCGCCGCAGCGACCCGATCGAGCGGATCGCGATGAAAGCGGCGTTCGAGCCGCGGGACCGGGCGCTGCGGGAAAGCGCCGCGACCGGTCCCTGACCGACTTCCGGAATTAACCGGAGTAAGAATACTTGGCTTCGCCGACTTTCTTGATTCCGCTGACTTTCTTGCCAGTCGTATAGAACCAGCTGAAGACGTTGTTCGGCTTGATCTTCAATTTCGCGGCCAGCTCCTTGACCGTGATTCCACCCGCGCCCGCGCTCTTCATGAGCTTGAGAAGCGGAGCCTTGATCCGCTTGCCGCGGCGACCGGTCTTGCCGGGCGGGCGGCCCGGACCACGACCCGACTTGGGCGGGCGGCCGGGTTTGCGTCCCCGCTTGCCGGGAGCCTTGCCCCCCTCGAGCGCAGTCAGCGCGCCGTCAATGCGCGCAAGCTGGGCGAGGAGCGACTCTTTTTCTTTGACCAACCGGATTAAGTGCGCCAACTGAGCGCTGCCAAGGTTTAATAGTGCCATGCTATGACGCTATATAAGTCCATGGCATGCGCAACAACCTATTTCAAAATGAAGGCCGAAATTTCCACCAATTGACGATGACCGCTATTTAGCAGGCTCTTCTTTTTGCCCCGGGGCCGGATCGACCCGAATTTTTCCACCCCATGAAATGATGCGGGCCTTGGCCCCGGCCGCCTCCGCCAGTTCCTTTTGCTTGTTCGCGTTGTAGGCCAGTGAAAGGCTCGACCAGGCAAACTGATTGTTTGGATCGATCTCGGCCGCCCGCAGGCCCGCCGTAATGGCCTCTTCATAACGGTCGAGCTTGTAGAGCGCCATTCCCAGAGCGTGCCAGCCGTCGAACGAGTCGGGATATTCGGCAACGACCTTGCGGAAGGACGCCACGGCCTCGTCGAGGTCGCCGATGGCAATGGCACCGTGGCCGTCATCCATCCAATCATCGAGATTCGACATAAATTACTCTATATGAAGGCGGCGAATTGTCTCCATGATTGATTCCAGCGTCTGCATCGGGGCTTCCGCAATATTTTCATATCCCAGCTGTCTCAGTTTTTCGCTGGTGACGGGACCCATGCTGATCGCCCGAGGTCGGTTTTCTTTCTCTACAGGCTCGATATTTAATCGATGCCAATTTTCGACCGTACTGGCACTCGTGAATACAACCCAATGCGCGCCTTCCTGCAAAAAGCGGGTCCGTGCGCCGCTCCTGTCTTCTGTTTCCGGCTTTGTGTCATAGACGATCCACGATTCGACATTTGCACCGCGCGAAGACAGGTGATCAGCCAGTCCGGAATCGGCGAGCCCGCCCTGCACGAGGCAAAAACGCTTTGCCTTCACGTCCAGTCGGTCGAAAGCGGCGGCGAGCGCTTCCTTGGTGAAAATTGCGGGCTGTAAATCGACGTGGAGTCCACGCGCCCGGATGTACGCCGACGTCGCCGGCCCGAGTGACGCAATTTTGACAGACCCGAGTGCGCGCAGATCGATGGACCCCGACTGCATTTCGTCAAAAAACCGTTCCGCGCCGTTGGGGCTGCTGAAGACGACCCAGTCGAAATGCTGGCCGAAGCTTGAAAGGCGATTCTGTTGATCCTCGGGCAGCGGAACGCGCTCGATGCGGATGGTCGGGATTTCCAGCACGTCGGCGCCGAGCCGCGCGAGCATATGCCGCAACCTGCTTGCCTGGCTGCGCGCGCGGGTAATGACGATACGCAGCCCAAAAAGCGGCAATTTCTCGAACCAGTTCAGCCCGGGGCGAAGATTCACGACCTCGCCGATGATCGTCACGGCGGGTGGCTTGAAATTCTGCTTCGCGGCGAGATCGGCGATCGTCGCCAGCGTGCCGGTCAGCGTTTCCTGGCGCGCGGTCGTTCCCCAGCGCACGAGAGCGACGGGTGTGTCCACTGATGCGCCGTGCGCGACGAGTTGCGCCGCGATGTCGCGCAGGCGCTCGAGGCCCATCAGGAAAACCTTCGTGCCGTTCAAGCGCGCGAGCTGGGCCCAGTCGATCGCCGACTCGGCCTTCGTCGGGTCCTCGTGGCCGGTGATGAAGGTGACCTGCGACGCGACGTTCCGATGCGTGACCGGGATGCCGGCATACGACGCCGCAGCGATGGCTGACGTGACTCCCGGCACGACCTCGAACGGAATGCCCGCTTGCGCGAGGGCGATCCCCTCCTCGCCGCCGCGCCCGAAGACGTAGGGGTCGCCGCCCTTGAGCCGCACGACTGTTTTGCCGGTGCGCGCCTTGTCGACGAGCAAGGCGTTGATCTGTTCCTGCGTCAGCGTGTGCGCCGAGGCGGTCTTGCCCACGTAGATGATTTCCGCCGTTGGCAGCGCGTGTACGAGCATCGCGGCATTGACGAGATAATCGTAGACGATCACCTCCGCGCGCTTGATCAGGTCCAAGGCACGCACCGTGATGAGATCGAGCGAACCGGGCCCCGCGCCGACGAGGTACACCTGCCCCCAGTCCTTCGGCTCTTTCACGACGCGAGCCTTTCGAGAAAACTTTGCGCGAGATCCTTGCCGATTTGCCGCGCGCTCGTGATTGGGCCAGTGACGCTGCCGGAAAAATGGAAGCGCTGCTGTTGCGCGCTGTTGAGCCACGCGACGCCGTGCAGCGTCAGGGTGCGGTTCGGTCCGGCCTCGCCGTAGCCGGCGATGGGCAACTGGCAGCCACCGCCCAGAGCGTGGAGAAATGCGCGCTCGGCCGCGACGGCAAACGCGGTGGTCGGATCGTGGATGGCCTGCGCGACCTCCTGGACTTCCTCGTCATCCGCCCGCGACTGCAGCGCCAGGGCACCCTGTCCGGGCGCGGGCAGCATGATGGTTAGCGGCATCGAGGTCACGGTCAGCCCGCGCAAATCGGGCCGCAGGCGGTCGAGTCCGGCGGCGGCGAGGACGAGGGCGGACAGCTCTGAATTCTCGCGGAATTTGCGAATCCGCGTGTCGACGTTGCCGCGAATCGGCTCGACTTGAAGATCGCGCCGCGCGGCCCGGATTTGCGCGGAGCGCCGCGGGCTGCCGGTGGCGATCTTCGCGCCGGTGGGAAGTTCAGCCAGGGAGGCGGCGCGACGCGTGATGAGGACATCGCGCGCATCGGCCCGCAGCGGAATCGCGGCAAGCGTCAGTCCCTCGGCGTTCGCGGTCGGCAGGTCCTTGAGGCTATGGACGGCGAGATCGATCTCGCGGTCGCGCAACGCCCGCTCCAGCTCGCCGGTGAAGAGGCCCTTGGCGAGCATGCCGCCGAGCGGGCGCTTCTCGTCGTCGCTTAGCCGGTCGCCCTGGGTCTTGATGACGCGCAGCTCGAAGGTGCGATCCGGCCAGGCGGCCTGCAGCTGCGCCATGACCTGGCGTGTCTGGACCAGCGCAAGCGCGCTGCCGCGGCTGCCGAAAACGACGGGGTTCACGTGATGACCCAGGATGCGCCCGCATCGCCCTGCCGGCTCGCCCAATGCAGGTAGCGCTCGACGTGCGGCTTGAGGATTTCGACACTGCGCACGATCTCGGTCTGCCTTTCGCGCATGTGGCTCTGGGCGATCGATTGCAGGTCGTCGATGTCGTAGAGGTAGACGTCGTCGAGCAGGTTGATGGAGGGTTCGAAATCGCGCGGCACGGCGAGGTCGATGAGGAAGAGCGGCCGCCGGGCGCGGAGGCGCAGCAGGCCAGCCAGCTTCTCCGCGGTGAGCACGTAATGCGGCGCGCTGGTCGAGCTGATCATGATGTCGACGTCGACCGCGCGAGACTCCCAGTCCTCCCATCGCACCGCCTCGCCGCCGAGCTGCGCCGCGAGGGCCGCGGCGCGATCGTGGGTGCGATTCGCAACGAGAATCGAGGGCACACCATGACTGAGCAGCGTCCGCGCAGTGCGTTCGCTCGTCTCGCCCGCGCCGATGACCATGACGCGGCAGCCGCGCAGGTCGCCGAAAATCTTTTCCGCGAGCTCGACCGAGACCGAGCCGACCGACACGCTGCCCCGCGTGATGGCCGTGTGCGAGCGGACCGACTTGGCCGCGGCGAACGACGACTGGAAGAGCCGGTTGAGCCACTTGCCGGTCTGGCCCTCGACGCGCGCGATGTCGTAGGA
>Ga0302319_10027059_pt1 | contig 10072 bp, 7 predicted proteins | sample Bog_T0_2_FD_203319 | JGI IMG/M metagenome (GOLD analysis project Ga0302319, IMG submission 203319) | Peat permafrost microbial communities from Stordalen Mire near Abisko, Sweden - Bog_T0_2 | ecosystem: Environmental > Terrestrial > Soil > Wetlands > Peat | place: Sweden: Abisko, Stordalen Mire...
TGTATGTACAAAAAAACGAAGGAGTCAAGAGGCGGGTGGCCAAGAGTTGGCGCAGTTCCAACTCTGGGGTTCTGCCGGAATCTTGCCACTGTTCACCTCCGCTTTCCTGTGTTTCAATACTTCCCATGTCCAAGCCCGTCCCTTACATTGCAGACCACCTTCGGCGAGTTCTAATCAACGGCGCGAGCGCTCCCCACACGGCGGAAGTACAGCATTTTTTCAGGGAGGAGGTACAGTCGCGGGGATGGTACACGGATGAATTGCGCAAGCTGGCTCGGCGATTTACCCGCGTAATTCGCGGAGAAGAGAGCCTCGATTACCTCGTGCAGGTCGCCGACAATCTCTTCAACGGAGACATGCTGGAAGAGAAAATTCTCGCCGTGCTGCTGTTGGAGCCGTGCGTCGATGAGTTTAATTCCGCGCATTTCAAGCTCTTCGAGCAGTGGCTCGACCGGGTGAGCACCTGGGCAGACCACGACGCGCTGATGCAATACATCATTGGACACATGATCGTCGCCGATCCGCGAAGGTTGCAGAGGGTGTTTGTGTGGTCGCGCTCGAAGAATCGCTGGCGGCGGCGCGCCTCAGCCGTGGCTTTGCTGCGCGGAACCAATCAGGGATTGTTCTGGGACGAAGTTCAGCAGATTACGGGGGCGCTGCTTGAGGACGAGGACGACATGGTACAGAAGGGGCTGGCATGGCTGCTGCGGGAGACCGCGCGCTATGACGGCGCGCGCACCATGCCGCTGCTGATGTCGATTCGCACGAGGGCTCCGCGCTTGGTGCTGCGCACGGCCTGCGAACGGCTATCGGCAGCGGATCGCGCCCGCGTGCTGGCCGGTTGAATCAAGCCGCTCCGGAAGCGAGAGAGGAAGCAACTCAATCGTGTCAAGCGAAAATTCTCGCCAATTCCGCCCAACTATCTGATTCCAAGCAGCATTTAGTTTTCCCCAAAGTGAGGGAATGCCTGCTTGAATTTGTTATCCTGAAAGTAGGACCGAATGGGGAGTTCCCCACTCCCCAAAAACCCACTTAACCATTTTGTTTTCAAATTTTTACCGGGCAATATAGGGGGGTAGGTCCCCATGCCTTAGTTGGCTCCGACGGCCTTTTGCTTTTCCTGGGTTTTGGCTATCCAAACGGCCCCTCGCCACCCTAACAATGCGATAAGCACAGCGAGGTATAGCAAAGGCTCCTGCTTGTCACGCTTCACCAGCCAGTAGAAGTGGATTGCTCCAGCCGCGGCCGCAACGTAAACCAGGCGATGCAGCCGAACCCAGTTCTTACCGAGAGAGCGGATCGCCTTCTGAGTCGAAGTCAGGGCCAAAGGCAGCAGAAGGAGCCAAGCCAGAGTTCCCATAGTGATGAATGGCCGTTTGACGACATCGTGAGTCATTGCCGGAATGCTGAAATTCTGGTCAAGCCAAAGATAAGTGAGCAGGTGCAGCGTTCCGTAGAAGAACGCGAACAGGCCAACCAGCCGCCGGTACTGAATAAGCCAGTACATCTCGGTCCACTTCCGCAAGGGAGTAATGGCAAGACCGGCAAGGAGCAGGATCAGTGTGGCTGATCCGGTCCGGTGAGTGATGCGTTCGACCGGGTTCGCACCCAGTGTCCCCATGAAGGCGCCAACAATGAGACGGCTCAGCGGAATCAGGCAGGCGATCCAGACCAGCGGCTTGAGAACTTGGTTCCTTGTCATCACAATCATTGTATCGTCTCAAAACGGTGTGTGGCGCGGTCTATGGATGGGACAATTCAAAGGCTGGGTGCAAAAAAGGTAGAATTAGAAAAGTTGAATCTGCCCCGCAAAGAATTCACGATTTTCTAATTCCTTTGATCTCAAACCCGTAGCCGTCTTTTCCACATCGTACCCGGTTTAGGGAATTGACCTAGCCGGGGAGGCGTTCTACTCTCGCATCTGCCAGCCGACATCCTGGCGTGCGTGGCAGGGTGTGGGAGAGTTCCCAGCCGATCTACTCCCCGATTTAGAACCATAAACAGGGAAATGCTTTGAACGCTGTCGTTTAGCCGGAATCGCCGCTTAGGACATGTTCCAGCGATTCGGAATAATCCTCAGCAAGGACTCGTATCGACATTGAAATTAAATTAAAATACAACATATTGCGGTGTCCGCTTGACGAGCACAACATAAAGAGCTATCTTCGCATCCCAAGTGTTTGTTGAAGTATTCGATTTTTTCAGGCTTCGGCCTTGTAGATCGAATAAAAAAGTTCAGATTCAGCCGTTTCAGTCCGGTGTTTTGTCAGGGCCGGTGAATGAAGTATCAGGTTCCCGTCGTTACGAATGACGTGTGCCGGAAGTTCTATCTCTCTAAGCAGGTTCCGAAGCGTTCTTCCACCTGAGTGGCAGGTTCGTTTACGGAGTTCAAGACCGCCGGAGCGGTGAGGTGGGTAGCCAGCGATGGGCGGCCCGCCATGGCATCCCCGTCCCTATTTCCCGGCAAGCCGAAGGGCCGCAAGAGGACAACTCTCATTGCGGCTTGCAAAGCAGTCAGTTTGAAGGAGCATTACGATGGCCGAAGTAACCGAAAAAACCTCCGCCGCCAACCCGGCCCCAGCGTCCTCCCCCGACGCAGCCAGTTCGCGCACGGCCTCCACGCAACATCCAGAGCGTCAGGCTCCTGGTTTGGCTTTCACCCGTCATTTTACCCAGCCCGGCGTTTCTCCGTACGACAGGCTTACCTGGGAGCACCGCACTGCGTCGATTATTGACAGCAAGGGAAACGTGATCTTCGAGCAGAAGGACGTTGAGGTTCCCAAGGACTGGTCGATGACGGCGACCAACATTGTCGCCAGCAAATATTTGCATGGGCAACTTGGCACGGCAGAGCGCGAAACCGGGGTGCGCCAACTGATTTCACGGGTCGCGGAGACGATTCGCGCCTGGGGTTTCAAGGACGGCTACTTCCGCAGCAAGGCGGATGCCGACATCTTCCACGATGAGTTGGTTTTTCTTCTGCTGAACCAGTACGCGGCGTTCAATTCGCCGGTTTGGTTCAACGTGGGGTGTGATCGCAGCGAGCCCAACTCCGACGCGCAGAACTGGCACTGGGATCCGGAATCCAAGCAGATTAAATTCAGCGTGACTGGATACAGCTATCCGCAGTGCTCGGCGTGCTTCATCAACAGCGTGCAGGACACGCTGGACTCGATTTTGACCCTAGCCAAGACCGAGGGCATGTTGTTCAAATGGGGCTCGGGCACCGGCACCAATCTGTCTCCGCTGCGCGGCTCCATGGAGATTCTTTCCGGCGGTGGGCAGGCCTCGGGACCGTTGAGCTTTATGAAGGGCTTTGACGCTTTTGCCGGCGTCATCAAGTCAGGCGGCAAGACGCGCCGCGCCGCCAAGATGGTGATCCTGAACGTCGACCATCCGGATATCGTGGAGTTTATCGAGTGCAAGCAGAAGGAAGAAGCCAAGGCCTTTGCGCTGGCTAGGGAGGGATACGACGCGAGCGGACCGGATTCCGCTGCGTACAGTTCGATTTTCTTCCAGAACGCCAACAACTCGATCCGCGTCACCGATGAGTTCATGCAGGCCGTGGTGGAAGACAAGGAGTTCTCGACGCGCACCGTGCGCGACCGCACTCCGGTGCAGACCTTCAAGGCTCGCGATCTGCTGAGCAAGATTGCCAAAGCGACCTGGGAATGCGGCGATCCGGGAATGCAATATGACACCACCATCAACCGGTGGCACACTTCGAAGAATTCGGCGCGCATTAATGCGTCGAATCCCTGCTCGGAGTACATGTTCCTGGATGACTCGGCGTGCAATCTTTCTTCGCTGAACTTGGTAAAGTTTGCTCCTGCCGGCGTCTTCGACGTGGAATCCTACAAGCGCGCCATTGAGATCATGATCACGGCGCAGGAGATTCTGGTAGATCACTCCGGTTATCCCACGGAGGCGATTGCGCGCAACTCGCATGACTATCGCCCGCTGGGACTCGGCTACGCCAACCTTGGCGCGCTGTTAATGGCCACCGGACTGCCGTATGACTCGGATGCGGGCCGCGATTACGCAGCCTGCCTGACGGCGATCATGTGTGGTCAGGCGTATGTGCAGTCCTCGCGGATTGCCGAGCTTTGCCCAACCCTGCACTCGGCCACCGAATTGACGGCACGGGTGGAACACACTGACGGCGCCTGCCCCGGATACTTCATCAACCGTGAACCGTTCCTGGAAGTCATCGGCATGCATCGAGCAGCGGTCGCAAAGATCAGCCGGAGCAACGTTCCGGCATCGCTGCTGGAAGCTTCGCAGAAGGCGTGGGACGAAGCGCTGCAGCACGGCGAAAAATTCGGATACCGTAATGCGCAAGTCACCGTGCTGGCTCCGACCGGCACCATCGGCTTCATGATGGACTGCGACACCACGGGCGTGGAGCCGGACCTGGCGCTGGTGAAGTTCAAAAAGCTGGTTGGCGGCGGCATGATGAAGATCGTCAACAACACGGTTCCCGAGGCGCTGTTCAAGCTTGGCTATACGCCGGAGCAGGCAGACGCAATTGTCAGCTACATCGACAAGCAAGGGACCATCGAAGGCGCGCCGCAACTGAAACCGGAGCACCTGGAGGTCTTCGATTGCGCATTCAAGCCAGCCAAGGGTAGCCGCAGCATCCATCCCATGGGGCACTTGAAGATGATGGCGGCGGTTCAGCCGTTCATCTCAGGCGCCATCAGCAAGACGATCAATATGCCGACCGAAGCGACGGTCGAGGAAATTGCCGACGCGTACGTGGAAGCCTGGAAGCAGGGAATCAAGGCGGTGGCGATTTACCGCGACGGCTCCAAGCAGAACCAGGTTCTTACCACGAAGCGGGATGACGTGAAAAAGATTGCCGCCTCGGCGAAAGAAGAGGATGAGGAAGCGGATGGTCCTCCTCGCGCACGCCGCAACAAGCTGCCGGACGAGCGCTTCTCGGTGACGCACAAGTTCAAGGTGGGGTCGCACGAGGGCTACATTACGGTGGGTCTCTATCCGAACGGGCAACCTGGCGAGTTGTTCATCACCATGGCCAAGGAAGGCTCGACCGTCAGCGGGTTGATGGATAGTTTTGCTTGCGCCGTTTCCATCGCTTTCCAGCATGGAGTTCCGCTCCGTCTGCTGATCAACAAGTTTGCCCATACCCGCTTTGAACCCAGCGGCTGGACGCAAAACCCCGAGATCGGCTACGCCAACTCGATCATGGATTACATCTTCCGCTGGCTGGACCTGCGCTTCCTCACCGGAGAGCAGCAGAGCCTGTTTGACGACTTGCGTCCGCGCGCCCACGCGCATCCACATGCGGCGATTTCTCCCAAGATTGCAGCGATCAGCGAACAGCCTTCGCTGTACGAGTCGACCGCCCCGACGGGCAGCAAGACCGGACACGTCTCGGACGCCCTGAGCGAGGTGGTAAATCTGGGCGATGCCCCGAGCTGTCATGTGTGCGGAGCGATCATGACCCGAAACGGTTCGTGCTATCGCTGCCAGTCCTGCGGATCTACGAGCGGTTGCAGCTAAGAACTACTCCACACTTTGCCGGGATGAGGAGCAGAAGATCTTGATCTGCTCCTTTTTCGTGTTCGCATCAAAGAGCAATGTTTAAGAACCGGCCCTAGGGAGAGTGCGAGCGTCGTCAAATGACCTGGCTGATATGCATGGCCTTGAACTTGCCGCTAGCTTCTGCGGCGCGGGTCAACTGAACGAGGCATCCGGGGCAGGCGGTAACGACGACTGCGGCACCGCTACGCTCGATGTTCTCCATTTTGCGTTCAAGGATCTGCTTCGCAGCGTCGGGATGGTCCATGTGAAACGTGCCAGCGCCGCCGCAGCAGGTGTCGGACTCTTTCATCTCCAGGAAGGTGCCGGCGGCTTTCAATAGCTGGCGCGGCTGGGAGCGGATGCCTTGCCCCCTGACCAGATGACAGGGATCGTGGAAGGTAAAGGTGGTGTCCTGCTTCTCCGCGGACCGGTAGCCGGCGCGCACCAGGTATTCCGTGAGATCCATGACCTTGGAACTAAATGCGGTGGCCCGGTCTCGCCACTCAGCGTCGGCCTCGAATTGCGAGGCCAGATGCTTCAGGGCACCGCCGCAACTGGCGCAATCCGTCACCACAATGTCTGCGTCTTCAAACAGCGCGATATTTGCCTTGGCGAGTTCGAGGAATGTGTCTCCCATGCCGTGTGCCAGGTGAGGAAGCCCGCAGCAGAAGTTTGCTTTGGTCATTACGGGCGAGATCTTACCCAGCAGTTTCAGCGTGCTCTGGGAAGCGTCAGGGAACATGAGCTTCATGCCGCATCCCTGGAAATATGCTACCCGTGCGCCGGGCTTTAATGTCGTAGTGTTGGCCGGAGCAGGGTCGCCCAATGCCGCCGGACCTGCGAGGGCTTCAAGGAAAGCGTTGCGGGGAAACTCCCGGGCAACCAGGGAAGTAGGCAGCAAACCAGCGAGCCTCAATCGCCGCATGATTCCGAGGGCAAAGGCACCGAGCCCCACCAACATCCGGCTCCGCAGCACTCCGCCAAGAACGGTATACTTTGCCGACGGGCCTCCTGCGGCGTCCGTAAAGAACTGCCGGACACGCACCATGGCCTCATCCGTGGGGATGTGATTGGGGCAGGAATCAACGCAAGCCCTGCAGAGCAGACAGAAATCCACTGCGGCACGCACTTCGGGCAGCGGTTCCAGTCCGCCTTCGGCAAGAGCCCGCGCGATGGCGTTCTTGCCGCGGGCACCGGCGCGTTCCACATCATGCACCTTGAATAGTGGGCAGACCGTGAGGCAGTTGCCGCAGCGGTCGCAACCCGCCACCAGATTGCTGGCTTCAGTGAGCAGGCCATGGGAAGGCAATGACGTACCGCCGGTCACCATATTTTTCCTGGATTCAGGATGCCTTTGGGATCGAGGCTCATCTTGATGGCCTTGAGTGTGCTGACTCCCGATTCCCCGAGGGCTTTTGCCAGATAGGGCCGCTTGGTGATGCCAATGCCGTGCTCGCCTGTGAGGGTTCCGCCCAGCTCGAGGGCCGCCTCGAAGATCTCATCCACTGCGTGGTGAACGCGCTCGGCTTCTTCGGGATTATTCATGTCGCAGAGAACGGAGGGGTGGAGATTGCCGTCCCCGGCATGGCCAAAGACAGGGATCGAGAGGCTGTACTTTTCCGCGATGCGCCGCACCCGCCGTACCATCTCCGGGAACGCTCCGCGCGGTACAGAAATATCTTCCCCGAGCCGGTTCGGCGCAAGCGATGCCACAGCCGAACTCATGCCTCGGCGCACGGCCCATAATTCATCGGCCTCGGCCTTGGACTGGGCCACCCGGAAATTGAGACTGCCGCAGGCGGAGGACACGGCCTCGATGCGCCGGGACTGGGATTCGAGCGAGGCAGCATCTTCGCCATCGACCTCGATGAGGACACAGGCCTTGGCGTTCGGAGGCAGTTCCATCTTGCTCTGCTTGGCGACGGCCTGTAGGCTGACCTCGTCCATAATTTCGGCAACCGAGGGGACGATGTCTTCCTGCAACATTCGCTGCACGGTTGCGCAGCCATCTTCCATGGAGGCGAACATGATGCGGATCACGCCGCGCGCTTTGGGCAGGGGAATCAGGCGTAGCAGCACTTGGGTGACGATTCCAAGGGTGCCTTCGGAGCCGGTAAAGAGGCTGGTGAGGTCGTAGCCGGTGACGTTCTTGATGGCTTTTCCGCCAGTATTAAGGATTGAGCCGTCGGCCAGCACCACCTTGAGCCCCATTACATAGTCGCGGGTAACGCCGTACTTCACGGCCCTCATACCCCCTGCGTTTTCAGCGACATTCCCGCCGATGGTGCAGTACTTCCAGCTACCGGGGTCAGGCGGATAGAAAAGTCCGCGCGCGGTGCACGCGTCATGGAGATCCATGGTGCGAACTCCTGGCTCCACGATGACCATCATGTTGCTCTCGTCTATTTCGAGGATGTCGGTGAAGCGATCCATGGAGAGGGAAATTCCACCCTTGAGGGGAACCGAACCCCCGGTGCGTCCGCTGGCCGCGCCCCTCGGAGTGACGGGGATGCCGTGAAGGTTGGCAAAGGCCATCACCTTGGAAACTTCCTCAGTGGTTCGGGGACGAACAACCAAATCAGGTTTGTGGGCAGGTACCAACGGCAGGAAGGAGGAATCGTAGGAGTAGCCAAAGCGGTCTACTTCGGAGTCCAAGACATGTTCCGCCCCAACTATTTGACGCAGTTCATCGATAATTTCAGTTACAGGCATGATCGCCCCGGCCATTGATCCAATTTGTCAGCGAAGCTAAATCCAGTATAGATGATGTCGAAGCGGTTCTGGGGCGATCTGAGTTAGGGTTTCATCACCAACTTTCCGATCACTTTGCCGGATTCGAGAAGGTCGTGAGCCCGCGATGCCTCGGCCAACGGCAACCGGTCATAGACCACGGGATCAAGCTTGCCTTCGGCGAGATAAGCAAGCAGGGTCTGCATCGTCTGTTTCCTTATGTCCGCGCGCTCGTCGAAGCTATGCATGGTAAAGAAGCGCACCGCCGGACTTACAGCGAAGTTCGTGCGCATCGCCGCCAACATTTTGGCGGCGTCAGCCCAACCCTCGCGATAACCATAGGAAACAACCAGTCCCATCGGCGCAACGATCGAGAAGTTCCTGCCGAAATTCATGCCGCCGACCGAATCGAGAATAAGGTCTGCGCCCAGCCCGCCAGTCGCCTCGCGAACCCCAGGAATGAAGTTTTCCGCGTCATAGTTGAACGCCTGTTGCACGCCTAAACGGATGGCTGCCGGTATTTGCTCGTCAGAAGCGACCGCGCCAATCACAGTCATGTCGGCCAGCTTGGCGAGCTCCACGGCGGCGCTGCCCACGCCGCCAGCCGCAGCGTAGATCACAACCGAGTGCGCCTCCACTCCGCGTGCGGCGGTGTGCAGGATATGGTAGGCCACCTGGTAATTCGACAGGCATGCCGAGGCCTCAAGCGAACAGCCCTCCGGCAGAATGTGTACGGTCTCAGCAGGCACGGCGATATACTCTGCGTAACATCCGGCGCGTATCGGTAGATCTCGGGCGCTAACGAACACGGCCTGGCCAATCGCAGGACTCTTAACATCGCGACCCCGCTCCACGACCGTGCCGCTCATCTCGATGCCGAGAATGAAAGGCAGAGTCGGCGTCCATTCGTAGGAACCCTTGCGAGCCAGCACCTCAGGCATACCCACGCCGATGGTGTGGGCTTTGACTAGGACTTCATCGGCTTTTGGCTGCGGCGTAGGCACGTCGGCATATTCCAGAGCGGGCGAATCGCCGAGACGCCGAAGTAAGATGGCTTTCATAATCTGCTCTCTCGCTTATTTTCGCTTGACGGGAGGACTGGTAATCGAGAGGTACTCGCAATCCATCCGGCCAGTTCCAGTTACGCTATGGGGCTCGTTTGGCTCGATCACAAGGACGTCGTGAGCCGGAACGATAAGCGTTTCCTTGCCATTGGTCACCTTGAGTTCGCCCCTGAGCACATAGAAGATGTGCTCAGACTCGGGATGCGTGTGCATCTCCGCTCCGCCCGTGGCCAACATCACACAGTGAGACATGGCCAAGTTGTGGCCGCCGGTTCGTGGTCCGAAAACTTCCCGGGCAAACACTTCGTAATGTTGTGGCCGCACTTCGGGAGTCAAGCTGCCTATTTGAACGACTTTCATTCCGTAATTTTCTCCGATAGGTTCCCGGCGTATACGCTCGTCGTCACAATTCTGCCGGACGCTGAACGGTCTCGCCGCTTACAGCCTATGCCTCGCCTTGTTTCTTATCCACAGCTATTCGCATTGTCATAACCAGTGCCACATTCACGGCCAACAGTACACACAGGAAGAAGAGCGCCGCGTCTAAATTTCCGCCGCGCCATTTAATGAAATATCCGAGCAATGCTGGGCCGATAAATCCGCCGATCATCGCGATGGAGTTGATCGTAGCGAGCCCAACAGCGGCAGATTCCTCGGAAAGAAACTGCGAAGGCAGAGTCCAGAACGGACCGTAAAAACAGTAGATGCCCACAAGGGCTATCGTCATGCCC
>Ga0302319_10027061_pt1 | contig 10071 bp, 13 predicted proteins | sample Bog_T0_2_FD_203319 | JGI IMG/M metagenome (GOLD analysis project Ga0302319, IMG submission 203319) | Peat permafrost microbial communities from Stordalen Mire near Abisko, Sweden - Bog_T0_2 | ecosystem: Environmental > Terrestrial > Soil > Wetlands > Peat | place: Sweden: Abisko, Stordalen Mire...
TGAGGCGAAATGCCCTAAAAGACTCTAAGTCGCTGATTGAATCTGCGAAAAACCCAATAAAAACGCGATATTTCACAGCCGACTTGCCTCTGTCAAGACCCTTTTCGCTGCGTTCTGCAAGACGGTCCTGTATCCTTCAAATATTGCTTGATAGACCTAGATCCGACAGTCGCCGAAAAGAACTTCTGCCAAATCTCGTCGGTAGTCTTTAATCCGAGATCCGACTTCATGAAACGCTCTTCCAGAACACTTAGAAGCAAAGTAGAATCGTCCCATGACATTCTTCGCACCGGAACTTTATCTCTTTCGTGTGCGTACTTGATGATGGTCGCGTAGATGTCGCTTCGTAAGAAAACGATCAAAGAAAAATTGATGTGACCATGGAAATTGGGATCACGGTCAAAATCCGTGGCAATACGCTTGCTGACGCTCAGCAATCCGAAGAGCAAATCGCTTACGCGCGAGAGATCCTGGTTCTGGTCCCACGCTTTGTCCAGGTTGTCGATAAGGACAACGATCCGATTTCGGTTCGCAATCAAGCCCCCGATAACGGATTTGAGCCGGGGGAGCATGTCGCCGTGTAGCTGTTCGCTGATGTTGCTCCTGTGGCCATCCAATGTGGTTGCCTGGGGCATGCTTAAGAGCTTCAGTATTGCGCTCTCTAACCGAATGGAAAATTCAGGCATTATCCAGGAGGAATTGGTCTCGACGAACTCAACCAGTTCCCGTTCATCACCAGTTCGTCCCGAATAAACCGGCCTTGAATTGATGCGCGAATATAGACTTTTCGCAAGTTCGGTCGAGATCAAGAACTTCCAGAGGGCTTCGACGAGGTAGCCGGCCTCGGGTCTCTCCGTCGTTTTCGTAAGCAATTGTACGACGCCCTCTAGTTCATAGGCAACTGGCTTGATAAGGCAGACATGGTTACGGCTGTCTTTGTTTAGCTCGTCATGCAGTTTGAAAAATGTCGCGCTTTTGCCCGTTCCTTTACGTCCGACAAAGATCGAATGGTTTGCGCGTAACGCATCTTTATACGTCGCGGTGGGTATGAAATATTCGCTGATTTCTTGAGACTCATCTTCGGCGATCCACTCTCCGAGGTTGATCAGCTCAAGAGTAGTGCGCCCCGTGAGTTTTTCTTGATATGCGTCGGCACTCCTCTCTTGCTTCCTGATTGATTCGATAAGGGGTGAAAACCACTCATCGAAGGCATGTTCTGCTTGAGCGGCGGTCTCGCTAACTTTGAGTAGGTCGCGATAGTCGAGTGGCGTCTCGTACGGGCTGTGCGCCAACATCAGCAATGGTTTGCCCAAACCGTGAGCAAGGCCAGCAGCAAAGGCCTGTTTCGCGTTGTTAGCTTGCCAGTTTGCATGGGTAGAAGATAAGAGATGACATACAACTGCCGACGCCGCATCGATTCGATTGATGTACCAACTGAGTGGTTGGTTAGCGATTTCGGCCGGATCGTCGATGATCGAAGCTATTTCAGTGGTTGAGACTTTGCGGGCCAACCTATTAGAAGATTCAGTAGCTTCTTGCGCCTTGAGGTAAACCAGTGTTGGTCGAATTGGCTTCCGCCCCCGTTCAAGAAGCTCTTCGAACAGATTGGTTCCGTCAAGGTAGGGTCGGTCCTTGAAAAAGCCCTCAACAATTCTGTGACTGTTGCTCGCGCCGTTGTAGCCAATTGTGGTAAAGAGCTGAAGGCGGTTGAAGTCGAGCTTCGCCCTATCGATTGAAGTGTCAAGAAGAAGCCAAATCCTTTTTCTGTGGGCGATAGCGTAACCAAGCTCAAACAGAACGTTCGGGTTCAGTTCTGTTAGATCTGCAATAAAGCACTTACATTCTCGAATTTCTTCAAGAATCCGGCTGATAATGGGCCGACCACCGGGGAAAAGACTCTTCCAGCCCCTAATGTCGACGACGCCGTTATGACCTACTAGGTCTATTGCATTCTCAACTGCTTCAGCGCGTGCCAAAGGGGCGGAGGGATATGCCACAAAACACTTTGGCAGGGTATCCATAAGAAGGTAACAGAAATAGTCTGAGCTGAGTATAGCTCAGCGACTGTACGGATCGCTCGTTTCGAATGATACTGACTCGGATGGAGGATCTATCCAGCGCCAACCATCAGTGGCTTGTCGGCGGAGACGTGTTGGTGGGGCAAACGGCGTTGTCGATTCTTTTTGCCGCCCTTGTCCGTAGGGCGCCGCCGTTTATTGTCACCTTCGCGGCGCACTGCAGATAGCACGTCCCCGAGGGCGTTTGTGCCCGCCGGCAAATGGGACGGGCAATTGTGGCGATGAGCAGCGCGAAAAGGGTACGCGCCTATTACATGTGATGCGCCATTTGAGGCATTGTCGATGATCCCCCGGAGCGTCCCCTTTTCGCTGATCGCTCAGTAGGAAGAGCCGCTGACAGATTGAGTTGCGCTGCGCTTCCTTCGGGGCGGCTCCGTCATCCAGTCCGTAGCCAGCTTGCGATACGCTGCAAACTCAAAGCTGCTCACAATCGCGGAATTCTTTGATCCTCTTCTGCAACTGTTGAAAGGTCTCTATCGACTCAGGGCTTGACGTATCCACGCCCTCAGGCGGACTCGCGAGCGGCGCGGGAAGCACGCTCTGAGGAATAGGTATGCGCCCGTTCTGACGTTCATAAAGCATGATGTTAATCCCGAGGTAGAGATGCATGAGCTTCGCCTGTGCCCAGGGAATCGCTACGTCAGTATGATAGTCGACCTTGGCATCACCGCCGGCAACCAATTGCCCGAAGAACATCCGAAGATCCCAGGCGGACATTTCGAAGCGGACATTGTTCGCGTACATCGGGACGAGATCTTCGTATTCGTCTTCGTTCTCGGCAGATTTGTTCTTTGTCTCGTCGCTCATTTTGTCGTTAGGCCCGCTTACGTGCAGCAGCGATGTTTTGCGGTCGCGCCGAGCCTTTCTTGCGCTTAAGAAACGCTTTGGGAACAACGTGACTCATCGTTCGTGCTTCCGGCGGTGGAAACTCGATGACGTTGCTTACTCGTCCTGTCGGTTGACCAGCGGAAACAGCGTCGAGCAATTCGCGCATCGTCGTTTCCCTGCCCGAGGAGGAATGCAGCGCAACGAACCATTCATTCACTCGCGCATAATTGCGCCAATCGACGCCAACTCCAATTGCACCCATGGCGACTGTTTGCAGGAGAAGCTCCCGCGCAAGACCCGAAGCCCACCAGGTTTTCGGTGTTCTTAAAACGGCCTGGACGATTTTTGAAGCGATCTCCGGTCCCGCGACATCGCACAGGGCCATCAGATAGGCGCTTAAGGCTGTGTCGAAGGGATTCTCGTATCTTTCATCGACCGCACTACGTGAGATCGTTTCGATGCGCTCTGCGACTTCGGAAGGATTTTCTTTCGCAAGCTCCGAGAGACGATCGAACAGCTCATGTTCCCGTATCGCCCGGCGGAAAGCCTTCGTGCCGGCCGCCAGGTTCATCTCGGCGGCAAACTCATCTCGCTCGATCGCAACCATGGTTTCGGCAAGGGTCATGTCGCTTTCCTACTTTCACTATAGAACTTTACTACGGTCTTACCGTAGAGGTTGGGCACGTCGTGAAGGTCATGGATGTATTCCCCATCGCGGCCGAACTGGCTCAATACGCGGATTTTCTTCGTTTGGAACATGACTTCAGAGGCGAGTACCAGGCCGACATGCTGGATATCTCCGGTCTGTGGATCCTCGTACAGTACTACGTCGCCCGGCATCAGATCATCCTCTTTCACGACCTCAGTATATTCGTCATCCTGCAGGATTATCGGAATTTGTTCGGGCTCGATGAAAGTCCGGCGATTGGCGAACACCATTCCGACGCAATTGTAGGTTGAGCGCAACGAGCGAAGCTGACGCGAGCCTTTCGCGTGAAGTTGTTTCGCAGCGTACATTGACTGCGGTGAGCGCTCAGGCATTCTCTGGTTCGGAATGCGACGGTTCTTCGATGTAGAGAGCGCGATACTGGCCTTATCGCTTGAGCCGCCCTCGCCAATGATTGTCTCCATGACGGAAAGATTATCGTAGCGCACTTGCGCCGTTTAAGTGCCGTCCTCTCAGCAATTTCAACTCGCTTAAGACTTCATCGGTGGTCACGATCAACCTGCCGGCGCACTGGCTTTCGATCTGCGCGGCCTGTTCGTACAAAGCGTCGCCCGGGTCGGTGAGCGCAACCCAGTAGAAAGTATCCGCGAAAACCACCGTCATCGCTTCGACAAGCCGTAGACGTGATGATCGATCTGATAGGCGCCGCCTTCGGGATATTCAGCGCGCTCTTCATCCGAGACATCTTTCCAGAGGTCGCGAATGCTGGCAGACACAAGAGTCTGGTCTGCGGCTGCGGGGGGTTCTGAACTGTTTTGCTTGACGAGATGGACCAGCCACTGCTCGGCGGTCATGCCTATTGCCGCAGCCTGACGCTTCACGGCCTCGGCTTCCTGATCGGAAATGTCAATCGTCCAACTGGTCATGGCTAAAACAATCCTTCTCTTTTCAGGGTAAGTCAGCGCGAATTCACCGCCTGTGCCGTTTCAACTTGGGAAAGTGAAGAGCTCGACGAGCGTCCTTACGCGCTCTTTCTGACGGCTGGGCGGAAATCGCTTGGTTCTTGTGAGCTCGGCGATACCATGGAGGCTCGCCCAGAACAGTTCCGATATAACCTCCGACTTCGAGCCCCGACCCTGAAACAACTCCAGGAGTTGGGAAAACGCGAATCGCAGCTCCGGAGGAGTAGCGGCGTCATCGAAGGGTACGGTCAGGCTGAGCGAAAACATCACTTCATACAGTGCTGGTGAAGACGCGGCGAACTCGAGATAGGCGGCCGCGACCGATTCGAGCGCGTTTCCACGCTTGACGCGTTTCCGTGCCTTCTCCAAAGCCAGGCCGATCTCCTGGAAACCCTCGATAGCAACGGCGGCGAGAATTCCTTCGCGGCTTCCAAAATGAGCGTACAAGACGGGTTGGCTGTATGAAATTTCGTCGGATAGCCGCCGAACGGTGACGTTGGACCACCCTTCCAACTCCGCGATTCGCCGTGCGGCACCGATAATTTGTGCGCGGCGGGCCTGCTTGTCGCGCAGTTTTCGTTCTGCGATCCGGTTAACTGCCATCGATAGGAAGTATAGCGCCGCTAGGACTCTGAAACTTTTCCAAATGCTTCACATCTGATATAGTGTTGCTAGATTTTCTAGTGATGACATATTTTATGCAGACAACAAGCTTAGACAGTTCGACTTTGAGAAGGAATTCGCTGCTCTTCTGGTGCACTCTCGTGATACCGGTAGCTATCATCGGCATCGGCATCAACTTCATACTCAACCCGGTTGGGGCCTCCACTGCCTTCGGCATTCCGATCCATGACCCCGCCGCGTTTCCTTTTATGTGGGTCAAGGGAATTCGCGACATCTTTTCGGGTCTCGTCGTTCTGACGTTCCTCTGGAGGGGAGACCGGCGCACCACGGCAATCCTCTTCGCGATTGCCATTTTCATTCCGGTCGGCGATGGGCTGGTCATTCTGAGCCATCTTGGCTTTGCGCCGCCCATCTATATTCACTGGGGAACGGCGCTTTACATGACGATCGTAGCCACGTTTCTTCTCCGGAGGAACTCATGATGGAATACCTGAATGTCGTCGCGATCATCGTCGCTGGATTGATGGTTGGGAGTGAACTGGCCATCGCCGCGTTTGTTCACCCAACGCTTGATCGGCTGCCGGATAATGTTCATCTGCCGGTGGCAAGCGCGCTGGCTCGTGTGCAGGGGAGATTCATGCCGTTCTGGTACATTCTTGTGTTCTTGCTTACTTTAGCGGAGGTCTACATCCAATGGCGCCAAGCCGGCCGCTTACCGATCTGGATTGTTACGTCGGCGATTTTGTGGGCGTTGGCGAGTGTGTATTCGATCACTGCTTTGGTGCCGATCAACAAGCGTATTGCCTCCTGGGAAAAGGTCACCCCACCTGCCGATTGGAAGACATTTCGGGGCAGATGGGACCTGCTTCACCGCTGGCGTGTTGTACTGCTCACGATGGCTTTGGCGTTTCTCATCGTGGGAGTCGTTGGTAAATAGACACCTGCAAGCAGGAGAATAAGTAATGAGCATTCCAGATGATGACCTGAGCCGCCATTTGACAGGGGGCGTCCGCGCGGACGACCCCACCGCGGTCCATCTAACTAATCTTCTTCGTTAGTTCCCGAAGGAAGAGCACGAGTTGAAAACGGCTGCCGCTCATGTAGAAAGTGATCTCGCCAGTTTGAGGCAAGCGCTGGGCTACTCAGATGTATCGGGCTGATGGGCCGTAAGCTGATTTCGGGCGGAGTAAAACAAAAGGCGGTTGTGAGTTAGGCACCGCTCTTTCAGTCGCGGCTGCGAAGGGGGAAACAAAACCCGAAAGCCTTCCTGCTCGAAATGCCGGTGGTTCGTGAAGATGCCGGTCAATCCGTCGTCGAGCACGGCCCGCATCGAAATGCAATCCGTCAGGCTATGGCGGTCGCCGTGCAACTGCACGGCTTCGCCGCCTGGAAAGGCGGCCCGCTGGCAGGAATGCCCGCCCTACGAATAGCGTGCGTAAGCCATGGGCGATGGTTTGTAGGGAAGGCCGGATTAGGCCGCTGACGCTTCCGGCTCGGATTCGAAGTTAGTCGTAAGTTGGGATTTGCGGCGCGAAAACGCGGCTCAGTCGTCGTTAGTCGGTCCGCGTAGCTTCTTGGAAGAGGAGCGTTGCGACTTGGCGGTGAGGCGGCGGACTTTGGAGCCGAGCGTGGGTCGGCTGGGGCGGCGGGTTTTGGGAACGACTTGGGCGCGGGCGATCAGTTCGTCGAGTCGCGCGCGGGCTTCGGCTCGATTGGCCTCCTGCGTACGGTGACTGCGGGCGGTGATGATCAATACGCCGTTTCGCGTTGCGAGATTGCCGGCTAACGTACGGAGGCGCTGTCGTACTTCGTCGGGAAGCGAAGGAGATTGAGCGATATCGAAGCGAAGTTGCACGGCGGTGGAGACTTTGTTGACGTTCTGGCCGCCAGGACCGGTAGCGCGAATGAAGGTTATTGTGAGTTCGGAATCTGGAATGGATATCGGCAAGGGCTATCTCTAGGTTAGCCGGTGCGGGACGGTTGGAACAACCGCTTACTGGCGTGCGCGGCTCTGCTAGCGGTTGGATTCGGTGAGGGGAGTTTTAGTGGTGTATTCGAGGCTTCTTGCGCTCCCTCATGGTCGCGGTTCCCTTTCGTGCGGGTAGACTAATGGCAGGGAAACCGCAGTGACTTCGACTACAACGATTAAGAGCTACGACGTGGTGATTGTCGGTTCCGGGGCGGGAGGTGGCATTGCTGCTCACATCCTGGCGAACGCCGGGGCAAAGATTTGCATGCTCGAAGCCGGCGGATGGTACGACTGCACGAAAGACTCCAAGATGTTTCAGTGGGCCTATCAGGCGCCGCATCGCGGGGCGGCCACGCACGAAATGCCGCTTGGCTACTTCGATGCGACGCTTTCCGGCGGCTGGGAGGTTCCGGGCGAACCCTACGTGAATGCTCCCGGATCGGATTGGCATTGGTGGCGGGCCCGGATGCTGGGCGGACGAACCAATCACTACGGCCGTATCTCGCTGCGCCTGGGACCGTACGACTTCAAACCCTACAGTCGTGACGGAAAGGGCTTCGATTGGCCCATACGGTACGAAGATCTGGCGCCGTACTACGACAAGGCGGAAGAGTTGATCGGGGTTTTTGGAACGAACGAAGGGATGGAGAATGCACCCGACGGGAAGTTCCAACCGCCGCCTGCTCCGCGCGGTTACGAGCGTGTACTGAAGCTGGCATCGGATAAGTTGAGCATCCCGTGCATTCCTTCGCGGCTGGCGATTCTTACGCGTCCGCTGAATGGGCGGCCTGCTTGCCACTACTGTGCGGAATGCGGACGCGCCTGCGGGGTGAATGCGAACTTCAGCTCGCCGGGCGTGCATATCAAGCCGGCGCTCCAGACGGGCAATCTGGAAGTACGCACGAACGCGATGGTTCGCGAAGTGATGCTGGGGCGGGATGGGCTGGCGCAAGGTGTGAGTTATGTGGATAAGAAGACGCGTCAGGACGTAGAGGTGCGCGCCAAGATTGTGGTGCTTGCGGCGAGTTGCTGCGAGACTGCTCGTATCCTGCTTAATTCCAAGAGTTCGTCGTTTCCGAATGGTTTGGCTAACTCTTCGGGCTTGGTGGGGCGAGGCATCATGGACACGGTGGGCTCATCGGTGAGCGGCTACCTTCCTGTACTGCAGGATCTGCCGCCCGCGAATGAAGATGGCGTCGGGGGCATGCACGTGTACATGCCCTGGTGGCTTTACAAAGAGCAGAAAGCGGGTAAGCTGCCTTTCGCGCGTGGGTACCACATTGAGTTGGGCGGAGGACGGAATCAGCCTGGCAGTGGCGCCATGGGGGGCTATGCCACACAGTTGCTGAATGGAGGCTATGGCGTTGACCTGAAGCAGAACTTGCGCAAGCTTTATGGGGGCGAAGTGCATTTAGCCGGGCGCGGCGAGATGATACCCAATGCGAATAGCTATTGCGAACTCGATCCGGCGGTGGTGGACCAATGGGGCATTCCGGTTCTGCGCTTTCATTTCAAATGGAGCGAGGATGAATTGCAGCAAGCGCGTCATATGCAGGAGACTTTCAAAGAGTTGATTGAAACTGCCGGTGGTCACGTAACGGCCAGTGCGGGCGCGCATACCAACTGGGGCATTCGGCGCGGCGGCGACGTGAAGCATGAAGTGGGCTCTACGCGTATGGGCGACGACCCGACGAAGTCCGTCCTCAATGAACACTGCCAGGCTTGGGATGTCAAGAACCTATTCGTGACCGATGCTGCGCCCTTTGTGAGCAACGCAGACAAGAATCCGACGCTGACGATCACCGCGCTGGGTTGGCGAACCTCCGATTACATCGTTGAGCAGGTGAAAAAGCTGAACGCAAAAGTCTGAGCCGTTAGAGAGGAGGATGATTGGCAGATACTAAGACCATTATTGAGCGGGCGTACGCCGCATTCAACAAGCGGGACATCGACGGCGCGTTAGCACTGATGACCCAAGACGTAGGTTGGCCCAAGGCTTCGGAGGGCGGCAAGGTTGTCGGAAAAGAAGAGATCCGCGCGTATTGGACTCGACAATGGGGTGAGTTCGATCCGCATGTGGAACCGCTTGCCATGAGCGAGGAAGACGGAGGCAAGACACGCGTCAGGGTGCATCAACTGGTCAAGAGCCTGCAAGGGGATGTTCTTTCGGACAGCGAGGTTCTGCACGTATTCACGGTGAACGGCGGTCTTATCGCGGCAATGGAACTGGTGAATGAGGAGGATGCAACCGCGGGTCCGACTGAGGCATTTGCACATCGGTCCTAAGTGGCTACTACTTGCGCTCCCTGACGGGCGGTTCTGTTCGGGTCGCTTATTTCCCACAGCATGCCAACCAATCCGACATTCCGCTCTTCCTCATCGAGAACGACTTTACCCTGGCTTCTCACCCACACGTAGTTGCCATTGGCGTGGCGCAGACGATACTCTACCGTATAGCCAGCACCCAAGGTCAAAGCCCTCTCCAATCGCTCGTGGAGCGCCTGCCGATCATCGGGATGAAGCCGTTTTTCGAGAGCTTCCAATGTCCCCTCGAAGGAACCGGGCTCCATACCGAGTATCGATTCCAAGATAGGAGACCACTCCACGACGCCAGTGCGGCGGTCCCAGCGCCAAATACCGACGCGGGCGGCACTCAACGCCAGGTCTCGCTGTTCAATGCTATAGACAAGGGCCGCTTCGGCGCGCTTGAGAGCGGTGATGTCGTTATAAACCTCGACTACGGATTTGGGGCGGCCATTGCTATCGCGGTAGAGAACCTTATGAACGGCTAGCCAAACAATACTGTTGTCACTTCGGCGGGCCTTGATTTCTCCCGTCCATTCGCCATCGCGCATGAGAGCGGATTCGACGGCCTGCTGGGAAATTGACAGCTCAGTGCGCAACAAGGCATGCAGTTGTTTCCCCAATGCCTCCGTCTCACTG
>Ga0302319_10027064_pt1 | contig 10070 bp, 8 predicted proteins | sample Bog_T0_2_FD_203319 | JGI IMG/M metagenome (GOLD analysis project Ga0302319, IMG submission 203319) | Peat permafrost microbial communities from Stordalen Mire near Abisko, Sweden - Bog_T0_2 | ecosystem: Environmental > Terrestrial > Soil > Wetlands > Peat | place: Sweden: Abisko, Stordalen Mire...
CGCCGTAGCCGCGCTGGTGCAGACCTACGGCGAGTCCGCGGTGCTAGCCTGGGTGGAACCCGGCTTGCCACCAGAAGTGACAAAGGCCAGCGCGAGCCACGAAACGCAGAAAAGCAAATAGGCCGTCACGATGCGAACTGCGAAGCTCGCAGCCTGCATGACGAAACCGTCCACCGCGGGCACCCAATAGTAAAGCCATAACGGCAATCGGATCAGACAAAGCAGCAGCAACGGAACTTCGATCCCGTAAAGCCATCCGGGCACTAAGGGGCCTTTGTATCGGAAGCCTTTCCAGCCGGACGCCGCGATCGCGGACACCGCCGGCAGCAGAAGCACGGGCAGCGCGACCCATCTGACAACCCACAAAATCAGGTTGAATATGTGCGACACCGCCGCAGGCATGACCGGCGTCCGCAATGTAAGCGTAAGCCAGGACGCAATCCGAAACGCCGGCCTGGCGCTGTAGAAAGACCATTGCTCCAGTAGCCAGTAGAGGAAGACAACAACAACCGCGACCGCCATCAGCGGCAGCAGATGACGAAACGCGGTTCGCCATGAGCCCGCGAGCGCCGCACCGTACGAACAACATACCGAGGCCACAAACACAAGCAGCACGAACCCGCTCCACAACAGCGTCGAAGTCCGCGACTCGCCAATCCCCAGCCAGTAATAGCCGAGCCAAAGGATCGGCGCGTTCGCCAACAGATGCAGCAGAGCCAACCTTCGCGGCGTCCGCATCACTTCACCTCCAGGCGGCGGCTTTCCGTCGTAGCCGTCACTGCGGGCTGATACATCGGCCCTACGCGCGCCGGACTGACCTGGAACACACCCGGATTGACCACCTTGAGCAGATAGAAATACTGCTGCTGCCCCTGCGAAAAATAAGTCTGGAAAATCGCCATCCGGTCGTCGTGCAACTCGCGCCGCGTGAAGAAATAATCCCACCACGGCGGCTTATTGCGCAGCTCGTACAGGTTATCGCGCTCGATAAATTCAGTTCCCGCCGGAATCGGATCTTCCACCATCATGTACTTCCACTCCGATCCCGTAACCGTCAAACGCACTGCGATGATGTCACCCACCGCGACGGCTCCCGTCAACGGAACCGTGTCGTAAACAATGCGATCGCCATCCTTCACCGGAGCCAAACGGAAATAGTCGCGCAGCAGATTCAGCGAAGTCGTGCCTGTCTTCTCGAAGCGAGCCTCTTTCGAATAATATTCGGCGCGCACGGAATAATACAACCGGCCATCGCCCGAACTGGTCACACGGATATGATTCACTCCGGCCTGGAGCGCGCTCTCGTCCAGCAAAAGGTCGGGAGGATTCAGCGAAGTCGCCTCCGTGATCCTGCGCGTGAGCACCGCCTTGTCGTTCACATACACCGTGCCCGTCAGATTCGGCGTCAATTCATTCGTGACCTTCAGATAATCGGTGAGGCCATAGATCACCATCGCCGTCTGCTTCGTCGAATCCCACCACTCGCCTTCGTTTCGGTGGTTCATCAGCCACAGCGCGGCCTTAGGAAGCAACAGGCTGTCCTTACGTTCGTGCGAAAGAAACCGAGTCACGAAAGCAGTCGCTTCCGGCGTCGCATCGATATCGAAATCGAGCATCGGATCGCGATTCGCCGGCCACCACGCCTGTTCGGAATCCTGCTGCGCGCGCGCGATCACAGCGTCCGCAACTGTCCCCGCGCGGCCGTCTTTCATCTGTTCGAACGCCAGCCCCAGCAGCGCCAGACCGTACGGCGACAAGTCCGCTCGCTTCTCATACACCTGATTCAACGTCGCCGCATCCGCCTGTCCCGCTACCGCGAGCGAATACGCAATGTACGCCCGCAGGTCGGCCGCCAGTTTCGGATCGGCCGCAAATTCCTTCTTCAGCCAGGCCGCGCCCCGATCAATCGCATCCTGCCGCACCTGCGTCCCGCCCGCGCGCGCCTGCACCAGACCAGCCACCACGTACGCGGTCATGAACGGATGGCTGTCGTCGGTTTCCCACCATCCCCAGCCGCCATCCTCATGCTGAAAGCTATACAAGCGATCAAGGCCCGCGCGAATCTTATCCTGCAACGCCGCTTCATCCAGATCCACCTTAAGATTTAACCCATGCAGCGCATCCTTCACCACAATGTCGGGCAGGAAGCTCGACATGGTCTGCTCCACGCAGCCGTACGGGAACGAAGTGAGATAGTCGAGCGCGCCGAAAAGCGCACCCGCAATCGACGGAGACACCCGGATCGAGAGCGATCGCGACCCCGCCTCAATCTTCTCCGGGAACGTAACATCGAACGAAGCGGAATTCCCACTCGCTCCGCCCGTCGCCGCCGATTGACCCCCCAGCATCGACCCGCCTTTAGACTGTGACAGTTTCACTCCCGCGAAGTTCACCGGCAGTTCAATCTCCAGCGCGTCGGACTCTTCATTGGTCAGCGCCTTCGCCGTCAGCGTCACGCCGCGCGTCTGCTGCGCGCGAACTCTCCAGTTGACCGTAGCCTCGCCGCGGCTGGGAATCGGAACGTCCTTCGTTGCGCCCTCGAGCACATCCAGGCCCCTCACGTCGAGCGAAACATGCGCCGTCTTCGCGTCCTGCAGGTAGTTATGGACAATCACCGGAATCACCACCTCATCGCCGCGCACAAAGAAACGCGGCGCAGCCACTCGCACGATCAGATTCTTGCGCACAATGGTCTTCAGCGTAGCGCTGCCCACCATCGTGTTCGCCGTGATCCCGCGCGCGGTAGCTCGCCATGTGGTCAGCGAGTCCGGAAAATCGATCTTCGCGTGCGCGTGTCCGCCATCGTCCGTGGTCAAATCCGCCGCCCAGAACGCCGTATCCGGAAATGCCTTTCGCACCTTTGGCTGCACCAGCCTGTCCGGCTTCAACTGCGCAAGACGCGAGCGCGGCCGCAACTCCGCCAGCTGCATCCGCCGTTTTCCCGCTTCGCCGTTGAAAAAATAATTGAGCGAACTCAGTGTCGGTATGCGGTTGTAGTCGCGGCTATAGAAGAACGACAGAATATCCTGCGTAGTGTCTTTGCGCACTCCATAGATAGCCTCATCCACCACGCCCAGACTGAAATCCGTGCGCGGCACCGGCTTGCCTGCGGCGTCCGTAGCCTCAATGCTGTAGTCCGCCGTCTGTCCCGGCTGGTACTGCGGCTTATCCGTCGAAACCTTCACGTTCAGCGTATGTTCCACCGGCGGAACGCGCACGTATTTATCGCCCTGGTAGAACACGCCGTCGCGCACATACACCGCATTCACCGTAATACCCGGCTCATCTTTGACGGTCACAGGCACCTCGAACGTCACCGTCGAATCGGCTGCGCGCAGCACCTTATATTGGCCGATGTCCCTCCCCTCCACCGTCACGTACACCGCCGTTCCCGGCTTCCCCGCCACAATCATCAGCCTGGCCGTATCCCCGGCCCGATAGGTCTTCTTATCGGTGATCATTTCCACCGTCTGACTGCGATTGAAGTCCATATCCCATCCGCCGCCAGCCACCCACACATAGGTATCGGACTGTACCTCGCGTCCTTCCGGAGTTTGCGCCGTGACCCGCACCAGAAAAGATCCGCCCTGTCGTGGAATCGCCAAAGTCACCTTCGCCGATCCGCCGGCATCCAGCGCGACATCGGCAGCGGCCACACTAGTCGGCTCCGCACGCCGATTCTGCCGAAGCAACTCGACATGCGCGCGCGTCTGCACAGGCTTGTTATCGTAATCGCGCGCCTGTATGGTAAACGTGGCCTGGTCGCCCGGCGCATAAATATATTTCTCGGGAGTCGCATTCACCAGAAAACTGCCATAGGTCGCGACAATCCACCCAGTCCCCGATATCTCGCGGTTCGCGGCATCGGTAACCCCGACTTCAACCCGATACACAAAATCGCTCTTGTGTTCCGAGACTGCCGTCGGAACATTGATAGTCAGCTTGCCATTCGCATCCAACTGCCCCTGCTGTTCATTCTGCTGATCGCCGCTGGAATCGTCCGCATCGTTTCCATCGCCGCCATCGCCGCCGCCTTCATCCCCGCGATCCTCGTCCGCGTCATACCAGAATGGAAACCAATACGGCTGCCGATAAATCCGGTACTTCACCTTCGCTCCGGCGACCGGCTCACCGAAGAAATACTGCGCGTCCACCACCACCGCAACGGTTGCGCCTTCCAGAACCCGGTTCTTCGCAGCACTCACGCGAACTTCGTATTCCGGCTTCTTATATTCCTGCACCTCGAAGTTGCCGTCCATGAAATTCTCATCGCCGGCCTTCACCTGAATGAAATAAGTCCCCAGCGCAGCAGCGGACCCCAGCGTCAGATCGTCATGGATAGCCCCGTTCGCCCCCACCGTGACGGTTTTCTGGTAAACAGGCTTTTGCTCCGCATCCTGAATCTCCACCGAGACCTGCTTGCCTGCCGGAACCTGATAGCCCTCGGCCGTACGCTGCCGCAGCAGCGCCTTGAAATGCACCGTATGTCCCGGGCGATAGACGGGACGGTCCGTATAAACGTAGCCGGTCCAGTCGCGCACCGAGTCGCGGCCTTCCACTGCATTCACCGCCACATCTCCCTTGGCACTGGCGATGATCGTCAGAGCTCCATCCTGCGGCGCAGTCTTCAGTTCCGCCACGCCATCGCGATCCGTCTCCGCATGCGCCTTGACCCCGTCTTTAGCGACCGCCGTAATCGTAGCGCCCGCAACTGGCTGCCCGGACTCACGATCCACCAGAAAATTCACGCTGCGCCCGTTGCCCGTCTTCGTGATCAGAGCCAGATCGGAAACCATGAGAATCGTGTACGCCCGCAGATCTTTCGAAACCGCCTCCACCAGATAAACCCCGCGCTCTTTCACCGGCACGCTGACATTCTGCCGCTCCCATCTCGCCTGCGCCTTCACCGGACGAACGAAAGAAAGCGCCAGTTGCTGCGGATTCAGCAGCGGCGCTTCGGCGTATTGCGTGGCCTGCGTGGCGCCCTTCGTCACCGGCGCCGGTTCATGCGAAAACAGCGCGTCGAAATGCGCGCTGGGCGGTTCCGTGAACTGCGCGCGCAGCGACCTCCTGATATGCGCCTTCAACCCACGCTTCCATGAACGAATGTTCTCCAGCAGGGAACGGGAACGCGGCGGGCGCGACGCCATGCCACCGAACTCATGCGGATCGTCGAGTTGCCCGAAAAACTTCTCCGGATCTTGGATCCGATAAACCCGAAACTCCAGCGCATCCACGTTCCACGCGCTCAGTGAAACCGTTGGCGCGCCGCCCGATGCGAACGTGCCCGAACTCGCGAGCGAGAAATACGCGGCATCGTCCCTCTGGCCCGAAAGCGCGGCCGCCAGCGCGAACAAAAGCGCCATTCGCAAAAACGTCTTCATCGCCTGATCGCCTCCAGAGGCCGCGCCCGCAGAATATTCCACCGCGCCACACCCAAAAAATTCTCGTTCTCGTCGATCGGCCGCCATTCCGGCTGCGGAAATCGCATCAGCTCATCCACCGTCAAACGCCGCATCTCGCCCGCATCTTTACCCGTCGGCCCCGTGTGATACAAAACGTAGCGATGGCCATCCGGCCGCAACTGGCTCTCTCCTAAAAAGATCATGCTGTGATAAATCGCATGCTCCGATTCCTGCCTGAAAAGCAGCAAATCGCCAGGCAAAGCGCGCCCCATATCCCGGCTCACAATGTGCGAATTATAAAGCCACAGCGTCTTCGCATCGGCGAACTGAAGGAATGCGCCATCCGCCATATCCTCGCGCCGAAAAGGCCCCGGACGCGTCCTGAACAGCGCAGCTTCCAGCGGCGTAAACGGATACTGATACTTCGTCACCGAATCGAACGCGGGCAGCGCAGGAAGTTTCTCATCGTTGGCCCACGCGCTATCGTGCACATGCAATGCCTCGCGATACGCATAGCGCACCAGCGCCGCGCAATCGGTAATCTCGGCAGCGCGCGCAGCCGGAGCCTGAAAATACTGCGCCTCCGCCAGCCACGCGAACCAGTGCCGAAACGCGGTCCGGTCCCGCTCGTCGTCCAGCCGCAGAAAATCCGGCGTGCCATCCCCAAGGCTGTCGCTATCGTCCGGCGTCAGAACTAACTCCGCAGTCGCCGCGCGATGACCCGCCGCCTCAATCCGCATCCGCACGAGGCCCGGCACAATGCCGGCGCGAACGGTCACCCGCCATTTCCCCTCGCGCTGTTCTATCGCCTTCACAACAGCGCCCTGGTTACCAACATGGTTATCGATAACCGAAACCACCGGCATCGCCCCGCCGCTTTCAACCCACACCTCCGCCGTGTCGTAGCCATTCGCCGCCACGCTGTCCGGCCGCACGTCAATCCGAATCGGCGAAACCGTTCCGCGATACGCCGAAGTCGCCAGCGCCACCCCGACACAGGCAATGACAATTGCGAAGGCTGAGAGCAATCCGGCGCGGAACCGAGGCATGAAGTAACTCGATTATAGTCCGCCTGGCGCGCATTTGGCAGCGCGGATCGGCTTCGGTCACAACAAAATCCAAAAATATATCCCCTGTGTAATCCGTATATTGGCGGGATTTGTGAGGATTATGCCCGCCTCAATCTGAGGTTCCGGCTGCTACAAGTCATATCGGAAAACCTTGGATACACAGACTCCGGCACGACTTCCCTCACCCGGCCGACGCGGGAGAAGTGTATCCACCACAAAGCAGCAAGCCCTTCATCGCACTTCACACTGATATTCGCCGGCGTCTTCGGTTTAACGCTCGTTTGCCTGTTCCTTTCGCTCTACATATCCATGCACATCGATGCTGGCGCCGGGAACGTGGACGCCATCAAAAGTCTGAATGAAAAGCTCCAGTCTGCATTCATCCGGGGGGCCAGATCCATCTTTGGACTTCTTGGCACGAAGGCCTTGAATGAGTTGCCAGGCATTTCGCACTGGGCATTTGCAACCGGCGACTGTTACCGAACTCGCTCTAAGCGAACACCGCGTCGCCTCGCTGACGCGATCGTAAACTTCCCGCGCGTCCTGCGCCTGCTCGACATTCACCTCCGGACATTTGCCGGCCAGGCGGCGGCGTCCTGGAAATAACCTGCACCCGAACAACTCGAATTGATAAAGTATGCAAAGCTATTGACCGGCAGTCACGAATGCTTTTTGAAACGAAAGGAAATTCCATGCGCCTCGTATACGCTTCCACCCTGGCAGTTGTCGCGCTCTTTATCGCGTCGTCCTTTGGTGTTTTTGCTCAGCCTCCCGCCGCAGCCCCCGCAGGCCCGGGTGCCGGACGCGGAAGAGGCCCCATGATCGGCGGCCCCGGCAGCCCCACGGCCGATGGCTCACGAGCGGTCACCGATGGCGGCATCAAGGTCGCAGGCTGGTCCGGCAAGATCGATGCCGGCGAAGAGAAGGCGGGCATGACCATCAATGACGCCAAACTGACCCAGGAAGGCGCCACCCTCCACGTCACCACCGGTCCCGCCACCACCTATTGGAAAAACGACGCAAAGGCATCCGGCGACTACACCGTCAAGGCCACGTTCAATGAGCCGAAATACATGAACCTCAACACGCATCCGCATCCCTACGGCGTCTTCATCGCCGGCAACGACATGGGTACACCGGATCAGACCCAGCTCTACTGCGCCGCTTATGGCAACGGCACCTTCATCGTGCGCGGTTTCGGACCGGCGTCCTTCCCGCTGAACGGCCGCGGCGCCCCCAACGATGCGGTCCACAAGGCTGCCGCCGTGGGCCAGCCCGTCAGTCAGGAAGTCGCGCTCTCCGTCAAAGGCAGCACCGTTTCCTGCTCCATTAACGGTACCGTCGTCGCCAGCTACGACAAATCGGCCCTGGTCGCCGACGGCAAGCTGAAATCCCTGGACGGAGCCTACGGCCTCCGCTTCGCGCATAACACCGATGTCACAGTCAGCGGCCTGACCATGACAAAGAACTAGCCGCATGCAGCCCCGCCCGGCGAACGCGGATCAACCCAAAGCGGCGAGCCTGCATCAACCCAATATCGATATCCACGCCTTCCACGAATTTGAGCGGCAAGGCTGGGAAACTTCCGCCAGTGCTTACTCACAGCATTTAGGCCGCCTGACAAGCGCCGCAATTCCACGCCTTCTGGACGCGGTCGATGCGCAAACGGGAACGCGCCTCATCGATCTCGCCACCGGCCCCGGCTACGTTGCCGCTGCCGCACACCAACGCGGCTGCTACGTCGTTGCTGTCGATTTTTCCGAAAACATGATCGCCCTCGCGAAATCAAGGAACGACCCCCGCATCGACTTCCAGGTTGCCGACGTCGAAAAACTGCCCCAGGCGGACGCCAGTTTCGATGCCGCCCTTATGAACTTCGGTATACTCCACCTGAGCCAGCCCGAACGCGGACTGTCGGAAATCTTCAGACTCCTGAAGCCCGGCGGAAAAATGGCCTTCACCGTCTGGGCGGGGCCGGAAGAGGCCGAAGGACTCAATCTCGTTCGCCGAGCTATCGAGACATTCGGAAATCCCAACGTGTCGATTCCCGACGGCCCCTCCTTCTTCGCTTTCGCCGATTCCGTTCATACAGACCGCGTACTAACGGACCTGGGCTTCGTCACCATAGCCGCACAGAACCTCTCACTCGTCTGGGTTCTGGACTCCGCTCAGGATTTGTTCACGGCCCTCTATGAGGGAACAGCCCGAACCGGCGAGTTATTACGACGGCAGCATCCCGACGCCCTGGAGGCCATCCAACGCGCGGTCGCCGGGAACTGCGCCCCTTACGTGAGCGACGGGAAGGCGAGAATACCCATGCCCGCCATCCTCCACACCGCCGCTAAACCGGCGGATTCATCCACCTCAACCCCGCAAAACGCGCAAAATCCCCATCCGTAGAACAAAGCACCAACCCATGCCCGATCGCGAGCGCCGCCAAATGCGCATCCGGAACAAGCTTCGCTCCACCCCCCAGATTCCTCAATAGCTCGCCCAGCACCGGGCCATGCTCCCACCCCCGCATGCGGAATCCACACATTTCCGCAACTAAGCCACTCTGTAACCTGCCACCAGGCCCGCGCGATCGTCGCCGGTTGCGCATAAATACGTGGATTCGTCACCACGCGCAGAAACCCCAATGTCGATTCCCAGGGAAGCGCCACGCGCGCCGCCTCACCAGGGAAGCGCCACGCGCGCCGCCTCATGGCGTGGCGACCACACATCCCAGCAATCAGGTCGCTATTTGTACGACTCGCCTTCCGCCTCGGCAAGCACTTCCCACGTATTATCCAGATTCGGGAAGAAGCATTCGCCCAGATCGACCGGCTCCGTCCGGAAAAACGCCCTCGGCTCGGCAGGTTTACTCCTCGGATCCAAGCCTCGTTCGCCATCGGTTTCAGGCCTGCCGCCCCCCGTGGTCCTCATACAGCAAATATGGTCCCCATACATCAAAGCATAATACCCTCGATATCTTGACATCACAAGCACCTAAATCCCGTTCACAACTTTCTTTCAGCCCCTAAACCACTCAAAAAAAACAAATTCCATAGCTTTGCAATACAAAGCTATTAGCTCCCCGGTCCATACTGTAGCCAGCCATGTTAACGAACGCGCAACCGAACGCACAATCCGCCTCCGCACGTCACTCAACCGTCGGCGCGGTCATGCGCTCGCCAGTTCCCCCAAAATGCAAAAAAACACGGAATGATCCCAAATGTTCGAACAAAACAAAGGCTTTAGCAAAAATCAGATCCCATTCGACCCCTCAACGACCCCCGAACAACCCCCGAACAACCCCTCAACGAACCGCCATCAAACCCCCTCTTATCCCATTTCGGCGCACCAACTATTCCACACCCTACACAACATCTTGTGCATATCCTGTCAAAAACCCTGTATGCTGTGGCCTTGCTACTTTACTTTTATCCGAAACGCGGTTAGTATGGTGACGCTCCCCCGAGCGTCTTGTACTAATAGAGAGGTGTCATTTGCTGAAGCTGAAAAAGGTCGAACTCCAGGGATTCAAGTCCTTCTGCGACCGCACGGAGCTCAAATTTAACGGGGGCGGAATCGCGGCCGTGGTCGGGCCGAATGG
>Ga0302319_10027066_pt1 | contig 10069 bp, 9 predicted proteins | sample Bog_T0_2_FD_203319 | JGI IMG/M metagenome (GOLD analysis project Ga0302319, IMG submission 203319) | Peat permafrost microbial communities from Stordalen Mire near Abisko, Sweden - Bog_T0_2 | ecosystem: Environmental > Terrestrial > Soil > Wetlands > Peat | place: Sweden: Abisko, Stordalen Mire...
GCCCGGGCGGCGGCTCCACCAACTCCGGCACGGTGTTCGTCTCCTTGAAGCCGCTGCGCGCGCGCGGGATGTCGGCCGACCAGGTGGTAGCCTCGCTGCGCAACGAGCTCGCGGCGGTGGCGGGCGCCACGCTTTACCTGCAGGCGGTGGGCGATCTCGGCCCCGGCGGACGCTCCAGCAATGCGCAATATCAATACACCCTGCAGGGCTCGACATCAGAAGAACTCGACCAATGGACGCCGCGGATAGCCGCCGCGCTGCAGAACGTGCCGATCCTGGCCGATGTCAGCAGCGATCAGCAGGACAAGGGTTTGCAGGCCAATGTGGCGATCGACCGCGACGCCGCCGCGCGGCTCGGGGTCACGATCAGCCAGATCGACAACACGCTCTACGATGCCTTTGGTCAGCGCCAGGTCTCGACCATCTATGTCGCTCGCAACCAGTACCATGTGATCATGGAGGTGGCGCCGGCGTACTGGCAGGATCCAGCGACTCTCGGCGACGTCTTTGTCAGCACCTCCGGCGGCGCGGCCAGCGGTTCGCAGACCACCAATGCGGTGCCTGGAACGGTGGTCTCGCCGCTGCAGGCGGCTTCCGTCAATGCGATCGCCGCCAGCGCGGTCCGCAATCAGGCGACCAATTCGATCGGCGCCACCGGCAAGTCAGCGTCATCGACCGGGACCGCGGTCAGCACCAGCCAGGAAACGATGATTCCGCTGTCCAGCGTTGCCCGGTTCGGGCAGAGCCGGACTTCGCTGATCGTCAATCACCAGAGCGGCCTGCTCGCGGCCACGATCTCGTTCAACCTGCCGCCCGGCGTCTCCCTGAGCACGGCGGTGGCGGTGATCGAGTCCACCATGAACGCGATCGGGGTTCCCTCAACGATCCGCGGCTCGTTCCAGGGCGCCGCCAAGATCTTTCAGGAATCGCTCAGCAGCGAGCCCTATCTGGTGCTCGCGGCGTTCGCCACCATCTACATCTCGCTCGGCATGCTCTACGAAAGCTACGTCCATCCGATCACGATCCTGTCGACCCTGCCCTCGGCCGGCGTCGGCGCGGTGCTGGCGCTGATGCTGTTTCACACCCAATTCGACATTATCGGGATGATCGGGGTGATCCTGCTGATCGGCATCGTCAAGAAGAACGCGATATTGATGATCGATTTCGCGCTCGACGCCGAACGTCACCGCCACCTCGCGCCGGCGGATGCGATCTTCGAAGCCTGCGTGCTGCGCTTCCGGCCGATCATGATGACCACCATGGCATCGCTGCTCGGTGCCGTGCCGCTTCTGATCGGCATGGGCGAAGGCAGCGAATTCCGCCAGCCGCTCGGCATCACCATCATCGGCGGATTGGTGCTGAGCCAGATCCTCACCCTCTATACCACGCCGGTGGTCTATCTCTATCTCGATCGGCTGCGGCACTGGAGCCGGCGGACCGTACTCACCTCTCGCCGCTCGCGGGCAGAGGTCTGATGGGCTTTCGCGCACGCAATCCGGGTGGCGGCGAGTCTCCGCGCACACGGTCGTGCGAGCTACCCTGGCAGATGGCAGAGACCCACGCCAATCAGACCTCTTCCTCGGCGCGGGCGTCGTGGTCAGCACGGGCTCGCTCGTCGTGCGCAGGCACGTTATAATGATTGACGGTCTGGTGCGGCGGCGGCGCTGCAGGCGGGGCCTGCGGTATCGGCACGCCGGCCGGCTCGTCGGCATCTGGCCCCGCCGGGGCGGCAGCCTCGGCGATGGCTTGTGCCCTGGCATTTGCCAGCTGATTCGCGGTCAACTGCCGTGCTGCCAGGGGGCCGAGAACGAGCGCGACCAACGCAATGATGACCGCAAGGCCCGGTGGTATGTCGGAGATGCTCTGGCGGAGCTCGTCGAGGTCCCTCTTCACTCCGTCAACGGAGCGGGCGGTTTCAGCCTTCAGCCTTTCGACCTTGGTCGTGGTGTCGTTGACGAATTTGACCTGGTCGGAGCGCAGCGCGTCGATCTGATCGAGCATGATCTGCGCGGTCTTCTCATTGCTAGCCTTGGCGTCCTGGACCAGTTTGAGCACGTCCGAGCGCAGCATGATGGACTGGGCGAATTTCTCGCGGTTCGCCTTGGCGTCCTCGGACAGCCGCTGCAGCTCGGCGAAAACGCTGTCCATGGTCTTGGTCAGCGGCTGCTCATTGTCCGGCTTCGCCCTGTCGGCGTCGCCGGGCTTCGGGGTCAGCTCCGCGCGCGGGGCGGCCGAATCAGAGGGCGCATCGTTGGATTGGGATCTGGCCGAAATGGCCACCAAAGAAAGGATACAAAGGATAAGCGCAGACCAGCCAAGTTTTTTCACGGCGACGTCCTCCGTTAAGCGAGCAGATTAAACATTACTCACTTGCAGCCAACTCAAGCTTTCAGCCAACTCATGTGGGCAGGGACAATTTGGAATTTCGGCATCTCCCCCACGGGGAGGTCAACATCCGATTTGTGCGCTTCGATCGCACTCTGGCCAAGGTCTCATCGGGGTGCCTACCGCGAGCGACTCACAAGGGTTATAAGTCAACAAGGGCACAGTCAATAGATGACGAGATCGTTCCGGAATGGTGCGCAACATCGAGCGGAATTAAGCCAGCTGATTTAGTTGGTCAGTTTTATACAGCCACGCGCGGAAGGCACACATAGCCTCAATCTTTCAAGCGCGCTGCGAATCGATCCGATAGACTTAGGCTCGCGCCTCGGTGCCCACCAGCTCGCGAAGCGCCCCGACTATTTCGGCGGCGCAGTAGGGTTTCGGGACAAATCTCCCGCCCTCCGGCAAATCAACCCTTCGGACATCGACGATTCCGGAGGTCGCAACGATTTTGATCGGTGGCCAACGTCCCCTGATCGTCGCAGCCAGTTTCAGCCCGTCCATCGAGCCCGGCATCTGGATATCGGTGAAGACAACGGCAACGTCCAATCGTATGTCGAGAATTTCCATGGCTTCGTCAGCGTTTGCCGCTGCGACGACCTCAAACCCAGCCTCTTCGATCATTCCGAAAGCGCATATGCGGATCAGGAAATCATCCTCCACAACAAGGACAACTGGTCGCTTCACGGCTAGTTTTCTCATTTTGACCCAGACCTTTGTTACCGCGACAAGCGATCCTGGCCCGTATCGTTCCCCGTTCTTGACGAAAGATTTCCAAGGGCCCCTACGCCCTGTCGACTACATCGCGCCATTCATTGCGCCGATCAATTCCAATCTGCTCCGATCGGTTGCCGCTCGGCAGATGGTGGGCCGCCGAAATGAGCGATTTTGCTCAGACGCCGCCCAGTCAGCATGCTTAAGATTTTATTGCGGGTCCGGCGCCATCGATTCTGCTGTTTTGACCCAGCCGCAAACCCGAACGGAGAGCGACATCGGACTGGTTCGTTCCACAGGCCACGACCCCCTGCAGCCCGGCCGTCTTTCGCCTGCCCAGACGGCTACGGCGCTACCGAGTTGTGCGGCCGAGCCCATCCGATGCCCCCCCCGATGTGCCGCGGCGCAGGCCTCGCCAGGGCCGATGCGAACGGTTTTAGGATGAACCGAGCCACTCCCCAGATGCGGAGCATCGCCCAGCGCCTTATCAATTATGAGACGCCGGGTAATGATTTCTCCGAGACAACCAACACCGCGTCCTTTCAGGTGATCGACCGGCTGCGTCGGCAGCTGGCCAAGCTGATGGGAAATGGCGGGTTTCGCGCCCTGCTCGCCCGCGCGCTGGCGCTGGCCAGTGCCGAGGTGTCCTGGTTGCGTACGGTTCAGGTCAATGCGGACGGCACCCTGGATGGATTGGCCATCCCTCACGGCCGCCTCAAGCCGGCGGAGTTTCGCGAAGGGCTGGTGGTTCTGCTGGCTCAGTTGCTGGGATTGCTGGTGGACTTCGTCGGCCCAGGCCTGACGTCGCGTCTGTTGGGTGAGACTTGGCCGCAAGTTACAGCCGACAAGGTGGATTTCGGCCAAGGAGACACGAAATGAAAAAGTTAAAGCGGACAGTCAAGCTTTCTCCGCCGAAAGCCGCCGCGTTGAAAGCCAACCTTGCAAAGCAACGCGCGGCCGATCCGGCCAAAGTCAGGATTCGCCTGCTTTCGACCGGTGTGCGGGGGCTTGACGACATCCTCGGCGGCGGCATTCCGGAATTCTCTCTCAACGTCGTGGCTGGCCCGCCAGGTTGCGGCAAAACCACGCTGGTGCATCAGATCGCCTTCGCCAACTGCACGCTGAGGAAACCGGCGCTGTATTTCACCGTGCTTGGCGAACCGGTTCTCAAGATGATGCGCTATCAGCAACAGTTTTCCTTCTTCGACAATGCCAAAGTGGGAAACGTCGTCCGCTTCATCAACCTGTCCGACCTGGCGCTGGAGAAGGATCTGGCCGCGGTGCTGGAAGAGATTATCGCGCAGGTTACCGCCGCCAATGCCGGCGTCGTGGTGCTGGATTCGTTTCGCACGCTGGCGCGCAAGGCGACCAGCGATGTCGGCGAGGTGGAGGTGCAATCGTTCCTGCACCGACTCGCGCAATTTCTGACCAGTTGGGAGGCCACGACCTTCCTGGTCGGCGAGTATGTCGATGATGAAGTCCGCGACAATTCCTTGTTTACGATGGTGGACGGCATCATCTGGCTGTCTCAGGTCACAGAGCGCAATTCCGTGATCCGTAAACTGCAGGTCTTGAAGCTGCGCGGCCAGCCGACCATCCCCGGGCTGCATACCGCTCGCATTACCCAAGGCGGGCTGGAGGTGTTTTCGCGGACGCTCGGCCTGATGGGCGACAAGCCGAAGCCGGCGCGGCGGCGGCGGCTTTCCATCGGTATTCCCGATCTGGACAAGATGCTGGGCGGCGGCGTTTTCGAAGGCGACAGTGTCCTGGTGGCGGGACCGTCGGGCACCGGCAAATCAGCCTTGGCGACGCAATTCATTGCCGAAGGACTGCGTCAGGGGGAATCGGCGATCATGGCGATTTTCGAGGAGCGTCCGGAAGGCTACACGCAGCGCGCGGACAGTTTCGGCCTGGACCTGAAGTCAGCCGAACAAAAGGGATCGTTGGAACTTCTCTACATGCGTCCGCTCGACCTGTCGGTCGATGAAACCATGCAGGCGATCCTGGACGCCATCAAGAGGGTCGGCGCGAAACGGCTGGTGATCGATTCGCTGGTCGGTTTCGAGATGGCGCTGGCGCCGGGCTTCCGCACCGACTTTCGAGAATCGCTGTACCGGATGATCGGCGCCTTGACCGGAGCCGGGATCACCATCCTCAGCACGGTCGAAGTCGAGGACAATTTTACCTCGCTGCAGTTCAGCCACTATGCGATTTCGTTTCTGACCGATGACATCATCCGGCTGCGTTACGTGGAAATTGATGGCCAGCTTCGCAAGATGATCGTCGTGATCAAGATGCGCGGCGGCAATCACAGCAAGGACATCCGCGAATATGTCATTACCGGCGAGGGCGTTGTGGTGATCCACCCGCGGCGGACGGACTACGCCGATATGAGCACGGGAATTCCGCACCGGACCGGTCCCCGCAAGGCGCAGGAAAACGAAACGGCGCCAGAGCCCAAAGCGGAAGCGTAGCATGGCTATACAGACATCACCGGCTACGATGCTGTCGGAACTGCCGAGCGGCTATTTCGACCGCTCCCCGTTTCCAATGGTTGCGGTCGAGGGAACGACGCACATCGTGCGCTACGTCAATCCTGCATTTTGCCGGCTGACCCACAAGGCCGGCGACCAACTGGTCGGGACATCGTTCTGCGCCCTGCTGCCGGAAGCGGACGAATGCCTGGCGCTGCTGGACCGGATTTATCGTACCGGAAAACCGGAAAGCTACAGCAAGCCAGACGCATCCGACCACGATTCCATGCTCTCCAGTTATACGATGTGGCCGGCGATGGTGAACGGATGCACGGTCGGAGTTGTCATCCAAATGGCCGAGAGCGCGCCGGCCGACGAACGAACACGGGCGATGAACGAGGCGCTGATAATCGGTTCACTGCGCCTGCATGAGGTCACCGCCGACCTCGCAGCCTTGAACGTCCGGCTGCAAGCGGAGATCAGCGAGCGCGAGCAGCGCGAGCGCGACGCGATGATGTTGACGAAGGAGCTGGCGCACCGGATCAAGAATAACCTGCAGTTGATTGTCGCCCTGATCGGCGACGAAGCCAAATCGGCGGCTGTGCCGTGCATTGCCGGCTACAAGGCCACACAGGCCCGCATCGGCGCCATCGCCGAGCTTTACGATCTGATTTCCCAGACCAGCCGTGGCGAGACCGTCGCCGTCGACGCCTATCTGCGGGAGATCGCCAGGACCATGTCGGAGAGCTTGCTCGGCAGCACGTCAGCCATCAAAATAGAAGTGGAGGCCGAAATGTTGGATATCGACCCGGATCGTGCTGTACCGTTCGGCCTTCTGGTGAACGAATTGGGCACCAATGCCATCAAGCACGCCTTTCCCGACGGCGCTGGCCGCGTCCTCCTGAGCGCCCAACAGATCGGTGACCAGATCGAGCTGACCGTCGCCGACAATGGCGCAGGCGTCAAGCGCAAGGATCCCGCGATGCTTCCCGAGAAGCACGGGTCCGATTACGTGGCAATCTTTGTGCGTCAGCTCGGCGGCACGATCGGCGTGTCCCCGTCGGAAGGCAGCGGAACCAGCGTCCGGGTCAGGCTGCCCTTGCTTGCAGCCAAGCGGCGGGCGCCGCCCGCCTAGTCGATGGCGAAATAACACCCACCTCGGTAAACATCACGCCGACCTGGGTCAGAGGATCTCGGCCGCATCGCCACGATCAAAGACCGGCGTCTTTTCGATGCTCTCGGGAACGGCGCCGGTTGGCGTATCCTCCGTGGCATGTCGCCGCGCCTCGGTTTCCGGATCGAGGCCGTCGGCGGTCTCATTCGCCTGACTGCCCGGATCTTTCGGGCGCTCTGGAACCCGAACCGTACCGTCGGGGATTTCGACCTCCACGTCGGTCATGTTGAATGGCATACCCTCGTTCCGTGTCATGGTGCGGCCTCCTGGTGCATGATAAACGGGCCGAGCCTGGTTCAGCTCGTGCGCTGGCACGGCGAGCTTGGCTGGCGTTGTTGCCAGAACGGATCGCGCGACGGCTTGGACGTCTTTCGGCGCTATCGACGCAAGAACCCCGGGGCTGAAGCGCCTGGCCCATCGTTGCTCGCATTTTTGCTGAATATAACGCGGGATATCGCTCACATCGAAGCTCCTATCCTTGATTGCCCCGATACTTACAGCCAACGCGCCGCTCAGCAATGAGTTCCGGTTTTTTGCAATCCATGGCATTGGTGGGCCGGCGTTATTGCGCGCGTCAGCGATGCGATGCAGTTTCGCGCTGCACAAGAAGTTGGATGGCTTCATCCCGAAGGCTCCGCGCCACCACTGGGCCGCGCGGGCGGGCGACATGACGAGGGAGGCGCAGCACAATCGATTCATGCATAGCGGTGAGCATCGTGTCAGCGAACCACACACGAGCCATGCTTTCCTACAGCGAATGAGTAGATCGTGGCCGGCGCCCTCGGATGTATGAGATAAATCACACGGCAATTTAAATAATGCGCTTGACGGGTTTGGCCCGGGCCGAGGTAATTGAGGATCCAGCGGCCGCAAGGTTGATTCAACGGGCAGACAATTCAAATACTGTGATAATTCGTCGCGATTTAATTTTTGCTCGTTCGTATTGACAGAAAATCCATCTGCACCTCATGATAGTGTTTCAATTCATTGCTGATAACGACCTTGATTATTAGTCGATCCCGTTATGTCGGGTGCGGCGCAGGCAGCCGAAGGTTTCTCGTTGTCTGCGCGATTTTGGGAGGATGGTATGCACAGCGAAGCTGAGAGCGACGGATGGCTTCTGGATAAGCGTTCTCCGATGAAGCTCGCACCCAACAATCTCGCTCCCAACAATCTCGCCTCCACGAGTCTCAACCCCCTCAGTCTCGTCATCGCCTCGGAAGTGCGCTTCGTGCGCGAAAGCCTCGGCCAAGTGCTGGCGCGCGATGGCAATCTTTGCGTCGTCGGCTATGCCGAGGCCGCCCGGCAGGCCATCGCCTTGTGCCGCGAGCTGCGGCCCAGGATCGCGCTGATCGACGCCGCGGTGCGCGAGGGCGCTGCGGCGGTGCGACAGCTCAGGGACGACGGCGCCGACGTGAAGGTCGTGGTGTTCGCCGTCGGCGAAAACGTCGAATCGGTGCTCGACTGGGCCGAAGCGGGGATCGCCGGCTATATTCCGAGCGACGCCGCGCTCGACGATCTGCTTCGCCTGCTGAACGACATCCTGAACGGCAGGCAGGCGTGTTCGAGCGCGATCTCCGCGGGGCTGCTGCGCCGTATCGGCTCGGCCGCCGCGCTCCCGGCGGCGCGTCCCCAGGGTTCAAATCAAGGCTCAAATCAAGGCTCAAACCAGGCCGCAAACCATGGCTCGAAGCTAACCCCGCGCGAACGCGAGATCGTCGATCTGATTGCGGTCGGCCTCAGCAACAAGGAAATCGCCCGGCGCCTCAATATCGGGTTGGCCACGACCAAATCGCATGTCCACAGTGTCCTGAACAAGCTCAGCCTGCAACGGCGCGGACAGGCCGCGAACTGGAACAGGCTGCAGGATCGATGACAAGGTCTGCATCCCCTTGACGATCCCAAGGTCGATTTACCGGCAGGATCCGGCGTTCTAGGCTCGCCATTTCCCAGTTGCGAAAGCGGGGGAACGAGGGTGGCTGCGCTGCGAACACTGATTGTGACGCTCTCGCCGATGCTGCGCGACCTCGTCCTTGGCGTGCTTGCGCCCGAAATCTCCATCGACATTCTCGACACTCTTGATACCCGCGATGCGCTTGCCGCGCGGGTCCGCGACCTGGCGCCCGACCTGGTCGTCATCGGCCTGATGGCGTCGGAACCCGCCGATCTGGCGGAGCCGTTGCTGGAAGCCGCGCCGCCGCCTTGGATCCTTTTGTTCTCGCCGCAGGGGCAGACCGCCTGGTTGCACGGACCCGGGACCCGGCGCGTGACCTTGGTCGACCTGTCGGTGCAAGCCCTCAAGGGCGCCCTGCAGGATATCGCGCCTCGAAATTCCAATTGAGGCGAGCAAGACGCGGGATCTAGACCCTCGCACTCATCCCAAATCCTCCCCCGGATGGATGGTCGCCGTCTCAGGCGGCGCGATAGCCTGCGAGCAGATGAATTGAGGTCGAGGGGCACAGATTGGCCAATTACAGCGCGGTGCTTGGCGTCATGTCGGCGATCAGGGACATGTTGCAGGAGGCGCTCCCGGCGGAGCTTGGCGGCGCCGGCAGTGCGGCGAACGCGACCGCGGTCAATGGCCAGGTCTCGCTGTTCGGCAGCAGCGACTTCAGTCAAACCAGCATCAACAATACGCTGGCGCTCTATCTTTATCGGATCAGCATCGATCCGACGGTGGTCGGCGGTTATGCGCGCGCGCTGCCCGGCGTCAGCACGCGGACGGCCGAAGTTTCGCTGATGCTGCACTTCCTGATGGTCGCCATCGCCGACAGCGCCGCCGCTGAGATCGGCCTGATGGGCTGGGGATTCCAGCAATTGGCGACGACGCCGGTGGTCGGCGCCGACCGGCTGTCGGCGCAGGCGCTGGTCACGCTCGCCCCCGGCGCGCCGCCGATTGCCTGGGATGACAGCGACAGCGTTCAGGTGGCAACCGAGGAATTGACCCGCGAGGAACTGATGCGCATCTGGGACACGCTGCCGCTCAAATATCGGCTTACCGTCCCCTATGTCGCGCGCGGCCTGCGGCTGACGCTGGCGCCCGACTTGCGGCAATATGCGCCGGTCGTGGAACGCGCGATCGTCCTGGGCGCGATGCCATGACGGGCGAGTCGATCCGCACCCCGACCTGGTTCGCCTTGTTCTGGGTCGAGCCCACCGCCGACCCGGCCTCGACCACCGGCATGGTGGCGATTTCAGGGGCGCCGCCTCGTCTGCAGGCCACGCCGTCGACGCCGCTGCCGTCGGGGGTGCGCATGCTCGCCGATCCGCGCGGCGTCATTTTCCAGCCCTCGTCGCCGCCACCTGTGCCGCGTGCGCTGGT
>Ga0302319_10027069_pt1 | contig 10068 bp, 11 predicted proteins | sample Bog_T0_2_FD_203319 | JGI IMG/M metagenome (GOLD analysis project Ga0302319, IMG submission 203319) | Peat permafrost microbial communities from Stordalen Mire near Abisko, Sweden - Bog_T0_2 | ecosystem: Environmental > Terrestrial > Soil > Wetlands > Peat | place: Sweden: Abisko, Stordalen Mire...
CCGGGATATTTGAAGCCCAATGATGCGAAGGCTACAATCGGCGGGCGGTACAGGTGGGGACGCCGATGATCGCGCCCAGTGATGCGACCCGGCGTCCGCGCGACGCTGGGTCGTTCCCCCTCGCGCGACGAGCATGTCCGCATTCCGCCCAACCACAATAAGTGAGGCTCCCAACCAAGCGTCCATCACGAAGCTTGCTCAGAAAACGCCCGATCCTCAATCAATTTGCGAGCGCAGGCTCAGTGTAGCACGGTGGGAGCAAGCCGCCCGCGAAGTGCGCTTCCATAGCGCCCTAGCGAGCGGCTTGCGGTGGCCATTGGCGGTTCTCCCGTAAGGTCGGGTTGATAACATCCCCGCAACCGAGACCCCTCGATGACCGACCAAATGATGAACCTTCGCGCGCTCGTGGATCCGACCGAATAAGGGCTAATTGACAGAAGTCGTCGTAGATTGCGCCATCTGAGAATCAAGAGCGGCGATCGAGCTTTTGAGGCTCGCGTACGCCGCGGCGCTCATTTTCAAATGCGCGACGACCACCCTATCTGCCGTTGTGGAGTTCTCCGAAGGCATAAATCGAATAATTTCCAAGGCTAGATTGGCGATCCCGTTCGCGAAACCAAACGTGGCGACAGCATCGAAATAAATTACGGGTGCGCCGGCGCTGGCGCTATTGGACACGGGGAGCAGACTCTTGGTGATTTTTCCTGGCGCGTCGGGCATGATTGCACTCCTCAACTCTGGGCAACGACATTGTTGCCAAGAATGTGTGCTTACGCGTCATTCCGCAACAGGCGGAGCGGGCCTGCGATAAGCTCGCGCGGACCTTCGCCGCGCAAGTGGCGGCGCTTAAGGACTATCGATCGAAGGGCGAGCAAAAGATGGCCGCCCAGCACGTCCCTGTTGCCGAGGGGGCAAGCGATAGTCGGCGACGTCAATGCACCCGCCGAGGGGGAGGGACAGGTGAGCAAGGACTGCATCGTCGGATTGCGCGCGGTGGCCATCTGACCAATCCGGCCCTTGCCGGAAATCGTCGTGGTCAGCCCGCCAGCTACACCATGCCAAGGGGAACGATCGCACCTCCAGAGGCTTCGAGCTTCAAATCCTAAAGCCTGGCTTGCCGTCCGATGCTTGCGGGTATCGAAAGGGCAGACGCCTCGCGCGCTGTGACAGCCCGTTGAGTTCATCAAGTTGGCAGTTGGCATGTGCCAACTGTCCTCGGACACGTCGTCGGCGCAATCGGCACTTGGCTAAGTTGCGTTAAATCTCTTGCGCGAATCGAGGAATCAGTCGTTAGTAACGGTGTTTTATGTCCTAGCGTGCAAAAACCGTATTAACGCATTTAATCGTTTCGGCAGTCTTTGGATGTTTCTCGAATGAGCGCCTCGTTTGACGATATTATTGCAAGTGACGGGAGGAACCTCTCAACCCAACTCCGGGCGCTGAGGGAGCAGTTATTTCCCAGTGCGGGGCAAAAAGAGCTCCGCAAGTTTTCTTCCGGCGAGGCGGCCCGGCTTATCAGAGTGACAGACGGGTACTTGCGGCAACTTTCAATCGCCGGGGAAGGACCGACGCCGGAAACGGGACCTGGAGGAAGGCGCTCGTACACGCTCACGCAAATCAATGAGCTTCGGTCGATGCTTGATTTGGCTAAGCCAGGAAAACGTTTTGTGAAACATCGTCGAGGCTCGGAGAAGCTTCAGGTGATTGCGGTCGTCAATTTCAAAGGCGGCTCGGGAAAGACCACAACCGCTGCACACCTGGCCCAGTTTCTTACGCTTCAAGGCTATCGTGTCTTGGCCGTAGATCTTGATCCGCAAGCGTCGCTGACTGCGCTCCACGGTTTCCAGCCCGAGTTTGACGTTGGGCCTCGGGAAAGCTTGTACGGCGCGATCTGCTATAGCGATGATCGTCGACCCCTAAGCGAGATAATTCGGCACACGTATTTCGACGGGCTTGATATCGTGCCCGCCAACATCGAGTTGATGGAATTCGAGCATGAGACGCCTGAGGCTCTAAGCAAAAAGCGAGCTGGGCCTCTGTTCTTTGCGCGTGTCGCGGAGGCCCTTGGAACCGTTCAAGATGCGTACGACGTCGTGGTCATGGATTGCCCGCCCCAGCTTGGATACCTTACCCTCAGCGCACTCTGCTCGGCGACTGGACTCATTATTACCGCTCATCCGCAGATGCTCGACATTATGTCGATGTGCCAGTTTCTTATCATGACGTCTGATCTGCTTAGCGTGGTCCGCAAAGCGGGCGGACGGCTGGACTATGATTTTATCCGTTACCTTGTCACCCGATACGAACCGTCTGACGGTCCGCAAACTAAGATCGTGGCGTTCATGCGTTCGATGTTTCAGGATCGTGTGCTCACCCATCCTATGCTAAAGTCGACGGCAATTTCAGATGCGGGCCTGTCAAAACAGACGCTGTACGAGGTCGGGCGAGAATTTTTTACCCGCTCCACTTATGACCGTGCGGTCGAAGCCTTGGACGCCGTCAACGTGGAAATTGAAAGCCTCGTGAGAACATCGTGGGGGAGGGCATGAATTCGCGAAAGGAAGCTCGCAACGCCGCGTTGGGTGTGGGGTTAAACGGCCCCGCGCAGGGACGTCAGTTGGCACATGCCAACTCACCGTTTGCTCCGCGAGTGGCTCTGGGCGCCGGCGATCAGCTTGAGCCGGTGACGTCCACTTCTGCGCCCGAATTGCGCCCACGCGTCATGTCTGGTGCGGTGGGCGCTGTTTCCCGAACGCTCGATCAATTTCAGCACGACATGCAAGCAGCCAAAGACCTCGTTGCCTCGGGAGCGAGGGTTATTGAGCTCGAGCCTTCCGACGTCGAGGAATCAATTCTGAAGGACAGACTGGAGTTAAACCCTGAGAATCAGGCCGTTCTTGTGGACTCTATACAGCGGAGCGGACAGCAGGTTCCGATCCTCGTCCGACAGATCAGCGAATCTCCGGCTCGCTATCAAGTTGCGTACGGTCATCGGCGCGTCGCGGCCTGTCGGCAGTTGAGTCGAAAAGTTCTGGCGATCGTTCGCTCGCTGACCGACCAGGAATTGCTAGTGGCTCAAGGCCAAGAAAATAGTTCGCGCACCGATTTGTCATATATCGAGAGAGCTGTTTTCTCGCTTAACCTTGAGGAGCGTGGTGTTCCCCGTGAGACCATCATGCTGGCCCTCACAACTGACAAAACCGAGCTTTCGAAGATGATAACGGTTGCTCGGATGATCCCAGCTGACATTGTTCGCGCTATCGGCCCGGCGCCGAAAGCGGGAAGAACGCGTTGGCTCGGTTTGTCCCAACGCCTGTCCGAAGTGAAGCTGGACCCTAAATTTCGCGCCCTGTTGGGTGGTAAGGAGTTCGGTTCCGAGTCAACGGACGCTCGATTCGAACTTGTATTCAAGTTTCTTCAGGCAAAGCCGAAACGCGGCGGCCAAAGCCTTAATTGGGCGACTTCCGACGGGAAGGAGCTTGTTCGTGGTGTTCGTTCCCCTAAGGCGATGATCTTGACAATCGACGAACGACAGGAGCCCGGCTTCGGGGAGTTTCTCTTTGAAAACTTGAATGTTTTTTACGAGAAATTCCGCACTCGCAAGACCACGCCTGACCCGGAATAGCGAGGCAGTAATCGCCGCATCGCTGCATGCACCCTCGCCCAGAAGGACGAGGTTCGCGCTCGACCCCAATGATCGATCGCGGTTCGAGAGCGGGGTCGAGCCGCTTGATCGATACTTCTGGACGCACGCGGGCCAGGACGGGGTCTTCGCCGAACTGCCCGCTTCGACAGTTCGCAAACTGCCGCGCTATCCGCTGATTCCCGCGACACTCTTGGGCCGGCTTGCCGTCGATCGGCGCCAACATGGAAGGGATTACGGACGATTCTTGCTAGCCGACGCGCTTTGTCGCGCGTCCCGAAGCGAGATTGCGTCCTTTGCGGTGATCGTTGATGCGAAGGACGATTCCGCCCGACGCTTCTACGAACGGGAGAGTTTCCTGCCGTTGCCGGATCAACCGATGAAACTGTTCAGGCCGATGTCGGATATCAGGCGCCTGTTCGAATAGCGGAGGCACACGGGCGGGTGCGGTGAGGGCTCGCCCGGGCCAACGAGAACCTTCAAGGCATACGCTCCGCCAAGCGGCGCCGCCGCTCCCACGTCCTGATCCCGACATGTTTGGACTCACCGCCGATCCGAAGGCGCGCTGGGTTCTCACGCTCACAAGACACCCCACGCCCGATACCGTCCGCGGCCCGTGGCCTCGCGCAAGTCCAGTTCGGCGATCAGGTTCTGCGCGGCGCGGGGCGTGATGTCGAGCTCTTTGGCGATCATGCCGGCCGAGACGAGCGGCCGTGAGAGCACAAACTCGATCAGCTCCGGCAGGCGGGAGGTCGAGCGGCGGCCGTCGAGTTTTCGCAGGAGCAGCGTGCGGGCGAGGAGCCAACGGTCGTGCTGCTTCAGACCCTCTTCGGCCGCCGCGGCGATCGCCTCGAGCTCGGCGACGAGTCGCGTGGCGGCGTCACGGCTTCGGCGGCGTTCCCGCGGCACGGCCTTCGCGCCCTCGGCGAGGCAAAGCAGATGCGTGCGCGTCTTGCCGCGATCGCGCAGCACGGCGGCGGCGAGCAGGCGGCCGAGCCCGGGCGCGCGCCGTAACGGCTCGATCGCGATCCAGGCCTCGTGGGCAAGCGCGGCGGCGAGGGTCGGCGGCAAGTCGTCGGTCTCGTCGATGACGGCGCGCCATTCCGCCAGACGCGCCTCCTCGTCCCAGTCGAGGTCGTAGACCAGCGGATCGCGCTCGCTACTGGGCGCCGCCGGGGCCTGCCGTCCGCCGGCGAGAGTCTTGTCGGCATGGGCCATGGCCGCGTCAATCGAGGCGAACAATTCCGCGAACTCGTCGTCCTCGGCGATCGGCGGATCGAACGCCTCGTCTTCGTCGTCGACGGGCTCGGTGTCCTCGGGCTTGGGATGGGTTGCGTTCGCCTGCCGCGCCCTGCCTCGCAGCGCCTCGAGGCCAGCGGGCGACAGCGCCCAGCCGGGCGCGGCTGCGGCGATGCGCCGGCGCGCGCGCAATGCCGTGTGGCCGCGAGTGACTTCGCGGGTGGGGGCGCGGATATCCATGCCGGCGTCGTGCAGCACGAGGTCCTCCAAATGGACGAGTTCGCCCTCGAGCCAGAGCGCGGCGGCGGCGTCGGCGAAGTGGGTTCTCGTGATCCAACCATCGCGGATGGGGCTCGTCCGCAGCCGCTCGTCAAGCCGCGCCAGCACGTCTTCGGCGCGCGCCAGCGGCCGTGCGACCTCGCTCCACGGCAGCGGATCTGGAAAGCGGGTGTTCAATCGCGGCATTGGGAGGTCGGTTTACAGGGGCGAGGCTCGCGCATGAGTCGGACCGCCAGGGTTGAAACGCCAGTTTTATCAGAGGGCTGTTCGATCGCCGCTGAACTCGCAAGCAGAAAGCTCGACGCCGATTTTCCGCTAGGCGCCGCAAATTGAAATCGCAGGTGGAAAGCGACATCGGCGGCCGCCAGTGGGCCCATTCACGATGGCCATGGGGTTGATGATGCATCTGGATACGCCATTGCTATAAGACTTATCACGGCTCTATACGGAAGCCAAATCGCGTTTAAGTTCATTCACTGCGCACAAATAAAATGACCCTTTGGCCCGCTTCTCGGTGTAGGCCGCGAGGGCCTACCTACCTGCGCGCTCCCTGGGGCCGGAGAACGCTGTTCTAGGTCGCTAGAGACGCCAAAGGGCCTGCAGAGCCTACGCTCCGCGACAAAGAGGCCATGATGGTTGGGGCCCGAAAAGGCCTATCAGCGATACGTGCAAACGGCCATTTACCAATAACCTATGATATTGTACAAAGGCTATCACGACGCCCCAAAAGGAGTTATTCTTGGCCCGCAAACCCATCTCCGGCGCGCCTTTGGGACGCCTTTTGGGGTATGCGCGCGTCTCGACCGAGGATCAGGCCACAGACGCCCAGACCGACGAGCTCGGCGCGGCCGGCTGCGCGACCATCTACCAGGAGCACGGCTCGGGAGCCTCGCGAGCTCGTCCAGAACTCGCGCGCTTGATGTGCGAGATCCGGCCCGGCGACGTTCTCGTCGTCGTGCGCCTCGATCGCCTCGCCCGTTCAGTCAGCCACCTCCTCGACGTCATCGAACGCCTAGAGAGTAGCGGCGCGCATTTTCGCTCGCTGCGTGATCCGATCGACACCTCGACGCCCCAGGGCATGTTTTCGCTGCAGGTGCTTGGCGCGGTGGCGCAACTCGAGCAGACACTGATTTCCGAGCGCACGAAGGCCGGCATCAAGGCCGCGCGGGCTCGAGGAAGGCTTCCCGGCAATCCAGGCCTTCGTGCGCGCGATCCCGCCGCGATCGCCAAGACCGCGGCGGCTCGAAACCGAGTCTTCACTACTGACGTCATCGCGTCGATGAACCGATGGCTGCCGACTGTCCGAAGCATGCGGCCGCAATATTCCTGGAAGGATGTAGTCCGGATCCTTAATCAAGCCGACGGCGCGCGTTGGAGCGTGGAGCGACTGCGGCGAGCTGTGCGGCGGGCGGTTCGCGAGCGCCTCGCCGAGGCCAGGCTGCTGGATAGAACGCCACGCCGGCCGCCCGAGGATCGACTGATGATGATGGCGGCCGGCATCGCCATGGCCAATCCGGAGATGTCGCTGCGCGCGATCGGCGCGCAGCTCGAGACAATGCGCGAGCGGACTCCGCGCGGCGGCCAACAATGGGCGGCATCCTCGGTCAAGAACCTGCTCGATCGCGCCAAGAACTTGGGATTTGCGCCCTCGACAGACGAGAGAACCGTTTAAAACTACAAACTTTCCGTCCGAGACAAAGCGCATAGACGCTCGAAATGTATAATACTTTCTGCAATGCGAAGGCTAATTTCGCCTAATTCTGTCAATGATCGCGGCTCCGGTCGTGAACAAAACCACGCAATATGCGACGACATGTCCAACACCATGCCGATCAAAAAATATCGACGAAGCTCAGGTCGATGGAATTGACTATTGAGATCTTTCTTCAGTAAGTTCCATTCGCAACCTGGCCTCTTCGGCGGCAATAGTACTCTCAATGGCAGACATGACAGCCTCGTAGAGGGAAAGACGCGGATCCACGGTACCGTTTGCCCATCTATATATCGTGGATAAGCTTGCTGTGGTGATATTTCCGCGCTCAAGTATATCCTTCAACCTCATATTGAGCGCTTCTGTACGCCGAATAGCCTGTCCAAGACGTCGCGGCGCATTATCTTTTATGGACTTCGGTAAGTTCATCAATGTCACGGACTACGCTCCTGTATAGCCTCTGGCGTCCGAGACGGTCGCAAAATTGCCGATCACATCTCCATACGACCGAAATTTAAATTCAAACGTGCGTCAAAGGCAAGCATCAAATTGTGACAGCTGCAATTACACGATATGACGCAGCTTATAGGCTCAGAAAAATCGCATATATGTGAATTTTAATTGCAAATTTGCCGACACCCGTGCCATATGCGTCGTTCGAGGGTCGTGCGGCTGAGCGGAACAGAAAAGTGTCATAAGGAGCCGTTTTGCTCGATGCGGCGATAGATGGTCGGGTGAACGTTGAAGGTCCTTGCGACGGCGCTGATGGATTTGCCCTCGAGAACGAGTTGGCGTGCGAGCTCGGCCTGATCGGGCCGCATTTTCCTCGGGCGACCGAATGCCACGCCGCGCGTCATCGCCGCCTTTCTCCCCTCGTCGGTCCGCTTCAAGATGAGCGACCGTTCGAACTGGGCGATCCCGGCAAAGACCGTCATGATCATCACGCCGGACGGGGACGTGGTGTCGGGCCAAGGTTCGTCGAGCGATTGTAATCCTGCCTGCTTTTCCTTGATGCGCTCGGCGATGTGCAGGAGATCAAGGGTGGATCGCGCCAAGCGATCGAGCCGGGCGACCACCAGAACATCGTCCTTGCGCAGGTGACCCATCAGCTTTTCGAGTTCGGGCCGACCACGCGCGGCACCCGATATCTTCTCCTCGAACATCATTTCGCAGCCGCCCATGCGAGAGCCGACCGTGCTGGATCTCGAGGTTCTGGTCCTCGGTGGAAACGCGCGCGTAGCCGAGCTTCATGCGGCGAACTCGAGGATCGTGCGAAAGTTGCTGCAAAATGATTTTGTTTCGCACATATGTTTTGCGAAGAAATACGCCTTGCTTCTCAGCGTCGCCCGCCCCCTTCGCAAAAGTTGAAAGTTTCGCACAGTATGCCCACCCGTCATCTCACTGACGCCCAGCGTCAGGGCTTTGCCCGCTTCGACGGCGAACCGTCGGCCGACCAACTCGCGCGATATTTTCACCTGGACCAAACCGATCGCGACCTCGTCGGAACTCTGCGCGGCGACCACAATCGGCTCGGCTTTGCGGTGATGTTGACCAGCGCCCGATTTCTGGGCGCATTTCCAGTTTCGCTCGCCGAGATTCCGGCGTCGGTCTTGGCGATCGTGATCGAGCAGCTCGCCCTCGAACCCGGCACAGGCGTGGATGCCTATTTTGAGTTCGCCACCGGCCTTCGGCCGACCCCCTTGAATGAAACTTTCGGTGTTGGCGTGGACCGATTATTCTGCGGACGCCGTCGGCGGGGAGGTCGGTTTCTCTATGGTGCGGCAGAGCCCGTTTTTGAGTTGGACCCAGGGCGCCTCGATCACCCCCATTGGAGCCAAGGGGCGGCGACGCCCCCGGAGCACGTTGTTTAGAGTTCATTTTCGATGAGGTCCCCACGCCGGCGGTAACCGCGTGGAGGAGAGATGATGGACACGATGCATGAGCGCTGCGCCGGTCTCGACGTTCACAAGGCGATGATAGTCGCCTGCGTGAGGTTGACGAGCGGCGGCAAAGTCAACCGTGAATGCCGGACGTTCGATACGACGACGGCGGGGCTTCTGGCGTTGTTGGCCTGGTTGACGGAATCGGGCTGCACGCACGTGGCGATGGAGGCGACCGGGGTATACTGGAAGCCGGTGTGGAACATCCTGAGCGACGGCGCGTTCGAATTGATCTTGGCGAACGCGGCCCACATCAAGAACGTCCCGGGCCGCAAGACGGACGTCAACGACGCCATGTGGATCGCCGATCTGGTGGCCTGCGGCCTGATCAAGGCGAGCTTCGTTCCGGAACAGGCGATCCAGGAACTGCGCTCGCTGCTGCGCGCCCGCAAGCAACTGACCCGCGAGCAGACCAGCCATATCCAGCGGATTCAGAAGACGCTCGAAGAAGCCAACATCAAGCTCGACTCGGTCATCAGCGATATTCTCGGCCTGAGCGGACGCCGGATGATCGAGGCGATGATCGCGGGCGTCAGGAATCCGGCCAAGCTAGCCGAATTGGCCGATCGGCGGATCAAGGCGTCGCCGAAGGAATTGTATGACGCCTTGCATGGCCGCCTCACCGATCACCATCGCTTCCTGCTTCGGCTGTACCTAAAACAGTACGACGCCTTGGACGACGCTGTCGCGGAGATCGATCGGCAGGTCGATGCGTCGGTCACGCGAATGGATGAGGAGGCGAAGTCGCGCCTGCAATATCGGTCTTGAGCCGGTCGTACGTCCGGAATTTCCAGCTCTGCGCCGCGACCGGCTTTCCTGGGTCGGCCAGAATTTCGTTCGCCCCGAAACCATAGCCGCGGCCAATGCCGCGATCGTTGCCGCCCACAATCGTCTGGATATTGTCGGTCACTGGGGCGCCGGCGAGGTGGCCAGCGCCGACAGCATGCGGTTCCTCGCTCCGTCGAACGCTATACACGCCGGTCCCAACCCCAAATACTACGGCCAGGAGCGCGGCGTCACTTGGTACAACATGATTTCCAATCAGTTCAGCGGTCTGGCTGGAGCGGTCATCCCCGGCACCTTGCGCGACAGCCTGGTCGTCCTGGCTCTCCTGCTGGAGCAGGAAACCGAACTCGAGCCGCTGGAGATCATGACGGACACCGCCGCCTATTCCGACGCCATCTTCGGCTTGTTCTGGCTCTTGGGATACCGGTTCAGCCCCCGTCTGGCGGACATCGGCGGCGTCAAGCTTTGGC
>Ga0302319_10027071_pt1 | contig 10067 bp, 9 predicted proteins | sample Bog_T0_2_FD_203319 | JGI IMG/M metagenome (GOLD analysis project Ga0302319, IMG submission 203319) | Peat permafrost microbial communities from Stordalen Mire near Abisko, Sweden - Bog_T0_2 | ecosystem: Environmental > Terrestrial > Soil > Wetlands > Peat | place: Sweden: Abisko, Stordalen Mire...
TCGGTCGCTCCAACTCTTTGAATGGAAAAAGCCAGCCTGCAGGCGACTTCTCGAAAATGTTTACCCGTCTGGGCACCGCAGTTAAAACGAACAGCACGCCCGCAACCGCCGCTAAGGAGTAATCCTCCGCTGGCCGTTGACGCTCAATGCCTACCTGCCGGGCCATTGCGCGCCTTCAGGTAGCGCTGGGCGAATTGCAGAAAGGCGGGCCAGTAACTCGGAAAAACAATCGCCCAACGGAGCCCTCGTGGCGCTCTCCGGCTAGGCTTTCTTAATCTGAGGTTCCTTGTCCCCGTCCTTATCGGCGACGGCTGTGAAAGGCACCGCAATCATATCCTTGCGCGGCAAGTCGGTCAGGGTGTGGATGGTTTCGATCCCGGCCCGTTCCATGTCGGCCACGAGGCTATGAACCTGCGCCACCAGGAAATTATGCGCGAGATAACAGGGGATGGCCACCACCAATCCGGCGGCCGACGTAATCAGCGCCAGGTAAATTCCCTGCGAAAGATCGCCCACGGAAGCGGTGCCATTGGTCCGGTTAATTTGCTCGAATGCCTTCATCATTCCGGTGACGGTGCCGAGAAGTCCCAGCAGCGGGGCCACATAACCAATCGTGCCGAGCAGCGAGATGTTCGCCTCCAATTCGGGAATCGAAAGCTGGGCGATTTCGCGCACCACTTCGCGCAGTTCGGCGGGCGGCAGGTGACGCTTGTAGATGGCGGTGCGCACGACGGCGACAATGGGGCCGTGGCCCTCTTCGCAACGCGTGATGGCTTCCGCATAACCTTGACGCCTGACCAGGGCAAGCACGCCGGAGAGAAACTCGCTGACGTTCATCCGCGAGCGTTTGTAGTAAAAAACGCGCTCGATGAAAACGCCCAGCGCCACCACGCTGCAAACGAAGAGCACGCCCATCAATGGCCCGCCCTGCTGGATCACCTGGAATGGCCCCATGGTTTCTTCCACCGGAGCGATGGTGCCGGTTTGGGCGAAGAAAAGAGCGATCATGGATGATTATGGGATGATTTTATTACCAAATGAAAGACTTTGCTTCGGCCACGACCGTGTCGCCTTTGAGGACGGTGAAGCGCCACGAAACGACGGGACCGTAGGCGAGATAAGCTTTGTCCGTCACCGCGAAGTAGGATCGCGTCGATCCCGAAACGCCCGGCATGTTTTGCGTGAGGGTGCGGACGATCTCCTTGCTTTTGACTTCGCGATATTCGAACCGGGCGACGAAATCGGCTTTCGGCCCGTCGTTGTCCCAGGTGATCGTGAAATAATGGCCATGACGCGCGAGCATTTGCTCCTGGGTGACCGCGCCCCAGTTGAGATAGGTGATCTCATATTTGAGCGCGGCATTGTCGCCGCCCGAATAGTCTCCGTCATTCTGCACGTCGTGAATGAGCGGAACGGTGATCCGCTTGTCGAGCGCGACCTTATCGTGAATCTTCAGCGAGGCATTGTCGTCGATTTGCGTCGCGGCCAGGTCGTCCGTGGTAGAGGCCCGCACGAAATGCTTTTGCACCGGCCCGACATCGGCTTCGGAAGGCCCCTCTTGTTCCCTCGGTGCGGGTGAAGCATAGGCACCCGGATTTTCCGGTTCTGCCGTTGGAGGGGGCAATTGGGTGGGCGTCTTGACCGGCTTGGGCGGAGCAACGGGGGCAGTCGTTTGGGCAAACGCAGTCGCGACCGGCAGGAAAACCGCCAGTGCGATTAAGGGCATCCAACGCATGGAGAAGACTAATAAAGCCCGAGGCCTTGTGTCAATAACGTGAAAGTGGATAAACGCGGGCAAGCAATTGGCCAAGAGGTTATTCCGCCACCAGATCATACTCGTTCGCCGCGACGACGGTCACCTCCGCGAACTCACCGACCGGCAGGCGTTCCGGTACGAAGACCCGGGCGTCGACTTCCGGCGCATCGGCTTCGCTGCGGGCCACGCCGGGCGTCTCCACCAGAACGCGCAACTTTTTTCCGACCGCGGCCGCCGTTTGTTCCAGCGCGATCCGCCGTTGCAGCGCCATGGCCTTTTTCCAACGCGATTCCTTTGTTCGCGAATTAAGGTGCCCCTCCCGTTTTGCCGCGCGCGTCCCTTCCTCACGGGAATACTTGAACACCCCCAGCCGCTCGAAGCGCGTTTCCTCGATGAAGTGCAGCAGCGTCTCGAAATCCTCCGCCGTCTCGCCGGGAAAGCCCGCGATAAACGTCGTGCGCAGCGCAATGCCCGGCACGCCCGCACGGATGCGCTTGATCAGGTCGCGGATATGTTGGGACGAAGTCTCGCGCCGCATCGCCTCGAGCATCGGGTCGGAAATATGCTGGAGCGGCATGTCGACGTAACGCGCAACCTTGGGACACTCCGCAATGGTCCGGATCAACTCGTCGCTCCAGTGGGCGGGGTGCGTGTAGAGGAGACGGATCCAGAAATCGCCCTCGATTTTCTGCAGCTCGCGCAGCAGGTAGGTCAGCGAATCGCCCCGGCTCGAATCGACCGGCGCGCGCGGCCCCGCTTTTTCCTCCCAGCGGTCCATCCCGAAATAGGTCGTGTCCTGCGAAATCAGGTTCAGCTCGCGCACCCCTTCGGCGACCAGCCCGCGCGCCTCGGCCACGATCGACGCCACCGTGCGGCTGCGATGCCGTCCGCGCATTTGCGGGATGATGCAGAACGAACAGGGATGATTGCAGCCCTCGGCGATCTTGACGTAGGCCGTGTGCGATGGCGTCAGGCGAAAGCGGGGCGTATCGAAATCGGGAATGAATTTTGGCTGTAACGTCACGAAGTTCTCCCCCAACTCCGATTCACGTTCCTTCGCCAGCAGCCCTTCGATGATCGGCGCGATTTGCGTGAGTTGGTCCAACCCGATAAAGGCATCCACCTCGGGCATCGACGTGCGCAATTCGCCCGCGAAACGCTGCGCCATGCAGCCCGCCACGATGAGTTTTTGCCCATGATGACGGCGGCGCATCCCCCGGTCGCGATTGGCGTCAAGAATGGCCCCGATGCTTTCTTCCTTTGCCGCGTCGATGAACGAGCAGGTGTTGACGATCATCACATCGGCTTCGTCCGGGTTAGGCGTCAGCGCCATGCCCGCCTGGTGGAGATGCCCCGCCATGATTTCCGAATCGACGAGGTTCTTGGCGCATCCCAGCGAAACGAGACCCACTTTGATCACCCCGGCGGAAGGTGCTGCGACAGCTGAGAGCGATGATTTCATTGAAGGTGGGACTGGACGGTGAAGGTTTCCGGCGAGGCATTGTCGCTGTGCGGGCCATAATTTACGCCGTCGAGCTTGATGTCGACGGCTGAGGGAACGCCCACATTGATCGAAAATTTATGCCCACTGAAGGCGACCGACTCTCCGCCATGCAGCACGGCGGCGTAGAGCGGCTTGTCGCCGTCCGGCGAATCGAGATCCGTGACCCGGACAAAGGAGTCTTGCGAGGCGGTCAAAATCAACGGCTGCTCGGTATTGGCTGCGACCAGGGTTTGGGGAGCGACATTCGTCGTGGCCTCAGGAGCGGCGGGAACCGTGGCGGGCGCGACCGGCGGAAGGGAAGGCTCCATCACCGGGCCGCTGTTTGATTGCCGTGCCGAACTGGTTGGCCTCGGGATTGACGGGGGCGGGACCGCCGTAGGTTGGACAGGAACTGGATTCACGTTGGTGGTCATACTCCCATCCGGCCCGAGGGCAGTTAGGGGTGTGGCGACGTTATTGGCGGCCACTACCGTGTTGGCAGGATCGGCCGCTGGCGTGGCCAATTGGCTCGGATCGACCGGCAGGGCGCGGGGCGCCGCTGGGGTCTGGTCGGGCGTGGGAGCTGCGCCCACGGTGGCATTTGGGCTCGGGGTTGTCGGGGCCGCGTTGGTCAGCTCGGACGGATCGACCGGCAGCGCCTTGGGACTGACCGGGGCTGGAGGCGTATTTGCCATTGCATTGGTCAGCTCGGATAAATCAACCGGCAACGCCTTGGGACTCACGGGGGCGGGAGAACTGTCAGAAGTCATATTCGTCACCGGAGCGGCATTGGGGGTCGCGTCGGCAATCGGCGGCGGAGTATTGGAATCAACCGGCAAGGCGCGCGCGGGCTCATTGGACGGACTCGCCGACTTGGGTGCCGCGTTCGTGACGCTGGTTGCCGTTGCCGCCGCAGTTTCGGGGGAATTGCTCGCAAACCAGCTGGAAAGCTCGCCGACGCGGTAAGCCTCAAACAAGACAAAAACAATCGCCAGCGTCACCACCGCCCCGAGACCCATCACGATGTAGAGCCCGGTGTAATCCCGATGCGCCGCGCGGGGCGGCAACGACGTTTCCGGCAGATAGGCCACGCCACCCTCGGTGGCGATATTGGAGGTGTCGTCATCCGGCAGCTTGTTGTCGAGTTGGCGCAGGATGCGGTATTCGTCGAGGCCGAGCGCCCTGGCATAGGTGCGAACGAATCCCCGGGCGTAGGTTGGACTGGTAAAATGGGAGTAATCATCGGCTTCAAGATCGCGCAGCCGATCAACCTTGATCTTCGTCTCGCGCGCGGCAAGTTCCGGCGTCCAGTTCTTCGCCAGACGCGCTTCCTGCAATTGTTTTCCGACTGTTTTCATGGGGGATCATTTAGAATAGGGATTTCCCGTCTCACTGACAAGAGCGACCTCCTTCGTGCCACCATTCCAAAAATAGCATCCGCGACCACAAACTTCCGCTAGCCATTATTTTGGGCGTCCGACCAGCGGGTGGCTGCCTGCAAAAGCTCCGTTGCATTGCGCAGATTCAACTTCTCCTTGATTCGCGCGCAGTAGCTCTGGACGGTTTTCAAACTGACGGAGAGGTCCTCGGCAATTTCGGAGTTGACGCGACCCGCCGCCAGCAGACGAAAGACCTCCAGTTCCCGGTCGCTTAAAAGGGTGATTTCATCTTCGGAACTGGCGCTGCGTTGCCGGTTCAGCCCCATCGTCAGTGATTCGGCAAAAGCTTCGTTGACGTAAATGCCCCCGGCGAGAATACGCCGAATCGCGACGACCACCTCATCCGCGGTTTGACGTTTGTTGACATAGCCGCGCGCGCCCGACCGGAAGGCGCGGTGGGCATAAACCGCTTCATCGTGCATGGAAAGAACGAGGATATTTTGCTCGGGATTTTGATCGGTCAGGTTGCGAATCAATTCCAGGCCCGATTTCCCCTGCAAGCCGATATCGATCACCGAAATGCGCGGGCGCAGGCGGGCAATGGCCTGGCTGGCTTCATCCGCATTATCGGCGCTGCCGCAGACCTCGAGATCCTCCTCGTCGTTGATGAGTCGCGTCAGCCAATCACGGACCAGGGGATGATCGTCGACGATAAACACTGTCGCCTTGGGAGAGGAAATGGAGGGCCTGGGCATGCGGGCGTCTTTTTCAAATGGGTTCGGGTCGCAAAAAAGGCTGGTCGAGTTTTTCCACCGGCACCAGGCAAACGATCCGCGCGCCTCCCTGGGAGGATGGTTCGGTTTTGAGTTCACCCCCGATCAAGCTGGCGCGATAAGCCATGATGCTCAGGCCCAACCCCCCTTTCTTTCCATTCCCCGGGGATAACCCGCTGCCGTCATCCTCGATCATCAACTGGAGCATATTTTCTTCACGACTCAAGCTGACCTCGATCTTTGAAGCGGCGGCATGTTTCACGACGTTTTGGAGGGCCTCCTGCGCAATTCGAAACAAATGAATGACGATCCCCTCATTGGTAATGGTAAGGTTTTCCTGCCAGCGCACGACACAGGAAATTTGGCTTTTCTCTTCTATGTCGCGGGCCGTTTCCCGAAGGGCTTCGGCCAAACCGGCGCCATCAAAACCGGCGGTAAAAAATCCCCTGGCCACTTTGCGCGTCGTCTCCAGCGCATGGTCGGCCATCTGGGCAATTTCGCGCGCGAGAGCTGTTTCTTGATGCTCCGCGGTCATCAGCTTGCGCGTGAGCATATGCGCGGCGATCGCTGTGCTGGCCAGTTCCTGGCAGACCACATCGTGTAATTCCTGGCCAAAGCGCCGTTGTTCCCGTTCGGACAAATCGATGATCTCACGTTCCAATCGACCGCGTTCCTTCATTTCATCGAGCAGGGCCTGCGTCCGTTGCTGGACCGACAAATCCAGCCGCCGCATGATGCTGTTTAATCCATGGAGCAGTCCGACAACGATGAAAAAAACGGATAGGACAATGGCCGAATTCCAGGCCATGATGGAGAATTCTGCATAAGGCATCCCTGCCCAGAAATCGGTGCAGATCGAGATGAGCACGCTTAAAATGGCCAGCAATATGGCGAATCCAGGCCCGACATAAACCGTGGCAAAGCCGACGGGGAGAATATAGAAAACCAGCAGGGAAATCTCGTAGCCGGTAAGATAATCAATATCCCCGATCCCGAGAAGAGCCATGAGGCTTAGCAACGCGGCGTTAAATTTCTTTGGATTTTTGATTACCATGATTCCGCTCGCTCCTGCGTCCGTCATGCGGCTTCATGTAAGGGCGCTTTAACGTTGTCGTCATTCTATCCTTGGTCGGCGATCAAGTCATTAATAGAATCAGGACTCAGTTCCGGGATGTAGGGCCGCGCCCTACGTGATTTTCATCCGCCGCCTAGCAGACATCTCTTTACAAAAAGCTAGGATAAGGCGATGAAGGACAAAAAGATAATGCGTCGCAGCCGACAAAGAAAGAAAGGCCAGACCCTGGTGGAGTATGCCTTGATTCTCGCCTTTATTTCCGTGGTCGCCATCTCGGTTCTGATCAGGCTCGGAAATGAAGTCCGGGTCATCTTCACCACGATCACCAGCCAGCTGGCCGTTGCCGGTAGCAGTCACTAGGGCGTGTTTTCAAAATAGGGCAAGGCCGCGTTGCGCGTCGATTTTGGGCTGCACCGAGGCGCGAGGAAGGATACCCGAAGGTCTGTGACTGACGAGCAACAAAGGTGCAGCCCAAAAAGCGCCGCAACCCTTCGGGCCGGGGTTCTTTTGCCTTCTGGCTTCGTCGCTCGCTCGTCACGTAGCTGCGGCTATGCTTCTCACTCGACTCCTTGCCAGAAGGCAAAACCCCTCCCGGCGCGGCCTCGTCCTATTTTGAAGACACGCCCTAATAACGAGCGCCCTCACTGGGGTGAAGACCCCATGGTGAACCGGGCCGGTTTCTCTATTTTAAGAGTAAAGGCAGGTTTAATCCTGTCGCGCGAAAGATCCCCCAATGATTTCCCTAATAATTACTCTCATTGTCATCGGCGTCCTGCTTTCTCTGATCAACACCTACATTCCGATGGATGGTAAAATCAAACAAATCCTCAATGCTGTCGTGGTGATTTGCGTGGTCGTATGGCTCCTGTCCGCGTTCGGAATCCTGGGCCACTCCAGCGAGATTCAAGTTCCCCAAGTTAAGTAATCTCCCCCCTGAGATGGTTGGTTCGAGAGAGCCAGCCGACCCGTTGCGTCCTCCAAAAGCCGCCTGCATCTTTAGTGTTCGCCGTCTTCTTTTGCGGCTATGTTTCCCGCATGATCGGATTCGAGGCCCTCCAGCAATTGCGCCTGCCCGACGCCTGGCAGGCCGGGGCCATTCGCGCTTTGGCTGCGGGCGACGACGTCATCGTCCAGGCCCCCACTGGCGCGGGCAAAACCTTCATCTTCGAGCAATATTTCCAGCAGCGACGCGGCCCCGGCCAGGTCATCTTCACCGTGCCCACCCGCGCGCTGGCCAACGACAAATTTGCCGAGTGGAACCGCCAGGGCTGGCGCGTCGGCATCACCACCGGCGATCTCGCCCACGACCCCGATGCGCCCCTCGTCGTCGCCACGCTCGAGGCCCAGCAGACACCCGCCCGCGCCTCGCTCTACGTCATCGACGAATACCAATGGCTCGCCGATCCCTTGCGCGGCAATCACTACGAGGGAACCATCCTCTCCCTTCCCGCCGCGACGCAACTCCTGCTCCTCAGCGGCAGCGTCGCCAATCCCGGCGCTGTCCGCGACTGGCTGCTGCGGCTCCAACGCGGGCGCGACGTCACGCTGATCGAGCAGCGCGAACGGCCTGTGCCGCTCGATGAAGTCGAGATCGATTCGCTCGCCCGCAACGTCCCCGACGCCATCACCGGCTACTGGACGCGGCGCATTGCCGGCGCCCTCCGCGACGATCTCGGCCCTATCCTCGTCTTCGCCCCGCACAGGCGCGAGGCCGAAAAAATCGCCCGCGACGTCGCGGCCCGCATCCCCTGTCCGCAGCCCTTGCGTCTCACCAGGGACCAGGAAAACGCCGCCGGGCCCGACCTCGCGAAACTCCTCGGCCAGCGTGTCGCGTTCCATCACAGCGGCCTCGGCTATGTGCAGCGGGCCGGACTCATCGAGCCTCTGGCCAAGGGCGGTCAGTTGCGCGTCGTGGTGGCCACGCTCGGCCTCAGCGCGGGCATCAACTTTTCCCTCCGCTCCGTCCTCGTCACCGCCACCAGCTTTACCGCGGGCGGATTTCCCCGCGAAGTCACTCCCTCCGACCTGCTCCAAATGTTCGGACGCGCGGGCCGGCGCGGCCTCGACGACCAGGGCTACGTCCTCGTCAGCGAACGCTCGCCCCGGCTCGGCCAGGCCCGGGCAGGACATCTCCGCCGCAGTGCGCCTCTTCCCTGGCGGCCTCTCCTGCAGGAGCTGGCCCAGGGCGGCGCCATCGACCAGGTCTGCGCCTCCTTCCAGAAAAAACTTTTCACCACCGAGTTCATTCCTCTCGGCATCGAATCGACGCAAAAAATCCACGAACCGCTCCCCTGCGGCCTCAAGACCGATCCGGGCCGCGCGCGCCTCGTCCGCCGCGTCAACGATCCCGCGCCCTTCTGCGCCCCCTGCCAGTACCGCTCCGAATGCCTCGAACTCGATCCCCGGCCCACGCTCATCTGGCTCTGGAACCGCGTCGGCATTCTCGACAAACAGCTTCAGCTCACCCGGCGTGGCCGCATCATGGCCTGCTTCTCCGGCGCGGAAGGACTCGGCGTCCTGGCCGGGCTCGAGGACGAAAAATATCCGCTCAACGACCTCCTCGAGGACATGGCCAACCTCGTCGCGGGCGACCGCTTTTGCGGCAACGAACCGCGCTGGGGCGGACGCCTCGCCCACGCCTGCCAGAAGGCTTACCGCCGCTTCACCAGCGAAGGTTTTCTCGTCGACGGCATGCCGGTCAACTACGGTGCGGGTGGTGCCGAAATCGTCCGCTCCTTGCGCGCCAAAAAATACGTCCCCATGCAGGGCCTCGAGGAACACGTCCATCGCGGCGACGTCGATCGCCTCCTCATCGAATGGAAAAGCCTCCTGCGCCAGGTTGCCACCGCTACCGTCGACGCCACCTGGCCGCGGTGGACCGAATTCCAGGCCCTCTGCCGCGTCGAATTCGCGCAATACGAGCGCGTCAGCCTCCCCGGCCTCCCCGTCATCCCCGCCGAGCAACAAAAACCCCTCAGCCATCGCCTCTCCATGTCTTCATTCTAAGGCCGCCGCCAGGCTCCCTTCAGTTGGTAGCCGCCGCTGTCCCAGCGGCGGTGCCTTCCCCTCCTGGAGGGTCGGACTCTGTCCCGACCCTGGACTTGCTTTCCCTCCGCAGTAGTCGTCGTGCCTCCCGTAGCCGCGCTCGTAAAAGCGTGGATTGCCGCGGTAACCGCCGACCTACTGACGCGCCTTAGAACGAAATTAACGCAACCCGCCAAGCATCTCTTATTGACCTCTGCATAACAGACTGACGTTAAGGCAGGCATTGGATAGTGCCGTAGCCATTAATTTGTCGATCCAGCCCCAAATCCGGTAGTGCCTCGGTATAGCCGGAAATCCCATGGAATGTTGACTTTGTTCACTTTTCAGAGTGTGCCTTGGGATTCCTGTCGATCACAACAATGACAGGTCTCGATTGGCCCGATAACCAGCGCCAGAAGGTCTCAACTTGGAACTGCTGATGATTGCCACGCTAGGGCCTGTGGACATTCAAGGGTAAATAAGATAGGCTTTGCGGAACCAGGAGGTTTTGCTGAGCTATTATGTGCATTTGCGAGAGGATCAATGGCTGCGGATCAAGGACGCCCTGCCGGGCAAG
>Ga0302319_10027076_pt1 | contig 10065 bp, 12 predicted proteins | sample Bog_T0_2_FD_203319 | JGI IMG/M metagenome (GOLD analysis project Ga0302319, IMG submission 203319) | Peat permafrost microbial communities from Stordalen Mire near Abisko, Sweden - Bog_T0_2 | ecosystem: Environmental > Terrestrial > Soil > Wetlands > Peat | place: Sweden: Abisko, Stordalen Mire...
CGTCTGATTCAACAGATTGACTGGACAGGCGGTAGCGGTGAAGACGTCATGGCCTATCTCGGCTATGCGGACGGCGAGCCACCGCCAAACCCGAATTCCTCAGCCTTCAAGCGAAAACTTAAAGCCTGGGCGACCGAGCGCGTGATCAGCGCCTTTGAGGAAATTGAATGGCGATTCAAGGCGGACGTGATTCGCGTCTATCGGATGATCGCCGCGCCCCCGGATTGGACACCTGACCCGACGCGACATCCAGGCGAGTATTGGTCTTGGGATGAAAAAGCTGCCGAGGCCCATTGGGGGGATTTTGGCTCCGGCCATGTAAAATGGCTGATGATCACGGATGTGCGTAAATCGCAAATCGATTGGGAACAAACCCTGGCAGCCAATGGGGCGCCGGGTTATGAGAGCGAGTGTGAGATCACCGTGCGTGCGGACGCGCCGATCAAATTGCTCGGCTATAAACAAGTCAAATGACGATCCTAGACATCCCTGAAATTTTCGGCTAATTCTCGACAAAACCGCTTGGGGCTGATCGCATGGATCATGCAACGCCGGATTGGGTATGGTTGCAAATCTGCCGTTCGATGCTGCTTGCCTGTGGTGTGGCGGTGTGGATCGGATTGGCCTGGGACAGGCGCCGGATACTTCGCGGGCTTTGAGTCGTTTGTCAGAGAGCCCCCCATTGAGAATAATCTGCATGCATCTCGGTCCAACCCAATCGCAGTTTAAGCGAGAACTGGATCGCGGGGATTGTCCCGATTGCGGCGGCCAATGTGCCCCGGCGTGCGGGCTGCACCCAACGGGCTGTACATGGGGCGGATGGGATGGCTATTGGCTAATTGCCGATGGCTGCGATCTCGATCATGGCGAAGCTCGGCCCTAAAACCCACAGTCGGAGAATTATCATTGATCACTAAGATTATCGAAGCCACCAATCACGATGCCGGTGGCATGAACTGGGGCAAATTCCTGGTCGGCCGTTTCGACCAGGAATGGGCTTACCAGTCGCAGATCGACGCAGGCCGGGCGCTGCTGCCGCGCGTGGGATGGTCACCTGACACCCTCATGGTGTTCGATTTGCAAACCGGCGAAGGTGGGTTGTTTCGTCCTGGCGGCCTCGCCCGTGCCGATTTGCATAAGCATCGTATCTGGGTCTGCCCGATGTTCGAGCCGTTTTTGACATGGCTTTACCAGCAGAACTTGTCAGATTTGCAGGCCCTGCCCGGCGTGGTGCAGATCGCCAATCCGGAAAGCGCGCTGTATGGGTATCGGCGGCGAGGCCCTGATGCGGCGTTGGGCGCCAATTCACCCAGACAACCCGTCGAGAACCATGATGGGTGAGATTGATTCGTCAAATGTGATCGTGTTTCCGCTCCGGTCCGTCATCACGCGAGCGAAGTTCTTGGCGGCAACCGGTGTGGAACCGATCAACGATGATTTGGAGCGCTGTAATTGCGCCCAGGCTGGTGAGCTTGGACATTGGTTTTGCGGTTGGGACGATGCTCGAAACCTGCCAGTGTTCCTGACCGCGCGCGGTGCCCACAATGAAGCACAGAACCGCCCGTAACGTGAACCACAGCCGCCTGGACAGTTCCTGCGACGAATTGTATGTTCCTGCACGCCATCAAACAGGAGCGAGAGAATTTTGAGTAACAGATCGCGGTCAGAACTGATTTTGACGCCTTTTACGCGGGACATGAAACTCATCGAAGTCGGTCCCAGCTACAACCCAGTTGCGCCAAAAGCCGAGGGCTGGGATACCTACATCATTGATCATGCGTCACAGGACGAACTGCAAGCCAAATACCAGACCCAGGATGCGGCTCGCATCGAACCGGTCGATGCGATCTGGACCGGCGGCCTGATCGACACGGCAATCCCGGCCGACCTGCATGGCACGTTTGATGGACTGATCGCCAGCCATACATTGGAGCATATGCCTGATCTTGTCGGCTTTCTGCAATCGGTCGCCACAGTGCTGAAACCCTCTGCCTGTATCTCACTGGCGTTGCCTGATCTGCGCGTGTGTTTCGATTTTTTCCAACCACATTCCACCACCGGTGATCTTCTCGATGCGCATGTCCAAGGCCGCGCCCGTCATCGCAAAGGCCGGGTGTTTGACGAACACGCCTATCTCGCCAAGCGTGGCGATTCAATCGTCTGGATGCACGGGGATGATGCGTCCCGCGAATTGTATCTGGCCTATGATCTGCACTTTGCCTTTCATCTGTTCAACACAGCGAGCGAGGACGCTGCCGCGATCTATACTGATTGTCACGCCTGGACTTTCACGCCCAGCAGCTTTGCACTGGCGATGCTCGAATTACGCGCATTGAACCAGATACCCTATGACGTGACCGCGATCCAGGAAGCCGATGGGGCTGAATTCTACGCCACCCTGGCACTTGATGCGGAACCGTTAACGGCGGCTCAAATCGAGACACGCCGGTTTGAATTGCTGAGACAGATTGTCTTTGAACGCGAGGAACAGATCACCCAACTGCGGACTGAAACAATGCCCCGAACCACCCTCGCCTCAATCGAGCGCAACATCGAGCCAGTCCGCACCAAACTCACCATCGCAGCGATCATCCCGCTATACAATGGGGCACGCTATATCGAAACCGCGCTGTTATCGATCCTCGCCCAAACCCATGCGCCGGATGAGATTTACGTGGTCAATGACGGCTCGACCGATGACGGGCCTGCCCTCGTCGCCCAGATGGCCGTCCAGCACCCGCAGATCACCTTGCTCAATATGGCCGCGCCCGGCCAGAACCAGGGCCAGTCGGCGGCGCGCAACTTTGGCATCGCGGCCTCATCCACCGATCTGATCGCGCTGCTCGATCAAGATGACCGATGGTATCCCAATCATCTCGCCACCTTGCTCGCGAAATTCACCGAATCAGACGAGATCGATCAGATCGGTTGGGTCTACAGCAATCTGGACGAGGTTGATGTTGAGTTGAATATGGTGTGGCGGGATTTTCTGTCGTCGCTGACCGCCCCGCATCCCAAGACCAACCTGCTCGCCTGTTTGGGTGGCGATATGTTCGTCCTGCCATCATCGTCCCTGATCTCACGGGCGGCATTCGACGAGGTTGGCGGCTTTGACGAACGGCTGTCGGGCTACGAAGATGATGATCTGTTCTTGCGCTTGTTTCAGGCTGGTTATCGAAATTACTACATCAAAGAATCGCTGACCCAGTGGCGCATTCATACCACCAGCACGTCCTATTCCTCCCGCATGGCCAATAGTCGTCGCATCTACATGCAAAAACTGTTTGAGAAATTTCCCAATGACCGCGAGCGCCAACGGTTCTATCGACGCGACGTGCTGGTGCCCCGGTTCCTCACCCAAACCCTGTCAGAATATCGCAAAGCGGTTGAAACCAACGATGCTACGTTGATCCAGTCGCGGTGGCAGGACGCCTATTATGTCACGAGCTATATGGACGGTTATAAAGCATTCATGATGCGTAACTTGCTGCGTGGAATCAAATCTCCCGCGATGGCGCGACGATACTACGCCATACGCCGCGTGGCTGGGATGCTGCGGCGTTTAACGCGGCTCTTTAAATGAAATGGCGCTAATCCTATCCAGGTAAACATCTGGCTACGAACGAGGATCGTTATCACATGAAATGGTTTCAATGGCGCAAGAAAATCGCGGCACCCCCGGTGATCGCCCTGGCGGCACCCGAACCGCCGACCCATATCGCGATTGACCGGTTTGTGGTGTTAATTGGGTTTGTGCATCTGCGGGGCACCGTGCAGCATCCTCGCCAATCGATCAGCCGCCTGCACTTGGGTGTGGCAGGCGCTCTGTATGAGGTGCCGTTAAGCGGTGCTGACTTCAACCTGCGGCTCGATCTCGGGGATGGCTTCGAGATGGTCCAGCCGACCCTGACAGTGACCTATATCGATGGCACGCAGGTGACGTTTGAAAACCTCGGGCAGAGCGAGTCACATAGCGGGCGCGGCCATCAACTGTTTCCGGTGTTTCTCCAGAAAGTGGCGGCCCATCCAAGCGGGAATTTCTTGGAGATCGGCTCGCGCGCGCGGTCGGGCGTCACCCGACGAGAACTTATCCCGGCGGGCTGGAACTACACCGGTTTCGACATTATGCCTGGGGAGAATGTCGATATCGTCGGCGATGCCCACAGCCTGTCTACGCAGGTGCCGCACAACCATTTCCAAGCGGTGATGGCGGTCGCCGTGTTCGAGCATATCTTAATGCCGTGGCAGGTGGCCCTGGAGATGAACAAGGTGATGACGATGGGGGGGATTGCCTTCATCTTCACCCATCAGAGTTTCCCATTGCACGATGAGCCATGGGATTATCTGCGGTTTTCCGCAAACGCATGGCCTGGGTTTTTCAATGACAAGACCGGATTTCGCATCCTTGAAGCAGCGGCTGCTGAGCCGGTCTATATGGTTGGGCAGCGCTGGAATCCCGGCGTGAACCACCGGCTCCTGCCCGGTATGACCGTGTCCTCCGTGTTGGTGCAAAAGATTGCTGATAGCGATTTGCTATGGCCGGTCGATGCGAGCGCGATCGTCAAAACGTCCTACCCAGCCTGATCAGCGGCCTGGGGACTGTCACCCTCGCTCTGTGGCTGCTTCATGGTCGCACCGCCGCATTTTTTGATTGAGTCATGACTTTAACGATCGTCGAGGCATACCGTCAATATCCGGTCGATTGCTGAGACCGGGAAACTTTCGGTCCTTAAACCGGGGAAAACCGCTTGACACACTAGATAGCAGTGGAGTTTAATGACCCTATGATCACTTCGCGATTTTTCTGTTGTTGGCGATATCTCAGCGGTGCGTATGCCGGTGGAGAGATCATGGCCAATGCGGAGGGGGTTATCTAGCTCCTAACGCGAATTTGGTTATGTTTTCAACCCACTTGGCAGATCGCCTCGTGGGTTTTTTGTTGTCTGGCGTGTATCAGTGTAGCTCAATTGGTAGAGCAGCGGTCTCCAAAACCGAAGGTTGAAGATTCGAGTTCTTCCACTGGTGCCAGTCAGGATCGTGCCTAGATGCCGGGGTAGCATAGTTGGTAGTGCATCGGTGTGAAGTACCGACCGCCCACGTTCAAATCGTGGCCCCGGCGCCAAATTCTACGACGTGCGTCACGACTGCATAGGTGGGTGAGAGGCCGATACCGTCGCACTGTAAATGCGATCTTTCAAAAGCGCGCTGGTTCGAATCCAGCCCTGTGCACCAGGGTCCGTTGGCAGAGTGGTTATGTGTAGGACTGCAAATCCTACCACGAAGGTTCGATTCCTTCACGGACCTCCAATCATCGCATGGCTAGACCATCAACAGCACCACCCAAATGATTTTACAGACCACGTGAATGCCTTGGTCAGTCCGCACACTGATCTTGCGTTCACATTTCGCCCAATCGGTGAGCCAATGTGCGATGCATTCGGCCGCGCCCAAGATACCCGAGCCGGTGATCCAAGCGACGATCAGACCATGGCTCGAAGCATGCACAGTCATTCCAAACTGCCATGGCAACATGCTGCGATTGTGATACTTATTTTTGAGACGCGAAAGCTTCAACCCACGTTGGAGTGGATGGTCCGCGATCGCGTGACCGATAAGCAGTAGCAGAAATGTCACCATTCAGGTGTTTGTATAGTAGCCTCAGATGAAACTGATCAATGCTTTTTTCGACGAAGTGGCTCACTTTTTGTAGCCTGCACCACAAGGCTGGTAATCGGGTCCTCGATGTTGTCGTAGCCTTTGCAGACTGAACTCCATGCCGCCCACTTGCACGCATTCACGTTTTTGTAGCCTTTTTCGGTTTTCGTAGCTTGCGGCTTTCGGTTGGGATCGTGATGTGCCCTGATGGCCTCAACAGCGTATAAGAATACCGAGGTACGTTCAAGAGGCAGCGGGTTTGGTCAGCGTCTCAGGTGATATAACCATAATATCGTTACGCCTGTGACGCCTGAACTTGCTGGCTTGCCGCTCAATCTGTGCCTTTAACAAATGTTCGATGATCGCCCATAACAGAAGATTTTAACAGGTGAATTATGGTTGACTTTTTCTTCGAAGGAACTGAATATGGCAAGCGTTTGGCTATTCCATGTTCAGCAACTCCACCCCGGCGAGTTCCAGCACGCCTATCACAGCGATCCCGCTGCCTACCTAACCCCTCCTCAGACGGTCCCCTTCGGGGGACCGTGCAGGACGACCCATAATGATCAAGCTGCGCATTCTGATTCTCACCAATCTGGCTCGTCACCTTCAGGTCTATTTAGCATGATGGGATTAGCGCCATTCATCCGCGAGGCTAAAGACCTCGCGGTTTTCTGGCGCGTTCTTGATAAATAAGCCATGCTGATAGAAAGTCTTTTTCGAGAGGATACGCCGGTTCGCGCACCGGCCGGTTTCGATCTAAAACTGTATCACGGGACGGACAAGGTATTCACCGAGTTTCTTCCGTTCAGTCATTTTGGCACCGAAGCGCAGGCTCAGATGCGGAATTCCAAGCAGATCATTCCGGTGTACGTTCGAGGCACCAAATTTAAGCGGTTGCGCGATATCGGTTCTTGGTCAAAAGCCAAAATGGCGCAGATGCGGGCATTGGCTCGCCAGGGCTATGACGGCGTGATCTATTTGAATCGGTATGAAGGCATCCCGTTCGAAACTTTCCAGGCCGCCTATAAACAGGTTCCGCTGGATCGTCTTGATCGCCTGTCGGATAGCCAATTTAAAAAGCTCATCCCCGTAGCCGAGGATTCCTATATTATTTTCGATCCGCGCAACGTCTGCAGAGCCTCTTAGTCGTGGGCGTCCGGCGATAAATATCGCCATGAACAACGCGGTAGCGAATTTGAGGCGATCCACATGACCGACCCAACCATTTACGTCGGCGGCTACATCAGGACCGCGCCGGTCCTGCCAATTCATCCAAGTTGCGCGATTTTGGCAGCCTATCTACCGGGTTATGTCGATGTCTATATCGGCGGCGCACTCCAAGCGCTCGCGACAGTCACGGCAACGGATGGCGCCACGATCGGTCTTTCCCCGGCGTTGCTTTGGCTGGACACGGCCTCGCTTTTCCTCGGGATGTCCATCGCTGGTCAAACGCAGGTCATGACCCCGATGGGCGCGATTACGACGATTTCCTTGAACGGCGTGATCACCACCGCGTACACCCTGTCATATTACGCAACAAACTTGCTGCTGGTGACGTTTTCGCCCGGTTTGGAGGCTGGTCAAATGATCATCGCCGCTGGAACCGTTTATCTCGGCGGGGTGATCGAAGTCATGACATTGAATCCGGTCGGCCCGACCTGGACTACGGGCACTGATGTTCCCAGCACGACGACAATGCCAGTGGGTTCGCTGTATTCCTGCACCATTGTTGATACACCATTATGGGTGTTTGACGGCACTGCGTGGCACGCAGTCTCCATCATCACACCGTGACGATCTTGCCAGCGATCGCTTTGATCCTATTTTGATCGGGTGATCTTCGCAATCCAGATGCTGGCCCTGTTACTCGTCGTCACGGTGATCATCCCGATGTTGATCACTGCCATCATGGATCGATGGCACATGCGGTCGATCGGCCGTTCAGAACCCCCCTCTGAAGACAAGGACTAGTACGAGAATCAACAACACCAAACCGAGACCACCACCTAGATACATTTTGCATATTCCTGTTTGCTGTTATTTAGCGGGGGTCGTAGTCGGGCATCTGGCGTAAATACGGTATGACCAACGAAATACGAGGCTGATGCGATATCATGAACTCATAAGGGAAGCGGCTGGTCGGAGCCACATTCGCGCCTATCATGGAACCACGCATGATTTTGCGCGGTTTCAGATGAAAGCGGTCGGCAAAGGCGAAGGCTTCCAATCGTTCGGCTACGGTCTGTATTTCGCTGAGAATTACGAGGTCGCCCGGTTCTATGCCGACAAGATCGGCGCCGCCAAGCCGCCGGACGATCAACATGCCGAGGTGATCTATGAAGTCAACATCGCCGCCAATCTCGATAGTTTTTTGGATTTGGATGCGAAGCTGACGGATCAATCGCGATATGTGCAGGACGCATTGAGCGAAATCCTCTACATCGACAATGAACCGATGCTGAATGGCAAACGGTTCTACGACTGTTTTCCCGAGGTGGCTCCGATCATACGCATCAAAGCCCGACGTGAATGGATGGCAGCACATGGTGATCTCGGGTCGTTTCAGTCGGCGTTGCGACAGGTCGTGGCTACGGCCTCAGAGCAAGTCAAGGTATCGGTTGAGACGATTATTGCCGATGTGCGCGCTGCAAACCGGACGACAGCGCAGGTTATCAAGCCGGGATTGGGATCGCATCTCAGAGACGAGTTGCAGAGTATGACTGGTTCGCCCAAGGCGGTGTCGCAATGGCTGCGGAAACGCGGGATCAATGGGAACACATATTTTGACGAAGGGTCGCGCGGCATTGATCTCGCGCCGGGTCAGCCACCAACGCGTAACTTTGTGGTGTTTGATGCGCGGCAGGTTCGTGTAGTTGGCAAAACCTATCCCCGAGCAGCTAAATAGACGCCATGCGTTATCATGAAATCATCGGCGAGGCAGAAAGCTCGAAACAGGATAAGGCTGCGCTTGAGGCCGAGGTCGAGACCCTCCGCGATGCGTTGGAAGCGCGATATCGTCGCTAAATATGGCATGGTGAATGATTTGAGACGGTGGATGGAGTTGATGGAGGGGGATGATCTCTATGCGTCGTCCACATGGGATATTGTTCTCCCGTCGATTTTCTACCGCGCCTCGAAAACCGCGATATCATCGAGCTACCTGACCCGGCTATGGCGTCACCCGGACGCAGCGTTGCCGAGTACGATCAATCAGTTATTGAATGACGGCACTGTTGATCGGGTATCCGGCCTGAGTTCAAACACGCCATTCAAGATCAGTCGCACTTACTCGGGGATGAGCAATTGGGGATTTGGTGCGTATTTCGCATCAGACCTTGATTGGGCACGTCGGTATGGGGACTGCGTCACCGCTGTCAGTGTCGAACCGCAGGCCATCCTGGCGATCCGTGCAGATGATTTTGCCCAACGCGTCACCGGTACTCCTGGCGGAGAATTGCACCGCCGACTTACCGTGAAAGCCGGTGACCGAATGGCCGACCAAGCCTCGGCGATGGGCGCGGTGGTGCGGGGCATGAAGCGCACCGCTCGGGCGCTCTATGTCGCCACCGAAGCCGAACGCGGACAAATCTGCGTGTTTGGCGTGCAAGCCATATATCCACGATTTTATTTCGAAATAAAATCGGGCTTGACGGAAAACGGCGACCGGCGAAAGGGGAAATCTCTCCCTGAAACGGGTCACACAGATAAGTTTGTGACGATCTATCGGGCGGTTCTGGCCACCGTGATGGGCTTTCAGCCGATGGATTATGTGACGCTCAATCGCCGATGGGCCATCGAACATGCCGAGCATGTTGCGGCTGTGGAGGGCGAAAACGCAACGGTCTTGCGCGCCTTGGTTCCGGCCAAGGATGTCTATGAAGCATACAACCCCGGCGAATACTTCTATGATGGACCTGCGATTACCGGGCGACCGATCACAGGGGCGGGAATGAAGCCATACGTCGCCGAGGGCTAAAGCTCGCGATCCCGCGAAGAGACCTATTCGTTGCTAAATATGACCTATGCGTTACCGTGAAATTATGGCCGAGACGGAGGATGAAGGTGAACTGACGGCGGTGCCGTACGACCACATCGATCCTCTCAGCAGAAAGCCTATGGTTAGCTTTCGCATTTTCCGCGATGGCGAGGAAGTGCGCACGATCTACGGCCATCACGTCAGCACGGCCGAAGAAGCCATTCAAAAATACCATTCCATGGAGGCCTGGGAACGCCGACAGGCAGAAACCCCCGTCACACCTAAGGCGCCTGCGCGGAGAATACGGTCACCACGGCCCGACATTCGGGTGTGGATCGTGCCCGCCAAGGTGCGCAAAATGATCGAGGATGGGGATGATGAACCGGATGCCTATCTCTATCTCGTGACCAGTTGGCCGCGCGCTCGACAGT
>Ga0302319_10027079_pt1 | contig 10064 bp, 9 predicted proteins | sample Bog_T0_2_FD_203319 | JGI IMG/M metagenome (GOLD analysis project Ga0302319, IMG submission 203319) | Peat permafrost microbial communities from Stordalen Mire near Abisko, Sweden - Bog_T0_2 | ecosystem: Environmental > Terrestrial > Soil > Wetlands > Peat | place: Sweden: Abisko, Stordalen Mire...
GACAAGCGGGACAATCTCCACCCAGGGCGGCGTCGTCAACCTGACGGGCGACGCCATCTCGCTCGATGCGAAATCGCAGTTGCGCGCCGGCGTCGGCGTCGGCGCGAACGCGGGCGGCACGCTCAACATCACCGACAGTTCCGTGACGGGCGGCCAGGTGTTGGCGCGTTACGCGGGCGTCGCCGGCAACCCCGACATCGTCAATCTGACCGACGATACGCTGACCAACGTCTATTTCGACTCCACCAACGGCGGCGTGATCAATGTGCTGGGATCGACGCGGATCGAGGGCGGCTCCGGCGCGCCGACGACGGTGAACACCGCGCAGATCGAGGTGCAGGACGGCGCGACCCTTACGCTGTCGGGCGTCATCAACAACGTCGGCTATTACGCCTATTCCGGCGTCTTCCTCGATTCGACCGCCGGTTCGGCCGCCAACACGCAATTGCTGATCCAGGGCAGCGTGACTCTCAAGGGCGGCGCCCGCGGAGGCGTGATCGGCCTGTCGGACAGCCTGTCCAACGTCATTGACGGCGCCGCCGGCGGCGGCGCGCTCGACAACGTCAGCAATACGATCGTCGGCGCGGGCTTCATCGGCGCAGGCGACGGATTGCTGACGCTGACCAATTCCGGCACGATCGAGGCGAAGGGCGTCAACGGTCTGTTCCTGGATACGAGCAGCTTCGGCGCCGCAGGAACCGTCGACAATACCGGCGGCGTCCTCGAGGCCTTCGGCCTCGGCGGCCTGCATCTTGCTGCCAACACAAACGTCATGAACGGGACAGCGGAAATTTTCGCCAACAGCAGCCTGGAATTGCAGCATTCGACCGGCCTCGGCGTCGTTTTCGAGGACAACGGCGCGAGCGCCGCGCTAACGCTCGACACGGCGCTCGATCAGAGCTTCTACAACGGCTCCGGCGGCGGCGACGGCACGATCGCTTTCGACGCGGCCTCCGGCGTCAGCGACTCCGTCAACCTCGCGGGGCTGACCTATTCCGCGGGCGCAATGACGGAGAGCTACACAGTCTCGGCCGGCGTCGGTCTGCTGTCGGTCTCCAATGGCCGCGGCGTGGTCAACCTCGACATTGTCGACCAAGGCTACTCGCTGGCGGATTTCTCGCTGTCGAAGTTCGCCGCCGCCGGCCACACCGGCACGACGGTCACGTTCAGTTCGTAGGATTCGCGTAAAGGCGGTCTTGCAACACAGAGCGATGGCATGGCCTGTGACGCGTAGTGCGAAACGCAAACGTCCCCCGCTCGCGCCGTCGCGCGAGCGGGGCGCTCCTTTTCAATCCTGCGCGAGCTTTTGCGTCGATGTAGCGAATGCCACAGCGCGCCCGCGTAGGACGGGCTCAGCTGGAGGCGTCCTCACGCGGAATTGCTGCGCTGCAGCAATTTAGGCTTGCCAATGTTTGGAGATTTTCACTAGAGTTATCACTCGCGGGTTTACGACTCTCTGACGGGGTGAACTATGACGTTTTTCCGCGAAGTCGAAGGGTCCGCGCCCGCCAACATCTTCCGCGTAAACCTCTCCGTGCGGGTGTTCGGGCCCGTTGTCGCGGCGTTGGATACGCTGGCTTTGGTCGCCACAAGCGGTCTGGCCGAGCGAATTTATACCGGCGGCGGCATGATGAGCGGGACGGCGATCGCGTCGGGCCTGATCGCGGCGCTGGTCTTCGTGCTGGTCGCCAAATTGCGGCGGCTTTACGCCTACGAGGCGCTCGTGCGCGCCGACCGGCTCCTGGGCAGTCTGGTTTTCGCAACGCTGTTCGGCGTTCTGGCCAATATCGGGATCTTTTTCCTGCAGCACGATTCGATGGAATATTCGCGCGGCGTGTCGATCCTGTTCGCGATTTGCGCCTCGATCGCGATTGTCGGCCTTCGTCTGGCGTTCAGCGCCTTTATCGAATTCGCGATTAACAGGGACTGGGTGAGCGGACGGCGGGTGATCCTCATTGGAGAAATTGACGAACTGGAGCGTTTGACGCGGCAGGATATCGTGCGGTTCGGCGTGCGGGAGGTCGTGCGGTTCGGTCTGGCTCGCGGCGCCTCGCATGAGCCGCTCACTCCGGACGACCGGCGCAAGGTGAAGGCGGCGATCGCCGCCGCGCGGTCGCACAGGGCGGACGAGTTCGCCGTCATGATCTCCTGGTCGCGCGAAGCTGCGGTCGCGGAGCTCAACGACATGCTGCGTTTGTCGCCCTTGACGGCCCGTTTGTATCCGGACCGCAGCACCCGCAGGGTCCTGAGCAAGAACAGGAACGGCGGCATCGAGCACTATTTCTCGGTCGAGCTTCAGCGCCCGCCGCTCAACGCCTTCGAGCGCGGCTACAAGCGGTTACTGGACCTTACGGTGGCGAGCGTCGTGCTGACGCTGCTCGCGCCTTTGCTGCTCGTCGTCGTGGCGCTGATCAAGCTCGACAGTCCCGGTCCGGTCATCTTCCGGCAGAGGCGCCGCGGCTTCGACAACCATGAGTTTAAAATTCTGAAATTTCGTACGATGAGCGTGCTGGAGGATGGCGCGCGCGTGATCCAGGCGTGCAAGGGCGACAACCGGATCACCGCCGTCGGACGTGTGTTGCGTCGCACAAGCATCGATGAGTTGCCGCAGCTTATCAACGTGCTGCGCGGCGAGATGTCCGTCGTGGGGCCGCGGCCGCACGCGGTCGCGCATGACGTGGAATATGGCGAGCTCATCAGCGAATACGCCTACCGGCACCACGTCAAGCCGGGCCTGACGGGCGCGGCGCAGACCTCCGGCTTGCGCGGGGAGACCCGCACGCTCGCCGAAATGGAGGCGAGAGTGAAGGCGGACCTATGGTACATCAACAATTGGTCCTATTCGCTCGACATCAAAATCCTGCTCAAGACCTTCGCCGCGCTGCTGGCGCATGAGGCCTATTGAAGGGGTATGCGCAGGCGGCGGCCGCTTCGCTCGCGCCGCCGGGCGAGCCAGACCTGCAGCGCGAGCGCCGCGGCGAAGCTGAGTTGAAGGACGACAAGGACCTGCACGCAGGTCGGCAGGCGAGCCGCCCAACCCGAAAGCGGCGCCGAAAACAGAAGGGTCGCCGCCGCCGCCGCGAGAGCCAACATCAGCCCTCGCACGTTGGCGATCACGCCAATTGCGAAGCCCAACACGGCGAGGAGAAGCCACATCGTTTTCCAGTCTACGAACCGAATTCCAAACCGTTCCAGCCTGGCGCGCAAGCGTCGCCGATCTGTTAAGGCGGCAACGACGTTTGTCGCCTTCGCGGCTTCATCCGGACCGCGACGAACGGAGCCGCATGCGCATCCTGCATCTTAGCAACCACTGCCGGAATTCCGGCAACGGCATCGTCAACGTCGCCGTCGATCTCGCCGTCGCGCAGGCCAGGCAGGGGCACGCCGTCGCCTTCGCGAGCGCGGCGGGCGAGTTTTCCGGGCTGTTGACGCGTTCGGGCGTGGACTATCGCGAGATCGACATGCGCAAGCGCTCCCTCGTCTCCACGGCGAAGGCGGCGCTGGCGTTGCGTCGGCTGCTGAAGGAGGCGCGGCCGGAGATCGTTCATGCGCATATGATGACCGGCGCCCTGCTGGCGCTTCTGTTGAAAAGCGTGTTCGGCTTCAAACTCGTCACGCACGTCCACAACGAATTCCAGCGATCCTCAATCTTCATGGCGGTCGGGGACCGCGTGATCGCCAATAGCCAAGCCGTGGGCGCGGCGCTTCTCAAGCGCGGAATCTCGAAAGCGCGTATGCGCGTGGCGCTCAATGGCCCGCTCGGCACTCCGCGGCAAGGCGCCGCCGCAGAGCCGGCCGCGCTGCAGCGCCCGGCGATTGTGACGGTTGCGGGCCTCAACCATCGCAAGGGCATTGCGGACTTGATCGACGCCTTCGCACTTTTGGCGCCCCGATATCCCGACCTGCATCTCTATCTGGTCGGAGACGGCCCGCAGCGGGAGGCGTTCGAGCAACGGGCGTCGCGCTCGGCAGTTGACGGTCGTATCCATTTCGCGGGCTTTGCCCCGGACCCGCGGCCTTACATGCTGGCGGCGGATATCTTCGTCCTCGCCTCGCACGACGAGCCTTTCGGGCTCGTGCTGGTGGAGGCGCGGGCGCTCGGCTGCGCCATCGTGGCCACGGACGTCGGCGGCGTTCCCGAGGCGCTGGACAGCGGCGCCGCGGGGGTCCTGACGGCGCCCAAGGATCCTGCAGCGCTCGCGCGGGCGATCTCCGGTCTCCTAGTCGCACCGGCCGAACGCCTTGCGCTAAAGGCCCGCGCGACGAACAATCTTGATCGATACACCGTTGATCGTCTCAACCGCGACGTGCTCGACATCTACGGCGAACTTATAGGCCACAACCTCCGAGGAGATGGCGCAAATATCTGAAATTTATCGTCATTTTGCGGGACCGGGCCCAGACGGTCGAACCATCGGGCGGGGCTCGCAATGGCGTCGAGCCCCAGGGTTAACGCCGCCTTAAATTCGGCGTCGATGGAACTGAAGTTAACCACAATAATTATACAATTTTAGAGGTGATTCAACAGAAAAGATAAGACGCGGCATCGAGATTGCTTTAATCGAATTGTTCGTCTGGCGGCAAGAGGTTAACACGAGGAATTTTATGCGGGTGCTCCAGATCGGAAAGTACTTTCCTCCCTATCAGGGAGGGGTGGAGATCGTTACGGAAATGTCAGCGCGTGCGCTCGCGGGCGTGCATGAAGTCACCGTCGTTTGCCACAATACGGACCGCAATACCCGTCGCGAAATTTTTGCCGACTATTCCGTCGTGCGGTGCGGCACGCAGGTCACCGTCATGAAGCAGCCGATCAGCCTCTCCATGGGCTGGGAGATCCGCAACGCCCGGCCGGAGCTGATCCATTTGCACGCGCCAAACTTCTGGGCCGCGGCGATGATCCTTCTGTTCGCTCCCACGACGCCGATCATTATCACCCATCATTGCGACGTCGAAGGGCGTTGGCTGGCGCGGAAAGTTCTGATGCCGCTCTACAAGCAAATCGTCAGGCGCGCGCGCAGCATTATTGTCGCCTCCAAGAAGACGGCGAGTTGGTCCACGGATCTGCTCGCCAATTTGGTCACCATCGCGGAAATCCCGTTGGGCCTGGACGAGAGAAAGTTCGAAGTCACGGCAACGGAAAGGGTGGCCATCGCCCAGCAAAAGAGGGCGCGCTACGGCAATCAGACACTGTTCGGCTTCGTAGGGCGGCTTGTCTGGTACAAAGGCCTGCCGACGCTCCTGCGCGCCATGACGAAGGTAGACGGGATGCGCCTGGTCGTCGTGGGCGATGGGCCTATGAAGGCCGACCTCGTCGCGCTGGCGAAAGAGCTCGGCGTCTCCGACCGCGTCGAATTCCTCGGCCACATCGACGACGCGGAGAAGAAGTACTGGATGTACGCCATCGACGCGCTTGTGCTGCCCTCGACACATAAAACTGAGGCGTTCGGGTTGGTCCAAGTGGAGGCCCAGCTTTGCGGAAAGGCCGTTGTGACAACGGACCTTCCAACTGGCGTGTCCGACATCACGATAGATGGGGTGACCGGGAAGATCGTGCGCGCCGGCGACATCGACCATCTGGCGGACGCGCTGCAGCACCTCGTCGACAACCCGGCGTTGCTGCAGCGGTTTGGCGCCGCAGGGCGTCTCCGCGCCATGCAGAATTATACCGAGCGCCGATACATGGAGCGTCTGCGCGCGGAAGTGGCGAGCGTCGTGGCGACGGTTGGATGACGGCGCGCGCTCGCCCCTCGCAGCTTTCTCCTCAAGACCGGCGCGCGCCGGTGCAAGCGTTCGTGTTCGATGTTCAAAATTATCCAAATTTTACGCTTGGCGTCCGAGCCGCTTTTCGCGGGACGCTGCGCGTATTAGACGAGACTTGTTTCAGGCTGACCCACGCTGGCGGGGCGGCCCGCGCGAACTGTGCCGCAGTTGAACGGAGGGCGGGACGCGCGGCGGGCGAGAGCAGGAGAAACGCATGACGTTCGGCGACCGAAGCTTACTTTTGCTAACAACAATTGGTTTGGGCGCCACGCTGCTGGCTTCGCCAGTCGCGCAGGCGTTCGCCGTCGCAGATTTCCACGTCGGCCAATTCGGGCCGGAGTCGGCGACCTTCGCAGGACGCCCTTTCCCCTACGGCTTCGTTCGTCCGCCCGCAGAAAGACGGATGCATTGTCGATTTCATTGGACGCACGGAGGCCGTCGCGCGCGCGTATGCGGCTACGCGATCACCGGCGGCCCGGCGCCCGAAACCGACACGCCGCGCTTCGGCCCCACTCGGGGACGCAGTTCCTTTGGTCTCCAAAGTCTTCAAGGCTAGGCCATGTTGCAAACACCCGTGCGTACGCCGATCAGCGCCAATTTCGCCGAACCGCCACAGCTAACCTCGTTGCACGACGCGATTTCCGCCGCGCGGCGGATCGTTCGCCAGCAGGTCAGGCTAATCCTGGCCTGCGTTCTGCTTTGCGTGGGGTTGGGCGTCGGCTATCTCTACATCACGCCGCCGCTTTACGACGGCTCCGCCACGCTCCTGATTGATCCGCGCCGCAGCATGATCGGACAGCAGCAGGCCGCCAATCAAGGCGGCGCCGACTTGGCGGTCGACACGGGCGCGGTCGAAACGCAAATTCAGATCCTCAAATCCGACAACATCGCGCTGACGGTAATCCGGCAACTCAACCTCACGCATGATCCGGATCTGACCGCCTCGGGTCCGATCGGATCGCTGCTCGCCAAGGTGATGTCGCTTGGCGGTCCGGTCGTCGCCCCCAGCGCCGAAACCTTCGAGAAGTCTGTGGCGCAGACGTTCGGAAAGCGCCTGTCGATCACACGTCAAGGCATCAGCTACGTCATCAACATCGACTTCAATTCCAGGAGCAAGGAAAAGGCGGCGATCATCGCCAACGCCGTCGCCGAGGCCTATATCCGCGACCAGCTCGATTCCAAATTCGAGGTGACCCGTCGCGCCGGCGACTGGCTGCAGGTGCGCCTCGCTGAGATCCGCTCGCAGACCGACGCCGCCGAACACGCCGTCGTCGAGTTTAAGCAAAAGAACGACATCGTCGATTCCGGCGGTCGCCTCATCAACGACCAGCAATTGGCGGAGATCAACACTGAACTGGTGACCGCCGCCGCCAACACATCCGAAGCCAAGGCGCGACTGGATCGGATCCAAAACGTCATGACGCAGGGCATACCCGACGCCTCGGTCGCCGACGCACTCAAGAACGACGTCATCATCTCGATCCGCCAGAAATATCTCGACCTCGCCCAACGCGAGGGCATCATCGCCAGCAAATACGGACATGACCACCTCGCCGCCATCGCGCTGCAAAAGCAGATGGAGCAGCTCCGGCTAAACATTACCGACGAAATGCGCAAGATCGCGGAGAGCTATCGAAGCGACTACGAAATCGCCAAGACACGCGAGGAAAGCCTGCGCAAGAGCCTTGACAGCGCCGTCTCGACTTCCCAGCGGACGAATCAATCGCAGTCCGAGTTGCACGCGCTCGAAAGCCGCGCGGAGACCTATCGCTCCATTTACGAGAATTTCCTCCAGCGATCCATGGAGGCTACGCAGCAGGAGTCCTTCCCCATCACCGAGGCGCGTCTGATCGGCCGCGCGACTCCGCCGCTGTCGCAAAGCTCGCCTGTTCCGGTTCTGGTGCTGGGCGGCAGCCTGTTCGCGGGTCTGCTGTTGGGTTTTGGTCTAGCGGCCATGCGCGAGGCGAGCGATCGCGTGTTTCGCGCCGGCGCCATGGTGCAAAGCGCGTTGCGCGTCCAAAATTCCGTGCTCGTTCCGGCCGTCACGCACCGGGAGTTGAGGAAATTGGCCCGACGCTCAACAAATTTGATTTCGAATTCGGTGCTGGACCCTTACGCTGGCGGCGGCGTCCTCTCCTACGCTCTGGACGCGCCGCTTTCCCGGTTCGCCGAAGCGATCCGGATGCTGAAGGTGATGGCGGATCTGCACGGAATTCCTAAGTCGACGCGCGTCATCGGCGTGACGTCAACCTATCCGACAGAGGGCAAGACGACCATCGCGGCCAATATCGCTTTGCTGATCGCGAGCAGCGGCCGCCGGGTTGCGCTGGTGGACGGCGACCTGCGCAATCCCTCGTTGAGCGAATATTTCCGCAAGACCGGCCTGCCCGGCGTAGTCGACATCGTCAGCGGCGAGGTCGCCTTAAGAGATATTCTTGCTGAGGCGGAGAACTCGCCTTTTCTGGTGCTGCCAGCGGGCAATGTGAAGAACGTCGCCCATTCCAACGAGATTATCGGGTCCGATGCGATGGCGGCGCTGGTCGCAGAGCTCCGCGCGACGTTCGACTACGTGATTTTGGACTTACCGCCGCTGGCGCCGGTGGTCGACGTCCGGGTCGCTTCGCAATTGGTGGACGGGTTCTATTACGTCGTCGAATGGGCCAAGACGAACTCCGCGCGCGTTGAGCGCAGCCTTGCGTCCGCCCCGGAGATCTACGACAAACTGGTCGCTGTGGTTCTCAACAAATCCGACCTGCAGGCAGTCGCGAACTACGAGGAAGAGCTTCCGTATTACGATCGGCCGTACTACGTGAACTACAGTTCTAACGCATGATTACGCGAGGGATTGGCGCCCTGGCGATTGCCGCCGTCGTTGGCGCGACGAGCTACGCGGGCGTAGGCGCTGCGGAAACAACGGCGCGCAAGCCTACCTACACCGTGCAGGGACAGCCGATCGCGCCCAAAACGCTCGCCCACAAACGACCTTCGGGCAAGCCTTGCCTCGAGTTTGAGGCGATCTCGCGCACCACCCCGATGTTGCCTGGACGCTACGAACACATCGTCGGCGTAACCAATACCTGCAATGCGCGCATCGAGATAAAATTATGCTATTTCCATAGCGACGACTGCACCGACGTCAGCGTCGGCGGGTTGGATTATAGAGAGGTCATGCTGGGCTCGAGAGCCCCGGAACAAAACTTCTCGTATAGGTACGATGAGAAATAACGCGCGCTGCGCCGCCGCGACAGCGCTTCTCGCGCTTCACCGCGCGGAGGCGGCCGTTCCAGAGTCCGACGATTTCAAGCCTCTGAAGCGCAGGACATAATCGCGGAACGTCTTCGTGTGCCTTTCCGTCAGCAGCGACAATCCAAAGGCGTAGACCGTTGTGACGGCGACCATCGCGGCAAATATCGCCGCCGCCTTTGGAGAGGGCGGAAGCCTCTGCGCCGGCGCCGCCCAGACGGCCGTCAGGAACGCCACGAACGGCAAATGGAATGTAAGCGGCACGGCGATCTCACCTGTTAAATTTTGGGGCGATCGATAGCATCGGGAAAGGGTATCGCTGCGCCGGAAATCGCCGTGAAGAATGACAGTCACAATGACACTCATCATGACAATCACAACGGGGCTGGGCGCTATCGGCGCGTCGAGGTAATCACCGGTACGACGCGACACCTTCGCAGGAGTGACGAGGAGCGGGTGCGGATTTTGGCGGAGAGCTTCGAGCCAGGAGCGAATATCGCGGCGGTGGCTCGCCGACATGGGGTCGCCGGAGGACTGCTGCATTATTGGCGTAAGTGCGCCAAGGCCAAGGCGCTCGAAACGGCGAGAGCGGATGCGCCACTGTTTATTCCGGTGATGATGGCGAATGCGAACGAAGGGGCTGTTGCTGGCGGCGAAGCTGAGCCAAGGTGCGTACCGCACGGGCGAATGATTGCGATTGAGATGGCGGGCGCGCGGGTCCAAGTGCCCGAAGGAGTCGACGCCAAGACCCTTGCTATCGTGCTGACGGCGCTGCGACGCATATCTTGATCGGCCTGCGCGGAGAGCTGAAGGTTCTGATGGCGTCCCAGCCCATCGACTTCCGGCGGGGCATCCATGGCTTGGTCGCCATGGTCGCGCAGGTGCTGGCGGCCGATCCCTACTGCGGCGACGTGTTTGTCTTCAGGTCGAAGCGAAAGGACCGGTTGAAGTTGGTTGTCTGGGACGGGTCCGGCATGGTTCTCGTGACGAACGATCTGGATTCATACTGCGTCATCCTTGTGGTCGCTGGTTAAGGTCTTGGCCGCAGCGTTCGCCTGTTC
>Ga0302319_10027081_pt1 | contig 10063 bp, 10 predicted proteins | sample Bog_T0_2_FD_203319 | JGI IMG/M metagenome (GOLD analysis project Ga0302319, IMG submission 203319) | Peat permafrost microbial communities from Stordalen Mire near Abisko, Sweden - Bog_T0_2 | ecosystem: Environmental > Terrestrial > Soil > Wetlands > Peat | place: Sweden: Abisko, Stordalen Mire...
ACACAGCAGAACCGGAATTTTGATCAGTAAATTCATTGTGATTTTAGAATTTTAACCGGCCAATTTGTTTCATCACACAATGACTATAAGTCGAAACCTTTGGCCGCCACTATGGGGTGTTCACCCCATCACAGGAGTCGGAATAAACTGTTCAAACAATGATCACCGGTGTGGTAGCTATACCGGCGAGGCTTGACACGCACCACATTTTTTCCGTGGACAAGTTTTATTGGGAAGGTTCGCAGACGCGACCGCATTTCACCCTCCGGCTTCGTGAATTGCGGTGCCGTGGATACCGCTCCGTTCCGCTTGGCAAGGACACTACGAAACTGGATCAAACAGAAGCGCTCGCCATTGAGCGCGAATTGGGCAAAAAGGCGCGTTACGGTGGCAGGGTATTCAGCGAACGATGGCAATAGAGATTTGAATTATGAGAGCGCCCCTGCCGCTTGGCAGACTCCATTTTTTTGGGCGGCCATCTGCCTCGCCGGTTTCCGTTTGGATGCCATTCGCACTGAACGGGCATTTCTGAAATCGGAGCGGCGGAACATCTTTGTGGAGTCGCGGCATTTTAGAAATGCCCGTTGAGTGCGCCGCCGTATAGGTTCGGTCGGATGTGGCGATTTGTCTGGCCGGTTGCTGAATGCCTGGAAGCAAGCCGGCCAGTCAAAACGCCGTGCCGAATCCTTCATTGGATGTTTGGGCACATCGCCCGGCTTCCTAACCGCGCAATCGTTTTCTCTGCGGCCGGGTCAGCGTGCCCAGCCATTCGCGCGGGGTGTAGATGTCAATGCCGAAGGGTTTTTCCAACTCCGTCAAATTCCGGTCGCGGGCAATGATCGAATAGCATTCCTGCTCGCCCAAAGCCGCCTCAATGAATTTGTTGTCCTTGGGGTCGCGGCACACCTTGTCTTGAAACGGAATCGGCGTCACCCACAAGGCTGACGTTCGCAGGGTATTCAACCAGAGCGAGGTATCCGTCGTGAAGTGCTGCTCCTGTTTCACCCGTTCCAAGACCGCCTCGTATTCGGCCAGAATTTCTTCGGTCATCACTGGCGTCATTATGCCGCATAGCCATGCCTTGAGGCAAAGGCGCGGCTCGTGACGCCAGAAGACGCCCGCCACGAAAACGCCGGTGTCAATGACGGCCAGATTCATCACGCACCTGGCGCAATGCCTGATTGACAATGGCTGCCGCCTGAGGAGGGGAATGTTTGCCGACGGGTGTTTGTCTCAAAAGTTTTCGGACGGCCTCTCGTCCGGGAGGCTTGATGGGACGAATCAACAGGCCGTCCTTGCCCAGGTCAAACACGTTCAGGGGACCGCCGCGCTCCAACCCTTCCCGTTCACACCACTCCAGCGGAAACACCGTCTGGCGTTTGCTGGTCAGGGTCATGGTCATCGTTTTTATCATGGTAAGGATTTATTACCTGAAAAACCTCATTTGTCAAGGGTTTGGCCCGGATTTCACCTGTATAATATTGTGCCCTTGATATACCAGACCGGCAAAATTTCCTGCCAAACTCTGCAAATGACGATGAAAAACATGAATCGAAATATGGTCGGCGGCGGGTGGACGGTAAAGGCGAAATTCCGCCAATGCGAGATTCGCGGGCAGAGGCGGCAGCGAGGGCGGTTTCCCTCAAATCATTTTTTCGCTGTAAGGATTTATTACCATAAAAACGCAATTTATCAAGGGTTCCGCCGCAATTGGCCGGTAGAAATTTGTGCAAACCTTGCGCCAAGCCGTCGAAAATTTCTGCCAAACTTGTCAATTGACGATGAATAAAAAGAGTCAAAACCATGCAAAAGCAAGGCCAGTGGCGCGGTCGGCAGGACTGAAACCTCCCGCGTCCGTCGTTGCCGCCCGTAAAAATCGGACGGATGCCAGCGACCACTGCGGACGGAAATTTCCAAACGCATTTTGTGTCCTTGGGACACCTTTGCCGGTTTGCCTTCGGGTAGGATTTCGATTTGGTGGCCGGACTGACGGCCCGGACAAACAACACTTAGTTCAATAAATGAACTTTGCCTTTTGAAAACCAGCTAAAATCGGTTCCATGTTCACAGCCGTAGCCCATAAAAATCTGGCGGATGCCCGGAAGTATTTCGACGAGCACTTGGCGCAGAATGATTACTACGCCGCCGGTGAAATCCGGCCCGGCCAGTGGATTGGCGCGGGGGCGGAACGCTTGAGATTAAAGGAAAACGTCAGGCGCGAACAATTTCACGCGCTCTGCGAAAATCAAAATCCAAACGAAGGCGAACGGCTGACGCAACGAAGCCAGAAGGAAGGCCAGCGCCGGGTGTTTTATGATTTCACCTGTTCCCCGCCGAAATCGGTTTCGGTGTTGGCAGTCATGCTGGATGACCAGCGATTGATTGAAGCGCATGAGGAAGCCGCGCGCATTGCTTTTCAAGAGCTTGAAACCTTCGCCGCCACGCGCGTGCGAAAACAGGGCAGTCAGCGTGACCGCACGACCGGCAATCTTGTGGCCGCAGCCTTCGTGCATAACAGTTCTCGTGAACTGGACCCGCAACTGCACACGCATTTCACGGTGTTCAACGCCACGTTTGATGAAACGGAACGGTCCTGGAAAGCCCTTCAAGCGGGTGGGATGTATGACGCCATCCGTTACGGCACGGCGGTTTATCGGAATGAACTGGCGAAACGGGTGCAACAGATCGGCTACCGGATTCAACCGGCCAAGCATGGATTTGAAATCGAGGGCGTAAGCCCGGAGATTCTAAATCGTTTTTCCAAACGTGCGCAGCAGCGTGATCAGGCGGTTCAGGCGATGGAGCAAAAGTTGGGGCGAAAACTTTCCAATGATGAAATCTCCCATGCGGTGCGTCAGAGCCGGGCGAAAAAGCTCAAGGGCATCTCGACGGCGGAAGTGCGCGAACGCCAACTGGCACAATTGCAGCCCGATGAATTGCAGTCGTTGCAAAACCTCATGGCTTCGGTGCATCGCACTGGTCTGACGCACATCACCGGACTTGAAAAACAAGCCCTGAATTACGCCGTGGCCCATGTCTTCGAGCGCAAATCGGTCGTGCCAGAGCATGAACTGTTGAATGCGGCCTTGTCGCAACGACTCGGCGAAGTGGATTTGCCGGCGTTGAAAGCATCCATGAAGAGTTCGGCGGACCTGGTCAAAACCGAGCGCGGATTTTCCACGCCGCAGATTCTGGCGACGGAACTGGACTTAATCCAGATGGTCAATGCGGGCTGCGATGCCGTCGCGCCGTTGCATCCGGGTTACAAACCTGCGGACTGGCTGGGTGAAGATCAACGCAGGGCGATTTACCATGTCCTGCGCACCAGTGACCGCATCACCGGCCTGCGCGGTCTGGCCGGCAGCGGCAAAACCACGGCGTTGCGCGAACTGGTCGCCGCCTGCAAAGATGCCAAGATCGAACCCCTGTTCTGTGCGCCAACGGTGGCGGCAACGGATGTTTTGCGCAAAGAAGGATTCGACGCAAAGACGCTGCAAAGCCTCCTGCTGACGAAATCGGTGCTGTCTGCTCGTCAGTTGCTGGTGGTGGACGAGGCCGGGGCAGTGGGAATGGATGACATGAAACGGCTGTTCGATTGCGCGCGCGATGCGCGAATCATTTTGTCCGGCGATACCGGGCAGCACGCCTCGGTTGCGCGCGGCGATGCGCTGCGGATTTTGGAGCAGCATTCCGATTTCAAGTCCGGCCAATTGACGGCCATCCGGCGGCAACACCAGGCCGAGTATCGCAAGGCCGTGGAACTGGCGGCGCAGAAACGCACCGTGGAAGCGTTCGCGCAGTTGGAACGGATGGCAGCAATCACTGAACTTGCGGGCGATGAACTTCACGGCTCGGCGGCTAAATCGTATTTGAAAGCCTTGGCGGAAAATAGATCCGCGCTGCTGGTCGCGCCGACGTGGAATGAAATTGAAGCGGTGACGGAAAAAGTCCGGGCGGAATTAAAATCGGCTAGCCGTCTGGCTCTGGAAGAAAAGGCATTTCAAGTTTTTGATTCGTTCTCATGGACGGAAGCACAAAAGCGGGATGCGCGGCAATACCGTCCCGGCATGGCGATTCATTTTCATCGTCGAGGACATGGTTTTGAAAAAGGTGAAACGGTGTCGGTGGTGGCCGTGGAAAATGACTCGCTCAAAGTTCAACACCCGGATGGTTCCGAAAACATTTTTCCATTGGGTGCAAGCATCGCCTCGTTTGATGTGGGCGAGGAACGGAAATTGAAAGTGGCTGCCGGTGACAAGCTGTTGCTGCAATCGAACTGGCAGAAGAAATTCGTCAATGGCGAACTGATCGAGGTCAAAGCCATTCAGGGCGATTCCGTTTTGCTGGCCGATGGCCGGGTGATTCCTGCCGAATACCGCACGTTCACGCACGGCTACGCCGTCACGTCGCACGCCGCCCAGGGCAAGACCGTGGATGAAGTGCTGGTCGTGGCCTCGTCCCGCTCGCTGCCCGCCATCAATCAGGAACAATTTTACGTCAGCATCTCGCGCGGGCGCGAGCGTTGCCAGATTTTCACCGATGACAGTGACTTGCTTCGCTCGCACGTTACCCATTCCAGTGCGCGTCTGGCAGCGGTTGAAGCCATGCCGCAACGCGACTTCCTCCAAACCATCATGCAGCGCGGCAATCGTTTCCTGAAACGGTTCCGCCAGCGCCTTGCCCAATCAATTTCAACGGAAAGGAGTAACAATGAAATCAAGCCAACTGAACACCAGCGAAAATCCTACCACATCAGCGTCTAACCCGCGGGACAATCCCTGCCTCGGCAGTGATTCCACCATCGCCGCGCTGGATGCGTTTGCCGACGACGGCATCAGCTATCTACTGCCTTACGCGCAGTTTTTATATGCGGAAAAAACTTACAACCCGGCCTTAGAAAAGGAGCCGGACGCCCCGCCGGAAAAAATGTTGATCCGCTTTGCATCCGCCAGTGTGGTCGTCCTGGGCAGCGGCCTCAAGCGGCTGGAACAGGAAATTCAGAAATATGAATTGAAATTTGTGAAGTCGGCGGATCGCCGGTTGGCCGCCACGTTGAAAACTCACATTGCCGCCGTCACCGTTACTTTAACCTAGGAAAACGCAAGAATCCCGAACGCAAAGAAATTCTCAATCTGATTTCGTTGCCCGGACGCTTGAACGCCGCCGAAGCCGCCTGGCGGCTCGGTTTTGAACCAGACCACATTCCCATTCTGGTCACTGCCGGCCAGCTCAAGCCGTTGGGCAATCCACCGCCAGGAGCCGTGAAGTTTTTCCTGACGGCCGAGATTGAGCAAAAGAAAGGTGACGCCAGATGGATGAACAAGGCAACTGAACTCATCCGCTTAAAGGTCAGGGACAAAAACGAGCGGGCCGCAAAAAACCGGACGCTTATAGGTTCCGTATCTGCAATCAACGGCAATGCAACCAACGGAAACAATTCCCATGACCGTCATTCCTAGCGGCGTGCTCCGCGCTTCCATTATACGGCGCGCGGTCGCGGTCAAGGTCGTGCGCTCCGCGACCCGCTTGCGCCGTGGGAACCGCTTTTAAGGATCACGCCGCGCAACCTGCATCGCCGGTGGTCCCGGCAGACGGATGACAATGGCCGGGTGAACAGTGCCCGGCAACTGTTTGAACCGTCGCCGCAATCCGGTTTTTCAGCAGAAGCCATACTCTGGGCTGACCCCATCCACGAGAGCGATCAATGGGGTGAACACCCCATAGTGCCCTTCGGCGACGGGAGGCATCATCGGGCTCGAATATGACAACAACTCTCGCTTCCGATCTTGGTCAAGACCGAGGCGTGCGGCGACTGTCACCCAAATGTCCATGCCTGGCATTGCGACTGGCCTCGGATTTAATTTTATGATCCCAACCCGGCGCAGCCGGAACCAAAAGGCAGATGAATGGAAGCCAGAACTTCGGCTGCGCATCCTCGGCTGAGAGCGCAATCATCCTCGAAATATGACCGCTATCTGTTTGCCGATGCCAACCGCCGAAGAGGAGCGAGCCGCTTTCGGAGACGATTTCGATCCTGACAGAACGCTCAATGGGGCAATCGCGCTGGCGGCGGCGGGCGATCTCGCAGGTCCCGCTGTTGCGTTAATGAGGGCGGTCTTCGCCTGCCCCGCTGCCGACGCCCGGTTGCGGGAAGCAATGATTGTGCGAACCGCCGTGCGTTTGAACTGCATTTATGCCGTGCATGCTTCCACTCGTATCGCGCTCAATAGTGGGCTTTCAAAAACCGAGGTGGAGGCGCTCACCGCTGACGGCCCAGTCGCCGGAATAAATCCGGACATCGTTTTGATTGCGCGGATGGCGGACGACATCGCGGATCGCGCAACCCTCCGAGAGAACTTGCTGAAAGCAGCCATCAAGCGCTGGGGTGTCGATAAAACGCGGAAACTGATTTTGATGCTGAGTTGGTTCAATCTCGTGAACCGCTATGAAAACGCATGCCGCGTTCCTAGTGACTCCGACGAGAAGCTGGCACAATCGTCCGGACCAATCTAGTCCGCATATTTCACACTCAATTGGCGCAAATTGCGGTCATCATCGACGTTGTTTACAACCACTTGGGCACCGAGGCATTGAATGTTTTCAAGGACCTGCGCGGCGAACTGCTTCCCTGGAACATCATGTCATCACGCCGTGCAACTGCCTCGCCAGTGGTCAGTCCCAATCCTCATCGTCTTGATCGCACTCCGTATAGTGTGGTGGCGGGAACGGATTGAAATCCGGTTCGGGCGGCGGCGGTCCCGACAGACGAATGATAATGGCCGGGTGAGTAGTGCTCGGCAACTGCTTGAACCGTCGCCGCAATCCGCCGCCCAACACCCACGCCAACAGAACCACCAGTAGGCCGATGATTGCAATCAGGAAATAAAGGGCGTGGTCGCGCACGAATCCGTTCAAATCATCCAAGGCCGACGCTTCCAGTTCGAGTGCTTTAATTTGCCAAGGTTGCATGATGGCCTCCTATGCGGTTACCGCGGATGCCGCTGGTTCGATGTTCCGGTTTCCAATGATGGCCTTCTGTTGGCGTTCGTATTCGCTCAACGACGGCATTTCCACCGGCGCTTTGCGGGAATACGCCCGCGCCATCGCCAGGCTGTTGTGCCCAAGATTCACCTGGGCATACCGTTCGGGATAGCCCGCCGTCTTTGCCCGTTCCGCCCAAGCATAACGATAGCTGTGCAACGAGACGCCCTTGATGCCAAGTCCGGTGCAGCGTTGTTTGAACTCCGTGGCGCGGTCGCCCGAACGGACGGTTCGCAAATACGGAAACAGCGGGCCGCTGCCCGGCAGGTCGCGCAGGATTTCCTCCATGTCTTCATCCATGCGCATGATGGCGATGGTTCCGGTCTTCATGCGCTTGTAGCTGATGACGTGGTTGTCCCAATCAACATTCTCGGCTTCAAGAAACGCCAGGTCGGATTGCGATGCGCCCAAGTGCCACGCGAGTTTGTAGAACGCCTTGCGTTCAAGGTTGTTTTCGCGGGCGACGACGGCCAGATGTTCCGCCAGCGTGATGCCACGCTTCTCTTTGAACGCGACGGCGGGCCACTGGCGTTTCGGCACCAACGGCCACGGCAGCCAGTTCATGTCCACACAGAAGTTGTGCAACCGCCGGAGATAAACATTCGTCGAGACTGTCCCCATTTGCAGAACTTTCAAAATGGTTTCAGCCTTCGTTTCAATGATGACCTGCGGCAGCAACATGGCGAATGCCTTGTCTTTTGCTGCGGTTTTCCAACGGTGTTGGTTCGCCCCCTGTTTGGTGCCAATCAACGCTTCTATGGCTTGCTGCCATGTCCGCGTGGTGATGCCGTTGTCGCTGCCCGCCAGATACGCCTTGGCAATTTGCAGATTCAAAACGGGCTGCCGTTCCGAGTTGTTCCTGGCTTCGACGATTTGTTTGGCGTCGTCGGCGTTGGTAGTGCCCAGGCTGGTGCGTTTGCCGGTTTGAGTGTCCACGCAATAGTAGGCTCCGCCACGGATTCCACGGCAGATGAGACGGTAACGTGTTTTCATATTTTTCACGCAACCGCGAGAATAACTCAGGCCGAATCCGATGAGGTAGCAGATAGCTGGCGGATAATGCCGGACTATTCTGGTTTCCTACGGATTGGAAAATTGGTGTCCGTTTTGGTGTCCTTTTGGACTCCCGAACCTCCTAAACCATTGCTGCACTCACAGTTAGGAATGGAGGCGAGGGTCGGAATCGAACGAGAACAGGGGATTTTTTCAAAATCCACTACTCCGCAATTACCACCCTACCACCAGAGGCGAACAGCCTCATAACTAACGAACGCCAATAGAATCAGGCATTTCTGCATGTTTGTCAAGCACCAGCGATTACGCACCCAATACCAATCAACTACTCACCAATTACTCATTCATCACCCGTTCACTGGCACTTTCACTGGCACTAAAAATATTCACAGGCGTCCTTCAGAATTTCCAGTTGATGGGTAAAAAAGAGTTGGCTTGCAGCGTGTGAACCTGCCACAAGGCAGGGGATGAATAAAACCACAACGCACAAGCCAACGCGCAGCAGCTTCTCGCTCCTGCATCAACTCTGCAATCTTATTCCGGCACACTTGGTGCCCAAACTGGCGCGGGATACCGGCGTTGCCAAACGCGCCCGCACGTTCACGCCATGGAGTCATGTCGTGAGCCTGCTTTATGCCCAACTGACCCACGCCATCGGTCTCAATGATGTCTGTGATGCCCTGCGCCTGCATTCGGGACCGCTCTCGGCGGTGCGTGGCGCGACCCCGCCCAGCAAGAACGCCCTCTCCACCGCCAACCGCGAACGCTCCGCCCAAATGGCCCAAGACCTCTTCTACGCCGTCCTCGGCCATCTGGAAAAGCTCCACCCCGGCTTTGGCCGGGATCGCCGCCCTCGGTTTGCCTTCCGCTTCAAGCGGGTGATTCATCTGGTGGACGCCACGACCATCCAACTGGTTGCCCGCTGTCTGGACTGGGCCAAACATCGCCGCCGCAAGGCCGCCGCCAAGTGTCATCTCCGGCTCGATCTCCAAACCTTTTTGCCGCGCTTCGCTCTCGTGGACACCGCTGGCGAACACGAAAGCCTGCGGGCCCGCGAAGTGTGCGCCGGCGTGCGGGCCGGGGAGATTGTCGTTTTTGACAAGGCCTATGTGGACTTCACCCATCTGGCCGACCTGTCCGCCCGCGACGTGTTCTGGGTCACCCGCGCCAAAGACAATCTCCGCTGCCGAGTCGTGTGCCGGCTGCAGCACGGTGCCGACGGGAACATCCTGCGCGACGACCTGATCATCCTGACCAGCGGCCCTTCGGCCAAAGCTTATCCGGTTGAACTGCGCCGCGTCGTGGCCTTGGTCGAAGTGGACGGCGAACTTCGGGAAATGATTTTCCTGACCAACAACCTGGAGTGGAGCGCCCAGACCATCGCCGACCTCTACCGCTGCCGCTGGAGCATCGAGGTGTTCTTCAAACAGATCAAACAGACGCTCCAACTGGCCGACTTTCTGGGCAACTCCGCCAACGCCGTCCGCTGGCAGGTGTGGACCGCCCTGCTGACCTATGTCCTGTTGCGCTTCTGTGCCTGGTTGAGCCAGTGGGGCCACAGCTTCACCCGCCTCTTTGCCTTGCTGCGCTCGGCCCTGTGGCAAAAACTTGAACTGCGCAGCCTGCTGGAAGTCTATGGGACAGCCGGTGGCGGCGGCTGGTTCCTGGGCACGCCCCAGCAAGCCTATCTGGCCGGATTCAGTTGATCCTATGGGATAGCCAGTTCGCATAATCAAACAAACGCTCTGATTTTCTTAAACCCATTTTCGTTCAGGCCTCTCGTTTCCTTCGGAAATCACCCCCCGAAAGTCACGCTACGGATGACCGTGGTTTGCCAGTGAAAAATATTGCAAATTGCCTGACTCACTGCCGTATTAGCACCGCGCTGGCCCGTGCGTGCGGTTGACTGCGCTCACTTCGCTCCGCCAACCCAACGCACGCGCCGCGACGGTTTGGTTCACGGCCGGTCCGTGCCGCTTCCCGTCGCGCTTGACGGAGACGACTATGC
>Ga0302319_10027082_pt1 | contig 10062 bp, 7 predicted proteins | sample Bog_T0_2_FD_203319 | JGI IMG/M metagenome (GOLD analysis project Ga0302319, IMG submission 203319) | Peat permafrost microbial communities from Stordalen Mire near Abisko, Sweden - Bog_T0_2 | ecosystem: Environmental > Terrestrial > Soil > Wetlands > Peat | place: Sweden: Abisko, Stordalen Mire...
AAGCCGCTGCTGAACAAGGCGATTCAGGCGCAGCTGGCTCCAGGTTCGACGTTCAAGATCATCATGGCTACGGCGGGATGGCAGGAGGGGATTGCACAGACGCTGCACGTGAACTGCACGGGGAGTGCCGAGTTTTACGGAAGACGGTTCGGCTGCTGGGTGAAAGGCGGGCACGGTTCCGTGACACTGGAGAAAGCGATTTACCAATCCTGCGACGTATTCTTTTACACGCTGGCGGAGAAGCTAGGCATCGAGCGCATTGCCAAGTACGCTACGGCTCTGGGCCTGGGACAGAAAACTGGCATCGACTTGCCCAATGAAGTGAGCGGAGTGATGCCGTCGGAAGAGTGGAAGATCCGCAACTTTAAACAGAAATGGTTTGCGGGGGAAACGATTTCGGTGGGCATTGGGCAGGGCGCGGTGGCGATCACGCCGGTGCAACTGATGCGCGCGGTGGGAGCGATCTCCATGGGCGGCCGCATGGTCGTACCGCACGTGGTCGACCCGGAAGAGCTTCCCAAGGGATATGTCGAGACGAGTCACGTTACCGAAACCAAGAGCATTCCGATCGATCCCGAGGGGTGGACCTTCATTACGGATGCGATGTCACGCGTTCTGTTGCCGGAAGGTACAGCTCCCTCGGCGCATATTCCCGGGATTGATATAGCGGGGAAGACAGGATCGGCGCAGATTGTTTCGCTGGCGACTCGCGCGAAGTTCAAGAACGCCGCAGATCTCGCGCAGAATGGGTGGTTCGTAGGATTCACGCCGCGGCGAAATCCGGACGTCATTGTCTGCGTCCTGTTTGAAGGAGGCGAGCACGGAAAATTGGCGGCGCGCCTGGCGACGCAAGTGCTTAAAGCGTATGTCGACAAGCAGCGGCGTCTGCCTCCGAAGATGGTGGAGAAGACGAAGAGCGATGGCAAGGTTGACATAGGCGCTCTGTGGACAGCGCCCGGCGGCGACAAATTGGAAGGCGGGCGATTTGTGATCGATCTGCCGAAGAAACCGTTGGTGGCGGCGGCTGCTGCGCCGGGGATGTTTAGTACCCAGTACTTAGTACCGAGTAACGGGAAGAAGCAATGAAGCCGGTAGGAAAAGAAGATCCGCGGAGGGGGGCTGGTACTCTGCACTCGGTGCTGGGTACTCGCTACTCATGAGCAGATACGTTTCATTTCGCGATTTTGACTGGCTGCTGCTGGTCTTTGTGCTCATGATTTGTGGGCTGGGCATCATGGAAATTCGCAGCGCCACTCTGCACACCAAGTTTGTCGGATCGCACGTCAAGCAGATCTATTGGGTTCTAGCGGGCGTAGGGATGATGTTTGCCATCAGCGCTGTGAACTACCAGGCGCTGCTCGATAGGATCCATTGGTTTTATATTGCGGCGGTCGCTTCCCTCGTGGGAGTGTTGATCTTTGGGCAGAAATACCTGGGGGCCAAGCGCTGGATCAAGATGCCGGGCGGTAACCACTTCCAGCCTTCGGAGTGGGTAAAGCTGATCCTCATCCTGGCGATGGCGAAGTTTTTCGCCGATTTGCGGCATCGCGAACTTTCCTGGTCGGATTTCATGAAGGCCGGGGCGATCGTAGTGATTCCGATGCTGCTGGTGTTGAAGCAGCCTGACCTGGGGACGGCTCTCACCTATATTCCGATCGCGGTGATGGGAGTGTTTCTGGGTGGAATGCAGTGGAAGCAGGGGCTGGTGGTGGTCCTGCTGGCGGCAATTGCTGTGGGAGCGGTGTTCTTCGTTCCGCGGGTGCACGTTCTGAAGTCCTACCAGAAGCAGCGGCTCACCAGCTTTATGGATCCCGAAAACGATCCCCAGGGGACGGGGTATCAAGTTGAGCAATCCAAGATTGCCGTGGGTTCGGGAGGGTTGTGGGGCGGTAAAGGCTCGCAAACACACGGGGCTTTCCTGCCAGTTCCACAAACGGACTTTATTTTCGCGGCATTTTCCGAGGAGCATGGATTCGTGGGCGCGCTGGGAGTTCTGCTGTTATACTTCATTGTGTTGATGCGTTTGACCCAGAACGCGCAAACAGCGCCCGACCGCGCTGGCACGTTCGTGGTGATGGGTGTGGTGGCTGTGCTTAGCTTCCATATCCTGGTCAACGTCGGCATGGTGGTCGGTTTTATGCCGGTCACTGGAATACCTCTGCCGCTGATGAGTTACGGTGGGTCTTCCGTGTTGTTCATGTTCCTGGCGCTGGGGATGGTAATGAATGTTCGTATGCGCCGGTTTGTGAATTAGCTGGGTTAACCAAGATTGGATTAGCCAGCTAAGGGGTTCATGATTTAGTAAACTGGGAAGACGGCAGGGGAGCAATCGCTGCGCTGGCAAGGCGCAGCCCCAAAAATATCGATCGCCCTCGCGTAAAGAGGGCATTTCACCGGCCAGTCGAGAAGTCGAAGGCCGGGCAGGATTGAAGCAAGAAAGCTGCTGGCAGGGAAACGGCCCCCCGACTGGAAACGGTCTGAGAGTGCGGTCACAAACCCGGCAGACGAAAAGCGAACAGTGCAAAAGATACCCAAGCTTGTGCAGCGGACTCGGTCAGGGAGAAACCTCCCCGGCCCCAGCCGTCCCCAATATGGGGCCAGTATCGCGACGCTCGATCCTCCCGTTTCCTTCCGGTTGACCGCCCGGTGAAGCCCGCCCGACTTTCTTAAACGAGTCAGGGCAGGACCGGAGTGTCCATGAACAAAGAGTTATTTGTCTCTTCCACACCGCACGAAACCAAGGTGGGGCTGGTGGAAGACGATCTGCTCGCGGAAGTCTACCTCGAGCGCGAAAATGAATACACATTAGCCGGGTCCATCTACAAGGGCCGCGTCACGCGCGTGCTGCCCGGCATGCAGTCCGCCTTCGTCGACATCGGCCTGGAGCGCGATGCCTTCCTTTATGTTTCCGACTTTATGGAGTTGGAAGAGCACGACGAGGATTTGACCGACGCGGTGCCGGCGAATCGCAGTGTGCAGGATCTGCGTGCGCCGGTGCGGACGGAGGGCTCGTCTTCAGGGCCGCAAGCCTCTGAAGGAACCGACGCGGCCGAACCGGATGCGACCTTCGAGGCGGCATCTGGGCGGGATTTTGAAGACGCGGAAGAACCTGCGGAAGGTCAGCCTTCGCTAGCAGGCGAGGCTGCGGCAGAGCCTTCCAAGAGCGAAGATTCTCAAGAGCGCGAGCGCGGAGGTTTTCGAGGCCGCCGCCGCCGTCGGGGTGGACGTCGCGATGGGAGAGCCGACGGGCGAGGCGAGGGAAGAGGCGACGGACGAGATCGTGCCGCGGAGCCGCCTGTGGCCAAGCCTATAGCCGAGAGTGTTGCGCCCCCGGTATCTCGTCCCCAGGAATCACGCCGCGCCACGCAGTTTGGACCGCCGGCCGGATACCAGCCGATGGTGCTTCCCGGAGAATCGATTTCGAAGTACCGTGGCCTGGCGCAGCCAGCGGCGGCGCCGCAGCAAAGTCGGCGGGAAGAACGAGCAACCGAACCTGCTCCGGAATCTTCCGCGCCGATCGCCGCGACCTTCCCGGAAGACGAACCGATTTTCGCCGCGACCTCGACCGAACCACTGCATGAGCAGCACCACGATGCGCAGCCCGTCCACGAAGAACAGGTCGAGTCCGCTTCGACTTCCATGGACTGGAACCGCGAGTTTCACCGCCGAGACGCGGTGAGCGCAGGCATTGCCGGGGCGGGCAATGCGCCGGATGCCATGGAAGAAGTTGTTGAAGAGAGCCACGTCGTGCCCTTCCCCGAGCATTCCGACCGCGGTGTGCCTCCCGCCCCGGAGCCGCAGGTTGCTGGTTTCGCCGCGGCGGGCACGATGGAAATGGAAGAAGAGACCATCGACGAAGACGAAGCGGATACCGTCCGCTACGAAGAATCGTCCGACGACGGCTACGACGAGTTTGAAGAAGAGACGCGAGCGGCCGGCCAACCCGGTTCGGAGACTGGGGCACGTGGGCTTCCCGACGTCCGCGAGACTGTAGCGGAAATCCACATGTCGTCTCTTGCCGAGGCGGGTGTCGTGCCGCCTGCGGAAGGCAGCGCAGCAGAGAGCGAAGAAGACTCCGAGGAATTGGAACTCGAAGAGGCGCAAGCCCAGGCGGAAGCTCTGCTCGATGCCGAAGCCGGCGGGAGCGTTGTGGTGGACGGCCGAGCCGAGGTTCGTGCTCCGGCGAATACGGCTGGTTACACCCAGCGTGCGCCGCGTCCACGCCCCGGTTTCGACCGGCAGCGCGGCGGACGCCGTGGAGGTGGACGCCGCTTCCCGCGCCGCGAGTCGCATGAAGTTCCGAAGATCAGCGACTTGCTGAAGGAAGGCCAGGAAATCCTGGTGCAGATTGCCAAGGAGCCCATCGGCAAGAAAGGCGCGCGCATCACCAGCCACATCGCGCTGCCGGGACGTTTCCTGGTTTACATGCCGACCGTGAACCACACCGGAGTTTCCCGCAAGATCGCCTCCGACGAGGAACGGCAGCGTCTGAAACGGATCGTGCTGAGCGAGCGCGATAACGGCCAGGGCGGTTTCATTGTCCGCACCGCCGCGCAGAACGCGGGTGAAGATGAGCTGCGGGCCGACATCCGCTTCCTGAAAGGTTTGTGGAACGATATTAAGAGCCGTGCCGAAGCTTCCAAGCCGCCAGCGCTGATCTATCACGATCTCAACGTGGTCGAACGCGTGCTGCGCGACCAGGTCACTTCCGATTTCTCCGTGATCTGGGTCGACACCGAGCCGGAATATGAACGGATTCTGCGCTTCTTCAATCGCTTCCAGCCCGGGCTGGTGAAGCGGGTGAAGCTCTATACCAAGGAGACGCCGCTGTTCGAGCAGTTCGGCCTGAAAGAAGAGATGGACAAGGCGCTCAAGTCGAAAGTGTGGCTGAAGAGCGGCGGCTACATCGTCATCAACCAGACCGAAGCGCTGGTCGCGATCGATATCAACACCGGCAAATACGTGGGCAAGACCTCACGCCTCGAAGATACGATCGTCAAAACCAACGTGGACGCGATCAAAGAGATCGTGCGCCAGGTCCGTCTGCGCGATCTGGGCGGCATCATCATCATCGACTTCATCGATATGGACGAGCGCCGCAACCGGCAGCGCGTGATGCAGGCTCTCGAAGAAGAACTCCGCCACGACCGTGCGCCGTCGAAGGTGCTGCAGTTCAACGATTTCGGTCTGGTCGCGATTACGCGTAAACGGGTGAAGCAGTCGCTGGAACGCACCATCGGCGCTCCTTGTCCCTACTGCCAATCCACCGGATACGTAAAGTCGGTGACGACAGTAGTGAACGAGATCTACGTGGAGATGCGCAAGATCGCCAAGCATCTGGAGCACGAAGATGTCATGCTGCGCGTGAATCCGGATGTGGCCAAGGAGTTGAAGACGAACAACGCCCGCCTGCTGAACGAGATGGAAGAGCTGACCAAGCGGACCATCATCGTGAAGAGCGATCCGGCGCTGCATCAGGAGCAGTTCGACATTAACTAGGCTTTCAGCGCAGCTTCGAAAAAGGACGGGCTTCAATTGCCCGTCCTTTCTCATTTAGATTGCGGAGCCGGCACGGCAACCATTTTCTGCACCGTACAAAATGGCAATTGTTATGGTAAAATCAATGCCATGACGACTACCCTGACCATCGATGGAGCCGGACGCCTTGTTCTGCCAAAGCCTGTGCGGGATGAACTTCAATTGTCCGCGGGAGACTCGCTGGAACTCGAGAGTTCAGAGGACGAAATCGTTCTGCGTCCGGTGCGAGGGGCCGCGACCATGCGCAAGAAACAGGGCGTCTGGGTGATGCGAACCGGGAAACCGCTTTCCGCGGAAGTCGTGAACCAGACCATCCGCAAAATTCGCAACGAACGCGGGCGCGTCGATGCCAGTTCCCTGCGCCCCTCCCGCCGCCGCAGTGAGAAAACCAGGTGAAATGGTTCTTTGATACTTCGGTGCTTATTCCAGCTTTTGTGGAAGACCACAAGGATCACGACCGCTCTCTGGCGGTTTACGCTCCGTCCAATAAACGAGTCGCGTGCTGTGCCGCTCACAGCCTCGCCGAGGTCTATGCCGGGGTGACACGCTTGCCGGGCGTATTTCGAGCAAGCCCCGAGCAAGCACTCCTTTTCCTTAACGACATCGAAGATCACCTCACAATCGTATCGCTCGATAGCGCCGAATACTTGACGACGATTCGACAGGCCTCGGCGAACGGGATCCTGGGTGCAACGATCTACGATGCGCTCCTGGCTGCGTGCGCGGTCAAAGCCAAGGCGGAGACCATTTATACCGATAACGAGAGGCACTTCCGCATGGTTGGCCCCGACATAGCCAGCCGAGTGAGGAAGCCCTAGCCTTGGAAGCCTATCCGGAACGTGTGGGGACAGCCGCCCTCGGCTGTCCGCCGGGCGAAGCCCGGCATCTGACTGTGCACAAATTGGTGCCATAGATCAGACACACTTTGAAAGGGCGGGGCTTCGAGCCGCGCCGCTGCAACAGCCTCTTTCTTGTGGAGCCGTTCGGGAAGGGCACGGCTCCAGTTCTTAGCCGCCCTGAGCAAGCGAAGGGCGCCGAAGGGTGCCACCGAAAGCCAATGACGACGCGGGCTTCAGCCCCTGGGGTTATACTCGTGCTGAACGCCAAAGCTGGAGGAAAAGCATGTTTCATCTAATCTGGTACATCCTCATCGGGCTAATCGCCGGAGTCGTCGCGAAATCAGTGATGCACGTTCACATGACGATCTTCTGGACGATCGTGCTCGGCATTATCGGCTCGATCTTCGGTGGCGGCGTTTCCCACATGTTTTCGCGCCCGGCCAATGACCGTTATCATCCCGCCGGCCTCATTTTATCCACCTTGGGCGCGATCCTGATTCTCTTCGTGTGCTATAAGCTGAAAATTCATTTTCCCCAAGTCGACCCGTTCTAGCCCATCGGCGGAGGCGTGTACCCCGCATTAATTAGGAAGGCAAACAACGTCTTCCCGAAGAGGGGATGCGCAATCCAACTGAGTCGCGTAAGGCTGAGAAGCGGGGATGGGAAACTAGAAACTGAGAACTGAGAACTGAGAACTGAGAACCGCTCCTAGCTCCCCGGATGAGCCAAAGCTTTCACGGCTAAATCGGAGCGGAGGCGCAGTTTCTGCACGGTTTCGTGGATGGCCTTGGCAGATGCGCCCGCATCGCTATTTTCCGCCATTTTGGCAACGCCTGCGGCATCCTCCGTGGTAGTGCTGGCGATGTCGAGCAGGACAACAAGAGCGTCCGCGTGCAGCTTCCACAGCGAGGACATGCTCTGGCTGCGTTTGAGTTCTTCGAGTTCGGTATTGACCCGCGCCACGCAGGAAACCAGGCGAATCAGAGTGCGAGCGACATCGGCGCGAAGGCTTTTCTCCTCAAGGAAGCCGGCGTTGTAGGCTTCGGCTTCGGGAGCGGTCAAGGTCAGGTTGAAAAAGCGCATGGGAACAATCTGGCGGTACTTGGGATCGGCGACGCGGACGAACACCCGGATCGATTCCTCGACGCGGCGCAATTTGCTTTCCTCGGCGGAGATTTGCTGGGACGTGATGGCCGGCGGCTGAAATGCCTGAGCCGGAACGGGCGCCTTAGCAGCCGCCGCCCGCGCGGCTTTGGCCGCAGTGGCGGCTCCGCCGGAAGATTGTATGGCGTTCCCGGCGGTGGGTGCCAGCAATGACTTGCGAATGGGCGGACGCCGGTCGAGTTCCTTTTTCAACCGGGAGACTCGCCTGAATTTTTCCAGCGCGCTGCCGTAATCGGCCTGCAGCATTTCCTGTTGCTCGATGGCAGCCACATGTTCGACGGTGACTTCCACGCCATCGACCGTGCTTAGAATGCTGCCTCCCATTTCATCCAGAGCTTGAGCAAATTGTTTGATCTCTCCCAGAGCCTTGGCGAAGAGCTGGTCAAAACGCGCGCCAAACGCGGCATTGTGGGCGGCGACGGTAGCCAGGACACCGGGATGATAGAAGGAAGAATCCAGCCAGCGCTTCAACTCGCGCACTCGCGAAACGATGCCGGAATCCATGAGCGCATTGAAATCGCGATAGCGGGCAATCTCTTCGCGCAACGGGTCGAAGTTTCGCAGCAATTGCACGTGTTCTTCCGGCAGCGACGGCACGTCGGTGTCGGCGAGAATCTCGATGAGGGCGATTTCGAACGGAGAGAGCGGGAGCGATCCGTCCAGACCGTAGCCCTGCTGCTGCCACTGGCCGGGCACGCGGGGATGGCGGTAAAGAAAAGTTGAAATGAGATCAGTCTTATCGCGGTTAATGTCGCTGGGTTCGCGGCGCCGCACGAAGTAGCGAAGCAGGGCCTCGGCGACTTCCGAATCGGTATCTGGAGTAAGCGCTTGCCGCAACATTGCGGGCGTGATGGCCATGTCTAGCACATGCAGCCAGCGATACATGCGGGAAAGAGTTTCCGGGAGATCGCCCTCGGCATGGCGAAGGGCAAGCTCATCGAGTCCGCTCGGAAGTGGAACGTCGCCGCCGAGCAAGTCTCGCAGCAGCTTCTGGTAGAAACCCTGGACCGTCGCCAGGATTGCCAACTCAAATTTGAGATCCTCGGCCAAAAAATGCTCCCGCGAGCGAGACTCTCCTCGATTGATGGAATTCTTTACCGTTGTTCAAGTAAAGACCAAAGTCACCTGCGCCGCAAGTTACCAGCGGAGCGACACTGTTACGCGCCAGGCCTCTTCTTCTGGAAGTACATGGCCTTCCGCGTGGGCGAGGAAAGTGGGTGTTTCGGAGAGCTTTCGCAGGAGATTCGCTCGGAATGTTGTTAGAAGACCACGGTCTTATTGACATAAAGCAGGATACGGTTTTCGACGTGCCAGCGGACGGCGCGGGAGAGTACGACCTTTTCGAGGTCGCGGCCTTTGCGGATGAGGTCTTCGACGGTGTCGCGGTGGGATACGCGGACTACATCCTGCTCGATGATGGGACCGTCGTCGAGGACTTCGGTGACGTAGTGGCTGGTTGCGCCGATCAGCTTCACGCCGCGCTCGAAGGCTTGATGGTACGGGCGGGCGCCGATGAAGGCGGGCAGAAACGAATGATGAATGTTGATGATGCGTTGCGGATAGCGGTTGACGAAATCGTTGGAAAGAATCTGCATGTAGCGGGCGAGAACCATGAAATCGGCCTGATGCTTTTGGATCAAACTGTGGATTTGTTGCTCGGCCTGTTGCTTGTTTTCTTTGGTGGTCGAGATGACAGAGTAGGGAATTTTGTAGAAGTCGGCGATGGGTTGGGTGTCGGGATGATTGGAGATGATGAGCGGAATTTCGCAGGCGAGTTCGCCGCTCTGGTGACGGTAGAGGAGATCGACGAGGCAGTGATCGTACTTGGAGACCAGGACGACCATGCGCGGGCGATGCGAGGACTGTGCCAGGCGCCAGTTCATCTGGAACTTTTCGGCGATGGGAGAGAAATGTTTGGCGAAATCAGCGAGGTGTTTATCGGTGAGGTCTTTCTGAGTCAGATCAATGTCGAAGTCTTTGGGATCGAACTCGACGCGCATGAGGAAGAGCCCGGACTCCTCGTCGGCGTGTTCGTCGGCGTGGAGGATGTTGCCGCCGTGGCGGTAGACGAAGTCGGCGATGGTAGCGACTTCGCCTTTCTGGTCGGGGCAGGAGATTAGGAGAATGGCTGAGTTTTTCATGGTTCGAATGTGGCGCGAGTCAGCGGCTTTTCTTGCGTTCGTTCTCTCTGATCCGCGACTTGATCAGCTTTTTCAAGAGCGTGGCCGGGAGCGGCTTGTCTGGTGCGAAGCGGATGGTGCCTTTGGAGGTTGGGAAGTTCTTGAGTTCGTCCGTGAACTCTATAGTTGGCCCGGCGCCCGGGAACAGGCTGCAATGGTCCGAGAAGGCGGCGTAAGCCGCGAGCGTACCTTTGTATTTGAACGTGGGGATGCCCTAGCTGATGCCCTCAGTCGCTTCGGGCGGCGCAGCGGAGCGGATGACCGCGCGGACTTTGTTCAATGTGGTGCGTGCGGGTTCGGGGACCCGGGCAAGGTATTCGTCCACACCGGCGCTGCCGGGT
>Ga0302319_10027083_pt1 | contig 10061 bp, 6 predicted proteins | sample Bog_T0_2_FD_203319 | JGI IMG/M metagenome (GOLD analysis project Ga0302319, IMG submission 203319) | Peat permafrost microbial communities from Stordalen Mire near Abisko, Sweden - Bog_T0_2 | ecosystem: Environmental > Terrestrial > Soil > Wetlands > Peat | place: Sweden: Abisko, Stordalen Mire...
CATTCTGATCAGTGCTGCCAGTTGCTCATGGAGGGAGACACGCATCCGAATGACCGCCAGATGTCAGCGTATCGCAGCCTGGAGGAGAACTATCGCCTAGAGGGTCTGGTTGTCGGCGCTCTCCATGGTTGTGTCTTTGGCGGCGCGGCTCAGCAGAATGCGCAGATCGGTCACCTTATCCAGATGGAATGCTGGATTTCCGGTGGGAGCGGTAACGGCGATAAAGTCGGCACGGTTGACGTCGTTCAGGAAAAAGCTGGGGCGCGGATCGGGTGAAGCCGCCGCCACCTCAACATGGCTCACTTCAAGGTTGCGAATATGGCGGAAATAGAAACCCTGGGAAGGCATGGGACCGAACATGCCTGGGTCAGGGTATTTGGCTTCATTCTCGGGCGGGCGAATGGCTAGTGAATCCGGAGTGGCTCCGCCGAGATGATGCTGGTAGATGTTACTCAATTTGATGTCTTCGATGGCGTATTCGGGAATGCCGCTGAGAATCGAGCAGAGTCTGGATTGGGCGTTGTAACTCACCAGATTATTGATCTGAATCCGCCGCATCTCGCCGACTTTGGTCGTTTCTTTCGGACCGCGCAGGCGCGAGCCAAGACGGATGAAGAGAGGCCCGGTGAAGATGTCGCGCATCGTGATGTTGGAGATGGCGATGTCCTCGCAGAGTGCGCCGTCTTCGCTTTCGAGCGCGATCCCGTTGCAACCATCGAAGACGCAATTGGAAATTGCGATGTTTTTGAAGCCGCCATTCGATTCGGTCCCGCACTTAATCCGGCCCGTATGCGGAACATGCACATCGGGCGCGAACCTCCTGAAAGTACCATCGAGGATTGTTCCAAGTTCGTAGTTGCCGGTGAGGTAGCAGTTGGCAATGGTCACATTCTCCGTTGCGCGAGCGTAGCCGAGGGCATAACTGCTTTTGGGACAAATGCCGTCATCCCAGGGAGAATTGACCGTGCAGTTAGAAACGTGAACGTTCCGGCAGCAATCGATATCCATGCCATCGCGATCTGTATCGATGGTCAGGTTATCGATGGTAAGGTTATCCACTCCGGTCAGTAGCAAGCCGAAGTGGCCGCCCTTGAGGATGGAGAAATCGCGCAGCAGGACGTTGTGGCAGTTCTTGAGGGCGATGGCCTTATTGCCCACCCCAGCCTGCTCGGCAACATAGATGGGGTAGTTGCCGCGGGCCACGCGATTGGCCCCAAAGCTGAGCCCTTTGCCGTAAATGACACCGGGGCCGGTGATGCTGAAGTCGCTGATGCCTTCGCCCCAGATGAGCGAGTTATGCCAGTGGTTGTGACCATAATCCTGGTAAGGGTCCCATTCGGTCACGGGCTCGGCTGCATCGTAGGTACCGCCGTTGTAGCCGGTGGTCGCGCCGGGGGACGGTGAATCCGCGGCAACGATGGTAGCGCCTTGCGAGAGATAGAGGCCGACATGGCTTTTGAGGCGAATGGAAAAGCTAAGCCAATTGCCCGGGGGGAAGATGACCGTTCCGCCGCCGGCAGCCGCTGCGGCTTCGATCGCTTCGTTGATGGCGGGCGAATCGACTGCCTTGCCGTCGCCAACCGCGCCATAAGTGCGAATGTCGAAAAGACCCGATCCCCCCGTGGCGGGGGCTGCATGATGAGCGGCGTGGGCCTCGGGCAGAGCTGCGCCGACAACGGCTCCTAATCCCAGGGCACTGAAGCGAAGAATTTCTCGACGGTCGGAACGGAAGGAATTCATACGGGCATGATCCTGGCAGAAACAATGTCCCATTTGCAACTTCACAATGGCTGCGCGACGGATGATCCTCGAAAGACGTCATGGAGTTCTCGTCGAAAGGGTGATTTACGAACTGCTGCCCGAATATCAATAGAGAATCCTTTTCACAGGGGAAGTATGCCCAGCGTAGGATAGATCGCTGTCAGGAGTTTCCCTTGCCGATGCTTCGTTTCCAACAAGCGATTCTCTGCGCGACAGTGGCGATCATGACGCTCGCTGCCGCTGCCCCCGCTCAGCAAACCACCACAGCTTCTTCTGCCAATGCGCCGGCACAGTCCGTTACGAACCTGCGACGCAGCTTTGCCGATCCGCCGGCCGATGCGAAGCCGATGATGCGCTGGTGGTGGTTCGGTCCGGCTATCGAGCAAGAGGAGCTGGCGCGCGAACTGCGAACCATGAAAGCCGGCGGAATCGGCGGGGTGGAGATTCAGCCGGTATACCCGCTGGAGCTCGACATTCCGCAAACGGGATTTCGCAACCTGCCCTTTCTCTCGCCCGAATTTCTAAAGATGGTCGGGTTTGCCGCCAATACCGGACACGATCTCGGGATGCGCGTCAGTCTGACGCTCGGTAGCGGCTGGCCCTATGGCGGAGCCTGGGTTCCAGTGACGGAGTCGGCGGGACGGCTGCGCGTGGTGGCGACGCCCGCTGCCCAGGATGAGAATTCCGTGGCGGCGCCATCGATCGGCAACGGGGAGAAGTTGCTGGCGGCGTTTGTGGCACCGGGAACCGCCGACCGTTACGATGCGGAGCACGCCCAGCGCGTCGCGGAGGTCAAGGATGGCCGGTTGATCCTGCCGGCGGGGCTGAACGGGCCGCAGGTCGTCCTGTTCTTTATCTCCAGCCGTACAGGGCAGCAGGTGAAGCGGGCCGCCCTCGACGCTGACGGATTTGTAATCGATCACTTCAGCGCCGAGGCTGTTCAGGATCACCTGAGGAATGTGGCCGAGCCGCTGGTGCGCGCGTTTGGCGAGCATCCTCCGTATTCGGTCTTCAGTGACAGCCTCGAAGTGTATGAGTCAGACTGGACGCCGGACCTACTGAGGGAATTTCGCAACCGTCGCGGTTACGATTTGACGCCGCATCTTCCGGAGATGGTCGCGGGTAGCGGCCCGGCAGCTGTGGACCTGCGGTACGACTGGGGGCGTACGCTGGCGGAGCTGATCGACGAAAACTATCTCGCTGCGATCAACATCTGGGCGCGCGCGCACCATACCCAGTTCCGGTCGCAGAGCTACGGCATTCCCGCGGTGACATTGTCGAGCAACGCGCGTGTCGATTTGCCCGAGGGCGAGGGCTCGCAGTGGCACGGACCGTTTTCATACACGCGCTGGACCACATCGGCGAGCCACGTCTACGGCAGGCCAGTAACGTCGTCGGAGACGTGGACGTGGCTGCACTCGCCGCCCTTCCGAGCGACGCCGCTCGACATGAAGGCTGAGGCCGACTCATTTTTTCTGCAGGGCATCAATCAGCTGGTGGGACACGGGTGGCCCTACTCGCCTGCTTCTGCGGGCGAGCCGGGTTGGTCGTTTTATGCCGCGGCGGTCTTCAACAACCACAATCCCTGGTGGATCGTGATGCCGGACGTGACCAGCTATCTGACGCGGATGAGCTGGATTTTGCGGCAGGGCCAACCCGCCAACGACGTTGCGGTGTTGCTGCCGGAGGAAGACGCACAGGGGCGCTTCAAACCCGGCGACGCCAGCGTCACCGATCAGATTCCGAAGCTGCTGGGAACGGAGCTGGTTCCGGCGATTCTCGATGCCGGCTACAACTTTGACTTCATCGATTCCACAGCGATTGAACGCGTGGGTATTCGATATCCGATTCTGGTGATTCCCCACGTGGAGCGGCTGCCGCTCGCTACCTGGAAAAAGATAGCTGATTACGCGCGCAACGGAGGGGTTGTGCTTGCGACGGAGAGACTTCCCTCGCGCGCGCCTGGATTCCTGGAGGGACCGCGCGACAGCGCCGCCGTCCAGCAGATATCCAGCGAATTATTCGCGGCGGACGCCAGGAACGCAAAGCTTGTGGAGAAGACCGCCGATCTCGGAGCCGCTCTGAAGCAAGCTCTTAAGCCGGATTTGGCGCTTGACGCAGCGACGCCGGAGGTCGGTTTCATCCATCGTAAGCTGGCGGACGCTGACGTCTATTTCGTGGCAAACACGGACAATCGACCCCACCACTTCACGGCGACCTTCCGTACGGAGAAGCGTACCGCCGAGTGGTGGGATCCGTTCAGCGGAAAGGTTTCCGCATCTGGCAGCGGGCCAACGATCGGCATGACCCTGGCTCCCTATGAGTCGCGCGTGGTGGTCTTCTCCGACCATGCCACTTCACAAAATGCAACGACCGTAGATACGAATTTCGCGCCCATCGATCTTAGCCACGACTGGAAGGTCACTCTGGACAGAATCGGCGTGAACGAAAACATGGAGACGCTGCATTACTGGGCCGACGATGCGGACGGCAAGTACTACTCCGGAACCGCGACCTACGTGCGTGCAGTCGATATCCCGGAAAAGGTCGCGCACGCCGGAGCCGCGATGCTTGATTTCGGCGAGGGCACGCCAGTCGAGCGCGGCAAGATGAACTTTCCCGGGATGCGCACGTGGTTCGATCCACCGTTGCGCGATGCGGCCCTGGTCTATGTAAACGGGAAGCTGGCAGGATCGGTGTGGCATCCACCGTTCACGCTCGATATCGGCCCGTTTCTGCGCGCGGGGGCGAACGATCTGAAGATCGTGGTGGCGAACACCGCGATCAACGAGCTTGCAGGACGCTCAGCTCCTGACTACCGGTTGCTGTGGTTGCGCTATGGCAAGCGCTTCGCACCCCAGGATATGGATCACCTGGACTCGCTGTCGTCGGGCATTCTCGGAAAGCTGCGGATCGTGCCGAGAGAGGCCGCCCAGCAATGAGGCGGTGAGCCCGGGCCGAGCGCTCAGTCGAGGTGAAAGACTTCCTCGAGCGGCAACATGCTGGCGTCGGCCGTTCCCTGTCCGAGCGACTCGAAGAACGGAGCCATCTCCGCTTGCCAGCGCGCATTGACAGGATGGTCCTGCATCCTGGCGCGTGCCTGCTCGAAGTCCGGCGTCTCCAGGTAGCCGACCAACAGGCCGTCGGGCCGCAGAAAGAGCGAGTAATTGTGCCAACCAGTGGCGCGCAGGGCATCGAGCATCTCCGGCCAAACCTGTGCGTGACGACGCCGGTATTCCTCCAGCTTCTCAGCGCGGACCTTCAACAGAAAACAAACGCGTGTCAATGGCGATCCTCCCGCCGGGTCAATTGCGTCCGGCTGCGGTGCTCGATGCCTCCGATTCCCGCAGCATCCCGCCGGTGACCAGCTTGTGCTCCACGTAGTTATAAGGGGGCACAGTCAGGCCACGCAAAATTGAAAGCCCAAGCTGAATCAAGCGGGGTCCGTAGGTTCCGGCCTCGTGGGAGACGGAGCCGATCCACGGGGTGTTCGAGCGTTTCATCTCTTCGATGGCCTCCGGAATGCAATCCTGGCCGACGATCGCAACATGCTTTTCGCGCTTCAGCTGCCGCACGGCTTCAAGAGCGCCGAGCGCGCTGGAATCGGTGGCGGCAGCGATTAGGATGCGCCGTTCAGTGGGATGGCGCTTGAGGAACTCCGCGATCACGCGGTGGCTGGGCTCGCGCATGCCGCGGCCATCCACGCGCACGAATTTCTCAACCGGAAGGTCGGGCACGCGGTTGCGAATCCCCTGAAAGGCGCCGGTAATGCGGCTCTGCACCAGCGGTCCGGCGTTTTCAATATCGAGGCCGAGCACCCAGTCCACCTTGCCGTTCCAGTGCCCGATCAAGTGGTCGGCCAGCAGCGTCCCGGCCTCTACGCCCACGCGGTAGTTGTCCACGCCGAAAAAGGTCGCGTGCGGGTGGGGGATATCGACGGCGATCAGCGGAATGCCGGCCACTGCAATCTTGTCGGCGATGATGGGCGCAACTTCCTGGTCGATCTGAAACTCAATGACCAGGTCAACGCGGCTGCGGACAAATTCCTCTGCCACCTGCACGGCGGTTGCGCCGTCGTAGCGGTTGTCGAGTACGAGCAAATCGACACCCGCCTGTGTCGCCGCATCCTGGAGGCTCGCCGTCACCTCTTCCGAAAAAGGCATGTCGGCGGATTGCTTGCCGAATCCGAAACGTACTTTGCGTGGCCTCGCCGCGAGGCGATACAGGCCGTCCTGCGACTGGGCCAGATAACCGCGATGCACAAAAGTCTTGAGGATGCGGTATACCGTGGTTTTGGAAATGTGGGTGCGCTGGTAGATAGCCTCCAGCGACATGGGACGCTCGTTCTTCTGGAGAACTTCCAGAACATCGAGTGCCTTCGAGAGGATGGGGATGAAGTACAGGCGCTTGGTCGACGATTTTGGCAAGGACCGCCCTCGGCATCAATTTTGACCGTTATATCACCCGCGTTTCAATCCCGAAACGGCATCGTTCGATTTGAAACGCTCCGGTAATCAGGCGTAGGTGACCACGGAGCGCGCATTCCGCTCTTTGCGCTCGCTGCGAATACGCTCCACGTAGCCGCTGGCGCGCAGGGCGGCAAGAGGATCGTCGGGGATGCCGCGGGAGATGCGCCACTCACGGACGAGAGGGCGCACGTCGTACCAGAACCCTGCGCGCAGGCACTCCTCGGCTTCGACCAGACGGCATTCATCCTGAAGAGTCGCCAGTTGCTCCCGATCCACCAGCGCAGCTTTCGCGAAAAGCTCCTGCGCGGTGCAGACGGTCTGCACCATCGCTTCCATCTTGCCCTTCAGGTTATGGCTCTGGTCGATCATGAAGGCGGTAGTCTCCAGGGCCTTCGCATCCGAAAGGAGTTCGTGGAAGATGCGGAAGATCTGATAGGGATCGATGGAGCCGAGGGTCAGGTCGTCGTCGGCGAAGCGGCGGTCGTTGAAGTGAAAGCCGCCGAGCATTTTCTCGCGCAGCAGCCACACTACAATTTGCTCGATGTTCTGGCTTGCATAGTGGTGGCCGGTATCGACCAGAACGCAGGCCTTCGGGCCCGTTTCGCGCGAGATCAGCAGCGACATGCCCCAGTCGGCAAGGTCGGTGTGATAAAAGGCCGGCTCGAAAGGCTTGTATTCGACCAGCAACCGCTGATCGTCGCCGAGCGCGTCGTGGACTTCGGCCAGCGCCCGGGCCATCCAGTCGATACGGCGCCGGATGCTCTGGGTCCCGGGGTAATTGGAACCGTCGGCGAGCCAGAGCGAAACGTCCCGCGAGCGCAGCGCCCTGGCGATCGCCACCGATTCCAGCAGGTGATCGATCGCAAGCCTGCGAATGCCGGCGTCGGGATTGCAGATCGATCCGTACTTGTACTCCTGCGCCTCAAAGAGGTTGGGATTGATGGAACCGGCGCGAATGCCATGCTGGGCTTCGAGATCGAGAATCCTGCTGGTGTCGCGAAGACCTGCCGCCAGATCCCAGCTCACATGGAGCGCCAGGGTTGGCGTGGCGCCGGTGAATGCATGGACCTGCGCTGCGTCGGCAAACTTTTCGTCGATAGTGGCGGCAGCCTCAGGCTGCAGAAATTTGCCGAAGCGGGTGCCGGTGTTGGCAAAACCCCAGGACGGGAGCTCGATTTGCAGCGCACTGAGCGCCTGGTGGACGCGGTCCGAATGCGGGTTCAAGACGGATTCCCCCGATTGAAACAAAACCCCTATTAAAACCCAGAACTGCCATACTACTGCCCGCAATCGGACACGTCAAAGGCGAAATACCGGGGACGCCGACAAAGGTTTAACCTTGTCACCGCTATCCAGGGCCGGTAAACCACATTCTACGAGGGCTCAACAGAGCCCAAACTTCCGAGCCGGAGCGGCAGGCGCGATAATGGCCATCGGGAAGAGAACAGGGCGGCTGCATTTAAGATAGGAAACAATTGCCCTATTGATATTCCCTGTGGCATCATTTGGGACGGTGATTTCGATGAAGACTTTAACCGCTCTGCGTTATTTGCAGGATCTGTGGGACGACAAGACAGCCGCCAAACTGGATGAGCCGGAGCTGCTGCGTTACCGCTCCAATCTGCTGGGAGCCGATCTCCGCATTACGAATTTCGGCGGTGGCAACACCAGCTCCAAAGTCGAGCAGCGCGATCCGCTGACCAGGCAGGACGCCGAGGTGCTGTGGGTGAAAGGCAGCGGCGGCGATCTGGGCAGCATTAAGCGCAGCGGTTTCGCGACCCTCTATCTCGATAAGTTGCTCGCGATCGAATCGCAGTACCGGGGCGCAGCGGAAGAAGACGCGGTGGTGGAGTTATACCCGCTGTGCACCTTCGGTGTGAACCCGACGGTGGCTTCCATCGATACGCCGCTGCATGGGTTCCTTCCCTTCCGCCACGTGGACCATCTGCACCCCGACTGGGCGATTGCGATGGCCGCATCCGCCAATGGCAAAGAGAAAATGGAGGAGTTCAACCGCGCATTCGATCACCGGCTCGTCTGGGTCCCCTGGCAGCGGCCAGGTTTTGAGCTGGCGATGATGATGCGCCAGACCGTGAAAGAAAATCCGGGCTGCGACGGCATCGTTCTCGGTGGTCACGGGCTGTTTACGTGGGGAGAAACCCAGCGGGAGTGTTATCTGAACACGCTTACGATGATCGATCATCTCGGTCAATTCGTTCAGGACCATGTGGATCGGAAGGGAGCCAGCCTGTTTGGGGGCGCGGCGCTCAAGGCCCGTGACGATCGGAAAGAACTCGCACTGGAATTGCTGCCGTTCGTGCGCGGACGCGTCTCCGCGCAGAAGCGCTTCATCGGGAGCTGGTCGGATGGCGAAGACGTTCTGCGCTTTGTGAATTCGAAGGATGGCGAGGCCCTCGCGCACCTCGGTACCAGCTGCCCGGATCACTTTATCCGCACGAAGATTCGGCCTCTGTTCGTTCCGGCCGGCGCCAGCGACGACGCAGCGACTCTCAGGAAGAAAGTCGACGAGTCGCTGAACAAATATCGTGCCGAGTACGCGGCGTATTACAAAAAGCATGTCGAGCCGACTTCACCAGCCATGCGGGATCCCAACCCTACGGTCGTGTTGATTCCGGGCATTGGGATGTTCTCCTTCGGAAAAGCCAAACAAGAGTCGCGGGTGGTCGGCGAGTTTTACACCAACGCGATTCACGTGATGGAAGGAGCGAGTGCGCTCGCAGGCAAGACGGCGGTGAAGGACGTGCCGCAGGCTGGGCCAGCCGCCCCGTGCGAGGCCTTCGAGATTTACACCAACTACGTCGCCCTGCCGGCTCGGGAGGCCTTCCGCATCGAGTACTGGCTGCTCGAAGAGGCCAAGATTCGCCGTCAGCCGCCGGAGAAAGAGCTGAGCCGCAGGATCGCGCTGATCGTGGGCGGGGCCAGCGGCATTGGACGCGCAGCAGCGCTGCTGGGCGCCGAACGCGGTGCCCACATCATGATCGCCGATCGCGACCTCGCGGGAGCCGAAGCCGCTGCGCAGGAAGCCCGGGCGATTGGCGGCAAGGAAGCCATCGCTGCGACCGCCGTGGATATTCGCGATCGCAGCTCAATTGCGGCGGCGATGCGCGCTACAGTGGCCCAGTTCGGCGGACTCGACATCCTGATCAACACGGCAGCAATCTTTCCCTCATCGCCACAGGGCAAGATCAACGACGCGATGTGGGCGACCACCCTCGACCTGAACGTGACAGCGAATTACCTGCTCGCGGAAGAAGCGGCGAAGCTGTTTGAAGCGGAGCAGCTGGACGGCAGCGTGGTGCTCACCAGCTCGGCCAACGCGGTGGTTCCCAAGCGCGGCAGCGAGGCGTACGACGTAAGCAAAGCGGCGCTCAGTCACCTGGTGCGGGAACTGGCGGTTTCGCTCGCGCCGCGCGTGCGTGTGAACGGCATCAGCCCGGCGACGGTGGTGAAGGGTTCGACGATGTTTCCGCGCGACCGCGTCATCGCGTCACTCACAAAATATGAGATCGCCTTCGATGCATCGGCGACCGACGAACAGCTGCGCGATCTGCTGGCGCAGTTTTACGCGAAGCGTACGTTGACTCATCAGCCGATTGAGCCCGACGACTGCGCGCGCTCTCTTCTGTTCCTCGCCGGGCCGCACACGCGTTGCACGACGGGGCATCTGATTCCCGTGGATGGCGGCCTGCCCGAGGCGTTCTTGCGGTGAGCTCCTTTCCGGCCCTTGTCGCCATCGATCTGGGCGCGGAAAGTTGCCGGGTTTCCCTTCTCCAGTGGCGGGACGGCCAACCGCACATCGTGATGGTGCAC
>Ga0302319_10027085_pt1 | contig 10060 bp, 8 predicted proteins | sample Bog_T0_2_FD_203319 | JGI IMG/M metagenome (GOLD analysis project Ga0302319, IMG submission 203319) | Peat permafrost microbial communities from Stordalen Mire near Abisko, Sweden - Bog_T0_2 | ecosystem: Environmental > Terrestrial > Soil > Wetlands > Peat | place: Sweden: Abisko, Stordalen Mire...
ACGCCCACATGCACGCCGGCGCGGCGCTTGAGGAAGCGCCCCAGGGCCGCGGTGGCAAGGTAGATCAGGAGCGCGGCGACCACGAAGACCATAACCTGCTCGGAGGGAGTAAGATTGGGCGGCATCAGAAGGGGCAGTGTATAGGCCCGGCAGACCGGGATCAATGCCCGGGAAGCACGGATTGATCTTCCGGCTGTTTTCAGCGGGCGGCCCTTTCGGGTTTACGGAGGGCGGCTCTCCAGGCAACTCTACGGCATGACTACCGCGGAACGCGCCCACGCCCTCGCGGCGGCATGCAGCGGCTTCGAGCATTTGCTCGGGCCGGCTTCGCAAGAGGGCTTCCTGGAATGGGTCCGACTCGATCTTAGCCATGAGGCGGTGCTGGACGGCCTTCAGCGTATCGGAGCGGAATTCCTGCGCGCGATCCCGCCCCGGGTGATTCTGCACATAGTGAGCGGGAATACTCCGCACGCGGCGTTGCAAAGCCTGATCCGTGGCCTGCTCCTGGGATCGCACAACTTGTGCAAGCTGCCGAGCGAGGGTCTGCCCGTGGCGGAGGCGTTTGTGGCCGGGCTTCCGGAGGCGCTTCGCTCGCGGGTTGAGTTATCGGCGGCGCGGCCGGAGACGTGGCTCGCAGCGGCGGATGCGATCATCGTGTTCGGCTCGGATGAAACCGTTGCGCACTTCCGCAAGCTGGCACTGCCAGACCAGACGTTTCTCGGTTACGGGCATCGAGTCAGTCTTGGGATTGTGTTTGAGGATGCCGGCTTCGAGTCGGCCCCGCGCGCGGCCCTGGATGCCTCGCTCTTCGATCAGCAGGGATGCCTCTCGCCGCATTGCATTTATGTCGCGGACCGTCCTGAAGAATACGCGGCCCGCCTGGCGGTGGAAATGGAGTGTGTTCAGCGGACGCTACCGAGATCGAAGCTCATCCTTTCCGAAGCGGCGGCCATCTCGGAAATCCGAGAGACTTCGCGCTTTCGCGCGGCGGCTGGCCAGGATGTGCGGCTTTGGGAGGGGGAGGCGTGGACCGTAATTTTCGATGCCGATCCGGTGTTCTCCGCATCGGTGCTGAACCGCGTCATCTTCGTCCGACCGCTGCCGGATGACCTCGCAACGGCCTTGGCCCTTGCGCGCCCGTTCCTCAGCACCATCGCGATCTGGCCGAATACGCAACGCTTTGCGGAACAGTCCGCCGCGCTCGGCGCATCGCGGGTATGCGCGCTGGGGCGGATGCAAGAGCCTGCCTGGACCTGGCGGCAGGACGGCCGGCAAACGCTTGCGCCGCTGGTCTCATGGAGGGGCTGGGAGCCGGAATGCACTCAAAAAACCTCCGGCTCCTGCTACTCCGGATCAGTAGTACATAATCGCTGAAATCTGAGCCGCAGTGAGCGCCTGATCGTAAAGCTGCACTTCGTCCATCAAACCAGTCAAATTATTGCCCCACGTAAGGGATCCGATGGTCAACGGCTCGCTGCTGTTGGCAAATCCGTTGCCTACGAGGTATGTCCCTGTGGATACCAGCGCCCCATCCATATATGCGCTTACCGTTCCGTTATTGAGCACGTAGGCGACATAATGCCACGTACCTGTGAGACACGTGACGGCGCATTTCAACTGAGCGTTGCCCGCGCTGGTGTCGATCCGCAAAGCGATGCCGTTGCCTCCGTAGCGTTGAAACGCCCAGCCGGTCGTATAGTCGTCTTTGGCAACCGGGCATTCATAATTCGCGCCGTTCGTTCCGCCACAAATCCAAAAAGCGATCGTCATCTCGTTGTTGGGATTGATGGCGGGCGCATTGGGCACCGACACATGGTTCGTCCCGCTAAAGAAAATCGAATACGTGTTGCCGGAAGAGGTAAACGGCACGCTCCCGCTGAATGTGGGGGTGCCCACCAGCGTCCCGTTGTTCCCATCGCCCGACGAATCCGCGGCGTTCTGGCTGTCGAAATCCCAGAAACCGGTCAAACTGCCATAGCTAGTGTCAAACGCGCCGTAGGCGACTCCCGCTCCCGTGCCATTCCATAGGAGCGCGCCACAGGTAGTGCAGGTGTTATTCCAGAGCGTGGTGTAGTAATCGCCGGTGCAGAGGTGGAAGGCGTTCGAGCAACTGACCGCCGTGTTGTTCTGAAAGACCGATGCGATGGCCACCACCGTCGTGCCGTCGGCGAGGGGCGCCACCTCGGAGTTGATTGTCGCCAGAAGCGCAAAGCCTTCGCCTAACATTCCGCTCTTTTGATTCGGGATGGGAGCGTTGACCGTATTGCCGCGAAACTCCGTGCAAAAAGCTTGCGTGCCGGGAGTATTCGAGGTTCCGGTATCTACAAGCCAGTCCGCGACATAAGCGTGTGAATCCGCCTCGTTGAAAGGATCCGTGGATGTCACAGTCACCGTATTGTTTGCGATAAGGGTATCGAATTGGAGCTGGTATTGGACTGTCCCCGTGGTGTTAGGCCTGTAAGTGGAAAGGACATTGATGCCTCCGCTATTATTGAGCGCATTGTTTACAATAGCCGTGTCCTTCGTAGAGATCGAATAATATTCGATTCCATTCACGCCACAGGTCAGGTTGTTGCCATCGATCAGATGCCTCAACGATTCGATATGCTGCACCACATACACGCTGTTGCTTGTGGGAAGCACCTGCCAGGGAACGCTCAACGTCAATGTGGTCGCAGTATTACTGATCACTTCGCGAATCTGGCCCGTGCCGGGCCCGGCTATAATGGTAGCGTAATACATCTGGTTATCGGACGGGTTGCTGTAAAGGTTGGCCGCCCAGTTCCGGGTCGTGTCGGTCAACGTATTTGACGAGGAACTCGCAACAGTCCCCACGCAAGGGTATAAGTCGTGACCCGTTTGGTTCATGATCGTTTCCCCGTCATTGTTTTCGACAAAATTATAGGTGCCCGACAGAGTCGGGTCCCGCTGAAAGAGGTTATCCAGCACGACGGTGTCCTGCGACTGCTGCACGTCCAGCGCGCCCGATTCGCCAAGGACGCTGCTGTATGCAATCCGGGATATCGTGTTGGTTTCAATCAGCATCCCTTCTCCGCCGTTGGACAACCAAAGACGCCCGGCGTAATACTGGATAAAATTGTTTTGCATCACCAGGTTGACGACTCCGTTTGAGGGAACATTCACGGGAGAGCAGCCAAAAAGCGTCCCGCTCAGCGTTACCCCGGAGCCGCTATAGATCGTACAGTTTTTGAATAGCGCCTGCGACCCCGATATAGAAACGCAGTTCGATACGTCGCTCCTGAAGTTCGTGTTCACCGCGAAGAACTTGTCTTTGTCCGTATGTCCGAACGAGAGGCAACTCGAACCTCCGGTCGGCGTATTGTAAAGGGTGAGGTTCGACAGGCCAGTGTCTATCAGGTTCCGGGCGCCGTCATTCAAACCGAATTCGTAACTGATCGGATTGTAGGGACTGGTGCCTGTCATTTCAATCGTCGTTGAGTTGCTTCCCGTTCCCTGGATCACCACATTGGTCGCCATGAGCAGGCATGAGCCGCTCGAGCCGGAGAAGGCTATGTAAGTCCCGCTTTGCAGAGCCACAATGCCGCCTCCGCTGCCGCTGACGGCGTTAATCGCGTTTTGAATGTTCAATGTATCCGTCGTGCCGCTCCCCGTCGGGGCGGCCACATGGTAAACGTGGCTCGGATACGAGGCGAAGTCCCCGCACCACGGCACTCCGATGCCGAACGGGTCCGGATTGGTGCCGGTGCCGCTGGTGGTTATTGTCCCGGTGAGCACCGGCCCCTCGACAGTTCCGTAGCTTCCACCGAACCCGTTATTGGCCAGCAGCGTGTAATTGACCCCGTTCTGCACTCCCAAGGGCGCCTTGACGCTCAGAACGCACGAATCGGTGCCGCTGGTCACCGTCGCCGCAAGGGTGCTCGACGTGCTTACGAAGCTGACCGTCGGCGTGCCTGTCCCGGAAAACTGCAGGTTGCGCCCATAGAGATGGAATTGCCGGGTCGGATCGACCGCGCTCCCGCAAAGGTCATCGGCGTTCCAAGGCATCGCCTGGTTGATGAAGACATACGGGCTGGTACCGCTGCTGGTGATGACCCAGATGGCGTACAAGCCCGGAGGCTCGTTGCCGGGAATCTTTGCCGTGACGAACGAATTCGATCCCGTGGCGTTGAGCGAGCCGGTGGCGCTCAGGACGGTGAGCGGGAGAGTGGGCGCAAGGGAGGTCTCCGTCCCGGATACAAAGTGAAACCAGACCTGGGGCGTATTGCCGAAGCTGTCGCCCTGGAGGGCGATGACATCGCCCGCATTCGCCGATTCCGGGCAATTAAATATGGTCGGTTGCGCATTTGCTTGCAGCCCAAGCAATCCGAGGATCGCGACAGGGAGTGTCCAAAAGCAGAATTTATTATATTTTTTCATGGTTCTGAGGGGTTGGGAGGATTTTGCAGGAAAATTTTCGGGATCATCAATCCGCGCACCGACAGCTACTTTCCCGCCCAACCTCTGACCATGAGCTTTTGCACATCCGGATTTGAGTTTCCTATCAGCCGGGATTTCCCATTTGGGTTTAGAACACCGGCGCCCGAATCCTTTGAATTTCTAATTTCGATTTTCGAGTTTTTCCCGTTACTCTCGCCTCCATGCCCGAGCAAAACATCTGGACCGGCTCCCCATCGCAGGTGAAAAACGCTCTCCCGTTCGTTTTCTCCGCACTGGTGGCCATTGGCATTCTCTGCCTCTCAGTTTGGAAATGGATTCCTGGCATCGGATTCGTCGGCATCCCGGTCATATACGGCCTTTTCCGCTGGCTCGCGGTCAACGCCCAGCAATTCGAGCTCACCTCGGAACGGCTCCTGATCAGCAAGGGCGTTCTCTCGCGCACCACCCATTCCCTGGAACTCTACCGCGTGAAGGACATGCGCATTATTCAGCCGTTGCTACTTCGAATCTTTGGTCTCGAGCACATCGAACTCACTACCTCCGATGAATACTCGCCGGTTGTGGTCATCGACCACATCCCCACTCACCTCAGTCTCGGTGATAAAATCCGCACCCAGGTCGAGGCGTGCCGCGTGGCCAAGGGCACGCGCGAAGTCGAGGTCGAATAAAAAACCACTGAATAAAATGCATCCTTCCTTACTCAAAGACGATGAACCCGCCGGCTCCGCGAGCATTCCTGTCCGGTCGAATATTCCCGCCGCCGATACCTGGGACCTAGCGCTCCTCTACCCGACTCCCGAGGACTGGGCGGCGGATTTCACCCGGCTCCAGGAACAATTCCCTCGCTTTGCGGAGTTCAAGGGCCGCATCGGCCAGTCCGCCGCGAATCTGCATCAGTGCCTCGAGTTCGACAAAGAACTCAGCCTCCGCGTCGAGCGGCTGCACCAGTACGCCTCGCTCCGGGTGTCTGAGGACAGCGCGAATGCCGGGAGCCTCAAACGCGAGGCCGAGCTTCAGAACCTTCTCACCAAGATTGCGGAAGCCTCCTCCTTCATCTCGCCGGAGATTCAGGCCATCGACGACCCGGCCTTCGACGCCTTCCTCGCCGATCCCCTGCTGGCGCAATGGAAGATCGCGCTTCGGAAAATCCGCCGGCTCCGGCCCCATACGCTTTCGGAGCCCGAGGAGCGGATCATGGCTCTCGGCGCGAGCGCCATCGACGGGCATCACGAGACTTTCTCGCAGCTCACCAACGTGGATATGAAGTTCGGCGTGATCGCCGATGAGACGGGAATCGAACGCGCCCTCTCGCAGAGTTCGTTCGGTTCTTTCATGGTCAAGCGCGCCCCCGCTCTCCGCAAGCAAGCCTTTCACCAGTTCTATGCCGAGTTTCGCGATCACGCGTACACGCTCGCCTCCTCGCTCGCCCATTCGGTTCGCGGCGATGTCTTCTCGGCGCGGGCGCGCCATTACCCCTCCGCACGGGCCGCCGCGCTGTTCCGCGACGATATTCCGCCGGCGGTTTACGACAACCTGATCGGCGCCGTCCGCGCGAATCTCTCGCCTCTCTTCCGCTACTTCCAACTTCGGCGGCGCGTCCTCAAGCTGGACGAGATTCATCAGTACGACACGTACGTCCCGATGGTCTCGGAGCTCGAGATGCACACCACGTTCGATCAGGCCATCGAACTCGTCATCGATTCCCTCGCCCCGCTCGGCCCCGAATATACTTCGACGCTCGCCGCCGGCCTTCGCGCCCGGCGCTGGTGCGACCGTTACGAGAGCAAGGGGAAACGCTCCGGCGCGTTCTCATCGAGCTCCTACGGCAAGCCGCCTTACATCCTCATGAATTATAAGGAGGACGTCTTCTCGGATGTTTACACCCTCGCGCACGAGGCGGGCCACTCGATGCACACCTGGTTCTCCCAGGAGCGCCAGTTGTACCAGGATTACAATTACCCGATCTTCCTGGCCGAGGTGGCCTCTACTTTCAACGAGGAGCTCCTGACCCATCATCTCCTCGAAAAAACTTCCGATCCCCGGATGCGCGCCTATCTGATCAACCGGCAGGTCGATGACATCCGCGGCACCGTTTACCGGCAGACCATGTTCGCCGAGTTCGAGAAGATCATTCACGAGATGGAGGAAGCCGGCGAGGCGCTCACTCTGGACACGTTCCGCTCGGTGTATCGCGGGCTGCTCGACGCGTACTTCGGCCCGGACTTCGCACTCGACGCCGAGCTCGACCTCGAGTGCCTGCGCATCCCCCATTTCTACAGCGCCTTTTACGTTTACAAATACGCGACCGGCATGTCCGCCGCCGTCAGCCTCTCACAATCCGTGCTCGATGGCGGCCAGCCGAAGGTGGATCGCTACCTGGGTTTCCTGAAGTCCGGCGGCTCGCAATACCCGCTGCCCACGCTCCAGGCCGCCGGTGTGGATATGGCCACTCCAGAGCCCATCGAGCACACGTTGAAGCTGTTTGCGAGGCGGGTGGAGGAGCTCGAGACGCTACTCGCGTAAGCGCCGTGGAAATTCGAATTTCGAATTTCGAATTTTCTGCCATAGATCGGGTGTGGAAAATTTCCAAAAGTGCATCCTGGCCGCGCAGGGTTATCACGAGCTCGGCCTCTGGCGCGAAGCCTGGCGGGAACTCGACGGCCTCTCCAGCGCCGCCCAGCGGCGTCCCGATGTCCTGGAAATGCGGATTCTCATCCTCGTCAACGAGCGCAAATGGCGCGAGGCGCTCGACCTCTCCCGCGAGCTCGCCGAAGCCGCGCCACAGGAGGAAGGGGGCTGCGTCCATGCCGCATTCTGCCTCCACGAGCTGGGCCGCACCAGCGAAGCCATTGAGGTGCTCATGGCCGGTCCGTCTTCGCTGCGCGGGAAGGCGATATTCCATTACAACTTCGCCTGCTATTGCTGCGTGCTGGGCAAGATCGACGACGCGCGCGAAGCGCTCCGGCGCAGTTTCGCGCTCGATAAGACCTTCCGCGATCTCGCCCGCTCAGACGGCGACCTCAAGCCGCTGCATGAGGAATTATGAATTTCCTCCCTACGGCAGGAAAAACTTTGTTCCAGGCCCGCTGCCGGTCCGCTTGAGCGCCTTGGGATTGGCGGCGAAGAATTGACGGATCCGCGTGGGGGTCTGGTTGATGGCGGTGGCGATTTGCTTGGCGTTGAGGCCGAGCGGGCCGCCGGCGGCCAGAACCTGGAGGATCTGGGTCTTGAGGTCTTCGTCGCCGATGGAGGGACGGCGGATGCGAGTGGGCCGCGAGGCGGCGAGCGCCTTGATTTCGCTGGCGGAAGGACGCCCGGTGATTTCCGAGAGTTGGCGCTCGAGATCGGAGACAACGTGGCGCGCCTGGGCGAGTTTTTGCCGGAGTTCGTCCTCGGCTTGCTCCTTGAGGGATTCCAGGCGGCGCTTGAGTTCTTCGATTTCTTGCTGAGTGGTTATGGCTGGCATGAGATGCGTAATAAGTAGAAGGAAGGAAAATTACGCGCCGCCAAAAAAGGGCAAGAGAAAAGAACCGGGGTGGAGAGGAAAATCCAGCCTTTTGAAACAGGGACCCAAAGGACTGAAGGGACCTAAAGGCCCAAAACCAGCCGCGCGGTGCGCTCGGTGGCGCCCTCGTGCGCGGCCACGATGCCAAGAGCACGGCGCGCCAGCGCTTCACGGCGCTCCGGGTCGCGCAGGAGCGCTGCCAAGGCCGTCTCGAGCGCAGCCTCGTCCCGCGCTTCGATGGCCGCCTGGCTCTCGATCAACCGCGAGACTACCGCGCGAAAATTCTCCATGCGGGGGCCAAATACCACCGGCTTGCCGGCGAAGACCGGCTCGACCGGGTTCTGGCCGCCGGTGGCCACGGGGCTGAGGCTTTTCCCAACGAATACGACAGTGGCCAGCTCGTACCAGGCGCGCAGCTCGCCGGTGGTATTCACCAGCAGGCAGCCCGGCGGCTCGGGGCGCTCGGACTCGGCGGTGCGCAACGCGAAGGTTAGGCCGGCATCGGTCACTTCCGCCGCGGCTTCGGTAGCGCGCTCGACGTGGCGGGGCACGACGATGAGGAACAGGCCCGGAAATTCCCCCCGCAGTCGCATGCAGATGCGGGCGAGCATCCCTTCCTCGCCTGGAAACGTGCTGCCGCCCAGCAGCACCGGCGCATCCGGCAGCACGGAAAGCCGGTCGAGCAGGGCGCGGAATTCCGTGGCGCGGTCTTCCCGGCGCGCTGCCTGGTCGAACTTGATGTTGCCAGTAACGTGGATTTGCGCCGGCTCGGCGCCGAGCGATTGCCAGGTTTGCAGGTCGGCTGGTTCCTGCACGGAAATTGTGTCCAGAAGGCGAAAAAGCGGCCCGGTCAGGAAACGGAACCGCCGGAAACGCCCCTCGGATCGCGGGGAGAGTCGCGCGATCAGCGAGGTGGGAATGCCGCGCCCGGCAGCCTGGGCGAGGAGGTTCGGCCAGACCGCCTCGATGAAAATGAGCCGCTCCGGGCGAAATATATCGAGGGCGCGGCGCGCCAGCGGCCATGCGTCGATGGGATTGTAAACCGGCTCGAGCCACTCGGAGGCGTTCTCTTCCGCGAGGGCGAAACCGGTGGAAGTGGTGGCCGAGAGCACCACGCGCAACCCGGGCTGCAACTGGCGCATCCCCCGGATGAGCCGTAGCGCCAGCAGCGTCTCCCCCACGGAGATCGAGTGTACCCACACCCAGCCGCCACCCGCCAGCCGCGTTAGAGTCGCCTCATCGTATTGCCCAAAGCGCTCCCCGAATTTCCGCCGAAAATTGCCCCGCCGGACCATCCTCCGCACCAGTCCCGGCAGCATCGCCACGAAGACGAGCCCGAAGCAAAGATTGTAGATCAACAGCGGCAGCGCCGCGGAGGGTTTTCGAGCGGGGGGTGTTGTCATTCGGCGGCGGCCTTGATTCGCAGCCAGGCCACCTCAGTCGCCCCGTAGCGGCGCTCGCGCACCAAGTCCCACCGCGCGCCCAGTGGAATCGGCTGGCCCGGAATTTTTTCCAAAATTAACAAGCCCCCCGGCGCCAGCGCGTCGGCCAGCGGCTGGGACGCCATCAGCTCGGGGGTAAAATCGCGCTCGCCCGGCTTCTTGGCATACGGAGGATCGGCGAAGATGAAATCGAACGCCCCCTTGGGCGCGAGCCGGTCCAGGTAGCTGAATACATCCATGACCTGCAAAACGGCGCCGCCGGCGAGCCGCGTCTTCTCGAGGTTGCGCCTGATGACTGCCGTGGCCCGCGCCTCTTTCTCGACGAAGATCGCCTCCCTTGCCCCGCGGCTCAGCGCCTCGATGCCGAGCGTTCCCGCCCCGGCAAAAAGATCGAGCACCCGGGAGCCTTCCAGGCCCGGCTCGAGGCTATTGAAAATCGCTTCTTTCACCCGGTCCATGGTGGGCCGGATGCCCGTCTTTGGCGCCACCAGGGGGATGCCGCCGGCCGTACCTGAGATCACCCGCATGTGCTACGGCGGCGGAACCGCCGCCGGTGCCGTCTGCTTATGTTTGTGCCCGAATATCGTTTTGAACAAATCGGTCATCTGGCCCTCGATCCTGTGTCCCAGAATGTTCTCGAGCAAGTTGGTTTTGGGGTGCGCAAGGGTATTGCCGATGCCAAAATCGATGAAAC
>Ga0302319_10027086_pt1 | contig 10060 bp, 5 predicted proteins | sample Bog_T0_2_FD_203319 | JGI IMG/M metagenome (GOLD analysis project Ga0302319, IMG submission 203319) | Peat permafrost microbial communities from Stordalen Mire near Abisko, Sweden - Bog_T0_2 | ecosystem: Environmental > Terrestrial > Soil > Wetlands > Peat | place: Sweden: Abisko, Stordalen Mire...
AACAAGGTCCGGATCGAGTCGCTCACGAGCCCTTCGCGTTTACCGAAGTGATGGAACTGACCACTCTCAAAGTGATAAATGCCATGGCCATCGGTTCCCACCCACATGGAACCGTCCGCAGCTGGCAATAGTGAGGTTATCGAGTTGGTTGCTGGAAAAAATCCCGGCTCAAGCCAACGGTTTTCAGATAAGCGCCATATTTGGCCCTGCCGCGTTCCCACCCAAAGCGCACCCTGTTGGTCCTCGGCAAGGGAGACAATTTCACACGGGGCGGGGGTAATGATCCGTACTTCGTCGGCGATTGCCATGCTGTCCTTGTAAACCAACAGGCTATTCGTGGTCGCAACCCAGCAAAAGCCGTTCCGCGTCACCAGGAAAGCGCTGATTTGTGAATCCTGAGGCAACAAACCCGCGGTGTTTAGCCGGCCAAAGGTTCTTCCGTTCCAACGATAAATGCCATCGCCGGGCTTTCCTGCCCAAATGACCCCGGGTGAGACTTCAGCCAATCCTTGCACTGCCCCGAATCCCAGCCCTTCGCTCTGGCCCAAAGCAAAGAGGCTTTTGCGATGCAGTAGGTTTAATCCCGCTTCAGTGCCCACCCAAAGCCGTCCGTCGCTATCGGTTAACATGCAGGCGACGTTGTTACCCGCCAAGCCGGCGCGAGGAGGTGAAGCAACCGCCTGGCCTTCCCTAAGATGCCATAGACCTGCTGGGCCAGCCCCGGCCCAAATGGTGCCATCCGCTTCTTCAGCGAGCGTGTTAACGCACGATTGGACGCTACCATGTGGAATCCGATAGTGCTGCCACTGATTCCCCTCTCGGCACAGAACAATATTGTCCTCCGCACCAATCCAAATCCGTCCCGCACGATCCACCAACAAAGAATGGGCTTCCTTAAGCAAGCCGGCCTCGGAGTCGCCTGGTAATGGGCTAAATCGTTCCCCATCAAAGTGAAATACACCGGAACCTTTGACCCCAATCCAAATTTGTCCCTGCGCGTCCTTGAATAAGGTGGTAATGGTTTGCCCCTTGAAACTTGCCGCCGCCGGCAAGGTTTGAAGCCGTCCGCCCTGAAACAAAACCAAGCCGGCTTCCGTCCCGATCCAGAGGCGGCCGGAGGTGTCACAAGCCAAGGCGGTGATGGAATTGGCTGGAAGCCCGTCCTGGATCAGGAGTGTGGTCAATTTATTATCGCGCCAGCAGCTCAAGCCACCTTCTGCGCTGCCAATCCAAAGCGCGCCCGCAGGATCCGGGAGCAGGGCGCTGACACGGCCGCCTCTGAATCCTTCCTGCGGGCCAAAAGGCACAAAATGGAGGCCGTCAAAACGGGCCAGTCCGTCATCACCGCCGACCCAGATAAAACCATCGCGCGTCTGCGCCAATGTATCAACCGGACAAATGGGCAAGCCTTGATCCTTTTTCCAGGATTGAAAATCGAGCGCCCGGAGGTCGCCGGTGGCGCTGACGGTTGTGCCGTTTGGCCGCGCGCTGCTGGCATCCACAAAATCGCTGAAAGCAGTTGCGATCGAAAGGTCGCTAAATACCCAGCCTCCCCCCCTGCCTCCGTGGCGCAGCCGGATCTCATCGAAGGTTGCATTGGCGTTGAATCGCGTCGTCAATTTGTCCGGTTGATCTGCCTCATTAGCGCCCGGGCCAAGGTCGGGATCCAACCAGACCGTCACCAGAGCGTCTTCCCCGGGAACATACTGAATCTTGAAAACGATGGTAACACCCACTCCATGCCGCGGATATTCATACGACTCGGCCGTCGTCAACTCGGGTTTCGCCGAGTGCAAATCGACCGGACCCTCAGGTTCATTGGCTTCATTGGCTAGAATCGTATCGTCCGCCCGCAGAAATGCGCTGTAAGCCCAGGCCTTTAAAGAATTGCCCACTCCCAGCCGCTCGGTATCTCCGTCATACAACTCGAATCCTGCAAAATATTCCTCCGTATCCTTGTCGGACAAGGGGTCTACATGAAATTTAAAATAAAGTGTGTCATTGGCGGTATCATCGCGTTTCACCGCCCCACCCAGAAGGTCGCTTCCGGCCCCGTTGTCGTAAATCAGCTTTGCGCGCGGATCATTCCATAAAATCACCGCCGAGGCCGGGGTCAGATGGAGCAGCGCAGCGCAACAGATAGCGAACCACCCTCTCCAGCCCGGCAAAACTTGCGCCTCGCGGGAGAATTCCTTGCCCGCCGGGTCTTGTTCCCAAAAGCCCGGAGCACGGGAAAATACTGGCAGGCAAAGCATGGCGTTGTCTCGAGACAAGATTATGCGATAAAGCCATGACTTAAACAAGCTGGCACGCTGTCACCACTTCATGCGACTGCTTTGGCCCCGCAAATTGATTCATGATTGGGTCCAAAAGTAAAGCGTCGGGATTCGCTTTGCAGTGTTGGCGACTCGGGATGCTGGGGTTGAGTTTTCACTTGGGGATTTGAACCGTGGCAAAAGCGGAACCCCCAATTAGCCGGCACGTTTATTGTGATGGCACCGCTTCGACTCGCGGCAGCCGTAAAATCCATCGGTTCATTGTGAAATTCGGAACACTATTTATCTCGCTGTCTGCGATGATGTTTGCGCTGATGGTGCCAGTATTCGCGCAGGTTGCTCCCAAGCCGGTGATGGTTCACTATATGCCGTGGTTCCAGTCGCCCTACAGCTTGGGCAGCGATAAATGGGGATATCATTGGACACTGAACCATTTCAATCCCAACCGGATCAATTCGACGAATGGAGAAGATGAAGTGGCTTCGTGGTATTATCCGCTGATTGGTCCATATGATTCATCCGACCCGGCCGTGCTCGAATACCATGTCTTGCTGATGAAGCTCGGAGGGATTGACGGTGTGATTGTCGATTGGTACGGGCCTGATGATTATTACGATTATGCGCTCAATAACGAGCGGACGATCGACATCTATACCTACGCTGAAAAGGCGGGCCTGAAATTTTCGCTCTGCTATGAAGATGCGACAATCCCTGCGGAAATCGGCGGCGGTTGCTTGAACGGTGTTTGCGTGACGGCCTCCAATGCGATCGCCCATGCCCAATCAGAAATGCTTTATGCGCAGCATAATTTCTTTGGTGGCGCCAATTATCTGGAGTGGCAAAGCCACCCGGTATTGTTGAATTTCGGGCCGCACTATTTTACCGCCAGCGCCAGTTGGAGTTCCATTTTCTCCGTTTTGAACGCGTCGAATGTGCCAGCCCTGTTTACTGAGAACAATTTCCTGTCGCCGGCGGGGGTTGGGGCTTTTGACTGGCCGCCCATGCAATTGAGCCGGACGACGGCCCAATCGCCTGCCAAGCCGGTGTTGAGCGGCGCCGCAATTACCGGGTATCTGGCACGCTTCGATGCCAGTGCGGCCGCTTGGCCCGCTTACATCAGCACGGCATTTCCACGATTTCATGATATTTATGCGCAGGCTGGCGTGGAATCCTCTTACGGGTATCTTGCTGACCGCAGCGGCAATACCCTGCGCGAAACCTTGGGGCGGGCCATGACCAACGCCTCAGCTATCATCCAGGTCGCGACATGGAATGATTATGGGGAAGGAACTGTCGTCGAGCCGACGGCGACCGGTGGCGAGCCCGGCACGGCATACGGATACACGGATCTGGGAATCATTCAGGATTTTCGCCGCCAGTATCTGGATTCCACCTTTCCCTACCACACCAATGATCTCGCGCTCGCTCTGCGACAGTATAATTTACGCAAAAAATATCCGGGCAATGTGTCGGTGGCCGCTCAATTGGATCGCATATTTACCAACATTATTTCCGGCAATTTGGTTACCGCCAATGCCCAGTTGTCCGGCCTTGAAGCCGCCCGGCCGGTGATTTACAACCTTTCGGCCGCCAACTTGCAACCGCCTGCCTCCAACGGTGGATGCCTGCCTGCGCTTTCACACGTGGAGATTTCAACCGATCTGCTGAGCATGCAGTCAGCGCAATCATCTCCTGCAGGAACCAACCAATTAACCTTGCGGACTGATGGCAGCCAGCCCATGAGCCGTTTCTTTAAAGCTATTCCTTAGCTGGCCGATGGGATTCGTTATCCAAATCATCCTTCGCTGCCGGCATTTTGTTCCTGGGCGGTTGCCTTGTCCCTGCGGATTGAGTATGCTTTGGGAAATGAAGTCGCGAAGCGTTTTCCTGTTGCTGGCGCTCTGCGTGACGATCTTCGCTGTCCACCCCAGAGCTTGCTCGGCATCCAAAGCCATCATGGTTTATTACATGCCGTGGTTTACCGCCAAACCTTTCGGGTCCAATTGGGGCTGGCATTGGACCATGGATCGCTTCAATCCTGACACCACCAATGTGGTAGGCCAAAGGCAGATCGCCTCCTGGTATTATCCGTTGATCGGGCCTTATGATTCCTCGGATCCAGCGGTGCTGGAATACCATGTGTTGCTGATGAAATTAAGCGGCATTGACGGCGTAATCGTCGACTGGTACGGCTCAGCTGATATTTTGGATTACGGGAGCAACAATCAGGCAACCTCCAAACTGTTTGAATTCACACGCAAGGCGGGGCTGAAATTCGCCGTGTGTTACGAGGACCAAACCATCAAGCACATGATTGAGGGAAATTATATCAGCGCGAGCAACGCCATCCCGCAAGCGCAAAGGGAGATGTGTTATCTTCAAAGCCGCTGGTTTGCCGACGCGAGTTACTTCCGTCTCAACGGGCATCCCGTCCTCCTGAATTTCGGCCCGCAATATTTTATGCTGGGCAGCGACTGGGAGGCCATTTTTTCCGTCTTCGCGAGCTCTAATCGGCCGGCATTTTTCAACGAGGATAATCGGCTGCCAGTCAGTCTGGGCGCCTTTGATTGGCCGCCAATGTGGTTGACTCATGCGCCTGGAACGGGCGGTATTTTATCTGACGCAGAGTTGCAAAGTTATCTGGCTGGGTTTGATCAAAAGGGTGCCAACTGGCCGGCCTATGTTAGCAGCGCCTTTCCGCGTTTTCACGACATGTACCAAAGTCAGGATGGCAGCCATTTCCTGGGCTACCTCGGCGATCACCATGGCGATACTTTCCGCGAGACCCTGGCTCGCAGCCTGACCAACTCTTCATCCCTGGTTCAAGTTGTAACCTGGAACGACTTCGGCGAAGGTTCAATGGTCGAACCAACCGATGAGTATGGTTACCGCGATTTAGGAATCATTCAGAGCCTCCGCCGCCAATACCTGCAACCCAATTTCCCATATCAAACGAATGATCTATACATTCCCCTTCGATTTTTTCATCTCCGGCGTCAATTCGCCGCCAACGCCGCCGTGTCCGCAGAGCTGGATCAAATCTTCACCAACCTTGTCACGGGGAACGTTCGGGTCGCCGAAGGTGAACTGGATCAACTGCCAAGGTAAGAACTTTTCAATTGGGACCCGGATTGTCTCCCCGCAAGCAAAGCAAAGCCACGAATACGCTGCGCTACCAAGCAAAACAAGAACCCGGGTAAAAGTTTGATTTTAATCGACAAACCAGACTTCATTCCCACGCCGGTGTGGAATCAATACGGGGTTCGGGCATCCTTGATGAACTGGCTATGGCCGTCCAGAAATACCCGGCAGCGTCCACCCGCGTGAATGGTCCAGCCTTTCAATGCAGGGTCCACGGTCGGCGTGGTGTTGGGGTAATACGGATCAACGGCTAATTCCACGTCCACCGCACCACTGATGGGGCCGAGCAACGGGTCGTTGGTGGATTCAAGGTCAGAAACGGCCTGCGACTCGGTTTTAGCCCAGAAATTTTCAATAAAGTCCGGATTATCAAGGCGATCAAAGCGCCACCCCCAATAATGGCACGCGGGAGCATTCGTATCATTGGAGGTGGGCTGGACGGATTGAATGACATTGCCGACGGTGGAGTTGATGGCCGCCGGGCAAGACCACACATTGACGTTTGGGCACTGGGCCAAATAATTTGTTGCCGCCCAACCGGCACGCGGATCGGTTGGCGGCCAGCTTGTCCAGGGACGGTAACCGCCAGGCAGACTGGTTTTTAAATCGCGCCGGTCGGGAAAACGATCCGCGTTGTCGTTGAGATCAAGGATAAACGCGAGGCCGATTTGTTTAAGGTTGGAGAGACAAGCTGTCTGCTGACCTTTCTGTTTAGCCCGGGTCAGCGCGGGCAGCAACAGCGCGGCCAGAATCGCAATAATGGCGATAACCACCAGCAGCTCAATCAAGGTGAAGCCGGGTCTACTTCGAAAGGTTAACTTCTTTTCAGCTCGCATGGTCGCATCACACGATGCAATTTAAAAGAGTATGCCATATCCAACCAATAGCATAGTCCAATCGCTGCCGCCCATTCGACCCGGGTTAAACCCATCCAAAAGACGGCTTCGCGAGCGTGATTGCCTCAGGGCATAGAGGAATAGATGACTTCCTGTACGGCTCTAAAATGCCACCGCGTAACGATCGGCCAGCCACTGAAAATCGGTGTAACCATTATTGGCGCCGGTAAAGTTTGGCGGATGATACCCGGTGGTGGTTACCGGAAACTTGGTTGCGCTGCTGAGCCAGTGGTGACTTTCCGCATGTCCGTCGGCAAACGACAGGGAACCGGAACCATTGTGATACGAGGCCGGACAGTCACCCCAAAAACTGACACTGCCAGCCGCAGGAATGTTGTCAAGCCAGCCATCGTTGATGGAATCAGCGTGCTCTTCGATGGTGACGAACCGCTGAGATACCTGGTCAATCTGGGTCAGTTTAATCCACTGCCGGTAGCCGGGGTGGAAATCGTTTTGCCCTTGTTGCCACAATCCCGCCGGGCTGTCCGGCCCCATGTAGCAATTCATGGAAAAACTGCGCACCCGCTCGTTAAATCCGGCCGCCCGCTGGGCGACGCTTAAATAGTTGTCAGCCGGACATTGGAAGACGCCGACGCTGTTGCCCAGCGCCGGTGCGAGCAGGCCAACCCTCAGCAAATTCAGGTTGGTATTCTGTTGATCGGTGCTCCAACCCATATTGTCGTTGATCCAGGTCCGGTAGGTTTGATTGTTGATCTCGGTTTGGGCATCCACCGCATCGTAGTTGTTGACCAGTCTATCGTTGTTGTCATTCGCATAGATATTCCAAGCCAGGGCAAATTGCTTGGTGTTGTTCAGGCAGGTAATCCCCTGGGCTCTCTGTTTGGCCCGCGACAAAGCGGGCAGCAGCATCGCGGCCAGGATGGCAATGATGGCGATGACCACCAACAGTTCAATGAGGGTAAATCCCTTGGGCCATAGTAATGGCGGCAAACCCCGCGCGTCCGGAGGGGCGGATAAAAAAGTCTTCATTTTTAAGGAGGGGAGTTTCATATTTTAATTTTGCGGTTTAGGGGACTACCAGCACGACGCGATAAAAGCGGATGTTCGCCAGCGAACCACCGGTTAATGAGTAATTATCCAGAAACGCATGGGTGGTTTGAACCCCGGCAGCCACGTTGGTTTCGGTTACCGTCAGCACCGGGACAAAAGCGCTTCCATTGCCGGTAAGATTGCTGGTGTATTCAACCACATAGGTTTTCGCGCCGACCGAGTTCCAAGTGATGATGGGGTAATCGGTAAGCGGCTGGATACCGGCCTGGAGTTTAAAAGTTGATGCGGGGTCCAGGGGGTTCAGGCCGAGCAGGTAACATTGAAAGTTGCTGAAACCATTGGCGGCTGGAGCCTGCGCCACGGCGTTGGTTGGGTTGCCAAAGTACAGGCTTTCCCACCAATCGGGCAAGCCATCGCCGTCGGTATCAAGGTTGCCGTTTTGATAATCAATGACCACGCCGGAAACGAGCAGCTTTTGGCCGGCCTGATTGACAACTCCCCTGGCGGGACATTGCACCAGAACCACGGCGTTGTCCGGCAGGATGGTGACGGGAACACTACCGGTCAGATTGGTGGCCAAGAATGATCCACTGACGGCATCATACAAATCGATTCCATTTGAGCCCACGTTGATCGCGATCTGCTCAGCAACGCCGTATGGATTATAAAACAAGAAAGTGGGGAAGGCGGCGGCTGGCAGTGTTTCCGTGACCAGGCAGTTGATTTGCAAGATGCCGGGGATACTCGAGGTTTGGAAGAGCGCAGATAGGAAGCCGCTTCCCCAGGCGCCGTAGGGATTCAAGTCCTCGATGGGCGCAACGGCATCACCGGTGGAATAGGGTGTGGTTGCGCCCAAATTCCGGACTCCTTCATAGGAGATATTGGTGACCCCGGTCTGCTGAACCCACGCGGAACTTGACTGCATATTGGTGGCCAGCGACCCGGGATAAAACAGGTTGGCATCGGCGGCGACATGCAGTAGCCACCGGCCAAGCAGCCGGGCATACTGCGGCTGATAACGAACCACCGGCGTGATTAATCCGGCTGCGGAGTAAGTATTCATTGAGAACGAGTAGCCGCTCGTATCGGTTGTGCTCCCCATGAGTCCATAAGCATCGTAACCACCCCAGTTGGCGCTTTCGCAGCCCCAGCCCGGGCGGGAATCGGAGGTGGCAGCAAAGATCCAATTCAGGTGCCTGGAGACGGAGTAATCACGGCCCAAGTCCGCGTCCATACGGGCGGCCAGGAGCGGACCATAAAATCCAAGCACTTCATAAAATGGATCGGTCGTATTTGTGTTCATCTGCGCCATGCAGAGGTCGGCGGCGGCGAGATAGTTGGAGTTTTGGAATTGCAGGTAGGCCATGTATTCAAGCCAGCCAATGCCGATGGCCATGTCCGGCTCAACATGCCCTGAATCGGCCGGCTTCATGGTTTGAAAGTCAAATCCGGTATGCTGCCAGTTGTTGCTGAGCACCGGCAAGGCGGCCCGCCAACTCTCGGCAATGGCAACCATATTGCTTTGAAGCAATAGGTTACCGGGGTAGCGCGCGCTGATCTGGTAAAGTAATGTGCAGGGAAAGATGTCATACCATCCCGAACCGGACCCGGTGGAATTGATGTTGTTCAAGAGCAGACCGTGCCTGTTGACAATCGAGTAAAATGCCTCGCACTGTTGCACATAATCCGTGCCGTTGAGCTCGGCCATATTGAGGCCGGCCAGGGTTCCGCCCAACACCGCACCCAGGGCCGTTAGCCCTTCACCGCCGCCCGCAGCATTCCCCACATAACTCGGCAATCCGAAAGCCGGGCCGGCATAGCCCGCCAGCGTGGCCAGGCTGTACGAATAAAGCAAAGGCAGATCCTGACCAGACGCCGAGGCGTTGAATGCCAGTTGAAAATAATTAGTTGCGGTCTGCTGCCAATCACGAATGACCAGCGGCGTCGGCAAGGCCGGGAAGGCTTCGATATACGGGATCAAAGACGTGGACGTATTGGTCTGCAAAGAAAGTGAGATGTCATCCAGATAAGCCACCCCGGTGACACTGACATTGCCGCCGGACGTGAACGTCACTCCCAATTGGGTGGCGTTGGCGGGAACTGCGACCGGTTGGGTGATCTCCTGCCAGGCAGCATTGGTTCCGGAAAAGGTAAAGTTAAGTCCGGACAGCAAGTTATTCCCGGCACCATAGAAATTGGCCGAGACGCGCATCACGCCATTGCTGGGAATCGCATATTGAAGATTGTAGCGCAGCAGATAATTTGTGCCGCCGGAGATCGGCAGCAAATTGGAGTACCACTCGCCATAGTCGGTTGTGCTGTTGTCATTTAACATGAATGAATGCGTGGGGCTGACGCAGATCGCCGTCGTCCACGATTCAATGTTGGGATTCGAGCCTCCCGCGTTCCAGAAATCCGGGATGCCCGCCGTATTGGTGTCGGATTCCAGTGTCGGATTTGGCCAGATATTACCCGGCAGTAAACCTGCCAGAGAGGTAAAGGAGCTAAGCAGGCAGGCAGTGATTAAAAGTAACAAATAATTTGCCGGGGTGACCCCCTTCCGCCGCGCGGAAACGCCGGCCGTCCTTCGTTTGCTCACCGCTAATGCGATTTGAAATTTTGTTTTCAAGCCAATCCAGCCTTCTGACAGATAGGAAGGGCTGCCTCAACTTGCCAGACAGCCCTTCCTTTGGTTTAACTAATTACAATTCATGACGCCAAACTATTGTCATTGTT
>Ga0302319_10027087_pt1 | contig 10059 bp, 8 predicted proteins | sample Bog_T0_2_FD_203319 | JGI IMG/M metagenome (GOLD analysis project Ga0302319, IMG submission 203319) | Peat permafrost microbial communities from Stordalen Mire near Abisko, Sweden - Bog_T0_2 | ecosystem: Environmental > Terrestrial > Soil > Wetlands > Peat | place: Sweden: Abisko, Stordalen Mire...
GTTGTCGTTCAATCCGCGGCCAATCGAGGAGACGCTGATGACGCAAGTGATTCCGATGACGATCCCCAATATGGTGAGCGACGAGCGCAGCTTGTTGCCCCAGATGGTGTCCGTCGCCATCTGCACGATCTCGCCGAATTCGTCCTTATGAATCATCGAGGGCCTGAGTAGCTAAAGCAATTTTGTAATTGGGTAATTTCGTAATTTCGTAATTTGAAAACGCAACAACGACAGGTCAAATTACTGAATGTCCCTAGGTTTCAAAGCGCAACGCCGTGATCGGATCCAGCTTCGCCGCCTTGCGCGCGGGGTACACTCCAAAGAAAACGCCTACGCTGGCTGCCACGATCAATCCCGCTGCGACGGCCCATAATTTTATGGCCGAGGGCATCCCGATCAGCGCGGTGACGCCTAAAGCGAAGCCCGCGCCAAACAGCACGCCCAGCGCGCCGCCTAATAGCGACAAGGTCACTGATTCGATCAGAAACTGGATCAGCACATCGTCGCGCGTAGCCCCCAGCGCCTTGCGGATGCCGATTTCGCGCGTCCGTTCGGTCACCGCCACCAGCATAATGTTCATGATGACAATGCCGCCCACCACCAGCGCGATGGCGGCCACGCCGATGGTCGCCATGAAAAACGTGCTGCTGAAGTCTTTCCAGATCCCCAGCAGGCTGGCGTTGGTTTCAATGTCGAAGCTGTCTTCTCCACCGGGACGGTCGTGGCGATGCGCGCGCAACGCAACTCGGGCCTCATCGACTGCTTCGTTCAGCGACGCGCCCGCCGCAGCAGCTTTGCCGGAAATCCGCACGCTGTCGGTGTGCGCTCCATATTGTTTGAGGTACACGGTGATGGGAATCATCACATAGTTGTCGAGGCTCTGCCCCAGCGTCTTCCCTTTCTTCTTGCCCACGCCAACCACCTGATAGGTCCAGCCATCGAGGCGAATCTCGCGGCCCAGCGGATCGACGCCCGGCATCAGGTGTTCCACAATATCGGTTCCCACCACGGCGACCGGCGATCGATTCTCCAGGTCGCTTTCGGTCAACATGCGGCCGGCGCTCAGGTCAGTGTCGTAAATTGGCGCCATGGAAGGCGTGATGCCTTGCACGGTGGAGTCGCTGATCGATTGTTCGGCATACTTCACGTGCCCGTTGCTGTTGCGCAGCGCCGCTCCAACGTAATCACAGTGGCGGCAGGCCGCAAGCACCGCTTCGTAATCCTCCATGTCCAGGTTCTTGCGCTTCTCCGCCTCCAAAAAATGTTCTACGTTAGTTTCGGCGGGAGAAAACTTGGACATGATAAAAACGTCGGCGCCCAGGTTGAAGATTTTTCCCGCGACATAGCCATCGATTCCCGCAACGAAGGTAACGACCGCGATCACTGCCGCAACACCGATAACAATCGCCAAAGTCGAGAGCACAGAGCGCAGCTTGTTCGCCCACAACGACTGCAGCGCGATTCGGATGGCTTCGACGATGTTCATGGATCGGGCTTCGGGCTTGCCGCTACAAGTCTACCAGTCTGGCCGCATGCCCGCTGATTGTCCATACGCTGAAATGGAGTCTTAGGTTCCTGAGCTACAGAGGGCACAGAGTCTGCCGGGCGGAAACTCAAGACCGTTTCGCGCGAACCTTTCTGCCGGGAAAGACGTATATATTATTGAACGTCACACCGCCGGACCTCGCACCCTGCGCTCGCGAAAGGTTTTCATGCCCAGCCACACGCCGCTGCACTGGACCAACCTGGGCCTTCACATCGCCTTCGGAACTGCTGCGTTGGCGCTTGGCCTGGTGGCCATCTGCAGCGCCAAGGGCGGGCGCATTCATATTCGCGCGGGCAGGCTGTTTATCTATGCTTATCTGGTGGTGATTGCGACCGCCACCGTCGGCCTGCTGGTCTTTGACTTTCGCTCGTTCCTTGCCGTGGTAACTCTTCTCAGCTTTTACGATGTGTTCGCGGGCTATCGCGCCCTGCAACTGCGCGGCCGGCGTCCTGAGTTGGTGGACCGGATCGTGAGCGTCGTGGGGCTGATCGCGCCTTTCCTGTTCATCGCCATCATGCGCTATCTGCATCAGCCGTGGTCGCCGGTGCTGACCTGGTCGATTCTGGGCGGCTTGATCGCGATGAGCGGCTACGACGTGCTGCGCAACATTCTGCCCCTCTCATGGCTGAAGCGGGTGTGGGTGCAGGAACATTTGGTCAAGATGATGGGCGCCTACATTGCCATCACCTCCGCGTTCTCGGGCACGGTATTCGGCCGTTATATGCCGTGGGCGGCGATCATTCCATCGGCGCTCGGCACCGCGGTGAGTTTCGGTTTTCTGATGGTTGGGCCGCGCGCCTGGAACCGCGATGGGCGGGGAGCTTCACGCGTGGCGAGCCTGAGCGCGCCGGCCCGCCAGTCGTAAGGTCGTTTAGCCCAGGGCCCAATATCTGAAAGCTAAAGCCTGACAGCGCAAAACATCGCATATAATGGTCCTGTTGGCAGCTGGACCGGACGGTCGCTTCCAGCGTCTTCACTGGAAACGGTGGGCGCGGGGAGAGGAAAGTCCGAACTCCACAGAGCGGTGTGCCGGATAACGTCCGGGAGGGCGGATTCAAGTCCGTTCGACGGAAAGTGCCACAGAAAATATACCGCCCGCATCTTTCGGGACGCGGGTAAGGGTGAAAAGGTGCGGTAAGAGCGCACCGCCGCGGCAGCAATGCCACGGGCAGGGCAAACCACACACGGAGCAAGACCAAATAGGAAGGGAGCCGGAACTGATTCTTACGAGTCAAGTTTCGGCACGTACCGGCTCGGTGCGTCCAACCTTCGGGTAGGTCGCTAGAGCCCCGCAGCGATGCGTGGCCCAGAGGAATGACCGTCCAACTGGAGCAATCCGGCGGACAGAATTCGGCTTACAGGTCCGGCTGCCATAACTTTTTAGCTTGGGCGACCCCGTTTTGAGGGTAAGAAACATTGGCTTGTCGAAGGTTCCTATTCAGCAGAGGGGCACCGCTCTCCTTATTTACTCCGTAAACATGCAAGGCAGCACTCCCGCGTTCCCGAGCCAGGTTAGATGGAACGAGGCGGTGGCGGCTTTCGATGTGTTCGCGGGTCAGAGGTGGGTAGAACCGTCGGAGTCCATCGCAGAGTCGCTGATGGTCGACCTGCCTCATGCAGGCACCTTTACCTACAAAGTTACTTTGAAGGCGGTCTCAGGCAAGATCTGGTGGACGGCGGAGACCATTGTGGCCGATACTTAGATATGGAAGCGTTAGGAGGCTTTATGGGAACGATGACCTGCGATGGGGAGCGATGGACGCAGGAGCAGGTCGATGCAGTCGAAAGAGCCAAGGAACAGCAACGGCTCAAGGAAAAAGAGCAACAAGCGAATCAACAACGCCAAGCTAACTCCCATAACCGTCAGGCTGAAAACGTCCAGTAAGTTTGCCCATTAAAAGGGTGCGGTAAGAGCGCACCGCCGCGGCCGCAATGCCACGGGCAGGGCAAACCACACACGGAGCAAGACCAAATAGGAAGGGAGCCGGAACTGATTCTTACGAATCAAGTTTCGGCACGTGCCGGCTCGGTGCGTCCAACCTTCGGGTAGGTCGCTAGAGCCCCGCAGCGATGCGTGGCCCAGAGGAATGACCGTCCAACTGGAGCAATCCGGCGGACAGAATTCGGCTTACAGGTCCGGCTGCCACAACTTCTTTTGTCCATAACTGCATAACTGACAGAACTCCGGATTAGGTTCTCCCACAGGAGAAGAAATCAGGACCACGATGGTGCGCCGGTGAGACATCCCCGGTCGAGCCCGCGTCCCTCAATGCTCAATTCCCCACGAAAAGTGCGCAGATTTTTGCGAACTGACGAACCAGTTTGCAAATTCTTGCATACATCTTTCGGCAAATTGTAAACAGTCGGAGAAATCGTGCTCGCAAACCTTGACGCGCCCAAATTGCTGTACTACACTGCTGTTCCCCCCAGTAAGTTCTATGATTCGCAAACTCTGTTAAACCGCCACTAGAGGCGCATTGCGAGTATAGAAAACAAGAATTTCTAATCCCCTTGGAGGCTCGTCATGAAGTCGCGCAATCTTCTGCTGAAGGTATTGGGCAGTCTGTTTTTCATCTCGTGTACATTCGCGAGCGCCGCAGCCCAGAACTACACCCTGAGCGTCGCTGTCACCGGGCTTGCTTCGGGCGTGAACCTGAAGGTGGAAGACAATGTTGGCAACGAGTTGATGTTCACCTCTAATGAAACGCTCACTTTCGCCAGCACTTACGCCAGCGGCGCCAGCTATACAGTGACCATTTTCAAGCAGCCCACAGGCCAGACTTGCACCCTGGGCAGCAACGCCAGCGGCACCATCACCGGCAACACCACCGTTTCGGCCACCTGCGCCAATACCTCGGGTAATTACACTCTGAGCGCCGCTGTCTCCGGACTCGCCTCAGGCGCAACCCTCAAGCTGGAGGATAACGTTGGCAACCAACTCTCGTTCACGGCCAACGGAACCCAGGCCTTCTCCAGCACCTACGCCAGCGGCGCCAGCTATTCGGTAACTATTTTCTCGCAACCCACGGGCCAGACTTGCACCCTGGGCAGCAACGCCAGCGGCACCATCACCGGCAACACCACGGTCGCGGTCACGTGCGTCAATAACGGGACGAATTACACCATCAGCGTCGCCGTCACAGGCCTAACAGGGACGCTGGTGATGCAAGACAACGTCGGCGACAACCTGACCTTTACCACGAACAATACGCAAACCTTCGCCACGTCCTACGCCAGCGGTTCCTCCTATACCGTGAGCGTGAAGACCCAGCCCAGCGGCCAGACCTGCACCCTCAGCAGCAATGCCAGCGGCACCATCACTGCGAACGTTACGGTCACGGCCACTTGCTCCGCCACGGTGAAGAATTACACGATCAGTGTGAAAACCACGGGGCTGACAGGAACGCTGGTGGTGCAAGATAGCAAGAGCGACGAATTAACCTTCACCACCAACACGACGAAAACATTCGCCACGTCTTATGCCAGTGGTTCCACTTACACAGTAACCGTGGTGACCCAGCCCGCCAACCAGACCTGCACGCTGAGCAGTAACGCCAGTGGCACCATCACTGCCAATGTTACCGTGACGGCCACGTGCAAAACGAACACTTACAAGATCAGCGTCGCCGTCACTGGCCTTTCGGGAACATTGAAGCTGCAAGACAACGATGGCGCCACGTTAACCTTTACCACTAACAAGACTCAAACCTTCTCGACGTCGTATAGCAGCGGCTCAACCTATAGCGTCACGATCACTTCACAACCCAGCGGCCAGACTTGCACCCTGGGCAGCAACGCCAGCGGCACCATAACTTCGAACATCACGGTGAACGCCACGTGCAGTACTAACGGCGCGAATTACACCATCAGCGTGGCCGTCACCGGGCTGACGGGCACCCTGGTCGTACAGGACAGCAAGAGCGACCAGCTGACCTTCACCACCAACACTACGCAGACCTTCGCCACGTCCTACGCGAGCGGTTCTACTTACTCCGTAACTATACTGACTCAGCCCGCCGGCCAGACCTGCACGCTGAGCAGCAACGCCAGCGGCACTATCACCTCAAACATCACCGTCACAGCAACTTGCACCACGAACCCTGTCAACTACACCATCAGTGTGGCGGTCACCGGACTTACAGGAACGTTGGTCGTGCAGGACAGCAAGAGCGACCAGCTGACCTTCACCACCAACACTACGCAGACCTTCGCCACGTCGTATGCCAGCGGATCTACGTACACGGTCACGGTACTGACTCAGCCCGCCGGCCAGACCTGTACGTTGAGCAGCAACGCCAGCGGCACCATCACCTCGAACATCACGGTGACGGCGACGTGCTCTGCCAGCCTGCCCACCATCAGCGTCTCGGTCACCGGACTTTCTGGGACCATGGTTATGCAGGACGATCAAGGCGCAACCTTGACCTTCACCAGCAACACCACGCAGACCTTCTCCAATACCTACGCGAGCGGCGCAACCTACACCATCTACATCACCAGCCAGCCGACCGCGGAGTCTTGCATTCCGACCTACTCCACCGGAACCATCACCTCGAGTCTCACCATCGACGCCACCTGCGCCACCGGGGCGACGCGTCAGTTGGGAACAATCAGCAACGTTTCGTCCGTTTCTTGTCAGGGCTATCGGTTCACGCAGCCTGCGTCTTGTCAGCAAATGACGGTTTCCTGTCCCAATGTTCCCGATGTTCAGGTCTACCTGAAGACGAATACTCCTACCCCTTCCATTGGAACGGTTACCTGGAACGACGGCACCGACGGCAACGGTTTGTACGACAGCATCTTCACCTACGCGGCGCAATATTCCATTCAGCCGGTTTTGAACGCTGGTTACACCACCGTGCAAATCGACTGGGGAACTCCGTTTAACAGCAATCAGCCGGACGGTTGGGTGCTGGGCCCGGGCGGCGTGCTTGCGGCGGCCTGCCGGTACGCGACCGTGACGCAGTGGATTTACACCAATATTCAAAACAACACGAGCCTGCCCTACTGCGCTACGGGCAACAGCGGCGGCGCGGGAGTGCTGGCGTATGCGTTGTCGCAATACAATTCGGGGAGCGTTCTCTCCATGGCCGAAGTCACCAGCGGACCGCCGACGGCGCGACTCGACTGGGGTTGCGGATGCCAGGAGGGCAAGCTCGCCGTGCAGTGCGGAACGGCCACCACGCTGGGCACTTGTTTCGGGAACGCGGATGCTCCGGTCTGGGATCCGGCCTACAATCCCGCCGCTACCACGGGAGTGTGCACGGACGCGGTAAACGGCACGCTGCCGCCGGGAGGATTGAACTTCTTCCTGGGTGACAGCGCCGAAGCGCCGGGAGCCTTGTACAACTTCCCGAACACCTTCGTGAACGTGGTATTTGGCGACGCCGATAACAGCTCCGCCATTCCCATCGGTCAGGATTGGCTCAACAACATCACCACCAGCAAAGCGCAGGCCTGTGTGGCAGGTGGCGTACATTCACTGCCCAACACGATTCCGGGGGCGCAGCAGATCGCCAGCGACCTGATCGCCGACTGCAAACTACAATAGCGGCAATCAACATCAGCTTCAATAAAACGGGGAGAACGCACAAGCGTTCTCCCCGTTTTCTTGTTTCTGTTTCTCAGCGGCAGCGAGCTGGCGCCACCAGTTCGTTAGTTGTTGGGTATCAGGACCGTGTCAATCACGTGGATCACGCCGTTGGAAGCCACAATGTCGGCCTTCACCACGCGCGCATCGTTGACCATCACCGTGCCGCCAACCACCGTGAGTTTCAGTTCCTGGCCGCTGAGTGTCTTCGCAGAAGACAGTTTCATCGCCTGCGCCGCGGTCACATCGCCCGCTACTACGTGGTAGAGCAGGATGGCCCGCAACTTCTCCTTGTTCTCCGGCTTCAGAAGCGACTCGACCGTCCCCGCCGGCAGTTTGTTGAAGGCCTCGTCCGTGGGAGCAAACACGGTGAAGGGCCCTTTGCCTTTCAGAGTGTCCGCCAGTCCGGCGGCCTGAAGTGCGGCCACCAGCGTGGTAAACGTCCCCGCGGAGACCGCGATGTCAACGATGTCCTGTTTCTGGGGAGCGGCGGCCACCGGCATGGCGCTAGCCAGCACGCCGAGAATCAATGCAAAACTTGCTGCTTTCACGTTTATATCTCCTTATTTTCTTGTCTACGTGCGTTTTCTGTTGCAATCTTGCCTGTTGCTGTATTAACTATAGAGAACATTTATTGTCATAACACTAAAAGCACCAGAGTCGCGCATTACGTGTAAGCGGCAGTTAAAAATCCGGCCCGGAGCCGGATTGCCGGGAAAACAGGAGAATTGTGGTCGATAAAACGATTGTCGAAGGTCTTCAGCCCTATGCTCTAGGCGAGAAGCTGCGCACCCTGCGGCTGCGAAAGAGCATGGGTCTGGTCGAATTGGGCAAGCATACCGGCCTTTCGGCGGCGATGCTCTCGAAGTTGGAGCGCGGCAAACTCTTTCCCACGCTGCCCACCTTGCTGCGCATCGCCATGGTGTTCGGCGTGGGGCTGGAATATTTTTTTACCGACGAGCGCAAGCGTCACATCGTCGCCATTGCGCGCAAGAAAGAACGCCTGCATTTTCCCGACACGCCGGGCGGCGGCAGCATTGCCTACAACTTCGAGAGCCTGGACTTCAAGGCCACCGAGCGCAAGCTGAATGCTTTCTATGCCGAATTCGAAGTCATCGACGCCGATAAGGTTCGGCCTCATCAGCATTCGGGCGTGGAAGTGCTTTACCTGATCGCCGGAAGACTCGATCTCACGATCGGGTCTGAGGCTTTCGTTCTGGAAGCGGGAGATGCGGCGTATTTCGATTCCGGCGTGCGGCACAGCTACCATCGCAGCAGCAAAGGCCCATGTTCGGCGGTGATTGTGACAACCTGACGCGGACTCCGCTTCGATGGAGAAGCTTCCGGTGTGAGCCTTTTCTGGTTGCCACCGGAGCGCAGCCCAATCTTGCCCTTCACGTCCATGGGGCCGTCAGCCTTAATCTTGGTTTCTTATCTTTCGCAACGATTGCAGAAAGACCTGCCGCATGGGAGTCTTATCGGGAGTTGGCGGATTTAACTTCAGCCGTCCCGGGAACCGCATCCCGAACGGGATTCTGATAGACTCACAGTGCTGCTACTTCGATTTCATCGCAGGAGAACAACCGATGTCCGCACCCAGCCGCCGCCCGGAGATTCGCCGGCGCCGCGCCCGTCAGCACAAAATCACCACTCTGCGCCAGCGTCTCGCTTCCGCCCAAACCGATGCCGACCGCAACCGGGTCACCGCCAAACTGCACAAGCTCGCCATCGCGTCCCCCGGCCAGCCCTTGCTGAAGTAGGCTTGCCGCTGGTTTGGCGGTTCGTGGCGAGGAGAGTCGAACCAGCCTTGCGCTTCAGACTCCACCCGCCGTGGTCTTCGCGCTCGAGACTTGTCCGGGAATCCGGCCCTGCTCTCGGTGCACCACTTCCAGATAGACGTCCATAATTCGGCGCACCGATTTCTCCCAGGAGAACTTGGTCACCTGCCGGTAGCTCCGTTCCTTCATCTTCTCGCGGAGCGGCTGGTCCATCAGAACGCGATACAGCGCCCGCATGATCTCGAAAACATTCTCCGGGTGCACCAGCACCGCGGCATTGCCCACCACCTCCGGCAGCGACGTCACATTGGAAGTGACCACCGGCGTGCCGTGGGCCATCGCCTCCAGCGGCGGCAAACCGAACCCTTCGTAGAGCGAGGGAAAGACAAAAATCTTGGCCGCATCGTAGAACGTGCGCAGCACTTCGATGGGCACAAAGCCTAAGAAGCGCACATCGTGCTGCACCCCGCTGCGGATCACCGTCCGCCGCAAGTCAGGATTGCCCGAAACGTCGTCTCCAATAATGATGAGCTTCAGATCCGGAAAGGCCCGATCTTTTTCCAGCTCCGTCTTCAGCGCGGAAAAAGCCTCAATCATGCGCACCACGTTCTTGTGCGGGCTGATTCTTCCCGCATAAAGCAGAAAGGGATAAGTTACCTGATAGCGCTCGGCAATCAGCTGCCGGTCGGCCGCGCTGGCGTGCCCGTGCAAAAAGCGCTCGTCGATCGCGTTATAGACCACCTCGATGCGGTTCGAGGGAACTCCGAACAGCTTCTCGATTTCCAGCTTGGTAAAGTTGGAAACCGCGAAAATGCGCGCCGCCCCGCGCAACACCCGCTTGGTGAACTGGAAATGCCAGGCTCCCCAGAAACCAGTCCGCTGGCGCGCCCGCGACAGATGTTCCAGCATGTCGTGCACCGTCATCACATAAGGGCAAGGCAGCGCCCGCGGCACGGAGAACAAATTCGGAATATGCACCAGATCGCACTCCAGCCGCTTCACGATCGTGCGAAATTCCCAGTAGCTCTTTAGCGACCGCTCCGGCTCGGCCAGCGGAACCGTGTGAAAGTTGGGCGGAAGCAGTCCGATTTCCTTCACCTTGGCGGGAGAGCCAATGAGGAAGTACGTGGTCTCGTGGTCCAACC
>Ga0302319_10027089_pt1 | contig 10059 bp, 12 predicted proteins | sample Bog_T0_2_FD_203319 | JGI IMG/M metagenome (GOLD analysis project Ga0302319, IMG submission 203319) | Peat permafrost microbial communities from Stordalen Mire near Abisko, Sweden - Bog_T0_2 | ecosystem: Environmental > Terrestrial > Soil > Wetlands > Peat | place: Sweden: Abisko, Stordalen Mire...
GTATTTGCCTTTCACTGGCGAGCGTTTCTCCCGCTGCTCCCAGGTCTTCAGTGGAGCATCATTTTTTCGCAGGTTGCACTTCCAGCAGGCCGTCCGAAAGTTCTCTTCGCTGCAGGTGCCGCCCGCGGAGAACGCCTGTACATGATCTATACAGGCCGCTAGCTCGTCAAGTAGAGGGGAGTCTCGTCTCGTCCCATTCGGATGGTAGTACGCGAGGTTCGTAAAGCCTGCGCCCCTTAATTCACTTTCCAGCAGTTTGAATGCAGGAGAAAAAATCACCGGTCGTTTGCACCAATGACAAAGCCCGTTGTCGCGCTGGAAGATAGAAAGTTGCACAACCTTCGGGAGTGACTTGCGTTTTCTGGCAACCGCCGCTTGCTCGAGGCCGAGGGGAAGATCCACTAGGGACACATATCGGCCTATTTCTGGTGTCCAATTAATAAGGTTTAGTGAGATGGTCGGGGCGAGAGGATTCGAACCTCCGGCCTCCTGGTCCCGAACCAGGCGCTCTAGCCAGGCTGAGCCACGCCCCGATCTCTTTTAGTCTAGCAAGTTCGCGGGTTAGTTGGGTAAAGTGACGCGTTTGAGTTCTTTTTTGAGGCCGGCGGTTCCGTCGCGGCGGTAGATGGTGGCGAGGCGCTGCTCTTCGGGCGAGGTGGCGAGTTCGCGGCGCAAAACCGGGTCCTGGGTGGCGGAATCGATATCGGAACGGCTGGGAATCCAGAGGGTACCGTCGGAAAACTGGACGTCGTTGACGAATGTCATCAAGCGGTCGATGACCATGGGTTGGCCGGAGGAACGCGAGAAACGCAGGGTACCGGATTCGGAAATGGCGGACGTTTGCACGGGGCCGATGGCGACGGGCGAAGTGACGGCGCCGGCGACGAAATCTTCGCCGTTGTCGTCGCGCACGATCCAGCCCATGGCGACACTGGCGACACGCATTTTGGAAGTATTGAGAACTTCCACGCGCGGGGCGCGGACCTCGTTGCCGGCCACTTGAGCGGCGCCGCGCAGTGGTTGCACGGGCGCTTTAGGGAAAGTCATGGGGCTGACAGTGAGCGGCTGTTCGCGGAGCGTGGCGGTGCGCGGGCCACGCAGCAGCTCGAGTCCGAGTTGGCGCGGACCGTAGTCTTGTATGCCGAAATTTAGTTCTTCGCGCAGCTCGGGAAGCTGGCCGTTGTCGAGCATGCGGGCGAGATACTGGCGGTCGCGGCGGGCTTCGAGTTCATAGACAAGCAGCGTGCGGTGGGTGTTTAACTTATCGGGGCCATAGGCTTTCAAATCGCTGAACAAAACGCAATCCAGCGTGACCTGCACCATGGCCGACTCGGTTTTGGCGGCGGCGATAGGTCGCATGAGACGCATATCCACTTTGACGGGGAATTCTTCACCCGGGAGCACGAAAAGGCTGGGCTTGATGACGGAACCTTTGCCGTAGGGTGTGAGATCCTGCGCTTCGACACGAAGGGTTAGTCCGCAGATGGGTTTCGTACCTACGTTGCGCAAGGTGAGAGACTTGTGCAAATCGAGAACGACCGAAGAACCGCGAGGCGTCACGGTCATGGGGCTTTCGCTGAAGCCGACCAAAAGGACCGGAGAATCGTGGGGAAATTGGAAATCGAGCCACTTGCCGTTTTCGGCGGCGGAAGCCGCGTTGGCGAGCAGCAGCGCCAAGGAAAGGCCGCGGATGAAGAACAGCTTATTGGCCATACACATTGGTGATGGTGACTTGACCGGAATCGTCATCGACGTAGCGAGCCGTTACGGAAGACGGGCTCGACATAGAAATGACGGCCGATTCGGGATGGAGAATCGTGAGGGCAGAACCTTGGGAGCGCACAGTAATGCCGTCGGGAGTGGAGCGAACAATCGTGCCGATCAGCGGTTGATCAAGGCCAACGGCGTGGCGTAAGGCGGCAGCGATCCGCTGGTTATCTTCGGTCGGGACACGCGCCATCCAACCGGCGAAGAAGAGCGCGGTCATGCTGACGGCCCAAACGAGGCGGGTACCCAGTTTTCGGGAGCGGCCCACGGTTTCAATACAACGCGAGGCGGCAACGCCGACTCTGATATTGCCGAGCATGTCGCCTTCAAGCGAATGCCAATCGGCAATGGCTTCGAAACCGGTGAGAATCTGCGCAGAGGCTTCGCGCCGCAATTCCGATTTGGCGGAGCGCAAGGCCGTTACTTGCTGCTCGCAGACGGCGCACTCGCGCACGTGACGGCCGGTGCGGAGACGCAAGAAAAACGGCAAGTCGCCGCAGGAAAAAAGGCTGAGGATCTCGGGAGCGGGGTGCGAAGCGGTGTTCATAGAGGCCGCCTAGCGGAAAGATAACGGCGAAATTTGATGCGGGCGTTGGCGATGTGGGAACGTACGGTGGCCATGGAGCAGTTCATAAGGGAGGCCACTTCATCGGCGGGCATATCTTCGACGTCGCGCAACAGGAGGGCCATGCGCTCGCGCTCGGTGAGTTCGGCGAGGCCGCCATCGAGATGCAATTTGCGTTCGCCGCGGAGAAGGGACTGTTCGGGATTTTCAAGCGAATCGTGGGCGGTATCGGACAGGTGGTTTACGTCGACGTAGGCAAACTTTTTGTTGCGGCGGAGAAAATCAATAGCGGTATTGGCGGCGATGCGCGAGAGCCAGTGGGAGGCTTTTTCGAGATCTTTCAACTGGCCTTGGCGCTGCAGAGCTTTGATGAAAGTTTCCTGGGTGAGATCTTGGGCGTCGTCCACATTGCCGACGATGCGGTAAATGAGGAGAAAAATGCGCCGAAGATTCTGCTGGACGAAGCGGCTTTGCGCGTCGGCTTGGGAATCGATTTGGGAATGCGATACGGGGGGCACGGGGTCAGCCATTAGACCCCTCGCTGGCAATGAGAGCACGCCAGATTGATTTGTTTTTGGTTGCGCGGCCAAGACCTAACCAGTCCCTTAAGAAAGGATGACGAAAAATAGGTGCGAACGTGCAAGCCATATCCGCCATAAAGGCTATCTTTAGGATATATGAGATCAGGCGTATGAGAGCAGTGGCGGTGATTGGAATCGGAAAAACGGCTTTTGGGGCCTTGGGGGAGCGCGATTTGCGATCGTTGGCCGTGGAAGCTGTGGAAAACGCGCTCCAGGATGCGGGAGTAAGTCCAAAGCAGGCGGAGGCGTTCTATTTAGGTAACTTTGCCGGGCCGTCGTTCGTGGGGCAGAACCACTTAGCGCCTTATGTGGGAATGGCTGCGGGGTTTGAGGGGATTCCGTGTACACGGTTTGAAGATGCTTGCGCGTCGAGCGGGTCGGCGTTTTTTCACGCGTGGCAGACTGTAGCGGCGGGAATTTATGACGTGGTGGTGGCGGCAGGGGTAGAGAAAATGACTTCGCAGACGACGCCGCGGGTGGCGGAGATTCTGGCGGGGGCAGGCGATATGGCAGGGGAAGGCCGGGCGGGGGCAACGTTCCCTGCCCTGTTCGCGATGATTGCTCGGCGGCACATGCATGAATACGGCACGACGCGCGAGCAACTGGCGGCGGTGGCGGTGAAGAATCATGCAAATGGCGCGAAGAATCCGCTGGCGCATATGAGAAAAGTGATCACGCTGGAGCAGGCGCTGGCGGGCAAACCGATTGCCGAGCCGTTGACGGTTTATGATTGCTCGCTGATTAGCGATGGCGCGGCGGCGGTGGTGATTGTGCCGCTGGAGCAGGCGGCGTGGTATAACTCGCGTTACGCGAAAGTGCTGGCGGTGGTGCAGACGTCGGATCACGTGGCCCTGGATGAGAAGGCGGATATCACTCACTTTCCGGCAGTGAAGGCGGCCGGGGCGAAAGCGTATGCGATGGCGGGGGTGGGGCCGAATGACATCGAGGTCGCGGAACTGCACGATTGTTTTACCATTGCGGAGATTGTAGCGAGCGAGGATTTAGGGTTCGCGGCAAAGGGCGAGGGTGGGCCGTTGGCGGCGAGCGGGGCGACGGCGATTGGCGGGCGAATTCCGATCAATACGAGCGGGGGATTGAAGTCGAAAGGGCATCCGGTGGGGGCGACGGGGGTCGGGCAGATCTGCGACGTGGTGACGCAGTTGCGGGGCGATGCGGGCGAGCGGCAGGTGGGCAAACACAGGATCGGGTTAACGCAGAATCTGGGTGGGAGCGGGGCGACATGTGTGGTGACGATTTTGGAGGCGGCGTAAATGGGGCGAGATGGGGTGGTTTATACGGAGACGATTGTGCATGCGCCGCCGGAACAATACGCGGCGGATGCGCCGTATCAGTTGGCGATTGTGGAGCTGGATGGCGGGGGACGGATGACGGCGCGGGTTTTGGGGAAGACGGCGGAAGAGAGAGTGAAGATTGGGCAGCGGGTGCGGTTTGTGGAGGAGCGGAGCGGGGTGGCGTATTACCGGAGAGATGGGTGATAGAACGGCGGGTTGGGGGATCAAGGCGCGATCAAACTCAAAACCGTTGGCTTTCAGACGTTGAACCACCTCTCAATAGCGGAACCCTGCAAGGCGGCCCATTCAAGCGGCTTAATTTTTAAGCAGCCACGACGATCGTGTAGTCGCGTCGTCCGGAGGTCGTGGGTAGGCTTGGCATAGCGTCTCGCTCGCGCCTGGCTTCAATGAGCTTCTTAGCAACGTCGCGCGCGATCTCGAGAACCTCGGCTACAGTGCGACCCTGTGCGACGAGACCAACGAGTTCGTCGGACGTCGCCAGAAATAAGCCTTCCGGAAGTTCCTCTACTTGAACCTGAATGGCCAGTTCCATACGAAATGATCGTAGCAGGTGTCACGGCGTGAGTACTGGGGCTAACGGGGGGGCTCCAGTGGTGACGATCTTGGAATCGGCCTTGCGGTCATGTCCTCATTCGAGATAGCCACCGACGATTTGCACCCGGGCGGAAGTGCTTACCAGATCGTTTCGACGCGCGAAGCGCTGATCCTGCCGTCCCGGCTGATTAAGGCAACGCCCAACGCTAGCGCGGTAGCTGACACAATACGATCTGGAAGATCCGGCACTTCGTCCCGGCTGACCGATTCAAGGGCGTCTGCCACGCCGCGGTCAAGGGGCGCCAAGCAACAAGGTGTTGCGGGATCGTCCAACGCGGCAACCAGCCGATCCCGCGCGATCTTCGGTAGCCGCCCTTTTTCGACTAGATAAGTTAGCTCAATCAGGCAGATCGAGGGAATGTGGATGAGGTCGCCGTTCTCTGTTGCAAAATCAAGCGCCGCCGCAGCCCTGGCGGAGAGTCGCGAATCAGAACCCAAGTACCAATGGCGTGCGTGTCAACTGCGACCGCCGCCATTTACACACCTTCCCGGGGAAAATTCTTCCACATGGCCCGCTGGTTTTGTTCGATCTCGTCCGCTGATAGGGAAATCCCGAGATCCGACCAGAGTCCCTTTACTCCTGAAGGGCCTCTTAGAACAGTTTTGCTCTCGTAGACGCGTCGCATGGCTTAGGACTTCTCGCTGCTTGTCGGATGGCAGGGAGCGGATGGCTTCGAGAATTGCTTGTTCAAAGGACATAGTTAGCCCTGCTCCATTATCGCTCGCGCCGCGCAAAACGAGCTGCTATTGGCGCGGAAGGTGGCTGCAGGGGCTGTTTCAAGAGCTTGACCCACAGTACTGTTTTCCCGTAGTATTGAAGCATTGAGTTCGAACGGGACGAAGCAAAGGCCCGCGCCAACTGGGCCAAGCACGGAATTAGTTTCAATCTCGCGAAGGATGTATTTAGGGATGCATACGCGGTCGAGTTTCTCGACACTCGGGAATACTACCCCGAGGATCGCTGGATCATTGTTGGCATAGCCGACGGCTATTTACTTACCGTAATCTACGTGGAGCGCAATGGTAAAACGCGAATCATTTCAGCGCGGAGGGCAACAAAAAGTGAGCAAGATGGATACTTCCAGCAGAACGCCAAGGCCGATGACTCCCGGAGAAATTGAGGCGGCGGGGCTATCGGATCCCGACGCGCAGCCGCTCACCAACGACGACTTCAAGCGGCTGAAGAAAACTCCGCAGGCCAAAATCATTCGGCGTGCCTTGGGATTCACGCAGGCGGAATTTGCCGCGCGCTACCGAATTCCACTGGGCACGCTACGGGACTGGGAACAAGGACGCGCGGAACCAGACCAGCCGACGCGGGCCTATCTGGCGGTTATTGCGCATGACCCAGAGGGCGTACGCCGGGCTCTGCAGAAGGCTTAGAGCCGAAAACTTTTGAGTCGCCGGGCGGATGATCTGCGTAAATAGCCAGTGAAGGGACTGAATGGGGGTTTTGCTGGCGGCCAGTACATCCATCGCGACATCGACTACAGCGGGCCAAGCGGCTCTGCCGGCTTTTGCGGCGGTAGTGGAAACGCATAAGGCAATGGTGTACAGCATTGCTTGGCAGTTTCTGCATGACCGGGTAGCGGCGGATGAATTAGCACAGGACGTGTTTCTGCAGTTGCACAAGAATTGGGCGCGGATGCAGTCGCCCGCGCATCTGCTGTTTTGGCTGCGCAAAGTGGCGACGCACCGGGCGATTGACGCAGCGCGCAAGCGGAAGGCGAAGGCCGAGACGAGTCTGGAAGAGACCGATGAGCCGACAGTGCTGGAGCGGGTGCATGATTCGTTCCTGGCTTCGTATTTGAAGCGCATGGTGTCGTCACTGCCGGAGAAGCAGCGCAGCGTGATTGTGCTGCGCTATCAGGAAGAGATGGAATTGGACGAAATTGCCAAGGTTTTGGGAATGAACGTGAGAACGGTGAAGACGCAAATTTCGCGGGCGCTGGAGTTGTTGCGCGGCAAGGTAAGCCGCCGCCTAGGAAAAGAGAGCACACAATGACACCGTTTGAAGAGGAACTGAAGCAGGCTTTAAAGCGCGAAGACCCGGGCGCGGATTTCACGGCGCGGGTGCTAGCCAAGTGCACGCAGGCAGACGAGCGGGCGGAACACAGTTTTTGGCGGGTGTCGTGGCTCATGCCGGCATGGCGGGTGGGAGCAGTGGCGGCGGGTTTGATCGTGCTGGCGGGCGGAACGGCCTACGAGCACCATCAGCATGAGGTGAAGGGAATGGCGGCGAAGCGGCAACTGTTATTGGCCATGCGAATTGCGGGAACGAAATTGCAGGAAGTACAAGAGCGGGTTAAGGAAAGCGAACAGGTGGAGCAATGAAGCGATCGATGTTAAAGCTGGCGATTATCGCCATAGCTGTAGCGCCCGTTTGGGCGGCGGATGGGATCAAGCTGCCCATCAATTTGGACAAGCTGGGCGAAAAGGCCACGGAATCGGTGGACGTGACGCTGGATCAATCGACGCTGCAACTGGCGAGCGGATTTCTTTCGAAGGACGATCCGGACGAGGCGCAGGTGAAGAAGTTGATCGGCAAGCTCAAGGGCATCTATGTTCGCAGCTTTGAGTTTGATAAAGAAGGCCAGTATTCGATGAGCGATGTGGAGGCGCTGCGGGCGCAGTTGAAGGGGCCTAACTGGTCGCGCATCGTGGGGGTGAAGTCGATCAAGGGCCAGAATACCGAAGTGTATCTGCTGAAGAACGGCGATCAGATTGGGGGCATCGTGGTGCTGGATGCGGAGCCGAAAGAGCTGACGATTGTGCACGTGGATGGTTCGATTAGTCCCGAAGAGCTGAGCAAATTGGGCGGGCATATGGGGATTCCCGAGTTGAACAAGGAAAAGAAGAAGCGCAAAAGCGATACCAGCCCGGATTCCAAAGATGACGAGCGCGACGAGCAGTCGGAGAACTAAAGATGCGACGCTATTTAGGAATTGGCTTACTGACGCTGTGCATACCAGTACTTTTGGCGGCGAGCGAATTCGACACTTTGGTGCGGGAGTTTTCGCGGCAGACGGGATCGGAGCAAACGCACATTCCGTTTTTCGGGCTGGCGCGGTTTGTGGTGGCGGTATCTCATCCGGCGGGAACCAGCGATTTGAAATTGGCGGTGTTTGAACATCCCAATGTGCTGCCGAGAGATTTTGGGCGGGTAACTGACAGAGCGGTGGGCGATGCCTGGAAGAGGATTGTGCGAGTGCAATCGAGAAAAGGCGAATCGACAAGCATCTACACGCGTGAAGAAGGGAGCCGCTTACGGGTACTGATAGCGACGGTGGATTATGAGAATGCGACATTTATAGAAATGCGCATCAAGCCGCAGGCGCTGATGAAGTTTGTGGATGAGCACAGATCTAGGTAGCCGGGCTGGATTGCTGCGACTGGTACAAAGTTGAACCGAAGGTCGCGCAGAGAATGAGTGCACCGCCGGCAAGCGTGGCGGGGGTTAGTGTTTCGCCGTAAAACAGCCATGTCCAGACTGGATTGAAGACCGGCTCGAGAAGCAGCAAGGTGGTGGCTTCGAGCGCCGGCACGCGGCGAACGGAGCGGGTGACGGCCATGTAGGCCAGACCGATTTGGAAGATGCCCAGGTAGAGAATGACGGCGCCATCGGCGGGCGCAGCGTGGCTGACCGGCAATGCCATCGGCAAACAAGCGAGGCACGCGATGATGTTGCCGGCTACAACGACGGCTGCGGGCGAGTCGGTATCAACACCGTTTTTGCTCGAGCCTTTGGTTAACCATCGGAAGCCGGTCATGGTGATGGCCCAAGTAAGGCCGCAGAGAGCGCCGAGCCATTTACCGGCCACCGGATTGGGCGCGGTGCGGCTGGCGCGCTGTTCGCCGAAGAGAAGAAGAATCGCGCCGACAGCGACCAAAGCGACCATCAGCAACTGGCTGCGTCGCAGGCGTTCGTGCAGGACGAGCGGCCCGAGGAACAGCAAATAAAGTGGCGCGGTGGACTGTAGAAAGATGGCTTGCGCGGAGGTGGTGAGCTTGGTCGCGAGTACAAAGAACGCAACGGTTGCGGCGTAGGCGACGCCGAGGAGAAGAATACGCGGATGCCAAATGCGGCGCGATTCAGGCAGCAGTAGGGCCACGGTAAGCGCAGCGACACCAGAGCGGAACGAAGCGATTTGCCAACTGGCGAGATGACAGCCTTTGATAGCAGCGCCGCCGGTTGAGAAAAGAAAAGCTGCGGCGAAGAGCAGAAAGCGGGAGCGGGCGGCCGACACTCAGCCAGGCAGCCTGACAGATTGGCGGCCGGTGGCGGCGGAGAAGACCATCTGTTGGGCGGTGATGGACATGCGCACCTCGGAATCGCCCAGGTAAGCAAAGCAGTCTTCGGCGGTTTGGGGACGGCGGGCTTTAACTAAAGATTCTGTTCGCTGATAGCGCCCGCAGCAGGAATCCGAGAGGGCAAACGAGACCGTGCCAGCGCCCATGTTCAGCTTTTGATACTCGTTGGTGGCGCACACAAAGCCGTTGCGAGAAGGGCGCACGGCAAAACGATTGGGCGTCCGTTCGATGACTGCCATTTCGCCGGGCTTGACGCCGGTCAGGAGGAGCAGGCAATCGCACGGGATGGGCGTTTCGCACAGTTGTCGGAGAGCGGCCGAGTAAGTGGCGGCGTGCTCAAGAACACGGCGCAACAGGAATTCGACCGGCATGGCGGATTGCGGCGCTTCGCTGCTCACAACGGCATTGAGAGTGACGGCGAAACGGCCAGGAGCGATGCCTGAGTAAACGCCGGTGAACCCAGGCCAACCCACCACGGTGAATTCGCCTTGCGGGCCGCCGATAAAGCGGCAAATGGTGGTGAAGCGGCTGAGGGCGCCGTTTTCGGTCCACCAATCCAGATTGCGGGCATGCAGGATTTCATTGGCGTTTTCGACGGCGAAGGCGGTGCATGCGAAGACGTTACCCATCGAGACTTTCAACGAATCGTAATAGCAGTTGAGAATAGCGACCTCAGCGACAGGTAGGTTCAGCTGACGCCCCAGCGACGCAAATTCGGCCCAATACTCGGATGGAACCTGGCGGCGGACCTCCTCGGCGATCGCTTGCCGCATTTTGGAGGAGAGAGCGAGATCGGAGCGGTAGAAAGCGAGCAGTTCGCGTGCTTGTTCACACTGCGCGGCAGAGAGCTGCCAGCGCTTTTCCGGCGGTTGGGCGAGGTCGATCGTTAGCGATGGAATCATTGCTGAAATTATGTCAGATAGACGCA
>Ga0302319_10027091_pt1 | contig 10058 bp, 10 predicted proteins | sample Bog_T0_2_FD_203319 | JGI IMG/M metagenome (GOLD analysis project Ga0302319, IMG submission 203319) | Peat permafrost microbial communities from Stordalen Mire near Abisko, Sweden - Bog_T0_2 | ecosystem: Environmental > Terrestrial > Soil > Wetlands > Peat | place: Sweden: Abisko, Stordalen Mire...
GTCGCTCTCCTCGCACCGCCAGTCGAGAAATACCCGGTAACCGCTCCGCCGATCCTGATCTCCGACTTCAATCCCTGCTCGCTCGCCTTTTTCATCCCGACAGGCTCCTAGCCGGTATTACAAATTCAAACCCATTAGCGGCGGCAGAGTACGGGGTCGTAGTCGGCGGTGGACTGGTAAGTGTCGCGCTGGCTTTGGGTTCGGTCGGGGGAGGCGAGTTCGGCGAGGCGCTCGTTGAGGGAGCGGGCGCCGTTCAGAACGGGGCCTTCGAGGCGGGCTCCGAGGGCCGGTTCGATGGGACCGGGGGCGCCTTTGGGGAGTTTGTTTGCGAGGTCTCGGAGGATGAGGTATTTCGTGATGTCCATTGCTTCTTGTTTCCTTGTTATTTGGTTTCTGGGGCCCGGTTTACGGTCGGGCCCACCTTTGAATACCATGGGGCGGGGGAAAACGAGGGGGCGGGCGGGGGTTGGGTTGGCTGTAAGGCGATGAGGCAGTTGGGTTAAGCGAAATTTTCGCGAGTTGTGACCCAAACACCAGCGGGGCTGACAACGAGGGATGAAACCTGACGCCGGGCAGGCTCGCCCGCGCCATCGCGCGACAAATTTTTCTAACGCGCACGATTTCCTTACTTCTGCCGAAATCAATAGCTTGGAAATTTCCTTGGTTCGAAGGATTGAGGATTGAGGTTTGATATCACTTTCCAAGGAAGGCCCAGTGGACGTCTCTGATGGTCTCATCTCTCGCCAGAAGCGTCCGTTTGCCGAGTTCGGTCTTGTTTATTTCCCCACGAAACACAGCGTCATTAACCCTGTAGTACACGGATGATCCTGAAATCAGAAGGACTTCGCTATCGCCCTCGTCCGTGTCGACCTCGATCCTCGCTCCCGATTCCGCGTTGAAAAGAACCAGCTTCCCAGGATAGTATCGTCCGAACATATCAAATCTCTGGTCTGGCGGGAAACCACTGCTGAGGGGACCGGCCCTGCGGTTTTCCTTGCCGGGGCTGGCTCGCCGGGGATTTTGTCGGTTGTCGTCCGCGGTTACAGAGGCAACCCATCGCCCAAAAGCGCGAAACTCCGACAATGCACCAGGCACGCTGAGGGTCGACCAGCGATCCAGAGTTCGGTCGTAAAGGTACAGCACCGTCGCTTGCAGAGTCGCCTCCACTGCCATCTTCCGTTCGATTGTTACCGCGAGTAACTCATCCGTAGCTGCGTGAAACACTACCATGTCCCCCGGCCGGGCCCCGGCCGCTGGAGGAAGCTGCACGCCGCCGATGGACGCTCCGGCTATAGTGAAATTCTTTCCGTCCGCTGCGACCGTTCCCACCGGTATTGCGACTGAATGGACCGCAGCTCCGGGCTGACCCTCGAACCTAAGGAATCGGGCGTCGTCCGGCGCGAGTTCGAACGGCGTGTCGGAGGCGCCTGCGTAAACATCGATTCCTATGCGCCTTGACTGCATGGAGTTTAGGTCGCGCATGTCGATGGGCTTTACGCGGGGCTGGGGGAAATCGACAGTATCATTCTTCGAGGACCGAGGTGACGGGGACAAATCGCTCAAGGAATAGCTGTTAGTCATGGACTGCACGAGGCCATGGCCAGGAATGTCGACGAGATACTCGTTAAACCCCGAGCCAGCATAGTTGATTCGATGAGACTCCGGGCGCAATGGGTCGTCCATTCTGACGACGACAAACTCGTGAGGGTCGAGATGCGGAGAGGCGACGGTGATTACACGTCTCGTGGAGTCAACTTGAACCGAGTCGACGCCCTCATCCGGACGCGCGAGGTCCCGGACAGGGACAGGCTCGCCTGACGCGGTCAGCACTAATAGTTTGGCCGCGAAGGAGAGATTTTCGGACGGGGTTGGCGTTCCTGCGATCAAGTACAGCCTGGAACCGGATTGCTTTTCTTCGGATTGTCCGAAGGCGTTGAGGGCAGCAAACGGGAGGAGTGCCAGAGAAAGGAATCCGGGCCATGTGGTTCTCGTCTTGTGCATAATTTTGTCGAGGGTTCGTGTCACGGAGTTTGGGAGCAGACTCTGCTCACGTAGCTGAAGGGTGGAGACTGATTGTTTAGCGGGCTCAGTGTCCACTTAGGGGGCCTTTGATTCGTATCCAGAAAAATATAATTAGTGGCTGCGCCGTTGTACTGCTTGATGAGAATAGCGTCCGCGAACGATTCGCGCATGGTCTGATAGGGCGGGCCGTTTATCTGGTATGGCCCCGTTGCGCTAAACAGGCAGTTACCCTCAGGATCGTCAGGCGGTGGAGCGCTGGGAATAGTCGGGTTGGCAGCGTTCCAATCGCTCCATTGTTGAACTTGTCGGTTCCAGAAGGCATAGGCACCATTTCCGGGAGCGTCTCTTTTGGTTACTATCTGTAGTTTGCCGTCCACCACGTTTTGCTGCCAATTCCAAATATCCGGCGCGGTCGCGTTGCCCTTCCCGGTGTCGATTTGCATCATTCCATATCCTGCCGGCACTCCAAAGGCGGGCAAACCGTTCGAATTGAATTGCGTGTAGCCATAGGTGTCGCTTTCCGATCGCGTTAGCTGTTGGATAAACCACGTGTACGAGTTGAGATCTGATGTCAGGTAGGCACGGGCCTGATCCGGAGTTGGATTAACGCCGACGATTTTGAACTGGAACTGTTGAGTAGGACCGCTGTTGTAGCTCCAAAGTATTGTGGCGTTTCCGCCGAGGACCGTTAGGTAAGGAAACTCTTGATTCACGGACCAAACTGCGTTTGCGGTAAGAAACCTTGGAGCGGAAGGGAAATTGTTCGTGAACGTCGAGCCGTCCGGCCCCGTGTATTTGATCTGTATTTGCCATGCAACTGTCCCCGAAGGAGGGGGAGATACCAGCGATGCGCTTAACTGCGGCATAAGCGGAGCCCCCCTTGGGTCACTGCTAAGTGTTGTGGACTGGCCCGCCCGAGCTGAGTGCCGCTTGCCGAGACTGAAATAGCAGGCTGCCCGCTGGGGCCAACGGTCGCATTTCCTGGTGAGCTAGCCACGCCCTTGCCCTGATTGGACTGGAATCCCATACCATAGTCGCCGCCGTTCACCGAGACCGTCACGTTTTCCCCCGGGTCGTTTGCGTCCGGGGTAACCGTCCCGATAATAAGGTTGTCTGTCCACGAGATCGTGGACCAGTTCATGTTGTATTGGGATGTAATTCTAATCGTTCCCTGAGTGGCGCCGATGCCCGAGCCACCTCCGAAGCCTGCGCCGGTGATCGTGACCGTATTCAGTTGCCCTGTCTGCCACCAACTGGGTGAGATCGTGTCGATGAAAGGGAGCGACGATGCAACCTCCAGGGTCGTGCCGGCGCTTCCGCCATTCGAAGTTGTCGTTAAGGTCAGGTTTCTCGAACCGGCCGGTGCTGAAGAATCGACCGAGTAGCTCGCGGTGATGGACGCTCCGCTGCTTGTCACACTGGTTAAGGTCACGCCGGAGCCATCTACCGATAGCTGTGCAGAACTGTCCAAACACGCCGCGTTGAGCTTAAGGGTTCCGCTGGAGCCTACCATTAAACCGCTGGTGGGCTGCCACTGGGTCGAACCCGAAGGCATGATCTCGACGCCGCCGATGATGGGCCCGGTGCAGGAGGGCGGGGAGTAGTTCGTGGAACTGACAGCGTATGCAACGTCCGAATATGGACCCCAGGTGAACATGGCGCCGGAGACAGTCGCATTTGCGTAGATCCCATAGTTTCCCGAAGACGAGGCCTTGCCCCAGAGTTCTTCCGAGGCTGCAAAGGGCCCGATGGAAACGGACGCGATGCCGGTCCCGCCGTCCATTGTGGCATCGACCGAGGTGGTTCCCGGATCGAGCAGTTGAGTTGAATCGTAACCGGAGACCCAGGCCTGGGCCGTTCCCTGAATCTGTTGGGAGGCGGGATCGATCTCGATTTCCGAATAGGCCGAGAGGACAGGGCTACCGGCACCGCCGCCTCCTCCGGGCGGGTTTCCGCAGTCTCCATTAGGGTCGGACCAGCAGGTGCAGCCCTGGTCCTGGGAGGGATCGCACCAAAGCACCTGCGGGGCTACGTATTGCCAGGCGTAGTTATCGAGAACGGTGAAGGAAGGGCCGAGGTCGGATTGCAGGTAGCCGTAGTAGGTGGCGGGCAGGGCGGAGGCGGCGGCATAGGTCGCGCTGAGGGATGCGGCGGCGCTTTGGGCGGACTCGCCGAGGGCGTGGAAGGGAGCGATGGCGGCGTAGTAATTGCTTTGGTAGGTGTTCACGTTTGAGCGCAACTGCATGGCGCGGGCCGTCACCGCGTTGTACTGGGCCTGGGTGAGTTGGCCCTGATTGAGTTGGGCGATTCGCGAGAGTACGAGGCCCTGAATGAAGGTGGGGCTCTGGTTGGCGGCGGCGAGGCGGGAGGCGAAGTCGCTGAGGCCGGCGACGTGAGCGAGGAGGGCGGTGTGGAGGGTGGGCTCGGAGAGAGCCGGCGCGGGGGGAAGGGTCATTCGGATGGTGGCGGATTGGGGGGTGGGGCTGCTGTCGGTGACGGTGAGGGTTAGGGTTAGGGGCGTGCTGGTGTTCGAGGCGTAGGCGGCGTATGAGGCGACGGCGGGGCCCTGGCCCGAGTTGATCACAGTCGTGCCGGAACTCCAGGTGTAAGAGAACGGTTGCTGGCCGCCATGGACCGATGCCTGAACCTGGACGTTTTCGGGCGAGGTGTGGGGCGGTGGGGCTGGCGTTGGCGAACATGGTCGAGGTGGTGAGGGTAAGCGGCGGGGCGGTTACGTTGATGGGGAGATAGAGGGTGTAGGTGGAGAAGCCGTCGGAGCCGAGGATGGCTATTGAGGTGGGGCCGAGGTTGGCCATGGCGGAGTCAGAGATTGTGGCTGTGACGACGCCGTAGGTCTCCTGGCCGTTGTTGGTGAAGTTCACGGCGATGCCGGTGGGCGGAGAGGGCGCGGTTAGAGTGGGGATTCCCGTATAGCCATTGTAAGTCTGGAGTCGGACGTAGGTTTGGGCGGAGTTGCGGGATTTTACAATTCGAAGCCAATTTTCAGAAAGCATATTGTTTTCAGTTTGTTATGTTGGCTTTACAATTCAAGCCCAATGTCGCCTGACGGGTTTTGCGATTCAAAGCCACTGACCAGTGGCGCTGCTCTGCGATCAGGCCTGGTTGGAATAAGGCCTGACCGTTTTTACAATTCAAACCCACTGACCAGTGGCGCCGTTCTGCGTTCATGCCCTGTGGGGATAAGGCCTGACCGGTTTTACAATTCAAAGCCATTAGCGGCGGCAGTGAGCGCGGAGGACGGGGTCGTAGTCGGCGGTGGACTGGTAAGTGTCGCGCTGGCTTTGGGTTCGGTCGGGGGAGGCGAGTTCGGCGAGGCGCTCGTTGAGGGAGCGGGCGCCGTTCAGAACGGGGCGTTCGAGGCGGGCTCCGAGGGCCGGTTCGATGGGACCGGGGGCGCTTTGGGGAGTTTGTTTGCGAGGTCTCGGAGGATGAGGTATTTCGTGATGTCCATTGCTTCTTGTTTCCTTGTTTTTTGGTTTCTGAGGCCCGGTTTACGGCCGGGCCCACCTTTGAATACCATGGGGCGGGGGGAAACGAGTGGGTGGACGGGGTTTCGGTTGGCTGTAAAGCTATGAGGCAGTTGGGTTAAGCGAAATTTTCGGGAGTTGTGACCCAAACACCAGCGGGGCTGACAACGGGGGATGAAACGGGGCCGGAGCGGGCCTTTGGGGCAGAGATTCCCGCGGATAAGAGTTGGGGGGGCGCGAGTGAAGCTGGTTGAATTATTTCGAACGGACAATTTTCGCAAGCCCCGCTGAATCAGTAGATTGAAAAATTTTGGTTTCGAAGGACTGTTGGGGCAGGGGTTGGGCAACGCGCACTTACAGCGAAGCAACTGCTCGATTTGGGCGACGACCTCTTCTTGATTCAGAAGATCGTGTCGCGGGCGGCGGCGCGCCCCGCTTCCACAGCGTCAAGGAACCCGGCGTCGTACTCGATCATTCGAGCGACGGCATGCCGGACCAGTCTGTCCGTTCCGCGGCCAGTCTTGGCGGCGAGAGCGTTTAACTGTGCTTCCTGGCTCTGTGCGAGGTGGACTTCCATGTCTTCTCCCGGATAGGGTTTCCGGGCGGTGGCGTCAATGTGGCGTGGGGCCAGCCGAGGGCACAAGAAGGTGATCTCGGCGTTCGAGGCGGCGGTCACTCCTTGTCTGGTGTCGGCGGACCCGAGAGCTTCGACTGCCACTCTTTCCGGACCTTCTCCAGCACGTCGCGGTCCTGAATGAACCGACTGAATAGCCCGTCGACCCTGGCGTCTTTGTAGTCTATCGCGTCGATTGCGATCGACTGCGCCCGGACTGGAGGAAACCGACTGCATGTTTGAGCGATTAACGGGAGGGATTCAACGTCGTTCAACAAGCCAAGGCCAGCCACCGCCACTCCTACCATCGCGGATGCCGACATTTTGAGCGCATTCCGAAGAATGGGAATCGCCCGCGGATCCTCCAGTCCTCGAATCATGTTAAGTGAGTTACCGTAGAAGAGCACGAGGCGACGGCACTTGTTAAGTTGCAGGCTCCTGTCGCCGCACCAGGCCTCAAACTCCGGGTTGACCTTCGCGCTGCCCTTCCCGCCGCTGTCGATATGTGTAACGAACATTTCGGGAGGATTAGCTTTGATGGCGTCTTTGGCATACTTGGCCATCTCCTCAAAGTAGATGTCGTCTTTGACCCCTTTTTCAAATAAATATGCGGCCAGAAGCTGCGACAACGGAAAATCCAGTGGGTCGGCGTTGACTCTTGCGCCACTGATCTTATTGCTTGTGAATGCGTCGCGCAGTGTTGGAATTACCTGCGAATCATCAGAACGTTTCGCAAGAACCCCAATGGCCGCCAAGTCTTCTGGGTTTTCACGTACCCTGGCGATCAGCGATTTTGTGTCCTGTTGCACGATGTCCGGCTGAGCACTGGCAAGCCCCCCGACGGCAAGAAGAGCAGCAATCAATTTCATCTTCAACTCCTAGAATGGCGGAACAAAGTACGAGGTCGCGTCAAGCGCTATAAATGCCTGTAGCTGGCTCTGAGTTATGGTTTGCACTAATGCGCCGTTCTGGTACACCAGATAGGTAGGGAAAATCTGCGCCAGACCACCGGCAAGAATTGGCAAAGCCGTGCCGCTATTATCGAATTCGATTGCCGCCCAGATATAGGGCGTGGCGTCGAACCAACCGGCGAAACCAACGTGCTGCTTCGGGGCGTTCAGGTAGGCATTTACTTGTTGCCCCTCCTGGCCCAGACGCCCCTGCACCAGTTGATAAATCAGACCCGAATTGGATTTCCGCGCCTCGTTGTTGGGAGCTGGCTCGGTTGGAAGAGAAAACAACTGGATGCCGGAGCACGGCTCCGGAGTCAATCCTAATTGCGAGTCAATCCGGAGGAATTTTACCGACTTTGATTGGATCGTAGTACCAGACAATTCATAGTACGCAAAAGTACGCAATGAATCGGTTGTAGGCGCGATAATTGCTTTGATTTGCCAGGAAGTTTTCCGGGGACAGCAGCGGGTTCGGAGGCGGCGCGTTGGCGCTCCTGTTGATCAGAAACGCATTTGCATATTGGCGATCGGCGTCTGACGAAATCCGAGGATTTGCCAGGAAGGTCGTGCCGGTCATTCCGGCCGTGGCCCAGCTGGCTAATGTCAGATTACATGCCAATGGGTCACTCGACGCAACGCTTAGGCTAGCAGTCAAAGCAGGCGACACTCCGCTTGTTGGCGGTATTGGTACCCGGCTGGCGTCGACATATGCTACGACCGTGATATCGTCTGTCAAGACAAACGTAAGTGAGTCCGACGAAGTGCCGCAGGGGCTCGTGTAAGTTACGCTGATCTGGGCACTCCCCGAGGTTTGCACTGTCACATTGACAGTGGCGGCAGAAGGATTGTCGAACTGAATCATGCCAGGATTGCTGGTCGTCCAGCTGTAAGTGCCTCCTGTCGGATACCCGGAGAGGCTGTGAGTACCGATGAGTAAGGGAGGGAGGTACCAAGCGCCCCAGAGAGCGTCATAGGGCGGGTCGTAATGGATACGACGGTGCAGGGAAACGATGATACTCCTATCTGAATAACATTACTCTTCGGGCTGGAGGTTCCGGTCTGTTGAGAGAAATTAATCGGCTGGAAGCCGCGCCCAAACTCCCCGCCCGTTGTGACCGACACAGGTTGATTCGTACCATTCCAGGCCGCGGGAACGGCGAAGCTCAATGTCACTGTCTGTGCTCCCGCGGTGTCGAACGACGGCGTCCCTCCTGGAACGTTGATCTGGTTCGGATCTCCATCAGCCCCAACAGTAATCGTGGGGTTATCTCCGAATCCACCGCCTTCAACCAACAGTGCGGCAACCGTTCCGCCGTAGACAGTCGAAGGCGTCACTGATGAAATGAACGGAGGATAATCGAACCCCTGATAGGCGATCCACCAGTCCGCGTAAGTAACGGTGTGCCCGTCGGTGCTTACGACACCGGGGTCGAGAAGCGGTAGAACAATTGAGCAGCCCGGATTGGTGAAAGAGTAAGTTGCGTAGAAATAATACCAGCCATAACCGGGATACTGGATGGCTGACGATGGTACCTGCATCGTGACGGACTGATCGGTCCCGGAATAGACGGTTCCGGAGTTGGTACCGAGGGTGGTTCCCCAAAGGGGTCCCGGCCCCCAATAGACCATCGACGCGTTTGAAATGCTGGTCACCCATCCGGCGGTCGGAGCGGGGTCGACGCCCGCCGTGAGGCTGCCGGCAATCTGTCCGGTCGTCCGAGGATCTGCGGTGAGGGCGAGACCGTTATTGAAATTAAAAATATTCGGATTTATCGATGAGCTACCCGGGCAGTACTGGCCCGGCTGGGTTGTCGAGAAGGTACTCAGGGCCACATTCGCAGTCAGTCCCCTGCTGTCTGTTGCGGTGATTGTGATCGGGTAGTACTGGCTCGTGGACGAACCCTGGCTGAGTGCTATGTTCGCCGTAAAAGAACCGCCAGGACTGACCGAGGACGGGCCACTTACGGTCAAGCCCGTCGGGGCGGAGTATGTCAGCGCGATGGGATCGGCATAGTTGCCAACGCCTCGGACTGTGATGGACGGCGCAATTGCTGTCCCCGGTTGCACGGGAACAGCATTGTGCATGCCGATCACAAAATTCGGGATGGTGAGCGCCACTGTTTGAGACGCCGAAGCGCCTCCACCGCTGGCAAGAAGCGTAAAAGAGTAGGCGCCGGGAAGGGCGGTCGCGGTTGCGGCAAGGCGCGGCATGGCAGATGAGAGCCCCGGCTGGACAACAACCGAGTTCATGGAAACGCCGGAGGGCAATCCTGTGGCGGAAATCGTGACGGGGCTTGTGAGGTTTGTGGTGATTATTGACACCGGCACGGCCGTCCAGTCGCCGACCTGAAGGGATTGCGGGCCGACAGGGCGTCCGATCTGGATCTGCGGCTGAGGAACGAGCGTGATCGCTATGGTCTGCGAATGCGAGATTCCGCTGCCGCTGGCGGTCACGGTTAAAGTATACGCTCCGGGAGCGAGGCCGGAGTTCGGTGTAATCGTCATCCGGATCGGGTCAGGGGTGCTGAAGAGAACGAACCCTGGGCCGGTTTGGCCCGGGAGGCTGAAGGTTGCGTTGAGTCCGGCGGGGCTGCTGGTGGCTGAGAGGCTGACGGATGTGTTGAAACCGTTAAGCGGTGTGAGGGTGATGGTGGCCGAACCGGAGGGCGGGCTGATTGTTTGGGCGGAGACGCTGGCTGAGATGCTGAAGTCGGGCGGAGCGGGGACGTTGATGGAGAGCGTCTGCGAATAGCTTTGCATTGCCACACTGCTGTCGGTGACGGTTGCGGTGAAGTTGAACTTGCCGGTTGCGGTTGGGGTTCCTGAGATTGTCCCGGAGGTGCTGAGGGAGAGCCCGGCTGGCAGGCTGCCACTGGTTAGCTGCCAGTTGTACGGGGCTGTGCCGTACGCGGCGTTCAGGGAATTCTGGTAGAGGGTGCCGACGGTGGCATCAGGAAGTGTTGAGGTCGTGATGGTGAGCGA
>Ga0302319_10027093_pt1 | contig 10058 bp, 9 predicted proteins | sample Bog_T0_2_FD_203319 | JGI IMG/M metagenome (GOLD analysis project Ga0302319, IMG submission 203319) | Peat permafrost microbial communities from Stordalen Mire near Abisko, Sweden - Bog_T0_2 | ecosystem: Environmental > Terrestrial > Soil > Wetlands > Peat | place: Sweden: Abisko, Stordalen Mire...
GCTGAAAACAGCGCGTAGGACAGCTATGCCCTACGCGCTTTTGGCGTGATCCGGGCTGATTCGCTGAATAAGACGGGCTAGTGACTCAGCACGCGCGCGGAGCCGCGTCGCATAGGCCAGCGAATCTCGGGCGTGTGCGCGGCGGTGAAAACGGCTTCGGCATGGCGCGCTGCCAGTTCCAACCCGTCGATCCGCCGGCCTGGACGATGACGGGATGTCACTGGCGGGAACGCGGCACGTTCAGCGGTCCCCGTACCTGGAAATGGCCGCCACAGTGATACGCGCGGTGGATCCGGGCGCGGTCGATGAAGACACCGGTCGCCTTGTCTCCGACCAGTGCGTCGTCCTGCCAGTTATTCCATAGAGCTTTGACGACATCGGTGAACTCGATGGCGCGGTCATAGCGCGTGGCATAGTCGGCCGCGCTCTGCGACCCGAAATTGAATGCCGCGGCCTGGTCAGCGGTTGTGACGACGTTCATGCCCGCCCGCCGCTGATGATGTCCAGCGAGGCGAAGCGCCGCGCGATGTTATACGGCGCGTTGCAGCTGGAGGAGATCGTTCCGATTAGGCCGATATGTCGCGTCGCGCCTGCGATCGCCGTCAGAACAATGCTTGGCTCCAGCGCCTGGAACGGGCCGAAATCCGAACGGGATTGCATGCTGGGATGATCGGCGAGGAAGATCGCGTCGAGCGTGCCTGGCTCTGCCAGGCGCGCGGTCTCCACCAGATACGCCGGGTCGACGAAGGCCTCGGGGCGAATGCCGGGCCAGAGCCAAGCCGCCGCATGGCTGCCGGCCGACAAGAAATTGAGCTTCAGATGCAGGCGTCTCGGCGCGGCCATAGTGGGATCCTACGGTGGGTGTATGGAGCTTGGGCGGGATGGCGAGCCGACCTCGTAGGCAGGACCTGCCTGACCGGCGTCGCCGAGATGCGCCCGTGCAGGCCGCTTTTGGAAACGCCACCCAAATTGACCTGCTCGCTGCTCGAGACGTGAGCCAAACGGTGATGGCGATCAAGCAAGCCGCGAGGCCAGAGAGCGCATGACCAACCGCCATACTGAACAGAGAGTTCCGATGTGGAACACCCTGGTGATATGAGGGGCGGAGCGGGACGATGACCATGGTACGGCGCAAGGTCTGGTACGGCCTGCCATGGATTCTCGCTGCTCGCACCCAGGCCCAGCCCTTCATCGCTGCAGGCCTACGTGCCCATGACGTTTCGGTCCACGCGGCAGCGTGTTCTCGTATCGTAACGCGAAGCGAGCGGTTCCGCGGGCGCGGTCTATACGCCAACTCCCGTGCCGATCTGCCAACTGGCAGGCGACGCCCCCGGTCGCGGCGTGGCCGGGGGCGCCGCGACCCACGCCTGGGCGGCCAGGCTTGTCCCTGCGAAGGCGGGGGCGCATTACCCGGCACTGGCGATCAGCACGGCGCGTCTCGCCGCCGCTCGTGGCAAAAACTGCATATCGGCGTCGACGCGGTCAGCGGCGAGATCGTCACCGTCGAAGCGACCGAGACAGCAATCGATGATGGTGCGATGGTTGACGCGCTTCTCGTCCAGATCGCGGATCCCATCGCTTCCCTTACCGCAGACGGCGATTACGATCACCACCGGGTTTACCAGGCGGTCACCGAACATTATCAAGACACTGCCGTCATCATGCCGACGCGTGGAACCGCGGTCCTTTACTTGCTGGCGCGAGCGCTGACAGAACCAAGGGAGATTTCATGACCGATGATCATCCTGGCACCGTTTCAATGGTGGCGGTGCCAGCGCCAACCTCATGGGATCGCGAGGCCGAGATCGTCGTCATCGGTTCGGGCGCCGCCGGCATGCCGGCGGCGATCTGGGCCCGCGAGGCAGGCGCCTCCGTGATTCTCGTCGAGGCCGAGGCCGACATTGGCGGCCATGCCATCACGTCCGGCGGCAACGTCCCGCTCGGGGGCGGCACGGCGGCGCAGAAAGCTGCTGGGATCGAGGACTCCCCCGATCTCGTGTTCCTCGACAATACCGACTGGTCCGTCGTGCAACCGAACGGTTTTCCGGATTACCGCTACAACGATCGAGAGATCGTCCGAGCCTTCGCCGATGAAAATGTCTCGACCTATGACTGGCTGCTGGCCCACGGCGTTGTGTTCGCCGACAAGGCACCCGACGCCTTTGGGGGGACATCCATCGGTAACTCCGCTTTGCGGGAGATGCATGCGGTGCCGATGCACTGGACCATCGCCCAGACCGGCAAGCCGGAACCCGCTGCGACCGCCGCCTCGCGATCGACCGGCAACGGCCTGATGCGTCCGCTTGAGACCGCCGCGCGCAAGATCGGTGTCGAGATACTGCTGGAACACCGTATGACGGCGATCTATCGTGAAGCTCCCGGTGCAGGCCGTGTCACTGGCATCCAGGTGGCGCATGCAGGAGAGGTTCTGGGCATTCGCGCCCGCAAGGCGGTGATCATCGCCACCGGCGGCCACACCGGCAACGTCGAGTTCCGCCGCATCTTCGACCCGCGCCTGACTGAGGAATATTGCGGTCTCGGCGGCATGCCCTGGTCTGATCAGGACGCGTCCGGCGAAATCGCCGCGATGGCCATCGGCGCCTCACTATGGGGTCTTTACAATCAGACCGGCGAGTTCGGCATTCACCTGACCAAACCATTCCTGATCGGCTGCCAATACAACTACCGCTGTTTCTGGCAGCCCGGCAGTCCGGTCTTCCACAAGGCGCGCGCCACCGGACTTCAGGTCAGCGACTGGCAAAACGTCATCGCCGTCAACATGCTCGGGCAGCGTTTCCACGACGAGACCGAGGGCAACTTCACCGCCAATAACTACGATCAGATCAAGGGCTATCGTTACGGCGACTATCGCAACGCGACCAAAATCCAGTACCGCCAGGTCAACTGGGTGAACGCCGCGCTGGCCGGCATTGCCGACGGTCATAATGGTGGCGGTCCGATCTGGGCTATCTTCGACGCCGCCGCCGCGGAACGCGAAGGCTGGACCACCGAACCGCCATATGTCGATCGCGCCGAGGGATTTTTCTTCTCCGCCAATACGATCGCCGAGCTGGCGTCGAAGATCATGATGAAATATCAACGTGTCCGCATGCCTGCGGCGGCGCTGGAGGCCACCGTCGCCCGCTACAATGGGTTCGTCGACGCGGGCATCGACGCCGATTTCGGCAAACCCACGCCCGGCTACAAAATTCAGACACCCCCATTCTACGCGGCATGGGCCACGCCGACGCCGCACGATTCTCGCGCAGGTCTCAGGATCAACGCCAAGTGCCAGGTCATCGACCGCGCCGGCCGGGTGATCGCGGGTCTTTATTGCGGTGGCGAATCGGCTGGCGGGTTCAGCCAACATGGCCTCGCCCGCTCGCTGGTACAAGGTCTGATCGCCGGCCGCAACGCGATGCAAGAGCCATGAATTCTGTCGGGCGTTGACTGGCATGACAGCGTTCTTCGCGAGTAGGACATCCGAGGAACGACAGGCTCGTGTGCGCAGGATCTTGACCCGGGACGACGTCGGGACCGCCCAGAGTTGGGGGATAGAGACGAAATCGGTTCGGTTTCGAGGGGAAACGTCTGTGTCATCACAGCGAGACGCTGTCGATTGCACAGCGCAGCAACCAATGCGACGCTTCATTAGAATACAGCGGAGGAACCCATGGACAGCATCAGCCGCAAAATCCAGGCGCACGAGGGCGTTGCCGAGGATCTGAAGTCCCTCGGCGTCGATACCGTCTTCGGCCTCATGAGCGACGACACCGCCGTGTTCTGCATCGCGCTCGACGGCCTCGGTATCGCCTTCCACGGAGCGCGCCATGAAAACCAGGCCGTCGCGATGGCGGAAGGATACGCCTTCGCCACAGGACGGCTCGGTGTCGCGATCATCGGCCGCGGACCGGCGACTGCCAACGGCCTGCACGCCGCCGTTGCCGCCAGCCGCATGGGCTCGAAGCTGCTGATCATTTATGGCGAGCAGGCGCAACCGACCGGCGCACCCAATCCCATCGGCCCCGACTACAAGGGGTTCAACGCCGTCGGCGTGCTGCAGTCCGCCGGACTGCGCACCTTCGTTGCCACGTCCGGCGCCGCAGCCCGGTCCGCGCTCGCCGATGCCATCGCCTATGCCGAGACGGGCACCGCCGCGGCGCTGTTGCTGCCGACGAATGTGCAGCACCAGGAAATCGATGCGGACCTGACACCGATCAGCATTGCCTCAACGTCGCGCAAACCGGTCGTCCCTCGCGCGCAGTCAATCGCCGCGGCGGCGGACCTGCTGCGCGGCGCCACCAGGCCGATCATCGTCGCCGGACGCGGCGCGCACCTCGCCGGTGCGAAAGAGGCGATCGAGGCATTGGCGGAGCGCACCGGCGCCCTGCTGGTCACCACCGCCAAGGGCAAGGATATGTTCCGGGGCAACCCCTATAACCTGGGCATCCTCGGGTCCTTCTCGCATTCCATGGCGCGGCGGATGGTGGACCAGGCGGACTGCGCCATCGTGTTCGGCGCCGGGCTGAACTTTCTGACGATGAGCTTCGGGCAGTCGCTGCCGGCGGTGTCGTTGATCCATGTGGATTCCAGCCGGGCAAATATCGGTCGCTACACCAGTGCCGATGTTGCCATTGTCGGCGACGCGAAGCTGGCAGCCGAGGGTATCCTCGCCGCGCTGCCGCCCGGATCGAACGCCGAGAAGCCCTTCCGTTCGGAGCAGGTGACGCAGGCGCTGGCGGCCTACGACATCGGAAGGGACTTCCAGCCGGTGAACACGCCGCGCACGGTCGATATGCGCAGCGTCGGCGCCACCCTGAACGCGCTCCTGCCGGAGCAGAAGAACATCGTCTACGACGCCGGCAACTTCCTCGGCGTGCTGCCGTACCTGTCGGTTCCCGGACCTGGCAACTTCAAGATGACCAGCGAATTCGCTTCCATCGGTCTCGGCTTCGGCACCGCGCTCGGTGTCGCCAAGGGACGGCCGGACATCCCCACCTTCCTGGTGATCGGCGACGGCGGTTTTCTGATGACGCTGGGCGAACTGGAAACGGTGGTGCGGGAGGACATCCCGCTGGTCATCATCGTCATGAACGACTGCGCCTATGGCGCCGAACTGCACTTCCTGCGCATGCGCAGCCTACCGGAGCAGAAGTCGGTCTTCCCGGACGTGGATTTCGCTCCGGTCGCCGCGGCGTTCGGATTCGACGTGCGGACCATCCGCACGCTGCAGGACCTGCATGAAGCTGCAACGCTGCTGCGCAAGCCCGAGGGCCCGGTGCTGCTGGATGTCAAGCTGAACGCGGACATCGCTGCGCCTTTCATGAGCGAGTTTTATGCTTTCGAAACGGGTCAGCACTGATCCGGTGTTCGGCGTCTGGCTGGCAAGAGAGGAAGGAGCCTGACATCAAGCGCCACCTTGCGCAGCGTGGCCTGTTCAGGAACGTTCATTTTCGCCTCCCATTATTCTTCCCCATTGAGCCGCGGTTTGCCGGACCCTGGGCATCTCGGTCGGCTATCGCGAGCCCAATGTCGCGAAATACGGGCCGGAAAACGCCGTCCCGCCACGCTGTCGATGCGTTGGGGCGCGCTGTCGGGCCGGACGGTCGAGTCCAAGGACGGCGTCCCGACGATCACGCTGGATGTCGACGCCATTCCGGTTTGCTCCGGCAATGAATGGCCGGAACGAAGGATTAGACGCGATGGACATCAAAGTTCCCAACGGCAAGCACGGCACGGCGACGGAGCTGTGCCGCACTCGTATCCGGGCCCGCGGACGTATATATCAGCCCTGTTCGGTATTTTTTACCTCGTCCACCCGCACGGGCAACATGACGCAAGATGGATGCGTCTCGCCGAGATGAACAACAACCGCCAACGGTGGACGCAACAAACTGGAACGATGTCTGGACCGAATTCATCGGCCCGGTCGGCACCACCACGACCAACCTGGACAACGCGCTTTCGGTGGCGGCGATGGAACTCAGCCAGGTCGGCCACCCGACTGACGACCTCGGTACGTTGCTGCACTACGTTTTGTTCCAGGCCTCCGGCGCCGTGGCGGGCATCTATCTGTCGGACATAACCGATATCCCGGCGGCCCGTTCCAGCCTGAGCCTGTCGCTCGACCGTTACTCCAACGGCACACTTCAGGGACGCGATGCGACGGGCGAGTTCGGGGCTGGCTGGCTGTGGGCCGCAGCCGTGACGATCTGGCCTCCCTTTGCCGACTGTCAGGTCAAGGCCGCCAGCCGGGAAATCCCTGTCGTCGTTGTCGACCCGGTGCGCTGAAAAAAGGGGAGGGTCCTGGATCGGCCAGAACCGCCTGTTGCCATCAGGAACAAGCCGGGGTTAGCCTGACCCCCAAGAAAAAAAGGAACCGCACCATGCACCTGATGTATTTCACCGAACAGCCGATGTCGGCCTACGACGCAAAGGCCGGCCTGGATTTCGGCGCCACCGCGCTGATGTTCTCCAACAAGCACTTCGACCCCGTCGCCGGCAGCCGGCTGTATAACGAATACCTGGAACACTACATCCTGGCGGACGAGCTTGGCATCGACGGAATCATGCTGAATGAGCACCACAACGCGCCATTCTGCATGCAGGCCCGCGCCAACATCTTCGCCTCGGCCCTCGCCGCCTCCACCAAAAACTGCAAGATCGTCATGCTCGGCAATCCGCTGCCGGCCTGGGACAATCCGGTGCAGCTCTCGGAAGAACTGTCGATGATCGACATGCTGTCCAAGGGCCGGCTGGTGTCCGGCTTCGTCCGCGGCGGCGGGCAGGAGCAGTTGGCTGGCGGCATCAACCCGGCCTTCAACCGCGAGCGTTTCGAGGAAGCGCACGACCTGATCGTCAAAGCCTGGACCACGCCCGGCCCGTTCCGGTGGGAGGGCACGCACTACCAGAACCGCGTGGTGAACCCCTGGACCGTGCCGCTGCAGAAGCCGCACCCGCGAATCTGGATCCCTGGCGTGATCAGCAAGGAAACCATCATCTGGGCCGCCCGGCACGGTTATCCGTACATTGCGCTGAACACCCCGGTGGAGCGCACCCGCCAGATCTGGGACATTTACGATGCCGCCGCGGCCGAGGTTGGGTTCAAGGGCGGCCCCGACTATCACGGCCTGCTGAAGCAGATCCACGTCGCCGAGACCGAGGAAAAGGCGATCGAGAACGCGCGGCAGTTCATGTGGATGCAGGGCGAGTTCACCGGCCTCGCGCACCCGGTCTGGAGCACGCCCGCCGGCTACGGCAGCCCGGAGAACCGCCGCGCCTTCGTCGAATTCGCCACCGGCCGCGGGAAGAACCCGCGCGGCCGCCCGGTGCTGGAGAAGCAGATGGAGGAATTGATGATCATTGCCGGCACGCCGAAGCAGGTGATCGCCAAGCTGCGCATCCTGCTAGAGGAGACAAGGCCCGGCATCCTGGCGTTCTGGGGCAATGACGGCACCGTCAGCCACGAAGACTCCAAGACCTGCATCCGACTGCTCGGTACCGAGGTGTTCCCTGCGGTGCGCGAGATGGCGAAGGAATTCGACCTGAAAAGCCCATTCGAAACGAACCAACCCGTCAGCGTCAAATACATGGGCCAGGCGCAGCCCGCACGAGCCGCCGCCGAATGACCGCCCTGATCACGCACGAAACCTACGTCCCGTCGTCGCTGGCGGGCGTATCGCTCTTCGTGCGTGAAAAGCACCAAGCCGGGATGACGAATTTCTCGGCGGGGCGCACGGTTCTGTTCGTGCATGGCGCCACCTACCCGGCGGAGACGGCATTCGATCTGAACCTGGATGGTTTCAGCTGGATGGACTTCATTGCAAGCCGCGGCTTCGACGTCTTCCTGCTGGACGTCCGAGGCTACGGCCGCTCGACCCGTCCGCCTGCGATGGACGCCCCAGCCGAAGCCAACCCCCCCTTCGCCTCAACCGCCGACGCCCGCGCGGACGTTGGCGCCGTCGTCTCCTATATCCGCCAACGCCGCAACATCGACCGTTTGTGCCTGATCGGCTGGTCCTGGGGCTGCGCCACCATGGGCAGCTTCGCCGCCGCCCATCCCGAACTGGTCGAGCGCCTGGTTCTGTTCGCCCCCGGCTGGGTCCGGCAGGGCCCCTCCGCCGCTGACCCCGGCGGCACAATCGGCGCCTATCGTACGGTCACCAGGGATGCCGCCCGCGCCCGCTGGCTCAACGGCGTCCCCGACGATAAACGCGCCGAGCTGATCCCACCTGGCTGGTTCGATGTGTGGGCCGATGCGACCTTCGCCACCGATCCCGTCGGTGCCGCAATGAACCCGCCCGTCCTGCGCGCGCCCAATGGTGTGGTTGCCGATAGCCGGGCTTGGTGGACCGCCGGCCGTGCACTCTACGATCCAGCCGGCATCACCGCTCCCACGATGATCACCGTGGGCGAGTGGGACCACGACACACCACCAGCGCTTGGCCTCACCCTTTTCTCTCTACTCAAAAACGCGCGACAAAAACGATTCGCACTGCTGGGCGAAGCCACCCACACCGCCCTGATGGAACGCAACCGCCTGGCCCTGTTCGAACAGGTGCAACTATTCCTGGAAGGCGGCCTGACCCGCTAGGTTGTCGAACAAGTCGCCGGGCGCGTCGGGGATGGGGGTGAGTCAGCGGCGAAACATATTGCCGACGTGGTGCATGAGAACTTGGCCGAAACGGCTTCGCCTGCGACGGGCTGCTTCGGACCAACTGATCATGCAGGTTCCGTCAGTGCTACAAGCTGTCACTCCGTGATCCGCGGGAGATGTTCCTCGTCCGCGGCATCGGGTCCTGTCGCAAATTTCCCGGGTGGCCGAATTCGGTTCGAGAAGCCGCGGTTGATTTATATCGGTAGCGGATTGGACAACTGCGCCGGGCGCAATTTTCCATTCGTCGGCAACTGGCCCCTCCGGATCATGTGCATCAGTTCAATGCCCGCAAGCGTCAGCTGAGCTGATCGGAACGATTTAAACCCCAGCATCGGTCGAACCAAGCGCTTGACGGCTCGAAGAGCAGATCACGACAGCGATCGAACTTGGTGTAGCCTGGGTGCTGAAGTTTTCTAAAGGCCGTCTCGGCCGCGGGGTGTTTCTTTGGATGCACCGGCGGTGGCTGCAACCGTGTCAGCCCAAGCTGGTGCGGCCATTTAACAAGCGTGCTTTTATCGGCTACGACCGAGAAACGGCGCTTGACCACCTCCAGAAGGTCAACAAACCGCCGGCGCACGACTTTGCCGATGGCAGGATCGGGTCCTTTGACGACGAGTTCGTACTTCGGCCATTTGCTGCGGTGTCAGAAAGGACGTACGACCCGGCGGCGAGCGCGATTGGAGGCCCTCGACACCCGTCTCATTGTAGCGATAAATCCGGTCGCGCAAGGTTTGCCGGTCCATGCCGTTGGCTGACGCCGCCTCGCTGCGCGGACGTGCTGCGCAAACTGAGCGGCTATCACCGCGCGATCCAGGCTTGGGTCGAAGCGCGGCCCGACGGTACGATCGCCGAACTGCGAGCCTGGCTGCTGGAGACGCATCAGGTGTCAGCCAGCGCCACCCTGGTCTGGGAGACGCTCGTGCTTCTCAACCTGACGCTAAAAAGCGACCATGCACGCCGCTGAGCAGAACCATCCCGACGTGGCCGAGGCGCGGATCGAGTGGCGCAAGACTCAACCCAGCCTACACCCGGGAGAATTGATTTTCATTGACCAAGGTGGTCCGGCTTTATGGACGCTCGAGGCGTGGCACAAGGCTGATTGAAACCAGCCCCCACGGTCACTGGAAGACGTCCACATTCATCGCCGGATTGCGCCAGGATGGCATGGTCGCCCCAGCACTATTCGACGGCCCGATCAATGCCGAATTGTTCCTGGCCTATGTCGAGCAGATCTTGGTTCCGACCCTGCAACCGGACGACGTCCAGGTGATGGACAATCTGGCCTCGCACAAAAAGCCAGCCGTGCGTCAGGCGATCGAGACTGCTGGCGCAAGAGTGCGGTTCTTGCCAGCCTACAGCCCTGCTGTGAACCCGATCGAGCAGGTGTGCGCCAAACTGAAGG
>Ga0302319_10027095_pt1 | contig 10058 bp, 6 predicted proteins | sample Bog_T0_2_FD_203319 | JGI IMG/M metagenome (GOLD analysis project Ga0302319, IMG submission 203319) | Peat permafrost microbial communities from Stordalen Mire near Abisko, Sweden - Bog_T0_2 | ecosystem: Environmental > Terrestrial > Soil > Wetlands > Peat | place: Sweden: Abisko, Stordalen Mire...
GGGCGTTTTCATCTCTTTATACCATTTCTGGTCCGAAGCTTTCCGATAGAGCTCGAGGCTATAATACGCTGGCCTTAGCGGGACTTCGGTTTCCAGTTCCTGCCTGGGCTGCTTTTCCGGATCATCCACGGTGGCGGGGTTGAGATTTCCCGTCTTCCTGTCGATAAGGAGTGATCCCTGAACGAAAGCGGCCTCCCCGAGATCGTCGCGAAAGGAGACGAAGCTCCAGAAGACCTCGAACGGAGTGGGAACAGGTTTTTTGGCCTTTGAGTTCCCGGTGATGATTTTCCTCATCTCCTCGCTTTGATCCTTTGGGAGATCTTTGTAGTAACTCAATGCTTCATCCGCATCCTTGGCATTGTTGATTCGGTATTCGAGTTGGAGGATAGCCTGGAACGGCGCGGGCAGTTTTGACGAAATGCTGTCAGCGTTGCGAAGAATGACTGGGGAACCGGGAACAAAGACTATCACGTCTCGAAGCACTCCCTCCTGGGCGAAGAGCGGAAAAGCGGGCATGAAGGCAAAAAGCGAAAAGAGCGCAAGCCAGAGCGGGTATTTTTGGGAGTCGTTTCGGGAACCGTGGAGTGGAGGGGATTTCTTCATTGGTCTATCCGGTGAGAGATTCGATAGAGAGCCTTGTCTGTCGTCATCCGAAATACGAGCTTCCCGCGAAACGTCAAGGTGGACATGCGCCCATTGGTCACGCAGGCCACGCCTTGTGTCTTGTGCAGGCAGCGCGGAGCGCGCATCTTCGAGAGGATTTCCCCTCCTCTTATGCGAATCCGATCTTGCTTCCTCCTTCTGCTGCTCATAGCCCTCGCTCTGCCGTTGCGCGCGGCTGACAAACCGAATATCGTTTTCATCCTCTGCGACGACCTCGGTGTGAATGACCTCTCGTGCTACGGGCGCAAGGACCAGCCGACGCCGAATCTGGATCGGCTCGCGGGGCAGGGGATGCGGTTTACCTGCGGTTATTGCGCGTCTCCGATTTGCTCGGCGTCGCGCGCGGCGATTCTTACGGGGAAGGCGCCGGCGCGGCTGCACATCACGAACTTTCTTCCGGGACGGCCCGACGCGGCGTCGCAGAAATTCGTGCAGCCTGAGATCGAGGGGCAGCTCCCGCTCGAAGAAATGACGCTGGCGAAAGCGTTGCATGGCGCGGGCTATACGTCCGCATGCATCGGGAAGTGGCATCTCGGAGGGCCGGGCTTCGGGCCGACGGACCAGGGCTTCGACTATGCATTTGCCGGGCACGCGAACACAAAGCCCAGCGCAACCGAGGGGGGAAAAGGCGAATATGAGCTGACCGCGGAGGCCGAGCGCTGGCTGGATGAAAACAAGGCGCATCCTTTCTTCCTCTATCTGGCGCATAACACGCCCCACGTGCCGCTGGATGCCAAGCCGGAACTGATCGAGAAACACAAGGATGCGTGGAACCCGATCTACGCGGCGATGATTGAATCGCTCGACGATTGCGTGGGGCGGATCATGGCGAAGATCGATGCGCTCGGGCTCGCGGAGCAGACGATCTTCATTTTCACGAGCGACAACGGAGGGCTGCACGTTTTCGAATTGCCGAATACGCCTTCGACGCACAATACGCCATTCCGCGCGGGCAAGGGCTATCTCGATGAAGGCGGCCTGCGCGAGCCGCTGATCGTGCGCTGGCCGGGCCATGTGAAAGCGGGCGCGGTGAACGATACGCCCGTGGTGCTCTACGACTTCATGCCCACGCTGCTGACGATCGCGGGCGTGGACCCGGCGCACACGGTGGGCCCGCTGGATGGGGTGAACATCCTGCCTGTTCTCACTGGCGGAACGCTTCCGCGGCGCACGCTGTTCTGGCACTTTCCGAATTACACAAATCAGGGCAGCCGGCCCGCGGGCGCGGTGCGGGAGGGCGATTGGAAGATGATCCTGGACGATGAAACAGGGAACCCGGAGCTTTACAATCTGGCCGCCGATCCGGGCGAAAAAAACGATCTCGCGAAGAGCGAGTCGGCGCGCACTTCCGAGATGCAAGGCAAGCTGGAGGCATGGCGGAAATCGGTGGGCGCGCAGATGGGAACGGTCAACCTGGACTTCGACGCGGCCTTTCACAAGCGGCTGTATGAAGACATCGATACGAGCCGGCTGGAGGCCGGGCCGAATGCCGCGGCGCTGCGCGCGAAACTGATGGAATGGCGCGAGGGCATGGACGACGCGGTCAAGGGCCACAAGCCGCGCGTGACGCCGGCGCGCGGGGACATCCGGCTTTTGGCGAAAGACGCGGCGGTGCATGGCGAGACCGCGCGCTACGAGCCGCTGCCCTACAAAAACACGATCGGATTCTGGACGAAGCCCGAGGATTGGGTGAGCTGGGATTTCGAAGTGGCCAAGGCGGGCAAATATGAAGTGGAAGTGCAGCAGGGATGCGGCGGCGGCGGATCGGAGGTCGCGGTGGAAGTGGGCGGGCAGACGCTGAATTTCACTGTGGAAGGCACCGGACATTTTCAGAATTTCATTTCGCGCACCATCGGGGTCGTGGATTTGCCGGAGGGCAAGCAGACGCTCGCGGTGAAGCCGCAGACCAAGAAGGGCGCCGCGGTGATGGACCTGCGCCGCGTGGTCCTGCGGCCGGCGCTTTAAGAATTGCGTGCGGCGATTGTAGCCAGCCGGGGAAATGACGAAACCCTTTCGACAGGCTCAAGACCTGGCGGCAGAATGACGAATGACGATCAGAATCCGTTAATCCGCCGGGTGCAACTCGGATGGCGCGGCGGTGTTCGACGGGCCTCCCCTATGATTGCCAAACGCATCTCCATGAACACCCATTGCACGCGCCGAAACTTCATCCAACGCGCCGCCCTCATCCCACTGGCGGTTGGCGGCATCCGTGGCGCCCGGCTTTCCGCCGCGGTCGAGCCGGTCCGGCGTGTGGGCGGATCGAGGCTGAAACCCGGGCTGAACGCCTATTCGTTTTCCGAACTGCTCAGCGCCCACGGACAGGATGCGAGCAAGGGGTTCGATCTGTTTCAGGTCTGCGACTTCGCCGCGAAGCAGAACTGCGACGCGGTGGACCTCACCGGCTACTTTTTCCCCGGCTATCCGAATGCGCCGGACGATCAATATGTTTTCGCGCTGAAACGCCGGGCGCAGACGCTGGGCCTGGATATCAGCGGGACCGGCGTGCGCAATGATTTCACGACCGCCGACCAGGCCGTGCGAGCCGAAGGCGTGCGCTGCATCAAGACATGGGTCGAAGTGGCGTCGAAGCTCGGCGCGCCCGTAGTGCGCGCGTTCGCGGACTCGCAGCCGCCTCACCACGATTGGCATGAAGCCTCGGGCGGCGCGTCGCGCGATGCCGTGGAGGCATGGATCGCCGATGCCCTGCGCGAGGGCGCGGAGCACGGGCGGAAGTTTGGCGTGATGGTCGTGGTGCAGAATCACGGCGACTTTGTGAGCACCGGCGAGGAACACCTCCGCCTGCTCAAGCGCGTGGACCACGAATGGTGCGGCGCGCTCGTGGACACCGGCAAATACATGACGGAAGACCCCTATGCCGATATCGCCTTGATGGCGCCCTACGCCAGAAACTGGCAAATCAAGGAGACGATCCACAGCAAGATGGACTCGCCTCGGACGGATATGCAGAAGCTGGTCAACATCATCCGCCAGTCCGGCTATCGCGGTTATGTGCCGATCGAGACGCTCAAGATGGGGAGAAAGGATTATGATCCTTTCGCGGAAGCGGCGAAACTGCTCGCGGAACTGCGGGGTGCGATTGCGGCCACAGTGGAATGACGAATGACGATGTTCCGCCGCTTCGAAGGCGAGGGGGATTCTCGGGAAGAATTGAATGCCCGGGCTTGTTTTTCACGTCTTTCTTTCAAATAGAATTGGGAAAGGACGGTAAACGTCATTGACTCTCCGCCGGACGCGAAAAGCGCCTCCGGCGGATGGAGTTTGCTTCTTTAGCGGGGCCGCTGTAGATTCAGGCGTGCGGCTTCCCCTCGTTAACCATACTGTAAACCTTTCCATCAAAGGCAAAACTCATCCGGTGACCTGCATCGACCTGTTCGATGGCGGGTACGGATACTATTTTGATGCAGTGTTTTCGAAGAAAACGCGCTACAAGTTTTCGGTGGGGGAACAGTGCGGGATTCCTGAACTTGGGGAGAAATGTGTGGCGGATTTTGTCAGCTATCCCACGGGGGAGGCTTGGAAGGTGCGGTTTTTGATTCCGAAGTGGTCGTAAAACTCGCATCTGGACGGATGGCGAAGATGCGCTAAGGAAGGGCGGACCGATGAATCCGTCGCGATTGAATTTTCGTCTCGAGGCTCTGGCAACGGGTTCCCGCGCCCGCGCCGCGATCTTCCGCACCTTGCACAATGAGGTGCGGACGCCGCTCTTTATGCCGGTGGGAACGCAGGCGACGGTCAAGGCGCAGTTGACGCAGACACTGGAGGATTCGGGCTCGCAGATCCTGCTGGCCAATACCTACCACCTGATGCTGCGGCCAGGGGCGGAGGTTTTTCGCCGAACGGGAGGCATCCACGGCTTCATGAGCTGGAAGCGGTCGGTGCTGACGGACTCGGGCGGGTTTCAAATTTTCTCCCTGCCGCACTCGCGGGCGATTAGCGAGGATGGCGCGGTTTTCCAGAGCTATCTGGACGGGAAGACGATCTTGCTGAGCCCTGAGTCGAGCATCGAGACGCAAAAGGACATCGGAAGCGATATCATGATGGCGCTCGATTACTGCATTCCCTCGACGTCGGACGCAGCTACGGCCCGGTCGGCGCTCGGGATCACCCAGCGTTGGGCGGAGCGCAGTCTGGCGGCGCGCGGGGATTCGCCGCAGTCGATGTTCGCCATCGTGCAGGGGGCGCTCTTCGAGGATTTGCGGCGGGAAAGCGCGGCGGGTTTGACGGAGATGTCCTTCGATGGGTTTGCCATTGGCGGGCTGGCGGTGGGCGAGACGAAGAGCGAGCGGGAGGACGTTTGTGAATTCACCGCGGGGCTGCTGCCGCACGACCGGCCGCGTTATCTCATGGGGGTGGGGACGCCGCTGGACATCCTGGAAGCGGTGCATCGCGGGGTGGACATGTTCGATTGCATCATGCCCACGCAACTCGCCCAGCGCGGGAGCGTCTTCACATCGCGAGGGTTTCTCCAGATGCGGCGTGGCGTTTACAAGTATTCCGAAGAGCCGCTCGATCCGGCCTGCGGTTGCCCGACTTGCGCGCGCTACTCGCGGGCCTATCTGCACCATCTCACGAAGACGGGGGAGACGCTGGGCTGGCAATTGCTCGGGCAGCACAATCTCTACTTTTACCACCAGCTCATGCGCGAGATTCGCGAGAGCATCCTGGCGGACCGGTTCCTGGAGCTCTACCACGAGAAGCGGGCATTTCTTCACGAGGACGACCTGGATAACCCGACGCAGGACGTGAAGCGCAATCCGAAGCGCTCGCTCCGGCTGGGCGCTTATGAGGTGCATACGGCGATCGAGGGCTTCGGGAGCATCCGGCACATCGAATCGGGGGAGATCATGCATTCGCGCAATGCGCCCATGGTGGAGGCGCAGGGGCTTTATGTGGATCAATGCAATCTCGCCGAACGCCTGCGCGTTTCAGAGAATGGCGGGGATGCGGGGAGTCCGGAGGGTGAGCCGCTGGTGATCTGGGACGTGGGCCTGGGCGCGGCGGCGAACGCGATGGCAGCGATCCGCTGCTACGAGGAAGAAGCCGCGCAAGGTCCGGTGCGGCCGATGCGCATCATCAGCTTTGAAAACGATCTGGATTCGCTGAGGCTGGCGTTTCGCCACAACCGGCTCTTTCCCTATCTCCGGCATAGCGGCCCCGCGGCGATCATCGAAGCCGGGCGATGGCAATCGAAGGCGCATCCGGGGTTGAGCTGGGAGCTGATTTCCGGAGATTTCCTCGAAACAATGGCTGGGGCGCCGTGTCCGCCGGACATCATTTTCTACGACATGTTTTCGAGCAAGACCTGCTACGATCTCTGGACGCTGGAGGCGTTTCGCCGGCTGTTTGCGGCGTGCAAAGGCCGCGCCGCGGAGCTCTTCACCTACACGTGTTCGACCGCGGCCCGGGCGGCGCTGCTGGCAACGGGGTTTTACGTGGCCCGCGGGCGCAGCACAGGGGAGAAGCAGGAGACGACGATCGCGCTGACGCCGGAGGCCCGGGGCTTTCCGTCCACCTGCCGGCGCGAACTGCTTTCATCCGACTGGCTGGGAAAATGGCATCGGTCGGCGGCGAAGTTTCCTTCGCAGATGGAGGCGGAGCATTACCCGTCTTTTGAACGGGTGATTCTGGATCACGAGCAGTTTCGGGCGATGCGGGAAGTGTAGGCCGGCGGGTGAGAGGGAATAGGTCCCATGGGTCCTATGGGACCTATTCCCGCTGCCACCATCGTCTTGACCAAGTTCGGCTGGGTCCCTTGATTGAAGAACATCCGCTCAAAATCGCGCATGGCCGAGATCTTCAATCCAGATAAGAATTCGGGGCGGCGCATGCCGAGGGCGGCGTTTCATGCGGGGTGGGTTGCCATTCTATTGGCGGGCGCGTGGATGCGGTTTTCGCTTCCACTTTCGCCTTTGGCGGAGGGGGATTCAGTCGCTATTCTGAATCCCGCGATCTCGCTTCTGACGGGGCATGGATTCCGGCCGGCTGGCGCCCAGCCCTTCGTGTATCCCGGGCTGCTTTCCGGGCTCCTCGCGGTCTTCAAGGATTTCCGCGCGCTCACGATCCTGAGCCATGTGCTGAGTCTCGCCGGCGGGCTGCTGCTGCTCGCGACCTGGCGCACCGCGGGCGCGCTGCTTCCGGAGCGCCGCTGCCCGCCCTGGCTGTATGATGCCGCGGGCCTGGCGATCTTCGCCATCGCGCTTTTCGCGCTCGCGCCGTTGCAACTGGAATATGCCATCCGCCCGGATAGCATTTGCCCATTTTTCGCGGCGCTCTCCGTTTACTGCGTTGCGCGCTTTCTCCGTTCGCGGGCTGGCGCGCGCGCCGGGAGCGGCAGGGGCTGGATCGCGTGGGGCGCCGCGGCGCTCTTCGCGGGATGTCTCCTGCCATCCCTGAAGCCCAGTTTCTGGATGAGCGGGATTTTCTCGACGACTCCCGTTTGGTGCGCGTTCTTCGATCGCCGGGAGAAGTGGGCGCATCGGGCGCTGATGGCCGGGCCAGCGCTGGCGGCGGTCTTCTTCCTTTTGCTTCTGCCGGCACGGTATTTTTCCCGGATGGATCCGATGAATGCGTCATTTTTTCCGGAGTCGGTTTTCAGCATTCACGCGCTGATCATCCGGGAGCAGATCGCGGCGGACGCGAAGAAGGAGAGTGCCGCGCCCTATTCGCGCGCCGACTTGGAATCCACGCTGGCCTTGCTCGACGCGGGGATCCAGGCCAGCCGGGCGGCGAAACCGCACCGCTTTGCGTCCATCGGCTACGATGCCGATGGGCTCCTGCACAGCGACGTCTTCTTTCCAAAAATGGACGCGCTGCACGGCTCCGATTGGGCGCTGCAATTTTACCGCTACTATTTTCGGAGGACGTGGGAGCAGCAGCCGCGCGCCATGGCGGCGAAGGTCATCGCGCAGCTTCGTTTGTTCTATAGTTTCGATTGTCCGGCCTATCGCCGGCGGGAAATCGATCTCCCGGAATCGTATCGCTACAGCATCCAGAATTTGAACGATGGCGACATGCAGGCGCTCATGGGGCAATGGCCGCCGGCGGCGAAGGTGCTCCAAACCCAGGCGATGGATGCGGCTCGCGCTGCGAAGATTCGGACGCCGCGGCTCTTCGACTGGCTGCTGGCGGCCCTCGCCGCGACTTATCTCCCGGTTTTCCTTCTCTTCCTGGCCGCCCTGCCATGGGCGCTTTCGGATGCGGAGCGGCGCGCCCGTTACGGACGCCTCATCGCGCTCCTCGCCGTCGCCTATGGATATAACGTGGGCAACAATCTTGGGATCGCCATCTTTCACACGCTGGAAGTGAGCCGCTATTCGCAGGTGCAATTTGCCACGACGCTGTTCAGCCAGATGCTGTGTTTGTTTCTTCTGGGAGAGGCCGCAACGCGGAGTTTATTTGCTCCGAAAGCCACCGAAACTCCGCGTGCGGAATGACGCAATCAGCGAGCCTTTCGGGAGTGGCGCCCTTCGACAGGCTCGGGGCCTTGAGCAAGCGAAGCGCGTCCAAACGGCTGGTGGAGGGAAAGGAAAGGGGCGAGAATGACGAATGACGATTCGGAAAGCGCCGTCTGGAATCGTCGGTAGCTTCCAAAGCCGCGCCAATTCGGCGCGGAAAAAAGCAAGGCCATCCGCGAAGATACGCTCTCGCAAAGCTTCGGATCGTCATTCGTCATTCTGGTTTCATCATTTGTGGGCCGTGCGCTCGTCTCCCATTTCCAGCAATAACTTTTGGCGCCACACCGTCGCCAATCCCTGCTTGCCCCCCAGGGACGGCGGTGTATATTCCGCGCTCTTTTCCCGCGTATCTGGCCCCAACCCTTTAATTTAGCTCTGCTTGGAACTCACGATTGTAATGCCGTGCCTGAATGAGGCGGAAACCCTGGCGAGTTGCATCGCGAAGGCGAAGACGGGGATCGAGAGGGCCGGCGTGTCGGGAGAAATTGTGATCGCGGACAATGGAAGCACCGATGGATCGATTGAGATCGCTGAGCGCCTGGGCGCGCGAGTGGTGAGGGTCAGCGAGAAAGGCTATGGCAATGCGTTGAGAGGCGGCATCGCCGCGGCGCAGGGCAAGTGGATTATCATGGGCGATGCGGACGACAGCTACGATTTCACCCGGATCGAGGGTTTTGTGAAGGAGTTGCGGGCTGGAAAAGGGTTGGTCATGGGATGCCGGCTCCCGAGCGGGGGCGGCACGATTTTGCCGGGAGCGATGCCTTGGAAGAACCGTTGGATTGGCAATCCGGGGTTGTCTTTTCTCGGTCGCCTCTTTTTCAAAACGCCAATTCATGATTTCCACTGCGGTCTGAGGGCGTTCAGCCGGGAGGCCTACGATTCATTCGACGTCAAGACCACTGGAATGGAATTCGCATCGGAAATGGTGATGAAGGCGACGCTCAATAAGATTCCAATGGCAGAGACGCCAATCACGCTTCATCCCGACGGGCGCTCGCGGCCGCCACACTTGCGGGCGTGGCGCGACGGCTGGAGGAACCTGCGGTTTATGCTCATTTACTCGCCCCGCTGGCTATTCCTGATGCCAGGCGTCCTGCTGACGACGCTGGGCGGGATGGCAACGCTGGCGCTCTCATTCAAGGCGATCAATGTGGTTGGGATCGGTTTCGACATCGGCACGCAGTTCGTGGCCGCCATGTCGATTATTGCGGGGATTCAGATGGCGGGGTTCGCGTGTTTCACGAAACTCTTTGCGATTGCGGAAGGGCTGCTTCCGGAAGATCCCAGATTCGCCAACGTCTTCCGCTACCTGACGCTGGAGCGGGGGATCGCCGCCGGCGGGGGGATTCTGCTGATTGGCGCCGGGCTCATGTTCCGGGCAGTGTGGCTTTGGGGGAAGACAGGATTCGGACACCTTTCTTATGCGGATAACCTGCGACTCCTGATCCCGGCTGTGACCGCCGTCATCATCGGCGTGCAGATTATATCCTCAAGTTTCTTCATGAGTGTTCTAGGTTTGAAAACGTCTCAACGTCATCCGCCCTCGCCCCCCGAGTCCGGCGCCTGAATTGATAAGCGTGACAATCATGGAAATGCTTCGAGAATTCTTCCGCCGGCATCCGATCGTTCGCGATGCCCTTGTATGGGCGCTCCCGGCGCTGGTCTTCGGCGCGCTATTGCGCGCGCTTTTCATGAGCTATCTGCCCTACGCATTTTGGGGGGCTGACTCGCGGTCGAACTACGGCTTTGCCAACATGCTCCTTCAGCATGGGGGGATTAGCCTCAACGATAAGCGGCGCTTTCTCTATCCCCTCCTCATGCTTCCGGTATCGGTGCTTCCCGGCGGAGCGTTGCGGTGGCTGCCCCTGTTTCAGCATACGCTTGGCGTCGTGACTCTTCTGCCCCTGGCCTATGTGG
>Ga0302319_10027097_pt1 | contig 10057 bp, 9 predicted proteins | sample Bog_T0_2_FD_203319 | JGI IMG/M metagenome (GOLD analysis project Ga0302319, IMG submission 203319) | Peat permafrost microbial communities from Stordalen Mire near Abisko, Sweden - Bog_T0_2 | ecosystem: Environmental > Terrestrial > Soil > Wetlands > Peat | place: Sweden: Abisko, Stordalen Mire...
CCCCGCCGTGTCCAGATCGACGAACTGCAGGCCCATCTCCTCGGCCATCCCCCACATCAGGTCCGCCTCGGTGACCAGGTTCCGATTGGTCAGGATCCGGGCGATGCTGACCCCGGTCCGGGCGTTCTCGTCGAGGGCCACGTTCATGTCGTCGAGGGAGACCCGGCCCCCCTCCACCAGCGCTTTGGCCAGTGGGGGGAACGACGCCGTGGACAGGTCGGCGGACTCGGAGCCGGCATCAGGATGGAGGTCGTGGTAGGTGGCGACGGCTTCGGCCACGAGGTCGGCGGCGTCCGAGGCGACATCGCCGGATACGAGATCACCCTCGTCATCGGTCCCGGGTCCCTCGAGCGAACGGGCCAACGCCGCCAGGGCGTCGTCCCCTTCCACGTCGAGCACCGGTCCGGGCATCGGAACGGCGGTCGGCACGGCGGTCGGGGCACTTCCGTCCGTCGGGACCGACATCGGTGCCGGACCGTCGAGGGTCGGGAGCGGGGGCAGGGCCTGGGCCTCCCCGGCCAGGGCGACCTCGGCGAGCACCTGGTCGAGGGCGTCGGCGCCCGTCACGGGCTCGGACGGGATGCCCCCGGCCGCGGGGGCGACCGGCCAGACCCCATCTCCGAACATGAGCTCGATGTAGGCGTCGATCTGCTCCGGAGCGGCGACCACCGAGATGAAATCGCGACCCAGGATGGCCCGGATCGAATCCTGGGCGAACAGGTCGTCCGGGTCGGCCGTGGCGACGACGGGCGTGCCGAACTTGCGCTTGACCGCCACCACGCGGTGGTGGCGCGACAGGTCGGCCGGAAGCAGCGCTCCCGCAGCCGGGTCGACCCCGTAGGAATCGAGATCCACGAACTCGAGATCGCGCTCGTTCGCCATGTACCGGATGGCCTCGACGTCGCTCATGGCTGCTTCATCGGCAGACTGCGGGCCGACATTGAACAGGAATCGTCGTACGACCATCAGGCGGCGTCCCGACCCGTCGGTTCCGCGGAGTACGACCCCGACACCGCTAGAGTGACCGGCTCCGGACGACCGACCGACGAGGCCACCATGCACGGCACCAGCAGACACTGCGCCATGTCCATCCTGGTCAGCGTGGTCCCGTCGACGGTTCCGGCCGGTGCCGGTCGGCGGGGCCGGGTGCAGGCGTGATGATGACGGGCACGAGGCTCGACCTCGTCGTGATTCCCCTGGCCGTCGTGGTCGGGCTCATCGTCGGCTCGTTCCTGAACGTGGTCGTCTACCGGGCGCCTCTCGGACTCTCGGTGTCCACTCCCCGATCGTTCTGCCCGACGTGCGACCGCCAACTGGCCTGGTGGGAGAACATCCCCCTCGGTTCGTGGCTGTTCCTGCGGGGGCGATGCCATACCTGCCACGAGCCGATCTCGGTGCGGTATCCCCTGGTGGAGGCGGGTACCGCCGTGGTGTTCGGGCTGATCGCCTGGGCGTGGCACGGCACGCTCCCGACCGCCGGCTACTGCGTGCTGGCGGCCACCGCGCTGTCGATCGCCCTCATCGAATACGGGGGGCAGCGCAGCCCCCTGTCCGTCGGGGCGGTCGGCACCGGTCTCGGTGCCCTCCTCCTGGTCCCCGGTCTCCTGGTGATGCACCGGGGTGCCGACCTGATCGGGGCGGGCGTCGGCCTCGCCGCCGGAGCGGCCGTGTTCGGGGTGCTCCGGACCCTCGACCCGGACTGCACCGACGCGAGGTTCCACGGCCGCACCCTGCTTCCCCTGGCCGGACTCTGGCTCGGAGCACTCGGCTGGCGGGCGGTGGTGGCCGGGTTGGCCGGATGGGTTCTCGCCTCGTTCGCCTGCCTCGTGTCGATCTGGATGTCCGTCCGGCTGGAACAGCGGGTCCACGACGGAGGAGGGACGCACCGCCCGCCCGTCGTGGCGACTGCTCCCCTGGTCACCGGGATCGTGGTCGCCCTGGCGGTGTCCCTCGGCGTCGCCGGTTGACGCACCTACGATGGCCGCATGGGCCTCGCAGCCGCGGACCGGCTGATCGCGATACCGGCGGTGCGGACAGGTGGCCGTGACCGCCCCTGAGGTCGACTTCCGGACCGTGATCGTGGACGACCACGAACTGCTCCGGGCCGGTACCCGCCAGATCCTCGAGGACGCCTCCGGCTTCACCGTGGTGGGCGAGGCGGCGGACGCGGAGTCCGCCGTGCAGGTCGTCGGTGAGACGGGGCCGGACCTCGTCATCGCCGACATCCGACTCCCCGAGAGGAACGGGATCGATCTCGCCCGGCAGCTGGTCCACGACCATCCCGGCCTGATCGTCGTGATCCTGAGTGCCTACGACGATCCCCACTACGTCCGGGCCGCCATGGCCGCCGGCGTATCGGGCTACCTGCTCAAGACCCTTCCCAGCCACGAGCTGGTCGACGCCCTCCTCGAGGCGTGCTCCGGGTCCACTCCGTTGGCCGGCCGACCACGGGGCCGGGGGGAGCGGGACAGCACCGGTCTCCTCGACTCACCCTACGACGACCTCACCGCCCGCGAGGCCGAAGTGGTGCGACTGGTGGCCCGGGGCATGTCCAACAAGGCCATCGCCAGCGAACTCGGGATCAGCCCCCGGACCGTCGAGGGCCACGTCAACCACGTCTTCGACAAGCTGGGCGTCGACTCCCGCACCGAGCTCGTCCACTACGCACTGGCCAACTCGATGTTCGTCCGGGAGCCGACCGCCCCGACCGGCGCCCCGGACCGGACCACACCGCTCACGGTGGACGGTGACCCCCCTCCGGGGGAGACGGAACCCACGGAGGCACCCTGGTGACCCCGCTGGCCCCCGACCGGGTCGCCGCGCGGCCGGAGGTGGGCCCGACGCTTTCCCCCTGGTCCGACTCACCGTTCTGGCTGTTGCAGCTGGCCGTACTCGCCCTGGCCCTCATCCGCCTGGCCGTCACCCTGGCCTTCCACCTCGACCCGCTCTCGATCGGGGTCGAGTTCTCGACCCTGGCGATCTTCGTGGTCCCCGTGGTGGTGGCCTCCCTCAACTACGGGCTCGCCGGCGGACTGTTCACCGCGACCTGGATCGCCGTGCTCTCGATCCCCCGCTTCGTGGACGCCTCCGGCCCGAACAAGACGTCGGCCCTCTGGGCGGAGGCACTCCAGCTCGTCGTGCTCTTCGGCCTGGCCCTGCTGATCGGACAGCGGGTCACCTCGCAGGCCAGGGCCCGGGACCAGGCCGATGCCTCGTTGGCCGCCCGGCTCCGGGCCGAAGCCCTCTACCAGGACATCTTCGAGTCGAACCGGTCACCGATCCTCATCGTGGACGCCGACGGCCTGGTCATCAGCGCCAACCCGGCGGCCGAGGAGGCCTTCGTCCACGGCGCCTCCACCGGATTCTCGGCGGCCGTCGGACGCCGACTCGTCGACGTGGTCGGACCCGAGGCCTCGGCGGCCGTGCTCGGCAAACTGGTGTCCGACGACGGATCGGGTGCCGGCCGTCCCGACGATCCCCGCGTGGCCGAGGATCCCGCCACCGACCGGCCGGTCCCGCCCGTGGCCTTCGATGTGGCCGGCGAATCCATCCTCTTCCGGCCGACGGCGACACTGGTCGGGCCACGGGGGGCCGAACGGCGCATGCAGGTCATCTTCGAGGACGTGACCGCGGAGACCCGCCGCCACGATCTCATGGAGGCCTTCGCCAACCAGGTGGTGCTCGGTCAGGAGGAGGAGCGGCGCCACATCGCGCAGGAGCTCCACGACGGACCCCTCCAGTCGCTCATCCACCTGTGCCGCCAGATCGATTCCCTCGACCTCGCCTCGGATACCGGTCCGACACCGGCACCACCCCTCGCATCGATGCGCACGACCGTGGAGGAGACGGTGTCGGAGCTGCGGTCCATCGCCCGCGGCCTCCGTCCGTCCATCCTGGACGACCTCGGACTGGTGGCCTCCATCAACCAGGTCGTGGCCGAGGCGACCGGCCGCCAGGGTCTGGCCGGCGAGTTCCAGGTGTCCGGAACCGAGCGCCGACTCTCCCCGGATCTGGAGCTCGCCCTCTTCCGCATCGCCCAGGAGGCGGTCACCAACGTCGAACGTCACGCGGACGCCGGGCGGGTCCTCGTGTCCCTGGACTTCGACGACGCCATCGTCTCCCTGCGGGTGGAGGACGACGGCGTCGGCTTCCGGCGGGATCCCACCGGCGCGGCGCTCGACCGGGGCGACGGTCACTCGCTCGGGCTCCCCGGCATGCAGGAGCGGGCCCGGTTGGTCGGTGGGCGCCTGGTCGTGCGATCCGTTCCGGGACAGGGCACCACCGTCGAGGCCCGGGTGCCCGTGCCTCCGCCCTCCTGATCGCGGACGGTACCCGGATTCCGGCATCACCCCAGGTGGCAGGGGGTGACAACACCTGGTGACCACCGGTCGGGCAGCCGTCGCACACCCATCGGTCCTCCGGTTGTCACTGAACCGACATGAAAAACGCGGTGGGCCGCCGGGCGAATCATGGGATACTCGGGATGTGGAAGAGATCATCATCGAGTCCTGCCACAGCACGTGGGTGATCGACCGGGCCAACTCGCGCTTCCGCCGGGTGGTCAAGTCGGCACATCGGACCTCGGCCCCGGTAGCCACCGAATGGCAGCCCTGCTACGGCGTGGAGATCGATCCGCTGTCGGAGTCGTTCGTCGTGTTGCTGAATCCCGAGGGGACCCGCCTGCTGCGTAGCTGGCGCCATGTCGAGCACTGTGCCCAGTGCGGTGGCGAGGCCACGTCGGAGCTGTCGCTCCACGACCTGCGCTCCGCCGTCCGTAGCTGAGCCGCACCCACGCCGGAGTCGGCGGTCGGCGGTCGGGGGTCGGCTCAGAGTGCGGGTTCCCGCTTCCACATGCCCGAACTCCCGCCGGTCTTCTCCCACAGCATCAGCTGACCGATACTCATCGTGCGGTCGGCCGTCTTGCACATGTCGTAGACGGTGAGTGCGGCGATGGCGCACGCCGTCATCGCCTCCATCTCGACGCCGGTGCGGTCGATCGTCTCCACCTTGGCCTCGACCTCGACGTAGTCGTCGCCGATGGTGAAGTCGACCTGCACCGATCCGACCAGGAGTGGGTGGCACATCGGGACCAGGTCCGCCGTGCGCTTGGCCGCCTGGATACCGGCGACCCGCGCGGCGGCCAGCACGTCCCCCTTGGTGATGGCGTTGTTCGCCACCTGGGCGGTCGTCTCCGGCTTCATCGCCACCCGGCAGCGGGCCAGGGCCCGACGGAGCGTCGCCTCCTTGGGCGACACGTCCGCCATGCGGGTGCCTCCGAACGGGTCGAGGTGGCTCAAGCTCCGGTCGGTCACAGTCGGCTCCCGTCGTTCACGTCGCCAGTCTACGGGAGTACGTGACCCCGGGACGGCATTGGCAGTCTCTCAGGTAGACTGCCAGCCGATCGCCACCCCGCTCCGGAAGGAACCGTGCGTGCCTACCTACGAATACCGCTGCGACAACTGCGCGAAGAACTTCGACGTCGTCCAGTCGTTCACCGATGATCCCCTGACCGAGTGCCCGACGTGCGGCTCACCGGTCCGCAAGGTGTTCGGCAGCGTGGGCATCGTCTTCAAGGGCAGCGGGTTCTACAAGACGGACAGCCGGTCGGGTGGCGGCTCCGCCTCGGTGCCCAGTGAGTCGTCCTCGTCGGCGGTGTCGGGGGACTCGGGCGCGGGCAAGGAGTCCGGATCCGGTACCGGGTCGACCTCCAAGGACTCCGGGGGCAAGGAGTCGTCCACCTCGGCCGGATCCTCCGACAAGTCGGCAGCCACACCCGCCAGCCCGAAGCCCGCTTCGAAAGGGTCGTCCCCCTCCACCTGACGTCGTCGCCCCGCCGGATCTGACCGTCCACGGCGTCAACCCGGCAATGTCGTGGCGGCGACCACTCTCCGAAGTTCCTTGTCCGCGGAGAGTGGCGAGGTAGGATCGTCGGTATGGACGTCTCAGATCTCGACCGCCTCCTCATCCAGCTCGGCGTGCTGGACGGCTCGGACCTCCACATCAAGGCCGGTGCCCCGCCCCGCATGCGGATCGCGGGGTCGTTGCGGACCGTGGAGGGTGAGCCGGCATTCACCGCCGAGGAGACCCAGCTCATCGCCGAGTCGATCATGACGGACCCCGTGCGCGAGACGTTCCGCGCACGCCACGAGGCCGACTTCGCCTACAGCATCCACGGCGTGGGACGGTTCCGCGTCAACGCCTACTCCCAGCGGTCGTCGGCCGCACTGGCCATCCGGAGGGTGCGGGCGTCGGCCGCCACCGCCGAGGAGCTCGGCCTCCCGCCCGTCGTCACCCAACTGGCGGAGGAGATGCGCGGTCTCGTACTCGTGACCGGGCCGACCGGCTCCGGCAAGACCACCACCCTCGCCGCCATGATCGACCACATCAACCACCTCCGGTCCTGCCACATCGTCACCATCGAGGACCCCGTCGAGGTGATGCACAAGGACGACCTGGCCGCCATCGACCAGCGGGAGGTCGGCTTCGACACCGACTCGTTCTCCTCGGCCATGCGTGTCGTCCTGCGCCAGGATCCCGACGTCATCCTCGTCGGCGAGATGCGCGACCAGGAGACGGTGGCCGCCGCCCTGAGTGCCGCCGAGACGGGCCACCTCGTGTTCTCGACCCTCCACACCATCAACTCGACCGAGACCATCAACCGGATCGTCGACTTCTTCCCGCCCCACCAGCAGTCCCAGATCCGGCTCAGCCTGGCCGGTTCGCTGAAGGGCATCGTCTGCCAGCGCCTGATCCCCACCATCGAGGGTGACGGTCGGGTACCAGCGCTCGAGGTCCTGGTGACCAACGGCCGCATCCAGCAGGCCATCGTCGATCCCCTGCTGACCGGCGACATCGAGTCGATCGTGGCCGACGGCGCCTACTACGGCATGGTCACCTTCGACCAGTCGCTCGCCACGCTCATGGCCTCGGGGCGCATCAGCCTGGCCGAGGCCATGGCGACCGCCAGCAACCCCCACGACCTCAAGGTGATGCTGGAGCGCCAGGGCGTGCTCCAGACCGGCTCGTTCGCCAGCCAGCTCAGCTGACCCAGCCGGATCCGTCCGGACGGCCGCTCACCGGGCCTCGGACATCGTGTGTTCCTGTCACTCAAGGTGGCACCGATCCCTTCCGATAGTCACCACAGGACCGGGACCCGCATGGCGGGCCATGCCGGGCCATGAGATGTAGTGACGTGACACCGAAGACCGGAGACGAGAGATGCGAGCACCCAGGCAGTTCCCGGAGGCGTACCCGCCGGTCCGTGCATGCCGTGCCGACGCCCGCCCGCCCGTCCCCCACCTGAACGGAGCCCTCCCTTGGCACGCATGACCGTCGGGCTCGATATCGGCACGAGCGCCGTACGCGCCGCCGAGATCGACACCTCCAAATCCACGCCCGTGCTCCTCACGTACGGACAGGTCGGGCTCCCGCCCGGGTCGCTCGTCGACGGCGAGATCCGCGACATGACGGCGGTGTCCGAAGCCATCGAGAAGCTGTGGAAGAACGGGCAGTTCAGCGGGTCCTCCGTCATCGTCGGGATCGCCGGGCTGCGCGCCATCACCCGGGAGATCGACCTGCCCTTCGTGCCCGACGACGAGGTCGAGAGCGCCGTCCGTTTCCAGTCCGAGGAGGTCATCCCCTTCCCGCCGGACCAGACCCTCCTGTCCAGCCAGGTCCTGTCGGACTACACCAACGACGAAGGTGCCAAGATGCGTCGGGTCCTCGTGGCCGCCGCCCACGTCGACCTGGTCAACGGCGTGATCGACACCGTCGAGCGGGCCGGCCTGACCGTCGAGGGCGTCGACCTCACCTCGTCCGCCCTGGTCCGGGCCATCGGCACCTATGACGGGTCCGAGCAGCCGGAGGCGATCGTCTCCATCGGCGCCGGACTCAGCGTCGTCGTCGTCCACCAGAACGGACGCCCCCAGTTCGTCCGCACCATCGGATCCGGCGGCAACTCCACGACGGCGGCCATCTCGGCGTCGCTGGACATCCCGATCATGGATGCGGAAGGGCTCAAGTACCGCTTCGGCGACGACTCGACCCAGGTCCAGGCCGCCGAGCGCGTCGCCCAGCCGAGCATGCTCGAGCTGGTCGACGAGATCCGCAACTCGATCCAGTACTTCGCTTCGCTGCCCGGTCGTCTGCCGGTGTCGCGGGTGCTGGTGACCGGTGGAGGTTCCGAACTCCACGGCCTCATCACCATGCTCGAGTCCCAGGTGCACATCCCGGTGCACGCCTGCTCGCCCCTGGCCCGCGTCGACATCTCGCGGCTCGATCTCTCGGCCGAGCAGATCGCCGCCATCTCGCCGGTGCTCACCTCGCCCATCGGACTGGCCCTGCCTGAACCCGACAAGGCGGTCCAGAAGTTCAACCTCCTCCCACCCGAGGTCGCGGCCAAGGCCCGGATCCGGCGGATCCAGCAGCGGACCCTCGTCGGATCGGTGGCCGTCCTGGTGCTGCTGGTGCTCTTCGGTGGTTGGAAGTTCCTCCAGGTGCACAACGAACAGAACAACGTGAGCAGCCTGCAGTCGAGCATCGCCTCGCTGAACGCCCAGGTGCCGAAGTACGACGTGGTGGTGGCGGCCAACGATGCCTACACGAAGGGCGTGGCCCGCAGGGCGTCCGTGCTCAACTCCGCGGTCGACTGGCCGTTGGCCCTCAGCAGCCTCATCGCCATCACGCCGGCCGACGCCTCCGTGCAGTCGTTCGACGGGAGCCAGATCGTGGCGAGCACCGCTCCGGTGACCGGAAGCGCGGCGCCGGGCGCGGCGACGGGCACCCAGTCGGCCGCCATCGGCACCATCGACCTCTACGTCTCGGGCCCCGGTCCGAGCCTTTCGATCTCGGAGGCCTGGATCAACGCCATCTCGGGTTCGACGTACTTCGCCAACCCACTGCAGGGCGCGACGACCGTCGATCCCAACGGCACGATCTCGTTCCCCTTCACCGTCTCCGTGACCCCGGCCGCCAGCCTCAGCAAGAATGCGAGCCTGAAATGAACCAACTCCGCGAGTACCGCATGCCGCTCTTCATCGCGGGCGGCGCCCTGGTCGTGGCCCTCATCCTGTGGGTGGCCCTGATCTCGCCACAGAACTCCAAGCTCTCGTCGCTCCAGGCCCAGAGCGTCATGCTGCAGACCCAGGAGGCCGGCGTCCAGGCCCGACTGGAGTCGTTGCAGTCCGAGGGTCTGAAGCTGTCGTCCAACTGCGCCGACCTCCAGAAGATCAGCACCCAGATCCCCTCGGTTCAGACCCCCACGGACATCGACGCCCAGGAGTCGAGCTTCGAGAGCCAGTTCAACCAGTTGGCCGCCACCTCGGGCGTGACGCTCGCCCAGTTCAGCGGGTTCGCGCCGGCCACGACGACGACCGGCGGAGCCGCAGCGACGACCGGCACCACCGGCGCCACTCCGGTGGGCACCACGGCCGGGGTGACCGCCGTGCCCACCACGCTGACCGTGCAGGGGGACTACGCGCAGATGACGGCGTTCGTCAACGGGCTCGACAGCTTCCCCCGGCTCTTCGTGATCCAGAAGTTCATCCTGGCCTTCGGGAAAGCCTCGACCAGTTCCTCGAGTTCCACCAGCGCCACCGATTCGTCGTCGTCTTCATCGTCGGCCGGCGCCGCCAACACGACCCCGCTGTGGACCGGCGGCACGGCCACGTCGCCGACCAGCGGCCCCTACAACCTCAACATCACGGGGTCGATCTACTACACCTCGACGCCGAACGCCCTGGCGGCCTGCTCGAAGGCCCGGGCCGCCCAGTCCACACTCAAGTAGCCGCGCCTATTCGGGGAAGTGCCCCGGTTGGAGGGGAGTTCCCCGGGACGGTGGTCGACCCTAGATCCCGCTGATCTGCATGTCGCCGATGGCCAGGGTCTGCCCGGCGGCGATGCTCGGCAACCACTCGACGTCGGCGCCCACGGCCACCAGGGACAGGAGCATCCGCTGGAGGGTCGAGGCCACGGTGATCTCGCGGACGGGCTCGGCGAGCTTGCCGTCCCGGATCATGAGACCCTCGGCGCCCACCGAGAAGTCACCACTGATCGGGTT
>Ga0302319_10027099_pt1 | contig 10057 bp, 9 predicted proteins | sample Bog_T0_2_FD_203319 | JGI IMG/M metagenome (GOLD analysis project Ga0302319, IMG submission 203319) | Peat permafrost microbial communities from Stordalen Mire near Abisko, Sweden - Bog_T0_2 | ecosystem: Environmental > Terrestrial > Soil > Wetlands > Peat | place: Sweden: Abisko, Stordalen Mire...
CAAAGTTATTGATGAGCTGCTGCTCGCAGATCGCGGCCGAGCCGGGATAGCGCTGGTCGTTCCACGCCCACGGGATGAACCCGGCCTGCATGACGAGATCCTTGTTGAAGATGTTCCACGGGAAGGAGAGGCGGTTGGCGTCGCGTTCCGAAACGAGCGAGGCGAACTGCGGCGGCGGGAAGTGGGACTTGCCGAATAATTTCCAAAGGTTGAGATCGGACTCGAAGTTCGCGCGCAGGTCATCGTGCCAGAAGACATCGCCGAGCGTGAGGAAGTAGTCGACGGCGTTCGAGCCCTCGGTGGACCAGTAACCATAGCAGGATTCGAGATCGTGCACGGTACGCGCGGGCCCGCCCGGTTCGACCGACGAGGGAAGGCCGACGCCGTTCATCAGCTGGGGCATGATGTCATTCCACCAGCCGGCCATGCCGCCCGTGTCGTGGAAATCGCCGCCGTACTTGCGGGCGATTTCCTGCTCGCCGCCGTAATAGGTTCCCGGCGACATGAGGATGATGCCGCGGTTGGGATCGACCTGCCGGATCATTTCCATTCCGCGTTGCGCCTTCTGCACGCGCGACCACGTGGCCCAGTCGGCGAAGTCGGCCCACTTCGCATTGAGCTGCTCGCCGAGATCGGGATACATGCGCGGTGCCGTTCCGGAGAAGTAGACGCGATAGGCGAGGTAGCCGTCGGGCAGGGCAAGCGCGAGCGTGTTCACGCCGGGCCGCAACGCGCCGGTCGCCTCGTACCAGTCGCGATGCTCGGTCGGGTCCTGGATCGGGCTGCGGCCGATTTCCTTGCCGTTGAGCGTGGCGATCACGAGCTTGTCGCGATGGCGGTTCATGTCGAAGACGTAGAGCCACTGGCGCGGATTTTTCTGGAGCCACGCAGCGTCGACGTTGAAGGTCCGGCGGAAAACGGCCGGCTTGAACTTGGGCAGGAAGGAGGCGTGCGCGTCGCCCGGCGCGGTGATCTCGGGCCACTTGCTGTCGTCGTAGGCGGCGAAGAACGTCTCGTTCGGGTAGTTGATCGGCTGGTCAGTGATCGGCTGGTCGAGGTAATCGACTTTCCATGTGCCGGTCAGGTCGAGCGCGTCGGGGCCCCAGCCGCAGAAGGAGGCGAGCTCGGGGACGTGGACATCGTCCCACGAGGCAAAGCTATCGGGCTTGCCGGTGTAGCGCTGGCTGATCGTCTTCACGTCATCGCCGTAGCGGGCCTTGAGCCACGAGCGAAACGTGACGTCGGCGACCGGGCCGTAGTCCATGAGGAAATCGCTGTCGCCGTGGCCCATTTCGCCGTGCGGCTCGAGCCAGCTGGTGACGTTGTCGAACGCGTTGAAATGCTTCACGTCCTGCTGGATGGTCGCGAGCTGGTAATTCTCGCCGGTGATCGAATCCCACGAGAGGAAGCGCATGCCGTCCTCGGTCACCATCGGCCCGTTATAATAGGCGCCGAGGAATTGCGGCATGTGCTGCGCCATGTCCTGCGGGAACCAGTTCTCCAGCCAGACTTGGTTGTTGGTGGAAAGATTGATGCCGAGCGGGATGTGTTTCTCGCGCGCTGCGTCGGTCGCCCAGGAGATGTCGTTTTTCGACGTGATGCCCTGCGCGACGTCGTATTCGTAGACCGGGTCCCAGACTTGCAGGCCGGTCTGGTTCTTCACGCTCCAGTCGATCTCGGTGCCCTTGTCGAAGGTGGAATAGTCCTTGCCGTCGGGAACCGAGCGCGTGTCGTAGTAGAAACGGAAGCCGTGCTGGTCCCAGCGATCGAGGAACATCGGAACGGCGACCTCGGGCTTGTAGACCAGCGGAGTCTTGGGCAGGAGGGAGCTGGCGAGTTGACTCAGGGCGTCCGGGGAATCGCCAGACACGATATCGACATTCACGCCGTCGCGGGCGGCCTGGAACGACTCGCCGTTGAAGGTCCAGGTCGCCGGCCCCGATCCACTTGGCGTGACACCCGGAAGTTCCTGCAGGTCGGAGACGTACTTCGCATGCACGATCTTCGCCTTCTCTTCCGAGTCGCAGGTCACCTGCAGAAACGACCCGTGCGGGAACGTCTGCCACTTGCCGGAGAGCGTGCCGTAGCCGCGGAGCTTGACGGGCGGAATGCTTTCCCAGTCACGCGAGTTCGTTTGCGCGAAGCCTCCAATCATCGATGAGGCAGCCAAAACGAAACACAAGGAGGCAAAACGAAAGGGGGCGGGCATGAACGTGGGGATGATGAAGCCCGCTATCTCGAACTGGAACCGGGATGCTGTCAAGACAGTCGCATCTTTGGCCGGTGTTGTTTTTGAGGGCGGGACAAGACATCGAAAATCACTCGCCGGTACTTGCGATATATCCGGTAAAAGATATCCTGCGCGGGAGGTTTCCGCCTGACCAGCCGATGAAAAACATTCTACGAATTTTTGCCGTCCTGATTTTCTGCGTCCATCTGCCGCTGCGCGCGGCGGACGTCACCGTATTCGCCGCCGCGAGCCTGTCCGATGCGCTCGAGGAGATCGCGAAGGGCTACGAGGCGAAAACGGGCGACAAGATCAACTACAACCTCGCCGGCTCGAATGTGCTGGCGCGGCAGATCGAGCAGGGCGCGCCGGCCGACATCTTCTTTTCCGCCGACGAGGCGCAGATGGACGTCGTGGCGAAGGCCGGGCTGATCGATCCAGCCACGCGCCAGGATCTGCTCTTCAACACGCTCGTCATTGTCGCGCCGTCCGACAGCCCCCTCGCGAATTTCACGCCGCCCGATTTGGCCAAGCCGAATATCCAGCGCATCGCGCTTGCCGATCCGAAAGCCGTGCCGGCCGGCGTCTACGCGAAGGCCTACCTGACGAAGATCGGACTCTGGTCGACGATCGAGGGAAAGATCGTCCCGACTGCGAATGTGCGCGCGGCGCTGGCGGCGGTGGAATCGAGCGACGCCGAAGTTGGCATCGTCTACAAGACCGATGCGCAGATGTCGAAGTCGGCCAGGATCATCTACGCCGTGCCGCAGGCGGACGGTCCGAAGATCACCTACCCGATTGCCTTGGTGAAGACCTCGACGAGCGACGCGGCCAAAAAATTTCTGGCCTATCTGGAGTCACCTGAGGCGCGCGCCGTGTTCGTCCACGATGGCTTTATGTCGGGCGCCCACTAACCTGCAGGCATGGCGTCGCTCGACTGGCCGGCGATTTTCCTGAGCCTCGGTGGGGCGCTGCTGGCGGTTGCATTGAATCTCGTGCCGGGGGTGGGAATCGCGTGGCTGCTCGCGCGCCGCAAGTGGCCGGGCAAGGCGGTGGTCGAGACAATCGTCACGCTGCCGCTGGTCATGCCGCCGGTCGCGACCGGGCTTCTGCTTCTTGAACTGCTGGGCCGCCGCGGCTGGATCGGCCACTGGCTGCGGGCGGTGAACATCGACATCGTTTTTACCTGGAAAGCGGTGGTCATCGCGATGGCGGTGATGTCCTTCCCGTTCGTCGTGCGCAACGCGCGCGTGGCGCTGGAGGCGGTGAGCACGCGCGTGGAACAGGTCGCGGCGACGCTCGGCGCGTCGTCCTGGCGCGTCGCGTGGACGGTCACCCTTCCGCTCGCGCGTCGCGGCATCGTCGCAGGCGCCGTGATGGCGTTCGCGCGCGCCCTGGGCGAGTTCGGCGCGACCATCCTCGTCGCAGGCAACATTCCCGGCTCGACGACGGTGATTTCGACCTCCATTTACAACGACATCATGCTCGGCCATGACGCGGACGCCGACGCGCTGATCGCGGTCTCGATCGGTTTGGCGTTCGCCGCGATCCTCGCCAGCGAATTGCTCCTGCGCGAGCGCCAGTCATGACGCCATTCCTTGAATTGCGCGGCGTCGCGGTGCGCCTCGGCCGGTTCCGGCTCGAAATTGACGCGGTGCTTTCCGACGGCTGGAGCGCGCTCTTCGGTCCTTCCGGTGCGGGCAAGACGACGCTGCTGGAAGTTATCACCGGCCTGCGCCGGCCCGATGCGGGTCGTATCATTATGAATGGGCACATGTTGTTTGACGCGGCATCAAAGAAAAACGTGCCGCCGCGCCGGCGTGGCATCGGTTACGTGCCGCAGGACCTCGCGCTTTTTCCGCATCTGACCGTGCGCCAGAATCTCAACTACGGCCGGCCGCCGGGTGACGGCGACGAATTTTTTACGGGCGTGCTCGAGCGGCTCGAGATCGGTTCGCTGCTGGCGCAAAAGCCGGACGCGCTTTCCGGCGGCGAGAAGCAGCGCGTGGCGCTGGCCCGGGCACTGCTGGCGCGGCCGGCGTTGCTGCTGCTTGACGAGCCGCTGACCGGCCTCGACGGGCCGTTGCGCGAGCGCATCATCCCGTTCCTGCAGAGGGTGCGCGACGAGTTCCGCGTGCCGACGCTTTACGTCACCCATTCCGCCGATGAGGCGGTGGCGCTGTGCGGCCGCGTGGTCGTTCTGGAGGCCGGTCGCATGATGAGCGAGGGCGCGGTGCATGACCTCTTCGTGCCGCGCGATTCGCCGGGCTGGCGCCTGCGTGTTTTGTCGTAGGCTCGATTTGAATTACCGGGCATTGCACCTGCTCGCAGGGATGCCATTTTAGAAGAGATGACCCAGCCCACCACGCATCCCATGACCCTTGCCGACGACCTGCCGCGCGCGACGCGCGTGCGGGTTCTTTTTTTCGGGCCGGTGCGCGTGCGGTTGGGAGTTGCGAATTGCGACCTCGCTTGCGCAAAGGAAATGTCGACTTCCTCGTTTTGGTCGCAACTGATTGAGTGCTATCCGGAGCTGGCCGCGCTGCGGTCGTCCGTCCGCCTCGCGCGCAACGGCGAGTTCTTGGGCGATGGCGCAAAAGTCGGGCCGGGAGACGAGATGGCGCTGATTCCGCCGGTCTCAGGAGGCTAGAATCCAAATGACCGTCGACATCGCACTCGAGAAAGGGCCGCTGGAACCGGCCGGCCCGGGGGATATTTCAAGCGGCTCGGGCGCGGTTGTGCGTTTTGAGGGCCGGGTGCGCGCCGAGGAAAAAGGCGACATCATATCTGCGCTGGATTACGAGGCCTACGAGCCGATGGCGCGGCAGCAGATGGAGAAAATCGCGCACGAGATTGGCAAGGTCCACGCCTGCCTGGCGGTGCGTGTTCGCCATCGCATCGGCCGCGTGCCGGTGGGCGAGGCGGCGATCCTGGTCGAGGTCTGCGCGCGTCATCGCGGCGAGGCGTTCGCCTTCGTCACCGAATTCATGACCCGCATCAAGCAGGACGTGCCGATCTGGAAGGAGGTTCCCAAGCCATGAGCGCCGGATGGGAAGAGGTGCTGGCCTCCTGTCTACGGCTGGCGGCGAAGCCTGGCCGTGAAAGCATGCCCGGCCCCTGGGCGCTGGGACGGGTGCTCGCGAAGGCGGTCGCAGCCGACCAGGATTTTCCGCACGGCCACTTGAGCATGATGGACGGGTACGCGGTTGCGGAACTGACGGACCAGATGATGCGGGTCGAGGGCGAAAACACACCGGGGCAGGGTCCGGGCGACCCGCTCAGGCCGGGAACGACGCGACGTATCTTCACCGGTGCCGAGCTTCCTCCCGGCGCCACGCGCGTCGTGCCGCAGGAACTGGTCGAGCGCACGGCCGATTCGCTTCGCATCTTCACGCCGCCGACCGATATCTTCGTCCGCACCCGCGGCAGCGAAAGCCGGAAGAACGAGATCGTCCTGGCCGCAGGGGATCGATTGACGCCGACGAATCTCGCCATCCTCGCGACCGTTGGGGCGAAGGAAATCGAGGTCACGACCCGCCCGCGCGTCGCGCACCTTGTCACCGGCAACGAGATCATGGGCGGACATGAGGCAGGCTCGCCCGGATCTCGGATTCGCGACTCGAACTCCGACCTGGTCGCCGGCACGTTGCGGGTGATTGGCCAGATGGTGACCGATCACCGGCGCGTGCGCGACGACCGCGCCGAGACCGAAAAGGTGGTCGCGGAAATGGCGCAGGATTGCGAGGTGCTGCTTATCTCCGGCGGCGCGAGCGTGGGCGACCACGATTACGCACGCCCGGCACTCGAGGCAGCCGGCTTTCGCTTCGAGGCGCACATGATTGAAGTGCGGCCCGGCAAGCCGATCGGCCTCGCGCGGCGCGGCGACCAGTGGGCCATCGCGCTGCCGGGAAATCCGGTGTCACATCTCGTCGCGTTGAATCTTTTCGTTCTGCCTTTGCTGCGAGCGCTCGAGGGAGACGTTGTCACGGCTCCGCGACTGTTGCGCGGACGGTTGAAGGAGCCGGTGCCGAATCCTGCCGTTCCACGTCGCGATACTTTCTGGCCGTCTCAACGATTATTGGAGGATGGCCGGCCCGTCCTGACCCCGTGCCGGTTTCTTTCCTCCGGCGATCTGCTCGGTATCGCGAACGCCGACGCCCTTTTGCTGCTTCGCGCTGGCACCGCCGTTCCGTCGCCGGGCGATGAGATCTTTTTCCTGTCCCTCGCGCCAGAGTTTGCCAACGCTTGAACCACATGACCGATTTCAACCATCTCGATGATTCAGGCCGCGCGCGCATGGTCGACGTGGGCGCCAAGCCGCTGCAGCAACGCCGCGCCGTGGCGGAGGGCTGGCTGCGCTGCGCGCCCGCGACCATCGAGAAACTGCGCGCCCGCGCGCTGCCTAAGGGCGACGTGCTGGCGGTCGCGCAAATCGCGGGCATCCAGGCGGCAAAGCGCACCTCGGAGCTGATTCCGCTCTGCCATCCGCTCGCGCTCGATGTGGTTGAGGTGACCTTCACGCTAGAAAACGATCGCATCGGCATCCGCGCGGTTGCGGCGATCACCGCACGCACGGGCATTGAGATGGAGGCGCTCACCGCCGTTTCGGTTGCGGCGTTGACGCTTTACGACATGTGCAAGGCGGTCGACAAGTCCATGGTCATCGAGGGCATCCGGCTCGTTGAGAAGACAAAGGTATGAAAACGTTGCGCGTGGGCCGGATCACGTCGAGCGATCGCGCCAGCGCCGGCGTTTACGAGGACCTGAGCGGCCCGGAAATCGAGAAGCATGTCGCGGCGCTGCTGGCCGATTATGCGCTCGAATGGCAGCGGGTCGTGCTGCCGGATGAGGTGGCGTTGCTCAGCGGCGCGATGGTCGAGTTGATCGATGACCGGCGTTGCGCCCTGGTGGTGACGACCGGTGGAACGGGTCCCGCGCCACGCGACGTGATGCCCGAGGCGACCCGCGCCGTGATCGAGCGCGAGCTGCCCGGATTCGGCGAGATCATGCGCGTCCGCACGTTCGACATTGCGCCGACGAGCATCCTCAGCCGCGCAACGGCGGGCGTGCGCGCCGGCTGCCTGATCGTGAATCTGCCGGGCCGGCCCGCAGCTGTCGGCGAGTGCCTGGCCGTGGTGGGCGAAGCGATAAAAAAGGCGCTAGACATTCTTGAAACGGAGTACCGTTCGTGATGCCCGTGCTCGATACCCTGGGCCGCCCGCTCGAGGCGCTGCGCATTTCCGTCACCGACCGTTGCAACCTGCGCTGCACCTACTGCATGCCGAAAGCGGCATTTGCGAACCATGCCTTCCTTCCGCACGAGGAGCTTTTGACCTTCGAGGAAATCGAGCGGCTGGCCTGCATTTTCATCGAGCTGGGTGTGCGCAAAATCCGGCTGACGGGCGGCGAGCCGCTGGTGCGCGCGGGCATCGAGGAGCTCGTTCGCAAGCTCGCCGCGCTGCCGGTCGAACTGGCGCTCTCGACCAACGCGATCCTGCTGGGCCGCCATGCCGCCGCGCTGCGCGAAGCGGGCCTGCGACGACTCAACATCAGCCTCGATGCGATTGACGATTCGGTCTTCGGCACGATGAACGGCATGGACGCGCCCGCGCAGGATGTGCTCGCGGGCATCGACGAGGCGCAGGCGCGCGGTTTTGCGCTGAAGGTCAACATGGTGGTGCAGCGCGGTGTGAACGAGAAGCAGGTGCTTCCCATGGCCCGTCACTTCGCTTCGCGGAAAATTCCTCTGCGCTTCATCGAGTTCATGGACGTAGGTAACAGCAACCACTGGCGGCGCGACCAGGTTTTTTCCGGAGCGGACGCGCTGGCGCTGCTCCAAGGCGAATTCGCGCTCGAGCCGGTGCCGGGACCCGCATCCGACACCGGGCGGCGTTATCGCTGCACGCGGACCGGCGCGGAGTTCGGCTTCGTGAACTCTGTCTCGGTGCCGTTTTGCCGTGACTGCAATCGACTGCGGCTTTCCGCTGACGGCAAGCTTTTCACCTGCCTGTTCGCCACGAAAGGTCACGAGCTGGGCAAGCTCGTTCGCAGCGGCGCGCCCAACGGGGAAATCGCGCAGGCCATCCGCGCGGTGTGGACGCCGCGCGAGGACCGCTACTCCGAGCTGCGCGCGACAACCGCGGAGGGCGATCCCAAGATCGAGATGTCCTATATCGGTGGCTGAAGCGGCCGGCCATTACATCGCGATATCGATACCGCTCTGCAGCGATCCGTGGCCGGTGTGGACGCCGTGGGCGGTCCAAATCTCGATCTGAACGTCGCGATCCGGCACGGCGCGGTCGCCGTCCTTGCTGGCGATCTTCACGGTTTCCTTGCCGGCGCCGTTCGGCGTGGCGGTGATGTGCTCGAGCGCGTAGTCGCCCTTCTGGTAGCCGAACCCGTCGCCGGCGTCTTCGTAGAAGTCGCCCTTCGCCTGGCCGTTGTCATCGAGGGCGATGTAGAGCGTCAGCGGATCGAGATAATTCTCGCCGGTGTTTTGCACGATCTTGCCGGTCGGCACGATGCCGCCGCCACGGATTTTCAGGTCGGCCTGGTACGGGTTGTTCATGTCGTCGTCCACGAGCGAGATCGAGGTCCAGCTTCCCTTCGGCAGCGTGACCTGGCCCGACCACTTCGGCACGACAAGCAGGTTATCGCCGACGAGAAATGCGTTCTGCTCCGCGCGCAGCGCCGGGTCCTTCGGGTCGGCGAAGAAGAGCGGCCGCATGATCGGCTCACCCGTCGTCGAGGCGTGCTGGAAGAGCGTGTAGAGATAGGGCAGCAGGCGATAGCGGCGGCCGAGCGCGATGCGCGCGGCTTTCTCGACATCGGGGCCGAACGCCCACGGTTCCTTGCTCGGCGTGCCGCGTTCCGCGTGACCGCGGCAGAAAGGGAAGAACGTCCCCATGGCGATCCAGTTGCCCCACACCTCGGGCGTGGGCGAGCCGGAAAATCCGCCGAGGTCCGGCCCGCTGAACGGCTGGCCGGAAAGGCCGAGCGTCAGACTCATTGGTATGGAGGCCTTCAGGTAATCCCACGTCGAAACGTTGTCGCCGGTCCACGTCGCCGCGTACCGCTGGCCGCCGAGGAAGTTCGCGCGGCTCAGGACGAAGGGCCGCGAATCGGGCCGTTTCTGGAGCAGCCCTTCGCGCGTGGCGCGCACCATGAGCATGCCGTAGGCGTTGTGATAGAGCAGATGCGGGCCTGCCGGAAGATCGCCGCCGCCACGATGCTCCGTGTCCTCGGGCATGGTGTGGGTCGGGCTGTCGAAGACCGACGGCTCGTTCATGTCGTTCCAGACGCCGTCGACGCCCTGCTCGAGGAATGGCTGGTAATTGCCCGCCCACCAGGTGCGCGTCTCAGGACGCGTGAAGTCGGGGAAGACGCACGGGCCGGGCCAGACCGAGCCGTGGAAATCGGCGCCGGTCTTGTCCTTCACGAACACATCCGCCTTCTCGCCGGTATCATAGGTCGGATACCCAGTCTCGAACTTCACGCCGGGATCGATCATCCAGACGCTGTGGAAGCCCTGCGAATGGAGGTAATCGTTGAGGCCGTGCGGATCGGGGAAGGTCTGGTTGTTGAACGAGAAGATGCGGTACCCGTTCATGTAGTCGATATCCATCCAGATTACGTCGCAGGGCAGGGTCTCCTTGCGAAATGTGTCGGCGATCCGGCGAACCTCATCGGCGGAGGTATACGACCAGCGGCACTGCTGATAGCCGAGCGCCCACAGCGGCGGCAACGGCGCGCGTCCGGTCAGCGCGGCGAAAGCGGCCACCACGGTCTTAGGCGCGGGACCCGCGAGGAAGTAGTAGTCGATGTCCCCGC
>Ga0302319_10027101_pt1 | contig 10057 bp, 6 predicted proteins | sample Bog_T0_2_FD_203319 | JGI IMG/M metagenome (GOLD analysis project Ga0302319, IMG submission 203319) | Peat permafrost microbial communities from Stordalen Mire near Abisko, Sweden - Bog_T0_2 | ecosystem: Environmental > Terrestrial > Soil > Wetlands > Peat | place: Sweden: Abisko, Stordalen Mire...
TGGCTGGACAGCCGGTTCGCAGGCACACTGCCTGCCCCACAATTTGTGCAGAATCCAGTGGTTCGGAAAAACGAGTGGCATTAGGCTAAAGGCCGCCCCACATCGGCGGTGAAGTGGCCAGCAGGGTCCTGGACTCACAGGGCAGCCTCCCGCGACGGCTGCAGCGCTTCCAGGCAAATCATCACGATCATCAGCAAACCCAGCGGCGCCAGCACCCACGGATTCTCCTTTACGACATCGGGGTGCTGCAGGTCCTGCAGCAGATTGCCCCATGAAGGCAGCGGATCAGCGACCCCCAATCCCAGCAGCCCCAGACTCGCTTCCGACAGAATATACGCCGGCACCAGCACGCGGAACTGCGCCACCGCCAGCGTGCGCAAATGCGGCCAGGCCTGCACCGCCGCGATGCGCCACCCCGCCACGCCCGCCGCGCGCGCCTGCATCAGCCAGCCGGATTGCCGCATCTGCCGGATCGAGGCACCGAACACGCGCGCCGGCCACGCCCATCCGGCCACGCCCATGAGCCCGAACGTCAGCAGCACGGAAGCCAGCGGCCCGGTATTGAGCGGCAGTTGCGCGCGCAGAATGATGAACAGAAAGATCCACGGCAGCGACAGGCAGATGGTGGTGAACCCCGACAAGGCGTGTCCCGCCAGGCCATCGCGTCCTCCCGCCGCACCCGCAATCAGCAATGCGAGGACAATCGAGACCGCCGCCGCCGCCGGCGCCAGCATCGCCGAAACCCGCGTCGCGTAGATCAGTCGCGAGAGCCGGTCGCGCCCCACCTCGTCCGTGCCCATGGGAAACCGCCCGCCCGGAGGCGCCGCGGGCGCATCGCGAAACTGCCGGTCGTAAGGGTAAGGCGCGATTGCGGGCGCCGCCAGCGCGCACAGCCCCACCAGCAGCAACACGCCCCATGCCACGCGCCGCAGCCACTTCATCGCACCAGATCTCCCAGCGACTGGACCGCCGCCACCATGAATGTCACGATCAGGCCGAGCCCGCACAGCAGCGGCATATCGCGCGCCAGCGCCGCCTTCCACGCCAGTTGCCCGATCCCCGGCACGTCGCACAGCGCTTCGATGGGAATGATCGCGCCGAACGCCAGCACCAGCGCCACGCCCGCCAGCGCAATCAGCTGCGGCAGCGCCGGCCCCAGCACGTAGCGCATCGCCAGCGCCCCCGGCCCGACTCCCCGCGCGCGCGCCGCCAGCAAGGCGGGCGAGCTGTAGAGGTTGTCGAGCAACGCGCGCAGCGTCCCGAATACGCGTGGCATCAGCGCCAGTGCCACGGCGAGGCCCAGCGGCGCTTCGTTGAAGAAGAAGGCCAGCGCGAGCACGGCCGGAGGAATCGCCAGCAACAGCCCGCTTGCCGACACCGAAAGGACGGTCAGGCCAGGGCGCCGCGGCCACACCGCCAGCCAGGCAAACAGCGCGCCCAGCAGCAATCCCCCGGCCGTACCCCAGCCGATGAGCCGCGCCGTCACCGGGGCGCGGTCGCGCAGCAGTTCTGTGACCGGCGTCTTCAGCGCGTCCGATTCGCCCAGATCGCCCCGGAGGGCGGCGCGCAGATAATGCAGATAGAAGCGCGGCAATTGGTTCCCGCGTTCGCGCTGCGCATGCATGGCAGCCAGGGTGGCCGCGCCGATTTTCGGATTCCATACGTTCTCGTCGATATCGAAGCCGGGGCTGAAGCGCACCAGCGCCGCGGCGACGAAACCGCCGACGACGACCACCAGAATCAGACTGACGAGGCTGACGGCGAGCCTGCCCGCGAATGCGGCTTTCATGAGCTTCGTCCGAGCATAGCCCCGCGCGGTTGGGCGGACAACCGCGCGGTTGAAGAACAGGCGAACTCCGCTCGTCCGGGCAGGCTAAAGCCTATCCCACCTGCTGCCCCCGAGTTTTCATTCCATTGGGTGCCGCACAGGGCCATGCGGACCTCGGTTGAAGACTGGCGAGCGTTGCTCGCCTGGGCAGGCGAGAACGCCTGCCCCACATCGCCTTCATGCCTTTGGGTGGCGTGGGGGGCAGAGCGGGACTGAAGTCCCGCGCAGGCTAAAGCCGGCCCCACCCGGTGCTCCGGCACGTCTTCATGCCTTACGACGCCGCCGCCGTGATCGGAGCGGGCTCGCCCGGAGCCGCCTCGATCGATATCACCGTGGCCTTCTTGCGCAGCCGCTTGCTCTTGTACATTCTCCGGTCGGCTTCCGCGAGAAGCTCTTCGGCGTCGGCGCCGTCCTCCGGATACGTCGCGACGCCGATGCTCAGCGACAGCACGCTCGGCTCCGGCGTCGCTTCCCCGGCCAGCCGCACCACCGCGCGCATCCCTTCGATCTTGCATTCGAGGGCTTCCGCTTCCCCGCCCGGAATCAGCATCACGAACTCGTCGCCGCCCATGCGCGCTACGTAATCGTTCTTTTCGCACTGCTCGCGCAGCCCGTTGGCCACCACGCGCAGCACCTTGTTCCCCGCCAGGTGGCCAAAGCGGTCGTTCACCTGCTTGAAGCCGTCCAGATCGCACACCACCACGGCCAGCTGCGTGCCGCTGCGCTGCGCCCGCGAAACTTCGTTATCGAGCGACAGGAAAAGCGAGCGCGCGTTGGGCAGATTGGTCAGATAATCGGTGGTAATCGACGTTTCGAGCAGCCGGTGATTCAGCGCGTTCTCGATCGCCATCGCGACTTTGGAGCTGATCGCCAGCAGAATGCGCAGGTTCTCTTTGCTGAATGCATCCCGCTCCGCGCGGTAGAGCGCCAGCACGCCCAGCGGACCGTTCACGCCGTTAAGCGGAACTGCCAGCGCCGCCCGCAGCGTGCTGTATTTCGTCGGATCGTTCAGATAGCCCGCCTCGACCGACGGGTTGCCGTTCAGGATCGGCTTATTGTTCTCCGCCACCCATCCGGAAAGTCCCTGGCCGATCGGAATCTCAAGCGATGTGAACAGCCGGAGGTTGTCGCCGCTGACGTATTCCGGATGCAGCCGCTCGTCGCGCCGGATGTAGGTCGCGATGGTGTCGTACGGGATCAGGCGCTTGAGGCGCACGCCCACGAATGCCAGCGCCTCCTGCAGGCTGAGCGAATTGCCCAGATCCTGCGTCAGTTCGTAGAGCATCTGCGCTTCCTGGGTGGCGGCCGCAATGGAGGAAAGCGGGTCGATGACGGGCTGCCCGGCGACGGCGAGCGGCGCCGCGTCTTCCGCCGACTCGGCAAAACCCGTGGCCGGCGCCAGGCCCCGCTCGATCTTTACATCCATCGAGAGTTTGGCCTTCTCGCCGCCGGTGGTGATCGCCATGCGCTCCAGCTCCACGTACCGCCGGCGGATGATATCCACAATCACCGGGTCGAAACTCTTTCCCGATTCCGAAATCACCACCTCCATGGCCTTGTCGAGCGGCAGCGCCCGCCGGTACTGCCGGTCGGAGGCCAGCGCGTCGAAGCAATCCACCACCGACAGAATGCGCGCCCCCAGCGGAATCTCTTCGCCGGCCAGTCCGAACGGATACCCGGAGCCGTTCCATTTTTCGTGATGGGCCCGCACGATAGGCACCACCGGATACGGGAACTTGACCTCTTCCAGAATCTCCGCCCCCACCAGAGGATGGATTTTCATCTTTTCGAACTCTTCCGGCGTCAGGCGGCCGGGCTTGGAAATGATGTGCTCGGGCACCGCCAGTTTGCCGATATCGTGCAGCAGTGCGGCGGCCTGCAGGGCGTCCAGATCGGTCGGGCTCATGCCCACTTCCCTGCCGATCTCGATGGCGTAAACGCGCACCCGCTGCAGGTGGTCGTGCGTAGTCGCGTCCTTGGCTTCGATGGCCAGCGCCAGGGCTTCGATGGTCCTCAGATGCAGGCCGGCGATTTCTTCCACATGTACTTTGTCTTTCTCCAGACGGTCGAGATACATCCGGTACGAACGGTAAATGAAATAGACCAGCGGGAACAGAACCACTGCGGCGTACCAGGACGCCTCGCGCGACAGAACAACGATCAGCCAGGCCACCGAGGCCGCCGCCATGTGATACGAAAGGACCCAGAAGTACGTCTCGTACCACGTCTTGTAAATCGGTTTGCCCTCGGTCAGGCCGATCACCCCGGCGATCAGCACCGTGTTCGCCACGTAGTAGGTGAATGCGGCCAGTCCGAGGCGAATGGGATTGATTTCGCTCATCAGGTTTCCCAGCAGATTGTGAAAAACCGCATGCCCGGCCATGACCGCCAGAACGTTGGAAGAGGTGCTGAACGCGATCTGAATTGCCTTGGGGGTGACTTTGGGGCGCCAGAGGCACTGAATGATGGTGCCAGCCGCGGCCAACGCCACCACCTCAGGCAGACTGAACTCGACGATACCTACGAGGACAAACAGGAAGTTGACCGACAGGGTGACAAACACCATCGGCAGCCGGACTTTCAGCCCCGAAGTCAGAATCGTGGCGAGGAAGTAGATCCAGAAAAACGGCGAGGGGTTGACCGACGTGAAGCGCGCGATCTGCGTCGCGAACCCGAAGCACCCCAACGCGAGAATCAGGGCGATGTATAGTTTTGCCCGAACCGGCATAGGGCTGTTGGTGTGTTCATTATATCACGCAAACAAGTGCCGCTAACAAACTGAAAAGACTGGGATTCGTTTCGATCCGTCGAGGCATTCCCGCGGCGCGCCGCTCTTTGCCGGAGTGACACAGCGGCGGCAGGCCACGCCGCCCCCCGGCTCTCTGGTTGACGGACGTTAGCATTGACAAATCAGTGATTTGCCGCACAATATGAGGTGCGATGCCGTGCTTGCGCGCCATGTCCCGCGGGGTGACGAAATGACGCATCATGCGCCGCTCGAAGCGATGCGGATGGAGTTTGTCGGCATGACGGCGCTGGTTGCCTCGGCTGCCATGCGCCGCGTCCTCGCGGTCGCCGCCCGGATCGCTCCGACAGGCGCGCCCGTGCTGATCACCGGCGAAAGCGGCACGGGCAAGGAACTGGTGGCGCGCGCCGTCCATCACTTCTCGCCGCGCGCCGCGCGTCCTTTTGTCGACGTAAACTGCGCCGCTCTGCCCGAGCACCTGATGGAAAGCGAGCTCTTCGGCTATGAGAAAGGCGCTTTCAGCGGGGCCGATTCCATGAAGCCCGGGCTGTTTGAAGCCGCCCAGGGGGGGACGCTGTTTCTCGATGAAATCGGCGAACTCGATCTCCGCATGCAGGCCAAGCTCCTGCGGGTGCTCGACGGCCAGTCTTATTTCCGTCTCGGCGGCACGAAGAAGATTCACGCCGATACGCGTATCGTAGCCGCCACCAATCTGGTTCTCGACGAAGCGGTGCAGAGCGGACGCTTCCGGCGCGACCTGTTTCACCGGCTCGATGTTCTGCAGTTGCGCGTTCCGCCTCTGCGCGAGCGCGTCGAAGAAATTGCACCGCTGGCGGCACATTTTCTGGAGGGCACGGGGCTCACCCTCCATCGCGACGCTTTGACGGCAATGGAAGACTACTCCTGGCCAGGCAATGTCCGCGAACTGAAGAACGTGCTCATGAAGGCTGCGCTCTTCGCCGCGGCGAGCGAAATCGGGCCCGCCGATCTGCCCCCGGAGGTTTTGAGCGGCGACGCCGTTTCCGGCGACGAATTCTCGCTCAATGGACTCGAACAGCAGACCATCCTGCGCGTGCTGGTGCAGACCGGCGGCCACCAGCAGAAAGCCGCGGACCTGCTGGGAATCTCGCGCCGTACCCTGATCCGCAAACTCAAGATCTACCGCGCGCCCGAAAGGAACGCTCTGAAAGGCGTGGCACCGGCGATCTGACGATGGAAGCCACCACCGCTCCTCATAAACCCGCGCAGCTGCGCCCGCCGGCGTTTGTTCCGGTTCCCCCGATCCATATGGAGGACGTGGATGTCTCGGAGACTCTGCTGACCGATATCGCCCTGCGGCACGTGTATCAGCGGGGCACCTGCAGCATTCATCTGCTCAGCGACCTGATGAAGCTGCCGCCCGAAGTGGCCGAAGTGATTTTTCGCCGCCTCAACGACCAGCAGTACTTCGAAGTGCGGCGCATGGCGGGCGACGACTATATCTTTTCCCTGAGCGGCAGCGGCCGGCGTCTGGCCGCGGAGCGCGCGCTCACCACCCGCTATGCGGGCCCGGCGCCGGTTTCGCTCAAATCGTGGACGGCGGCGGTGCGCCGCCAGGCGGCGGAGGATCTGACCGTCAACCGGGAAAAACTACGCCTCTCGTTTGCCGATATCGTCCTCCCGGACGAACTGCTCGATGCGCTCGGCCCCGCCCTGATCTCGCAGCGCGCCATGTTTCTCTACGGCCCCAGCGGGACCGGTAAATCCACCATTTCCGAGCGGCTGATCCGCGTTTTCGACGACGCCGTGGCGGTTCCTTACGCCGTCGAAGTGGAGGGGCAGATCATCACCCTCATGGACCCCGCCGTGCACGAGGCGGTGGAAATCGACGGCCTCGCCATCGACCCCCGCTGGGTCGTCTGCCGGCGTCCGTTTCTCGCCGTCGGCGGCGAGCTCGTTACCGGCATGCTCGATCTGCAGAAGGACGAATCGACGGGCTCGTTCATCGCCCCGCTGCAGATGAAGGCCAATAACGGGATTCTGCTGATCGACGACTTCGGCCGCCAGCTGATGTCCCCGCGCGATCTGCTGAACCGTTGGATCGTCCCGCTCGACCGCCGCGTCGACTTTCTCTCCCTGGGGAGCGGCAAATTCGATATTCCCTTCGAACTGCTGGTTCTCTTCTCCACCAATCTGGAGCCGCACGAGCTTGCCGACGAGGCCTTCCTGCGGCGTATCCCGAACAAAATTCTAATCAAACCGTGCGAGGCCGCGGCCTTCGACATCATCTTCGGACGGGCCGCCGCCGCCGCCGGACTCGAGTGCGAGCCGGGCAGCGCCGAGTACTGCCGCGAGCTGTGCCTTCGCCACAGCCCCGATCTTCGCCCCTGTTTTCCGCGCGACCTTTGCAGCGCCATCCGCGCCATCACTCTGTACGAGGGAAGAAAACCCGCCGTCACCCGCGCCGACCTGGAGCGCGCCGTAGCCGGTTACTTTGTGTGAAGAGGTGCCCCCGCCCGGAGCCTCGCCATCCGGTCGATTTTCCGGTGGTGCTGGCCTGGCAGGACCGCCAGGGGCTGCGGCGCAGCACGAGCGTCCGATGCGTCGACCTCTCGGCATCCGGGGCGCGTGTCGAGACCAAGGACAAATTTGAGCCTCATACCATGGTTCTGGTGCAGTCGGAGCAGTTCGGGCGCATGGGCAACGCCTCGGTCCGCTACTGCAACCGGGATGGCATGAAGTACAACGTGGGGCTTCATTTTCTGTCCCCGCTGGGACTGAGCGACCCGGTCCGCCGGGCCGCGCTTGAGCGGGTTTTGCGCGGCGTCTGACCCCCGCGGCGACCTCCCTGCGGCGCATCCCCGGCTCACCTGTGCTGAGAAGGCACATTGAGGCGGAGGGGGAAGTCCGCTAGAATGAGGGATTCATCCAGTAGCGCGCAAGCGTGCAAAGGGAAACGCGAGGTACCGGGGACGCGTCCCTGAGCCTTGCGTTCGGTGGAAAGGAACCAGGTTTTCATGACTTTACTCAGGCCATTGCGCCTGAACAGCGTTGTCGTTTGCCTCTGTGGCCTGATCGCCATCGGTCCGTCGATGCGGGCCCAGAATCCGCCCGCTCAACCCCAGACCCCGCCGGCCGCCCCGGCTCAGACCAACAACCCTTTCGAAGCCGTTCCGCAGTCCGCTCCCCCCGCTCAACAGCCTGGTGCCCAGCAGCCCGCGGCGCAGCAACCGGGAGCGCAGCAGCCCGCGGCGCCCACGCCTCCGCAGTTTGAAACTCCCAAAGAAGTGACCCCGGGCGAACAGCCCGCCGGCCCCCCGGTTGCCGCCAACGTGGTCGAGGCCATCGACTTCCGCGGCACGCGGCGCGTTCCGCAGGATACGCTGCGCGCGTTGATCCGCACACGCGCCGGCGACGTTTACAACGAAGAAGCGCTGCGCGCCGATTTCATGCTCCTCTGGAACACCAACCGCTTCGACGACATCCAGCTCGAGACCGAGAAGGGTGAGCGCGGCGGCGTGATCGTTACGTTTGTAATCGCGGAGCGGCGCGTGATCCGCGACATTAAGTATGAGGGCATGAAGTCCGCCTCGACCTCCGACGTGCTGGATCGTTTCAAAGAGCGCAAGGTGGGGCTGGTGGTCGAATCGCAGTACGACCCCAACGTGATCAACCACGCCGCGGTGGTGTTGAAGGAACTGATCTCCGAGCGCGGCCACGAGTTCGCCACTGTGACGCCGGAGCTTCGCCAGATTCCGCCGGCTTCGCTCGAGGTGATCTTCAACGTCGAAGAAGGGCCCAAGGTGAAGGTCGGCAAGATCATCATCACCGGCAACCAGGCGCTCAGCCAGCGCGAGGTCGTGCGCGCCATGAAGAACCTGAAGCCCATCGGCATTCCCTATTCGATCTATTTCGAGGATCTCTTCCCGAAAACCTTCGATTCGGAAAAGCTCGAAGAGGACAAGGAAAGGGTCCGCGATGCGTATCAGAAGGAGGGTTACTACACCGCCAAGGCCCTCGAACACAGCTTGAAGCTGCACTCCACGGGCGGCCCGATCGGCGGCTATCACCTCCCGATCGTCAAGGAGAACCGCCCGGGCGAAGCCGAGGACATTACGCTTCCGGTCGAGGAGGGGCAGCGCTATTACCTCGGCAAACTCGATTTCACCGGTGTGAAGCTGTTCCGCTCGAACGAGTTTCTCGCGCGTCTTTTCCAGATGCAGGTGGGCGACCCGTTTTCGACCGAGAAGCTGCGCAACGGCATCAAGAATCTGACCAAGGTGTATGCGAACTTCGGATACATCGACTACGTGGGCGAGCCCGAGATCGAGATTGAGCCCAACAAAAACAAGATCGATCTGACGATGAACGTCGACGAAGGCAAGCAGTTCTTCGTGCGCCGCATCGAATTCACGGGCAACACCAACACGCGCGACAAAGTGATCCGCCGCGAGCTGCTGATCGACGAAGGCGACGTCTACAATTCCAACCTCTGGGACGCCAGTATACTCCGCCTCAATCAGCTGGGATACTTCGAGGCTCTCAAGGAAAACGAAGCTTACACACTCAACCGGAATCCGGGCACCAGCACCGTCGATATCAACCTCAAGGTGAAGGAGCGCGGCAAGAACTCCATCAGCCTCAACGGCGGCGTCTCGGGGATATCGGGGACGTTCGTCGGCGCCAATTACTCCACCAACAACTTCCTCGGTCTGGGCGACACGCTCAGTATCGGCGGGCAGGTCGGCACGCTGACCGACAACGTGAACATCGGTTTTACCGAGCCTTATATCTTCGACAAACCGCTGCAGGCCGGCATTTCGCTGTACCTGCGGCGCTTCGATTACAACCAGGGCCGGCAGATTTCGCTGCTGGAAGGCGTCAACGTCACCGGGCTATACAACTCCCTCGGCAGCGCCAACGTACTCAATTACATTCAGGATTCCAAAGGCATCAGCTTCTCCGCCAGTTATCCCATCAAGCGCAGTTTCGCCCGCCTCGGACTGGCCGTCGGCTACGACATTTCCAGCATCAAACCGGAGTCGACGGGCGCCACCACCTATTTCACCTACATCAGTTTCCTCGGCGTGAACGGCCCGAACGCGCTCAACGGCATCAAGACCCTCAGCATCACGCCGTCGTACAGCTATAACTCGAAGAACAGCTACCTGAATCCTTCCGCCGGCAAGAGTATCTTCTTTTCGATTCAGGCGTCGGGCAGTGTGCTCGGCGCGAACGTGAACACGATCCACCCGACGTTCGACGGACAGTATTATCACATCAGCCCTCACTGGAGGAAAAACATCATCGCGGTGCATCTCTCCGCGCAAACGATATTGGGATATGGCGGCAAGGTGGCCCCCCCGTTCTCGCGCACCTTCATGGGCGGCGAGAACGACGTCCGCGGATTCCAGTTCTACTCGATCACCCCGGTCGCCTACATTCCCAGCATGGCGACCATCAGCGACATCCTGCCGGGCGGCGCTCCGATCATGCAGAAGACG
>Ga0302319_10027103_pt1 | contig 10056 bp, 9 predicted proteins | sample Bog_T0_2_FD_203319 | JGI IMG/M metagenome (GOLD analysis project Ga0302319, IMG submission 203319) | Peat permafrost microbial communities from Stordalen Mire near Abisko, Sweden - Bog_T0_2 | ecosystem: Environmental > Terrestrial > Soil > Wetlands > Peat | place: Sweden: Abisko, Stordalen Mire...
GCGCAGCGGAACCAATCTCAAAATTGTCGAGACCTCCAAAGTGACCGAGGATGCCGACGGCGGCGTGCTCAGCTTCGATCAAATCAGCGCAGCCGGTTCCAGCGTTGAATCAACCGGCGTGCGCGACGGCGACGACATGGTGGTTTCCAGCCGCGGCCAGACTCAGCGCTTTCATCTGCCACGGCTCAGTGCGCTCGGCCCCGAAGCGATACGGCGTCTGAGCAATGCGGTTCCACTCCGGTCCGGCTATACCTTTACCCTCCACACTTTCAGCACCGATTATCCCCAGGGCGTGGTGGATGAAACGGCCACCGTGGCGGAACAGGAAATGCACGACGTCCGCGGCGTAAGGCGCAAGTTGTGGAAGCTCACCAGCCAGGTCAGCCTCATGCCCGGTCTTCTCTCGACCATGTGGGTCGATGACCATAACCAGGACGTCGATTCGCTGACTGTCTTGCCCGGCATTGGCAACATGCACGAATATGTCACCGACCGCGCCGAGTGTATGAAGCAGCCGCAGGGCGCCGAAATTTTTACCACCACCTTGATCCATCCCCAGACCGCCCTTCCCTCGCCGCACGATCTCGGCCAGGCCGTCTACCGGCTGATCCCGGTCGACCTCAACAAGAAGCTCACTCTCTGGAATCAAGGCGAACAACGCATCCTCTCCTCTGACCCCGGTTCGTGCGTCGTTGAGGTGACAGCGCCCCGCTACACCGCCGCCGATGCGACCTGGCAACTGCCTCACGCCGACACGCCGGAACTGCACCCCTACCTGCAAGCCTCCGCCTATCTCGAAGTCAACGCACCTGAGATCCAAACCCTGGCGAAGCAGGCCGTCGGCGATGAAAAAAATCCGGTGGTCGCCGCCCACCTTATCGAACACTTTGTCCGCAACTACATCACGAAAAAAGACCTCAACATCGGTTTCGGCTCGGCGGAGGAAACGGCCAAATCCCGCGAGGGCGACTGCACCGAGCACGCGGTCCTTTGCGCTGCGCTCGGTCGTGCCGCCGGATTGCCGACCCGCTGTGTCGTCGGATTTGGCTACATCCCTCCCGGCGACGAAGAGCCGACCGTTTCCTCCGCCACGGCAACCGACACCGGCTTCTTTGGCTTCCACATGTGGGCCGAGGCGTGGATCGGCCCTGAGGAGTGGGTGCCGATGGATGCCGCGCTCGACGGCTTCGATGTCGGTCACATCGCGATCAACAAGTCCGCGCTGGAGGAAGTCAACCCGATCGTCGATCTCAACACCCCGGTCTTGCAAATGATGGAAAGCCTCAAGATCTTAATTGTCGCAACCGTGGCCAAACGCGACATGCCTCCACTGCCATCACCGGTTATTCCAGTGCCTGCGCCAGTGGCACAAACCTCACCCGCGCCCGCACCGGCCCCCACCGTTGAGCCCTCGCCTCCACCACCCCCGCCTGCTCCATCCGCCCTGCCTCCGCTCGATTGATTTTACAAAAAGTCTGCGTCCTTGGTCAGGTTGGTCTTATTATTTTCCCCGGTGATGATATGGACTCGCATGGCGTCCACCTTGCCGCCTTCCGGTTTGACAAAGGGCAACGGCTTTGCCGGTTCCAATTCTTCCATGCGAATATCATGGCCCCTGACGCTCGTGATGGCCCAAAGCTTGCCGCCCCGGATTTCATTACGCGTCGTCGCTTTTATTAGCTTGAGCTTATATAACAGCTTGACCCAGACATTCATGAGATGAGCGATTTATAGCATCTTGCGATCCAATGCCACGAGCATTCTCATTTACATATCCTACGTAGGAGAGCGAGACGACTTCGATTCCTCAAAAAGGCGATTTCTTGCTTTTCGAGCAAACCGCATTTACCCTTCAGCATGAAAAATGTTTTCCTTACGCTACTTATCACGGTCAGTGTAACGGCAACCGCACTGGCACGGATTGGCGAAAATCCCGACCAGCTTGTCGCGCGCTACGGCCCACCAATTTCAGAAGTCGATCAAAAGCGCGAAGGGGCTAAACTTCCCCTCTCCTACGTTGTCTTTCAAAAGGGTGGCTTTGAAATCTACGTTACCATTTCCGACGGGGCATCGGTTTCGGAATCGTTCAAGAAACTCAACGGTAATCCCCTGACCTTTTCCGAAGTGGGAGTTTTGCTCGTGGCCAATTCCCAGGGACGCGAATGGTCGGCCCCGCGCACGGTCCAAGGTGTCAAAATCTGGACCAGGGACGACAACGCCACCGCCAAACAGGCACCGGACGGGTCCGTGACCATCCAATCAAGAGAACTGGTCGCGAAGCAGTCGGAGGCGAAGAAGCTCGAGCGCGCGCCCACCCTCGATGGTTTTTAAGCTGCCGCTAGAGTAAGAGCAGCGCAGGCTTCTCGATCAGTTCGCGCAATTCCTTGAGATAAGCCGCGCCCACCGCGCCATCGACCACCCGGTGATCGCACGAAAGCGTGATACTCTGGCGATGACCGACGACGATCTCGTCGTTCGCGCTGACCACCGGCTGCTTCACAATGTTGCCCACCGCCAGAATAGCCGCCTGGGGCGGATTAATGATCGCGCTGAAGCGGTCGATGCCCAGCATGCCGAGATTGGAAACGGTGAAGGTTCCGCCCTGGAATTCGTCCGGCTTGAGCTTGCCTTCCTTGGCTTTCGCCGCGAGCGCCTTCGCCTCGCCGCTGATCTGGATCAGCGATTTATTCTGCGCTTCCTTGATGATCGGCGTAATGAGCCCTTCCGCAATCGCCACCGCAAAGGAAAGCTGCACATTGGCAAATTGACGGATCGAGTCGCCCTCAAACGAGGCATTCACCGCCGGAACCCGGCGCACCGCCTCAGCCGCGGCCTTAAGCACGAAATCATTCAGGCTGAGTTTGACCGGAGGTTTCATTTTCCCAAGCGATTCGTTGAGCTGCGCGCGCAATTCAAGCAGCGGCTTCGCGTCTACCTCAATCTCGAGATAGAAATGGGGAATCGTGGTCTTGCTCTCAAGCAGACGCTTGGCGATGACCGAGCGCATGGTCGTGAGCTTCGTGCTCCCTTCCTGCGCCACAGGACCTGCGGCGTAAATCGACGAGCCTCCGCCCCCCGGCGCATGGCCGTTGGCCGGGGCGTTCAACACATCCTTTTTCACAATTCGCCCGCCGGGCCCCGAGCCGGTCAAAGCTGCGAGCGCCACACCTTTTTCCGCCGCAACCTTCTTGGCCAGTGGCGATGCCTTGACCCGGCCGCCGGTCGGGGCCGCCACTGCGGTTGCCGTCGGCGCCGGGGCCGGAGCTTTCGATTCTTCCTTGGGAGCAGCGGGCGCGGCCTTGGCCTCGGCGGGCGCAGGCGCGGCGGGAGCCGATTCATCAATCTTCTCGTCCTTCGTCCCGATGATGCCAATGCGGGTTTGCACAGGGACCTTGGCACCCTCGGCCACCAAAATTTTACGCAGGATGCCCGAGTCAAAGGCCTCCAAGTCCATGGTCGCCTTGTCCGTCTCGACCTCCGCGAGAACGTCGCCCGACTTGACGGCGTCGCCCTCCTTCTTGATCCATTTCACCAGCGTGCCCTCCGTCATCGAGGGGCTGAGCAGGGGCATGAGAATGTCTTTGGCCATAAAAGTATCAGGTAAGGGATTCGCCGGGTTTCAGTTTGATAAGTTGCGTCGTAAGCTTGTATTGCGCCAGTTCTTTTTCGAGGGCTTCCGGCCTGCCGGGCGGCATACCGTTCCACGTCCCCCAATGGGCGCCGATTGCGAATTGCGGCTTGAGCAGATGCAGCGCATAGGCCGCCTGCTCCGCGCCCATGGTGTAAAAATCGCCGATGGGGAGGATGACCAGGTTTGGTTGGTAAAGATCGTGGACAATCTTCATGTCCATCGTCGCGGCGGTATCGCCGGTATTATAAATGGTGAAGCCGTTGGCGAAGCGCAGCACGTAGCCGATGGGAAAACCAAGGGAGCGTTGCGTTCCATTAACCTTGATGGAACTCGTATGCACCGCGTTGACCATGGTGATGCGCACGTCCTTGAGAGTAAGGGTGCCACCCGTGTTCATGCCCACGATTTGTTCTTCCTTGATGCCTTGCTCCTTCAGCCACTCGCCGATGTCAAATTGGGTCACCACTTTCAGGGCGTTGTCATCCTTAAGCAAAGGCAGCACATCAGCGAAATGATCAAAGTGGGGATGCGTCACCAGCAGCGCGTCGTAAGCTCCGGGTGCCGTGACTTCAACCCCCAGCTCCTTGGGAAACGCGGGATTTTCGACCAGAAACGGATCGATGAGAAACTTTTGTCCGGCCGGTCCGACAATGTCAAAGGTGGCGTGCCCCAACCAGCGGACACGTATGCCGTCCGGCAGATGCTTCTTGTTCGTCGCCATCAGGCCAGCACTTCTTTGATCGCCGCGATGACCCGTTCCTCATTCGGCAGGACGGCCTGCTCAAGCGCGCCATTGTAGGGCTGCGGGACATCCAGCGAAGTCAGGCGATGCACCGGCGCGTCGAGATCATCAAAGAGTTCGCGCTGCACCTGATAGGCCACTTGCGCACCCCACCCGGCGAACGGCTTGTTTTCCTCCACGATCAGCAGGCGATTGGTCTTCGTCACCGAGGCCGCGATAGTTGCAAAATCGAGCGGCTTGATCGTCCGCAGATCGATGACTTCCACCGAAATACCCTCGGCTTCGAGTATCTTCGCGGCATTCAACGCCCGGTGCGTCGAACCGCTGTTGCTGACGATGGTGAGATCGTTGCCCTCGCGGCGGACCTTGGCCTTGCCGATATCGACCAGGAATTCGCCCTCGGGGACTTCATCCTTATAACCGTAAAGCTTTTCGTTTTCGAGGAAGCAAACCGGATTGTTGCTGCGAATGGCGCTCTTCAGCAATCCCTTCGCATCATCGGGAAATGACGGAGTGATGACCGTCAGGCCGGGAACGTTCGCGTACCAGTTTTCGGGCGTGTGGGAATGGGTCGCGCCGACCTGCAAGCCCCCGCCGGAGGAGCCGCGAAAGACGATCGGGAAAGAGAACTGCCCGCCCGACATGTAGCGGATTTGCGCCGCGTTGTTGACGATCTGGTCATAGGCCACGAGCGAAAAACTCCAGGTCATGAATTCGACCACGGGACGCAGTCCGTACATCGCCGCGCCAATGGCCAAGCCGGAAAAACCGGTTTCGCTGATCGGCGTGTCGATGATCCGCTTCGGACCAAATTTTTTCAGCAGACCTTTGCTCACCTTGTAGGCACCGTCATATTCGGCCACTTCCTCGCCCATGAGCATGACCCGGTCGTCGCGCTCCATTTCCTCGGAGAGGGCTTCATTCAGGGCTTCACGGTAGGTCAGGGTGGGCATGGGAAAAAACTCCAATATTTTAAAACTAACTCTTAAAACTCGCGGTCGAAACGTTTCCGTCTCGCTTTAACCGCGGAGGTCGGGCCGGAATTCGGCAATTTGATCTTCCGGGGCGAAAATATCCTCGAACACCGTATCAAGCTCCGGCTCGGGGCTGTGTTCCGCAAAATCGTAGGCGGCCTGCGCCTCCGCCAGCGCTTCTTCGTCCAGCGCGCTGAGGCTCTCCTCCGTGGCGACTTTCTGTTCAAGAAGGCGCGCCTTGTAAAGCTCGATCGGGTCATTCTGCCGGCGCGACTCGATTTCCTCTTTCGAGCGGTAATTGCCAGGATCGGACATCGAATGGCCAAAGTAACGGTAAGTGCGGATTTCCATCAAGGTCGGCTGGCTTTCCGTGCGGGCCAGCGAAACAGCTTCAAACGTCTTCGCGCGCACGTCATCGAGATCCATGCCGTTGGCCTGGATTGCCGCCATGTCGAACGCCCCCGCGCGCTTCGTCAAGGGGTCGCCCGCTGAGGAGCGGGCGATGGTCGTGCCCATCGAATATTCGTTGTTCTCAATGATGTAAATGATCGGCAGCTTCCAAAGCGCGGCGAGATTCATCGCCTCATGAACCGCGCCCTGGTTGATTGCGCCATCCCCCATGTAAGCGAGCGTCACGCGATTCGTGCCAAGATATTTCTGCGCATAGGCCAGCCCCGTGCCGAGCGGAATCTGCCCGCCGACGATGCCGTGTCCGCCATAAAAATGTTTCTTCGCGTCAAAGAAGTGCATCGAACCGCCCTTCCCGCGCGAGCAGCCGGTGATCTTGCCAAAAAGCTCGGCCATGCAGGCATTGGGATCAACCCCGCGCGTGAGAGCATGCCCGTGATCGCGGTAGGCGGTGATGACCGCATCATCATCATTGAGCACCGAAATCGTGCCTACGGCCACCGCTTCCTGGCCGTTGTAAAGATGGCAAAAGCCCTTGATCTTGCCTTGCTGGAACGCCTGCTTCGCTTTCTCCTCAAAGTGGCGAATCAGCAGCATCTGCTTATAAAGCGTCAGTTTTTGTTGGGGCTGCAATTCAGGAAGACGGGACGGAGAACTCGTTTTCGAGTTTTTAACGGCAGGGTCGGCAGCGGGCATATCGCGGAACTATGCCTAGCGGAGACGATTAGATCAAGCGGCTTTGAAAAAAATTGCGGAAAATTAACGCAAACCCGGATCAAATCGCACAAACGATGATAAGAAAGGCCAAATCCCTCGTTTCAAGCGCTACTTTTCCTCGTCTATTACCGGCAAAAACGGTAATAGTTGCCACCTCATGCCCAAGATTTCCTGCGCTCTTCTCTTTACCCTCACTCTCATCGTTAACGGCTGCTCCGGTGCCAATGGACTTAACGTCGGAACCAATCCCGACGATCAACCCAACGGCAGTTATTCAGGCTCGACCCTCAACAGCCCCGTCACCGACCAAAATCCGCATCCAGGCGGCGATTCTTCCTACCCTTCCTCCGTCTCCGATCAAGGCGTCGTCCCACCCCCACCCGATAAAAGCGACGGGCGGTAAGCTAAATTGGCTAAAGACCGAAAAATGAAGAACCTCTTTTCCAGGATCTTCGGCAGTAAGAAATCTTCCAAGTGTGAAGATAGTTTCGATACAGTTCTTGGACTCCTTGTTTACTCTGACGAAGGTTGGTGGGAGACCACTGTGACTATCGGAGAAAGTAAAATTGGTTTTTATATTGGCGGGGAGACGAAGCCAGATTTGGGGCTTATTGCCCACGCACATGAAATTGTTGCCAATTTCGATACCTTCTCTGGCATGGTCAGTGAATATCTATCAACAAAGGCCGAAGGGCTGCCCCCTGAAGCGGCCTCGGAAATCAATCAACTAAAAATTGATCGTATTAGTTTAACGCGACCAACCAAACCAGATGACGGAATGATTTTTTTTAGCGGACCTGATGAATATCGCGTCTGGCGTTGTGACTACATTGAAAGAAAGCCCGAGTGGCTGACATTTGATTCATAGTTCCGATGACCAACCTAAACATGCTTATCCTCTCTCGCAATGCCCTCGACAATATCACCGTGGCTAATATAATCGCCACATGAGCCCGAATGCTCAATTCGTCACCGACCAAAAAGGGGAAAAGACCTCCGTCATTCTGCCACTTGCTGAATACGAGGCCCTGCTGGAAGACCTTGATGACTTGGCTGTGATAGCCGAGCGCGCTCATGAACCGACCGTCCCCTCGAAGAGGTGGTCGCTAACTTGAAGATAAGCGACGGGCGGAATCCTACGCCCTAATTCTCCGCCGGGGCTGATCCCGTCTTGGCATAATCTTCCAGCGTCGATTTCACGATCTCAAACTCCGCCTCAAGCCGCTCCACAAATTCAGCGGCCAGGGTGAATTCGCTATTCTTCCCGGCAGCCTGAAGGCTGGAGCAGAGAAGCTGCATCCGCTCGGCGCCAAAGTTCTGGCAGGCGCGGCCCAGCTGCATCGCCTGGATGCTGATTCCCTGGATGTGTTTCCGCTCGATATCATTGCGGATTTGCTGCAAGGCCTGCGGCGTCTCCTCTGAAAAAATCTCGACCAGCTCGCGCACCGCTTCCGAACCGGACCCGGTCATTTCTCCAAAGCGGGAAAGCACCGAGAAATCAACGATCTGTCCGATATTCTCCGAGGAGCGCACCAATTCCGCCTCCAATGCCTCGATCCGCACCGGCTTGCTCAAGTAGCCATCCATGCCCGCGTCGAAACAATTCTTGCGATCGGAATCCATCGCATTGGCGGTCATCGCGATAATCCACGGACGGCGCGCGCCGGTGTACTTGACCCGAATCTGGCGCGTCGCTTCAAGCCCGTCCATGTCGGGCATTTGGATGTCCATCAGGATGACATCGTATTTCTGCCGTTCCAGGGCCTCCAAAACTTCCACCCCGTTATGGACGACATCGGGCCGGTAACCCATCTGGCTAAGGATGCGCGTGGCGACCTTTTGATTGATGATGTTGTCCTCCGCCAGGAGCAGCCGCAAAGGACGACGCTGGCCGAAACCCGTGTCGATCCGGCCCGTGGAACGGAGAAGCTTGTTGGTCACTTTTCCGCCCTTGAGCGACGTGGCCAGGATGCCGTGCATCTGCTGGAAATGGACCGGCTTGGCCAGGCAAGCGATAAATCCGGGCGGAAGATTTTGGCCATAGGCCGCCTGCTGTTGCAGCGAGCAAAGCAAGATGCAGGGCGCACTGGCCGCGCCGCGTTGACGGCGCATGTCCTGCGCCAGTTCCTTGCCCGACTGATCCGACAATTCCTCCTCAATGATGGCCCCATGGAATGTCAGCCCGGCGCGCAATTTTTGCATGACTTCATTGGCTGTCGCCACGGAAACCGACGTCATGCCCCAGGTTTGGGCAAACGACTCTATCATCGACCGGACACCGGGATGATTGGCGGCAATGACCAGCGTCTTGCCCTTGAGAATGGGATTCGGAACCAAAGGCTTGGGTGCCAACGCTTCCCGCAACGGAATGGCGACATGGAAGACGGAACCCTTGCCCGCTTCGCTCTCCACCCAGATATTTCCTCCCATCATCTCGGTCAATTTGCGGCTGATGGCCAGGCCAAGACCCGTGCCGCCGAACTTCCGCGTCGTCGAGGCGTCCACTTGCGAGAAGGATTGAAAGAGCCGGTCGATTTTGTCTTCCGGAATGCCGATGCCGGTATCCCAGACGGAAAAAAGAACATAGTGCTCGCCGCCTTCATTTTCCGCGCGGGTCACGTTGATGCTCACATCGCCCTTCGCGGTAAAGCGGACTGCGTTGGCGAGAAGATTGACCAGGATTTGCCGGATGCGGGTGACATCGCCCGAGTAACCCGGCGGTAATTCCGGATCCAGCGTCCAGAAAAGCTCGACCCCTTTTTCCCCGGCCGGGAAGGCGACGCAATCGATCGCCTCCTCGATGAGGATGGGGAGATCGAAAGGATGGTCCTCAAGCTCCAGCTTGCCCGACTCGATCTTGGAAAAATCGAGGATCTCGCTGATGATCGTCAGAAGCGCATCGGCGCTCTGCCGGATGGTCTGCGAATAATCGCGCTGTTCGGAGTTAAGAGTGGTTCCCAGGAGCAAACCGGTCATGCCCACGATGGCGTTCATCGGCGTGCGGATTTCGTGGCTCATGTTGGCCAGGAATTCCGACTTCGCGCGATTGGCGCTTTCTGCCGCTTCCTTCGCCGTGACCAGTTCCTGTTGAATCTGTTTGCGCTCCGTGATGTCCTCGCAGATACCGCGATAGCCGATCAGCGTTTTGCCATCCTCATCGTACATGGGCGCGCCCCTCGCCGACAGCCAGATGACCGTTCCATCTTTCTTTTTGGACCGGAATTCGAGATCGCTGAAGCGCTGGCCCTTCTGCGCCGCATAGTAAAACTTGGCCGTCGAAATAACGGCGTCCTCCTCCACCACGCCCTCGAAGAAACCGCGCTTACCCATCTCCTCGGCGCTATAGCCCAGAACCTCGTTGACTCGGTCGGAAATAAACAGGGTCTTTCCCTCGAGGGTCGTTTCCCACACAAATTTACCCGGGATATCCACCACCTCGCGAAACCGCGCCTCGCTGAGTCGCAATTTTTCCTCGGCTTGCTGTTGGTTTTTGTAAGCGGTGGTGAGCTCCCCGTGGTTCAGCTCAATCTGCGCCATCAGGGCAAGGTCGCGGAGCATCGACAGATCTTCCGCGCTCGGCACCC
>Ga0302319_10027105_pt1 | contig 10056 bp, 7 predicted proteins | sample Bog_T0_2_FD_203319 | JGI IMG/M metagenome (GOLD analysis project Ga0302319, IMG submission 203319) | Peat permafrost microbial communities from Stordalen Mire near Abisko, Sweden - Bog_T0_2 | ecosystem: Environmental > Terrestrial > Soil > Wetlands > Peat | place: Sweden: Abisko, Stordalen Mire...
GGGCGCCAAGCGTTGGCTTTCGACCATTACGCCCCCGCCTGAGCGAGCGCGTCGAGCGCGAGATTGAGCTCGAGCACATTGACCCTCGGCTCGCCGAACAGGCCAAACGCCCGGCCTTCGACATGCGCCGCGACCAGCGCGCGCACCTTCTCTTCCGGCAGCCCGCGCGCCTTGGCGACGGCGGGAACCTCGGCGAAGGCGGTCGCTGGCGAGACGTCTGGATCGAGCCCCGAGGCCGAGGTCGTCACCGCATCGGCGGGAATCGGCGTCGGCCAACCGGCGGCGCGCTTCGCCTCGACGTCGGCCTTCACCCGGTCGGCCAGCTTCTGCGAGGTCGGGCCGAGGTTGGAGCCGGTCGAATTGTCGGCGTTGTAGGGGGCGTCGATCGTCTTCGACGGATCGTCGGGATGGGCGGGGTCCTGCGCCTGGGTCGCCGATGGCCGGCCGTGGAAGTAGCGGTCGGCGGCGAAATTCTGGCCGATCAGCGCCGAGCCGATCGGTTTTCCGCCCTTGTCGGCGAGCAGGCTGCCATTGGCGGGATAGGCCAGCGCCAGTTGGGCGACGCCGGTGATCGCCAGCTTATAGAGAAGATAGACGGCGAGCAGCAGCCCGACCGCCAGTCCCGATGGCGGGTTCGATCATCGCGCGCTCCTAAAGCCGGTCGCAGGCGACGGCGTAGACGCCCATCAGCGTGAAGAACAGCAGTCCGACGACGACGTAGACGATGTCCGCCATGACGCGGCGCCCCTTTGCGATCTGACCGGGCGTTTGTGGAGCCAAAGCCGATAAGCGATCAATGCGGGAAGCGCGGGCGGCGCATAAGCAAATTGTAAGGATCGCTCATGTCCAAACGGCCGGCGCCTTATGACGTCCTTATCGGCGGCGTCGGAATTGCGAATGGCTCGCTTGTGCACGCTTCTGTTAGATCAGCGGCGGCCGGACGTCCGGCCGGAGCTTGCCATTGACCGCCCGCGTCCCACCCGCCGCCGCCCCTTTTGCGCAATTCGTTCTGCGAATCGCGTTTCTCGCCGCGACCGGCGCCCTGTTTGTCGTCTGGCTCGCCGCCTTCTGACGCGGCCGCGGGACCTTTGGGCGGCGTTGTCGCCGTCGACCGGCCATGCGCTATAATGGGTTCGGTTTTTCAGCGAAGCGTCGATTCCTTGGCCAACGACCGCAACTCCGAGCGCCGCCCCGACCCCGACGCGCTTCTGGCGCTCGCCGAGAAGGGCAAGCGCGGCCGGCTGCTGGTCTTTCTCGGCGCCGCGCCCGGCGTCGGCAAGACCTACGCCATGCTGCAGCGCGCGCGGCAGATGCGCGAGGAGGGCGTCGACGTCGTCGTCGGCCTGGTCGAGACCCATTCGCGCGCCGAGACCGAGGCGCTGACCGCCGGCCTCGAAATCCTGCCGCGCAGAACCGTCCTCTGGCAGGGCCGCAAAATCGAGGAGTTCGACCTCGACGCGGCGCTCGCCCGCCGGCCGAAGCTGATCGTCGTCGACGAGCTCGCCCATTCCAATGCGCCGGAAAGCCGCCATCCCAAGCGCTGGCAGGATGTCGAGGAGCTGCTCGACGCGCGCATCGACGTCTGGACCGCGCTCAACATTCAGCACCTCGAGAGCCTCGCCGACGTCGTTTCGCGCATCACCGGCGTCACCGTGCGCGAGACGGTGCCCGACGTCGTGCTGCGCGACGCCGACGACATCGTGCTGGTCGACATCACCTCGGAGGAGCTGATCCAGCGGCTCAAGGACGGCAAGGTCTACTTGCCTGAGACGGCGCAGCTGGCGCAGCAGAAGTTCTTCACGCTGCGCAACCTCACCGCTTTGCGCGAGATCGCGCTGCGTCGCACCGCGGCGCGGGTCGACGACCAGATGGTCGAGCAATTGCGCCAGGGCGCGATCGGGGGACCATGGGAAACCTCCGAACGGCTGCTCGTTTGCGTCGGCCCCGACGCCCTGTCGATGGACGTCGTGCGCGCGGCGAGCCGGCTCGCCACCGGCCTCAACGCGAGCTGGTTGGCGGCCACCGTCGATCGGCCGAACGACGAAGTCGGCGGCGCGCGCGCCGCCGCGGTCGACGCGGCGCTGCGGCTCGCCCAGAGCCTCGGGGCGGACACGACGCGGCTCGTCGGCCACGACCTGCCGGCCGAGCTGCTGCGCTACGCCGAGCGCGAGAACATCACCCAGATCGTCGTTGGCCGCTCGAAGGCGGGGTTGCTTCGCCGACTCGCCGGGCTCTCCCTGTCCGACGCGCTGGCGCGCCGCGCGAGCCTGGTCGGCGTGCACGTCGTCACCGGCGACCAGCCGCGAGAGGCGCCCAGACGGCTTCGCCTCGCCGACGCGCTCGGCCGCGACCTGCCGATCGGCGCGCTCGCCGCGGCGGGCTCGGTCGCCGCCGCGGTCGCGGTCGGCGAGGCGCTCGACCGCTGGCTGCGCCTGCCCAACCTGTCGATGATCTTTCTGATCGCGGTGCTCGTCTCGGCGGCGCGCTTCGGCGTGCGCTCGGCCATTCTCGCGGCGCTGCTGTCGTTCCTCGCCTACGACTTCTTCTTCGTCCCGCCCTACTACCAGTTCAGCGTCGCCGAGCCGCAAGAGTTCTTCGCCCTGGTGATCTTCCTGGCGGTGGCGAGTCTGGTCGGCTGGCTCGCCGGACGCGCGCGCGACCAAGAGCGGCTGGCGCGCGCCAGCGCCCAGGCGACGCGGGCGCTGTTCGAATTCTCGCGCAAGCTTTCGGGCTCGGCGGCGCTCGACGACATCCTCGAAACGACGACCGTCTACGCGCACAAGACACTCGAGGCGCGCAGCGTCGTCATGCTGCTTCCCGAGGACGGCGAGCTGGCGCTGAGCATCGCCTGGCCGCCGATCGACGCGCTCGATCCCGGCGAGAACGGCGCGGCGCGCTGGGCCTTCGACAAGAGCGAACCGGCCGGCCGGCAGACCGGCACCCTGCCCAACGTGCGCTTCCAGTTCCGCCCGCTCGTCACTTCGCGCGGCGTGGTCGGCGTCTGCGGCGTCGAGCCCGCCAATCGCGACGCGCCGCTGTCGCCCAATCTCGAGCATGCGCTGAACCTCATGCTCGAGCAGGCGGCGATCGCCATCGACCGCGCGCTGCTGGTCAAGGACTCGGTGCGCGCGGTGGCGCTGGAGGAGAACGAGAAGCTGCGCGGCACGCTGCTCGCATCGCTGTCGCACGACCTGCGCACGCCGCTGGCGACGATCACCGGCGCCGTCACCACCCTGCGCAAGTTCGGCGACGACATGCCGTCCGAGCAGCGCGCCGATCTGCTCGCCTCGATCGAGGAGGAGAGCGGGCGGCTCAACCGCTTCATCGCCAATCTGCTCGACATGTCGCGCATCGAAGCGGGCGCGATCAAGCCGAAGCGCGACCTCGTCGACGTGGTCGAGGTCGTGCGCGCAGCAGTCGAGCGCGCCGGCAAGGCGTTCGCCGGCCCGCCGATCGTCACCAGCCTGGCGCGCGACCTGCCTTATGTGCGCGGCGACGCCAATCTGCTCGAGCAGGTTCTGTTCAACCTGCTCGACAACGCCCACAAGTACGGCGGCGGCGGGCGCGTCAGCGTCCACGCGCGGCGCGACGGCGCCAACGTGCTCGTCTCGGTGACCGACGAGGGGCCCGGCATCAAGCCGTCCGAGCTCGAGCGCGTGTTCGAGAAGTTCTATCGCGGCGGCAAGGCTGACGGCCGGCGCGCCGGCACCGGCCTCGGCCTCTCGATCAACCGCGGCCTGATCGAGGCGATGGGCGGTCGCATCTGGGCGGAGAGCCCAGCGGTCAAGCGGCGCGGGGCGCGCGTGATCTTCGCCATGCCAGCGGTCGAGGCCCGCGAACTCGCCGAGACGGCCTCATGAACGGCATGCGCGTGTTGATCGTCGACGACGAACCGCAGATCCTGCGTTTCCTCAAGCCGGCGCTGGAAGCCTCGGGCTACCAAGTGCTGCATGCCGCCTCAGGCCACGAGGCGCTGCGGCTGATCGCCAATTCGGCGCCGGACCTGATCGTGCTCGATCTCGGCCTGCCCGACATGGACGGCAAGGACGTGATCGAGCGGGCGCGCAGCTTCGTCGCGGCGCCGATCGTCGTGCTGTCGGCGCGCGACCGCGAGGCGGAAAAGATCGCCGCGCTCGACCTCGGCGCCGACGATTACGTCGAGAAGCCGTTCGCAATCGGCGAGCTGCTGGCGCGCCTGCGCGCCGCGCTGCGCCACGCCAAGGCGGGCGCGGCGGCCAAGACGCACGTCGCGGTCGACGGCCTGACGATCGACATGGAGAAGCGGCTGGTGACCCGCGAGGGCGACGCGATCAAGCTGACGCCGCGCGAATACGACCTGCTGTGCGCGCTCGCCGCCAACCCCGGCCGGGTGATGACCCACGGCCAGATCCTCACCGCCGTTTGGGGCCCGGCGCACAAGGACGACACCCAATATCTGCGGGTGTTCGTCGGCCAGTTGCGCGCCAAGATCGAGCGCGACCCGTCGCGACCGACGATCATCCGCACCGAATCCGGCGTCGGCTATCGGTTCGCGGAGAGCGCATAGGCGCAGGCCGCCGCGGCCGCCGACGATCCGCCGCGCTCCGTTTCACGGCGCCGCAGGCTGAGACCGCAGGCGCGGGCCCATCGCCTCGTCCGCGACTTCGGGTCGGCTCGCGTCCACCGGCGCGTCCCACCCGCCGCCGAGCGCTTTGGCGAGAGCGACATAGTCCTTGGCGAGCGTGACTCGGCTCTGGATCAGCGAATCCTCGGCCGAGTACAACGAGCGCTCGGCGTCGAGCACGTCGAGAAAGCTCGATTTGCCCGCCTCGTATTGCGCGCGCGACAGGTCGCCGGCCTTGCGGTAATTGTCCACGCTCGAAGCGAGCTGCCTGGCGCGCAGGCGCTCCCGCGAAAGCGACACCAGCGCGTTCTCGACGTCTTCCATCGCCGTCAGCACCGACGAACGCCAGGCGACGAGATATTCGTCGCGTTGCGCCTGGGTCGCGTCACGCTCCGCAGCGAGCTTGCCGCCGTCCAATATCGGAATCGAAACGGATGGCCCCCACGACCACGACACGGACGAGGCGCGCAGCAGCTCGCCGGGGCGGCTCGCGCTCGTCGAAAGCGAGCCGGTCAGAGAAACGTCGGGATAGAGCGCGGCCTCCGCCGCGCCGATTTTCGCCGTCGCCTGCGCGAGTCGCCGTTCGGCCGCGCGCACGTCGGGCCGCCGGGTCAGCAGGTCGGCGGGCACGCCGGCCGGCAGCGGCTTGCGCGGCGCGGGGATCGCGCGGGGCGTCTGCATCCGATCGTCAAGCGCCCCGGGGGCGCGGCCGGTCAGCACCGCAAGGCGATGGACCGCCTCGGCGTAGTCGGCCTCGTAGGTGGGAAGGTCCGCGGCGGTGGTGGTCGCTTGCGCGTCCGCCTTGGCGACGTCGGCGCCCGAGGCGGAGCCGGCGTCGAATTTCACATGCGTCAGATCCGCCGTTCTGCGCTCCGACGCCAGCGTTCGTCGCGCCAGCGCGATCTGCTCCTGATAGCCGCGCGCCTCGGCGTAGGAAGCGCCGACGTCGCCGACCAGCGTCAGCAGCGTGGAGCGCAAGTCTTCCTCGGTCGCCTCTTCGCCATAACCGGCCGCTTCCGCCTGGCGCCGGTTGGCGCCGAACAGGTCGAGCTCCCAGCTTGAGTCGAACCCCGCCTGGAAAGGCGCCGACAGGCCGCTGGACGACGTCGCCGACGTCGTCGTGGTCGTCGTTTGGCTGCTCAACGCCGATTGCGGCCCCGTCTCGGAAGCCGAGGCGCTGCCGGTGAGCGACGGCCCGAGCGCGGCCTCCGCTTCCCGCCGCGTCGCCCGCGCTTCGCGGATCTTGGCCTTGGCGCTGGCGACGTCCGCATTGCCGGCGACCGCTTCGGCCATCAGTTCGTCGAGCAACGGGTCGTTGAAGGCGCGCCACCACGCGTCCAGCGAGGCGGCGGGCGTCGACAGTCCACGCCCCTCGACCGCGCCCTGCGTCCATTGCGCCGGGAGCGCCATGTCCGGTTTCGCGTAATCCGGACCGACCGCGCAACCTGCCAGCAGCGTCGCGAACGCCTGCGCCGCTGCGACATTCAAGATCGAAGCGCGCATCGCGATCACTCCCGCGCCAGCGCGTCGACCGGATCGAGTTGCGCCGCGCCGCGCGCCGGCAGCCACCCGAAGACGACGCCGATCAGGGTCGAGCAGGCGAAGGCCGCGACGATCGAGGCGCCCGAATACACGAAGGAGAAGGTCGACCCGAACGCACGGAAGACGAGCGCGGCTCCCAGCGCCGCCAGCACCCCCAGCGCGCCGCCGACAACGCAGACGAGCACCGCTTCGGTGAGAAACTGCTGCATGATGTCGGAACGCCGGGCGCCGACCGCCATCCGGACGCCGATCTCCTTCACCCGCTCCGACACCGAGACCAGCATGATGTTCATCACCCCGATGCCGCCGACGACCAGCGAGATGACGGCGATGGCGGCGATCAGCGCCGTCATCGTCTGCGTCGTCGCGGTGATCGCGCTACGAATGTCGCTGGAGTTGAAGACGAAGAAATCGCGCGCGCCGTGCCGCTGTTCCAGCAGTCGCATCGCCGCCTGCTCGGCGAGGTCGTCGTCGACGTTGTCGGCGACCCGCAGCAGGATGCTGCGCAGTGAGGCGTCGCCGAGAAAACGCGCCTGAACCGACGAGTAGGCGAGGAAGGTCGATATGTTCCCACTCGAGCCGAAGCCCTGCTGCTTGCGCGTCACGCCGATCACCGTGCAGGGGACATTGCCGACGAGGATCGTCTTGCCGATCGGATCCTCGCGGTCGGCGAACAGCGTCGATTGCGCATTCTCGTCGATGACGATTTCCTGCGACAGTTCGCGCTCGGCGCTCGCGTCGAAGAACCGACCCTCCTTGAGTTTCACGCCCTTGACCTCGAAGTAGTCGGCGTCGACGCCGTTCACCAGCGCGCTGGCTTCGATCGCTCCGTAACGCAGCGTGCTCGAGGTCGAAACGGTCGGCGTCGCGCCGGCGACGTAATCCTGACGCGCCAGCGCCTCGGCGTCCGCCAGCACCAGCGTCTTGATTTTGGCAGCCTTCGTGTCGCCGAAGCCTGAGCCGGGAAAGATCTCGAGCGTGTTGGTGCCGAGGTCCGAGATGTTGTTGAGCACTTTGCGGCGCGAGCCCTCGCCGAGCGCCACCATGGCGACGACCGAGGCGATGCCGATGACGATGCCGAGCATGGTCAGGAACGTGCGCAGGCGATGCGCGGTCAGCGCAAGAACCGCCATACGGAACGATTCCGTGAATCGATCGATGGGCGCTCGCCACGTCGACTCGCGCCCGCCGCGCGCGGCGAGGGTCGTTGCGGCGGCCGGCGCGCCAGACGCCACGACGCGATCGTCGACGATCCGGCCGTCGGACATCTCGACGACGCGGCGCGCGCGCTTCGCCACCGCGGAATCGTGGGTGACGAGTATGACGGTGCGCCCTTCGGCGTTGAGCTCGCCGAGGATGGCGAGCACCTCCTCGCCGGAATGGCGGTCGAGCGCGCCGGTCGGCTCGTCGGCGAGGATCACCTCGCCGCCGTTGATCAGCGCGCGCGCGATCGAGACGCGCTGCTGCTGGCCGCCGGAGAGCTGGCTCGGGCGATGATGGGCGCGATCGGCCATGCCGAGGCGCGCCAGCAGCCGTTCGGCGAGATCGCGGCGGCGCGGCGGCGCGACGCTGGCGTAGATCGCCGGAATCTCGACATTGCCGAGCGCGTTGAGCTCCGGCAGCAGGTGATAGCGCTGAAAGATGAAGCCGAAGTGCTCGCGGCGCAGCTCCGCCTGCTCGTCCGGCGTCAGCGTCGCAATCGCGCGACCGGCGAAGACATACGCGCCCGCCGTCGGCTGGTCGAGGCAGCCGAGGATGTTCATCAACGTCGACTTGCCGGATCCCGACGCGCCGACGATGGCGACGAACTCGCCGCGGGCGATGTCGAGGTCGACGTCGCGCAGCGCAGCGATCGACGACTCCCCGGAGGGAAACTCGCGCCGGACGCCGCGAAGGGAAATGAACGCGTCGGACATGATTCACAGCGCTCCGGGCGGGGCCGGCATCGACGAGGCCTGCGTCTCTGGCGCGCGCCGGCCGACGACGACCCGTTCGCCGGCGTGGAGCCCGGCGCGAATCTCGCAGCGCGTCTTGTCGTCGAGCCCGACCTGCACGGCGCGGCGCTCGAGACTTCCATCGGCGACGACGACGTCGACGAAGCGCTTGCCGTCCGCCTCGGGGGCCGACAGCGCCGCCGTCGGGATCGTCACCACGCCCTTGGCCTCGCCGAGCATGATTCGCACCTGAGCCGTCATGTAGGTGCGCAGAACGCCATCGGGATTGTCGACCTCGAAGCGGCCGTAATAATAGATCGCCGACGAAGTCGAGGACGTGGAGGAAGAGGACGAGCTCGAGTTGGCGTTCGACGACGCGATTTCCGAGTCGGAGCGCAGCGAGTCGGGCGCGGGATCGAGCGCAAGCAGCGTCGCTTCCCACTGCCGTTGCGGTTCGCCGAGAATCGAGAAGACCGCTTTCTGGCCGATCTTCACTTTCGGCGCGTCGGCCTCCGAGATTTCCGCGCGCACCAGCATGCGGTCGATGCGGCCGAGAATGGCGATGGTGGGCGCCGATTGCACGGCGTTGACGTTCTGTCCCTCCTGGGTCGCGACGAGCAGCACGGTTCCGTCGATCGGCGCCGTGATGCGGGTGTAGCCGAGGTCGAGGCGGGCGCTGTCGACCTTGACCTCCGCCTCCTTGATCTGGGCGGCGAGCGAGTCGATCTGGGCTTGAGTCGTCGCGACCGCCTCCTTCGCCGACTCCCAGGAGTCGCGCGAGGTCGCCTCCTTGGCGAGCGTCTTCTCTTCGCGCTCGAGCGCCCACTGGTCGTAGGCGAGCGTCGCCTCCTTCTGCCGCTTCTGGGCGCGAACGTCGTCGAGCGCAGCCTCGGCGGATTTGAGATCGTTCTGCTGCGTCGAATCGTCGATCTCGGCGATGAGATCGCCGGCGGCGACGCGCTGGCCTATGGCCGCGTTCATCTTGGTGATGCGACCGGAAACCTGAGCGCCGACCGCCACCAGCTGCACCGGTCGGAGTTCGCCGGTCGCCTGCACGCTCTGCTCGACGTCGCCGATCGTCGCTTCGGCGACGAGGAGGTCCGCGAGCGGATTCTTCGCGAAATTAGCCTGATAGATGTAATTTGCAGCAGCGCCGCCCACGGCGAAAATTAAAAGCGAAACGGCGAGGCGGCGGGGCCAACGGCGCGCCTTGCGCGCCAACCCGCCAGCGACGCTCGAGGGCGGCGGCGCGACCGATCGATCAACCGTACTCATCGCCGGTCCGTCGGATTCCGCGGCGCGTAGCCGCGCAGGAAGAACCGCACGGCGCTCTCGACGTGCCGCTCGATCTCCGCGTCGGAAGGCGGAGGCAGGCCGATCGAGCGATCGAACGGCAGACGTCCTTGAACCAGCGCGATCAGATGGTCGGCCGCGGCCGTGGGGTCGTCGATCGCCAGCGCCCCGCGCTCGCCCATCTGGGCCAGCAGCCGAGCGACGCGCGAGCGCATCGCCAGCGGGCCGGCTGCGTGGAACCGTGCGACGAGCTCGGGAAAGCGGTGGAGATCGGTGACGAACAGCCGGTAGACGGCGAGCCCGCGCCCGTCGACGAAAAAGCTCGCCATGCCGCGCGCGAAGCGGCGCAGGACGCCCTCGGCGTCGCCCTCGAAACGCTCAGGGATCCAGTCCCCGTCCTCGATGCGGCCGTTCTCGGCTTCCAGGATTTCGGCGAACAACTTCTCTTTGCTCTCGAAATGCGCGTAGAGCGTCGCCTTGGAGACGCCCGCCGTCTTGGCCACGAGGTCCATCGACACCCCCTCGTAGCCAGCCTCGGCGAACAGCCGCTGCGCCGCCTTGAGCATCATTTCCGATTTTCTCGCACTGCCGGACGACTTCATCGCGATGCGGACCTCAAGATCAGACTAAACCGTCTAGTCTACTTCTCGCGCAGACGCAAGCGGCGGCCTTCCAGAGGGAAGG
>Ga0302319_10027107_pt1 | contig 10055 bp, 8 predicted proteins | sample Bog_T0_2_FD_203319 | JGI IMG/M metagenome (GOLD analysis project Ga0302319, IMG submission 203319) | Peat permafrost microbial communities from Stordalen Mire near Abisko, Sweden - Bog_T0_2 | ecosystem: Environmental > Terrestrial > Soil > Wetlands > Peat | place: Sweden: Abisko, Stordalen Mire...
GATCAATCGTCGCTTCAAACTGCCCCGGCTGTGGCTGGCCCTGTCCTCGAACAACCGCAAAAACAAAGTCAACGACGACCCCATCGATGTGCAGAGGTTGACGGGTCACTCCAGATCAGGGAAGCTCTGCGCAGGTCAAGCGTCTTCTCATGCCCACGAACGATCATGCTCACTCCTTGAGCGTTCGATAGCGGCGAATCAGGTTATTCGTTGAGCTATCGTGCTTCAAGACCGGGTCGGCGGCGCTTTCCAGTTCTGGAATGATTCTCTGCGCCAGCACCTTGCCCAACTCCACGCCCCATTGATCGAAGGAATTGATCTGCCAGATCGTGCCCTGCGTGAACACGCTGTGCTCATAGAGCGCGACGAGTTTACCGAGTACTTCCGGCGTGAGCCTGTCGGCGAGGATGGTATTGGATGGGCGGTTGCCTTCGAACACGCGATGCGGCGCCAGCCAATCCGGCGTGCCTTCAACCTTCACCTGCTCCAGCGTCTTGCCGAACGCCAGCGCCTCGCTCTGCGCAAACACGTTGGCCAGCAGCATGTCATGATGGCGGCCGAGCGGGTTCAGCGAGTTGCCAAAACCAATAAAGTCGCAGGGAATCAACCGCGTCCCTTGATGAATCAGCTGATAGAAAGAATGTTGTCCGTTGGTCCCAGGCTCTCCCCAATAAATGGGACCGGTCTCGTAGTCCACTTCGTTCCCGGCGATGGTGACATGTTTGCCGTTGCTCTCCATCGTCAACTGTTGCAGGTAAGCCGGGAACCGCTTCAAATACTGCTCGTAGGGCAGCACGGCTACCGTCTGGGCGTCAAAGAAGTCGGTGTACCAGAGACCCAGCAGACCCAGCAGCACCGGCAGGTTGCGCTCCAAGGGCGTGGTCCTGAAGTGCTCGTCCATCTGGTGAAAGCCGTCCAGCATCGCGTGGAAATTCTCAGGACCAATCGCCAGCATTGTGGCCAGGCCGATCGCCGAATCCATGGAATAACGTCCGCCAACCCAATCCCAGAACCCGAACATGTTCGCGGTGTCGATGCCGAACTTCTCCACTCCCGCGGCGTTGGTCGACACCGCCACAAAATGCTTGGCAACCGACGTTTCGTCGCCGCCCAGACCCTTTACCGACCAGGCGCGAGCCGATTGGGCGTTGGTGATTGTCTCCAGAGTTGTGAAGGTCTTCGATGAGATGATAAAGAGCGTCTCTTCCGGGTCAAGGTCAACCACAGCCTCGGCAAAGTCGGTGCCATCCACGTTGGATACGAAGCGAAACGTCATGGCGCGGTCACTGTAGTGCTTGAGCGCTTCGTAAGCCATCACCGGCCCCAGATCCGAGCCGCCGATGCCGATGTTGATCACGTTGCGAATGCGCTTGCCGGTGTGCCCCTTCCACGCCCCGCTCCGCACGCGGTCAGAGAAAGCGGCCATTCGATCGAGCACGGCATGAACCTCCGGCACCACGTCCTGGCCGTCGACAACAATGCTGGTTCCCTTGGGAGCCCGCAGCGCCACGTGCAACACCGCCCGCCCCTCAGTCACGTTGATCTTGTCGCCGCGAAACATGGCCTCGATCCGCTCTTGCAAGCCGGACTCCCGAGCCAGTTCGACCAGTAGCTTGATGGTTTCGCCGGTTATGCGATTCTTCGAGTAGTCGAAGAACAGGCCCAGAGCCTCGACCGCGAACTGCTCGCCGCGCTTGGGGTCGGCCGCGAAAAGATCGCGCAAGTGCAGAGCGCCAACCTGCTCGTGGTGCGCCTTGAGAGCCGTCCAGGCGGTCAGTTCCGTTAATGATTTGGCACTGTGGCCACCGGCGGAACTCGTCTCGGTATTTCCCATTTTCACAGTCCTTTCATAGCCCGCATTCTCGAATGCCACATCGTTTCATCAACAAGAAAGCCGAATCGCGGGACTCCATGGAGAAAATTGGAAGAGTCGCAGGTCCTTCTTGCCACTGATTGGATTCTCCGCCGCCCCATTCGGTAAGCTGTTGCAACCCGGAAATGGAAACAAAATGGCTCAGTTGAAGCATAATTCAACCTCCCCGGCTACCCCAAGGCCTTTGTAACGCAGGGCAATCGCATTTGAAATAGGGGCGGGGAATGAAGGGTACCGGTTTCAGCCCGTACATCAAAACGACAAGCGGAGTGGGTTTGAGCCCTTGAGGGAAGTCATTACGGCATGTCTCATTTCCCCAGCGGCCAGAGCATTGATGCTATGATTTCGCGGGAGCAATTCGTGGTTATTGAGAAAGGCTTTTTGAAAATGGATAGACGGAAATTCAACGAGTTGTTGTGCCTGAGCGCACTCGGAACTGCGGTTCGGCCCATTGAAGCTCACGGCTCCTTAGCTCCATTGGGAGAGGCTCTCGCACCCCTGCCTCAGTGGCCCAGTCAGACCTACCGCCGCAGCCTGGTTGACATGCACGTCCCGGACTGGGACCCCACCCTGCTCGCCAAATTCGATGCCGCCGACTTTGTGAAGACCATCGCGGATGCAGGCTTTCAATCGGTGATGCCGTACGCGAATTCCAGCGTCGGCCTTTGCCTCTGGGACACCAGGATTGGCCAGAAGCACCGCAACATGAAAGGCCGCGACTACTTTGGCGAGATCATGCAGGAACGCAAGCGCCATGGCCTGCGCGCCGTCACCTACTACTGCGTGGTGTTTGACAACTGGGCTTATGAATACCATCCGGAATGGCGCATCGTTCCCGACGAAGGCAGCATTCCCTCGCATCCGCAGCGCTACGGCTTTGCCTGCCCCAACACGCCCTATCGCGAACACACGCTGGCCTGCCTGCGCGAGCTGGTGGGAAAGTATGACTTCGACGGCATCTTTATCGACATGACGCTGTGGCCCGATGTCTGCTATTGCACCCACTGCATCGAGAAGTTCAGGAGCGAAGCAGGCGTGGAGCCGCCGCGCATTGTCGACTGGGACGATCCCACATGGAGAAAGTTCCAGGCAGCGCGGCAGCGCTGGATGCTCGAATTTGCGCAGGACATTACACATGCCATCAAAGAGACGCGGCCGATCACCGTCACCCACCAGTATTCGTCGATCCTGCATCACTGGCGCTTCGGCGCGCCGCTCGAGCTGCGCGACGCCATGGACTATGCGTGCGGCGACTTCTACGGCGGCCCCGCGCAGCACTCGCTGGTCTGTAAGACATTCCACGGCTTGTCGCTCAAGCGGCCCATCGAGTTCATGACCTCCCGCACCCGCGACCTGCGCGACCACTCCACCACCAAGCCCCTCGAAGAGATACGATTGGAGTCGCTGGTGGCGCCCCTGCATTCGGCCGCCTTCATGATGATCGATGCCATCAATGTGGACGGGACCATCAACCATGGTCTCTACAACTTCCTCTCTGAGCTGAACGTCGAGCGAGCCCCCTATGAGCCCTTTCTGGGCGGCGACCTGCTGGCCGATGTGGCTATTTACTTCGACAAGGAATCGGTTTACAACCCCAACGAGCAGAAGATGCGCGTAGGCGAGCTGCGCGAACTGGAAAACAACCCACATCTGGACGCCGTCGTCGGACTGGCCCGCATTCTGCGCGAGTCCCATATCCCATTCGGCGTGGTCACCAATGCCACCCTCGACCAGTTGGCGAACTATCGTGCCGTCCTGCTGCCCACCGTCTTTGAAATGACCGCCCAACAAGCGGAGCAGTTCCGAGCGTTTGTGCATGCGGGCGGCGTGCTTTACTCGAGCGGTCCTTCATCGCTGGACCGGTTCAACGCGAGCGGCCCGCGGTTTCTGCTCGAAGACGTCTTCGGCGTGCGCTACCTGGGCAAGCTGGGCGGCTCTGTCGAGAAGGCAGAGGGCGGCGCCGGCAAGAGCGAGGCTGGCGAAGTGACCTCGGAGGCGTGGCGTTCCTCTTGGACCTATCTCTCCCCGCAGGACGAAGCGCTCAAGAAGCTGCTCTCTCCGCAGACGGAGCTGAGCTACGCCGGGCCCATGGTCAAAGTCGCCGCGCTGCCTGGCGCCGATGTCCTGGCCACGGTCACCTTGCCTTTTGTGCCGCCGGCACTGGGACGGCCCATCGGCAGCCACTTTGGCGCCATCCACAGCAATCCGCCCAATCCCACTCCCGGCACCGATCCTGGGATCGTGTCGAACAGTTTCGGAAAAGGGAAAGCTATCTGGGTAGCAGCGCCCATCGAGATCGGCGCAGAGGCTGTCAACGCCCGCCTGGTTACGGCGCTGGTAAAAAGAGGACTGCCCGCGCCCTACTACTTTGAAGTGGAAACCCACCCATCCGTGGAGATGACACTATTTCATCAAAAAGAGAAGAAGCGGCTGCTGGTCGGCCTTTTGACCATGCAGGACGAGCTGCCCGCCTTCCCAGTCGGTGCTCGGGCCCGTGTCCAGTCGCCAGGCAAGGTTACAGCCGTTCTCCAACTGCCGGACCTCAAGCCGCTGAAATTCAATGCGGGGACACCGTACGTTCAGTTCGATCTGGAGCCCTTTACCTCCCTGTCGATGGTCATGGTCGAATACGAATGATGAACCGCTGGTCTTCGCCAGCCGATTGCGATTCTCAACTCCCTTCGATGCTGCGAAAGTGCAATCCCAAACCATGACCGGGAGCACTTATCCTGCATTCGCCCATCGGAAGTCGAAAGCGCATTTGTCCGGCTTCGCCAGGCCGGCCCTGCAAGTTGACAACTGGATGCTGCCTTGCGGCTCTGGCGGTTCTCCAATTGCTTTTCAACGAATGCATAGCCATCGAGTGGCTTTTTCCGTAAGAAAAGACCGTATTGCACAACCCTGGCGAGGGCGCATGAATTCGAGTGCCGCTTTAACGTCGCTCGATCCTGCTGCCCGGCTCAGACCTGTGCGGCGACTTCCGAGTCAAAGGCGCGGCCGCAGAGGAGAGGAAGTACCTGAAACGGGCAGATGGAAGGGTCCCCAGCTTTCCGGTAGCGGCGCTCCTCTCATGCTGATATGGGAGCACGAGCGCTCCTGACCGTCGGGTTCGTCTTCCAACCCGGCGATGGCCGTCGTCAATGCCGGGTGGCGCATGGCAAAGAGCGCGAGTTCCACTCGGTCGTTTGTGCCGGTCGTTTGGTAGATTGACCGCATAGTATGCTTGACGGCCTGCTCAGTAGCCTTGAGCTGTGTGGCAATCTCGCGGATTGTGCAACCAAGAACGATCAGTGGAACAATGCGCAATTGCTTCCGGGTCAGCCGATCCAGCACATGCCTTCCCACCATGTCCAATTCCGCCCAGTCGCGGCGCGTAGGCTGCGAGGGCAGCCAGGTGTCTCCGGAGGCGACCCGTCGAACACACTCCAACAGGGTTGCTCCAGTCGCATCGCGAAATACCACCCCCGAGAAGCCCTGTTCCAGATACGCCCAGGCCGAATCGTCGCCTTTAGCGACGACAATGCCCCGGCTGCTACAGGTCTCCAGCACCATCCGCAGCCTTGTCAACACCGGCCGCAACGATGCGGAAAATATCACGACGGAGCCGGGCGAGGCCGTAATAGCGCGATACAAGCTGTCCACGTCTCCGCATTGTGCAACGATCTGAATATTCTGGTCCATGGCCAGTAGCTTTGCGGCCCCGGCCCGATAGATCGCCTGGGAATCTGCAAGGATGATCTTGGTCTTCATGTTCTCCACGGTTACTGGGTCTCCCCGATCAACCTGCTCTATCGGCATCCGCTGGCGATACATTCAAATACATGTGGATCGGACGGCTTGTTCTCTTTGTCCCGGTACGCCACCACATGCCCCTACAGACCTCACTCCATTGCACCTGCACGCCTCAGCGGAGGCGAATTACCTTCATTCGAGTCTCGCAATCTATGGGTCCGGTTGCGCCAATCGACATCGATAACATGGTCGATCACCTTTCCATGCGCATCAAACTACACTGCGGTTTCCCAGCATGTTGGCACATCCGGGACTGACCGCTTCAGCCACATGTGCCGATAAGACATCGAGCGAAGCAGCCCCTTTCACTTATTAAGAAGATGGCCGCGACAGCACGAATATGAGGCTCTTGCATGGATATTCTCCTAGTAGACGACAGCAGGACAATGCGTATGATTGTCCAACGAGCAATTCGACAGGCTGGTTATCGCGGACTTATCATAGGCGAAGCAGAAAACGGAAGCCAGGCTCTGGAAAAGGTACGAGCGGAACAACCGAAGCTGGTTCTTTCAGATTGGAATATGCCCGAGATGACCGGCATTGAGTTTCTCCAGCAGTTAAGGGCAGATCGCAATCTCGTACCATTCGGATTTATTACCTCCGAAGCATCCACCGAGATCAGAAAATTGGCGATGCTTTCGGGTGCGACCTTCTTGATCTCCAAACCCTTCAGCCCCGAAGACGTGCAGAATGCCCTGTCGCCTGTGCTAGGGGAGTGCTAGAGCATGTCACAGCCTACGCCATTCAGTCTCTCGCAGCGGTTTTCGCAGTTGGTCGGCCGCAAGGTAACCTTTACGCAGACAACAGCTGCGGTGGGCACCAAGATCACACAGGCCTACGCCATCTACACCGCGCAGCCAGATGAGATGGCGGTGGTGGTCCAGGCCGACCTGCGGTTGCTCGGATCGTTTGCCGGCTCGTTGGTTGGACTGCCGGATTCCGTTGTGGCGGAACGCTTACGGGTCACTCCGATTGAAGAACTTCTGCGCGACGCAATGGCCGAAGTTCTCAACATCGCCTCGTCCGCCATTGCAACCGAAGGCCGCGTCGTGTTTTCCAAGATGGTGCCGGATCCCATCTATATCGATGGCGCCGCCGATGCTGTCTTCAGGAAGCCGGGTCACAGGAGCTACTTCAACGTTCTTGTCGAGGGTTATCAGGGCGGCCGATTCAACATATTTGCCCCATTCAATCCAGGCAGAACTGTGTCGTTTTGATAGAAGAGCACTGCAAGTCTGCAACCGGCTTGGTACCATGCGCGCAGTGGCATGTTTTTCCTGCCGTGCGCCGGAACCTATCGAAAATCCTCTCATGCCGTGACCGCGTAATTTTGTAATTCAAACTCAAACTGCGGGTGCCCCAGGCCTCGCATTTGAGGCCTGAGAGACTACCGATCCTTACGGTCGCGGTACTAGGAGCTTGTGGAAACACTCTGGTTTTGTATCAGGGCACGACTTAAGTCGCGCCGCGAGTGCCGCAGATCGAAGACCTGGTCAACGAACCCGTCCAGAACAGAGAGAAGCGGTTTGCGAAACGCGAAAGCTCTGACTGAGAAACTGTCACGGAGACAACGCAGGATCGGCATGCAGAGCGCTTCGGCACTCCCACATCGAGCAGCCGCTCACACACGTCCGCGCTGCGCTATTGAGGCTTTGCCGCACGAGCTGTGTAGACCGACACAATCACAATATCGACGCGCCGGTTTGCTCTGCGGCCTTCCGCAGTATCGTTGCTAGCGGATGGATGATATTCCGCGTAGCCCGCAATTGACATTCGCTTGGGGTCAACGCCGGACTCATTCAACAGCATCATCGCCACGGCCATGGCCCGTGCGGTGGACAGGTCCCAGTTTGAACTGAATGTGGCATTGTGGATAGGCACGTTGTCCGAATGGCCCTCCACGCGCATATCCAGTCCGTATTGCATCAGCACTGCCGCAATTCTCTTGATCTTTTCCGCGGCGCCAGGCAACAACTGCGCCTCGCCGCTATCAAAGAACCCAAGTTCATGAAGGCTGATGACAAAACCCTCTGGCGTCATGCGCATATTGACTTCGTTGCGTTCGATCTCCTTGCCCAATGCCTGGCTCAGTTTTCGTTGCAACTCCACGGTGTCTATACCGGGGTCTTTGCCTTCCGCACCTGCTCTCGCAGACTGAGCGATCTCTGGACTGGAGCCACCGCCAGACTTCGGGATCGCGGCGGGCAAACCGTATTCAGCGCTCTTGCTTACAGAAAAAGTTCCCATCTCCTGGAAGCCATTCTTCATGGCAGACGAGACACGTTGAATGGTCTGCTTGTCGTGATGCGACGAAGCGAACAGCACGACAAACAACGCGAACATCAGCGTCATGAAATCGGCGTAGGACACCAGCCAACGCTCCGGATGATGGTCTTCCGCAGTCTCGCTCCGTCGTCTCCCATCCCGTCGCCTCACATCGATACCACTTTCCCTCTGGCTGGCCGCGTGGGCCGGTTCAAGTACACTGTGAGCTTCGATTCCAGTGCTCTTGGATTCGTCCTCTCCACAATGGAGCTGACACCATCCAGGATCAACTCGCGCAGCACTTGCTTGCGCCGCATTGACATTCTGATCCGGCCGGCGCATGGAAGGAAAAAGATGTTCGCCGATCCCACCCCATAAATGGTGGCCACAAACGCGACGGCAATTCCCCTCCCTACCTCGTCGATGTTCTGCAGGCGCTGCATTACCTGAATAAGGCCGATGACGGCGCCGAGGATACCGATCGTCGGGGCAAACCCTCCTGCCGCTTCAAAAACCTTTGGTATCAAATCCTCTCTGTCAGCTTCCGCGTCCATCTCTAGTTCCATCGTCTGTCGCAAATCAGCCGCATGAGCTCCGTCTATGGCAAGAGTGAGTGTCCTTCTCATGAACGGATCTTCGATCGACTCGAGTTCTGCGTCCAGGGAAACCAGGCCATTCCGGCGCGCTTTAACTGCCAGCCGCGTCAGGTTTTCGATCAGTTCGGAAGCAGGGTCCTTTTCACTGATAAATACCAGTTTCAATTGACGAGCCGCCTGCAAGACAACCGAGAATGGAAACTGCACCATGACCGCGCCCAGCGTGCCTCCAAAAACGATGAGAGCGGCGGTGGGTTGCAGCATCTGTCCAACCTGGCCGTGATCCAGGTACAGGCCGGCAGCGATGCCTAAAAGAGCAATGGCAAGACCGCCAAAAGTTCCTTTATTCACCTTGAGCTCCCTCACACAGCATCGAGAGGATGAAGCGCGCACCATTGCAAGCAAGATCTCTCTTTTGATCGATGCATCCGTTAAGCTCACAACAACGACCTGAGATCACAGGATGAAAGGAACTGTCTGCGAATTGAAGGCGAACCGTCTGCGTAATCATTTCAGCCCTTTTCCAGCGCTCGCTGAAAAATGCTTCTCCTTGAGGTCATCACCGCTTAATCTTGCTTTCTGCCAACCCATTGCTGCGTCAGGCAGATTGTGAGAACGGAACGCGTTCGGAAGTGGGCTCGGCCGCCGACTGGATGGAGCCGTATGCCGGCATCGCTGCAGTTCTTCCCATGCCTTCCGTGGACTGAGGAGGAGATGCATCGAGCTGTTGCCATGCACTCCTGATATGTAGGATCATCTCGATCTGCACTTCCAGTGAGTTGGCAGACTTCGCTCCGGCTGCTTCCAGCATCTTCGCTCTGAGATATGCGTAGAATCTGGATAGAGTTTGGGCAGACTCTCCGCCGCTCTTCAGGTCAATCCAGCTTTCCAACTGGCTGATCACAAGTGCTGCGTGGTTCATCTCCCGGCATCGTGTCTCGATGTCACCCTTGCGCAGCGCAGCGGCGGCGCGGCGAAGGTCGCCGACAAGTGTGTCAAAGAGCGCGATCATCAGGCCAATTGTGGTTGCGCCCGCGATCGCCACTCTACGATAAGACAGTCCTGTTTCAGTCATTTTCATCCTGAGCTGCTTCCGTTGGAGTTAAAGCCCAACTCCGAGTTAAGCTGTTGCATCTCTTGCGGGAGCTGCTGGAGCGCGATTTCAGCCGCACTATACTCGGCCGTAAGAGACAACTGCTGGCTCGCGATGTAGCCGGTCTCAAAGTCGTTGATTTCCTTGGTCAGAGCAGTACTTGATGCGCTGATACTACTCAGGTCCACTTGAAATGCCCCATTCGCGGGACTTGTGAACGTGTTCAACGCGGCGTACATCGAGTTGGCAAATCCGTTCAGCGTTGCCCCCTCGAAGAAGTTCTGAACATCGGTTGGGTTGTTGACGAGAGCGCTATTCAGGGTGGCGGAATTCACCGTCAGCGTGCCGTCATTGCCTACAGTGATGCCCAGGTCACTCAGGGTTGAAACAGTCGTAGTTCCCGTTGCCGGCTTGTTCACATAGTTGAGCGCCTGCT
>Ga0302319_10027109_pt1 | contig 10055 bp, 9 predicted proteins | sample Bog_T0_2_FD_203319 | JGI IMG/M metagenome (GOLD analysis project Ga0302319, IMG submission 203319) | Peat permafrost microbial communities from Stordalen Mire near Abisko, Sweden - Bog_T0_2 | ecosystem: Environmental > Terrestrial > Soil > Wetlands > Peat | place: Sweden: Abisko, Stordalen Mire...
GTTGGACCCTCTTCGGGGCGAGGGAGAAGGCGAAGGTGATGACGCCGCGTTCCATGATGAGCCATTGAGCTTCTTCGCTGAAGCGGACGTGCACGCTGCGGAGGTCGGGAGTGGAGAGGTCCGGCGCAGAGTGGCGCAGCGCGATGAGCTGGCGATACCAGTCGAGCATGTCGGAGTGAGGCAGATGGGCGCGCTCGTCCCAGTTGAGTTTCGAATGCTGAAAGGAATCGGGGGACTGGGGGTCGGGAATTTGGTTGGGGTCCCAGCCAAAGGCAGCGAATTCTTTTTTGCGGCCTGCGGAGACGAGCTTCCCTAATTCTTCTTCGTGGTTGGTGAAGTACTGAAAGGGCGCGGAGGCAGCCCACTCTTCGCCCTGGAAGAGCATGGGAACGAACGGCGAGGTGAGCGTAAGGGCCGCTGCGATTTTGGCGCGGCCGTTGCTGACTTCGTGCGCGAGGCGCTCGCCTTTGGCGCGGTTGCCGATCTGATCGTGGTTCTGCGAATAGCCGAGGAAGCGCGTGGCGGGCAGGTTGGGGACGGGGCGTCCGTGAATGCGATTGCGGTAGGGCGAGAAGCGGCCGTCGAAGACGAAGACGTCGCGGGTGGACTTGGCAAGATCGGCGAGGGAGCCGAAGTCGGAGTAGTAGCCGGAGCGGTCGCCGGTGAGGACGGTGACAAGGGCGTGATGGAAGTCGTCGCTCCACTGCGCATCCATGCCATAGCCTCCTGCTTCGGGCGCGGTGACGAGGCGGGGATCGTTAAGGTCGCTTTCGGCGATGACGACGTAGCTGCGACCGGTGGAAGCCTGGAGGGATTGGATTTCGCTGGCGAGCTGCTCCATGAAATTGATAGCGGAGCGATCCATATAGGCGTGGACGGCGTCGAGGCGGAGGCCGTCGAAGTGATAATCGCGAAGCCACATGAGCGCGTTATCGCAGAAGAAGCGGCGGACTTCATGGCTGCCGGCGTCTTCGAGATTGACGGCATCGCCCCACGGCGTGTGGTGGGCATCGGTGAAGTAGGGGCCGAATTTGCTAAGGTAATTACCGTCGGGGCCAAAGTGGTTGTAGACGACGTCGAGGAGGAGGGCGAGGCCTTTGGCGTGGCAGGCATCGACGAAACGCTTGAGGGCTTCCGGTCCGCCATAGGGCTCGTGGGGTGCGAAGAGGTCAACGCCGTCGTAACCCCAACCCTGGATGCCGGCGAAGGAATTGACGGGCATGAGTTCGACGTGGGTCATGCCGAGGGAGCGCAGGTCATCGAGTTTGGTCTGCGCGGCGTCGAAAGTGCCTTCGGGGGTGAAGGTGCCGATGTGGAGCTCGTAAATGATGGCGCGGGAGAGGGGCGGGGCTTGCCAGGATAAGTCGGTCCAGGAGAACGCGGCGTGATCGAGGGTGCGCGACGGGCCGTGGACGCCGTTGGGTTGCCAGAGGGAGCGGGGATCGGGAAGGGCAAGGGCTTCATCGTTGAGGAAGAAGGCGTAGTCCATGCCGGGGTGGGCGGCATCGATGTCGTTTTGCCACCAGCCGCCGTCGAGTTTTTGCAGCGGATGTTTTTCTCCGGCGATTTGAACGGCGACTTGAGCGGCATTGGGCGCCCAGAGGCGAAAGCGATGCATTTGGATCAGCTCTCTTTCGGAAATTGTAACGATCGATGGAACCAATTCGGACAGGCTTGTTGCGCGGGGGCTAACCCCCGGGTTCCCGGGCGAAGGTTACGGCCCGAGTGAAATCGTGGCTTGATACAAAGACTGGGGCAGCGGGCAATTTTCGTGACGACTGACGGGCAAGGCTGGCGTGGTTTGAGCGCGGGCGTCCCAGAGCGGCACACGGCAGTACTTCGGGGAGGGGCGCATCGGCGAATTGTGTTCGATGATGAGGTTCGAAAGGCGTTTGCTTCTTGCTATGGGGTGAACTTGGCCGGGGAGCAATGGGGCGCCGGGGAGCATTAGGGCGCCGGGGAGCATCGGGGCTTTATTGACTCGGAGTCCGTGAGGTAGTGCCCGGATCCAAAAGATTTCCCCAGCGGCTAAAGCCCAATGCATTTTGCTGCGGTTACGGCAAGGCTGGAGAGTTTGCGAAAAAAGGCACCCTACGCGGTGCGAAGAAGTTTCGATGACGAAAGCCCGCATCCTCTCGCGGCAGTTGCGGCACGACCAAGGTCCTGCCTTGTTGAATATGCGGCTTATTCCGGCTTTTTTTCGCAGGCTGTGAAGCCGTGCCCCCTCATAGCGGCGCGTTTGGCCGCAAGCTGGAAAGACGGGGGATGATATGAAGGCAGAGTTTGTCGGCACCGTTTCACTCATGGTCTCGGAGCCATTTCGGCGTGGGAGTGGCGGCGCGCGCGGTGTTGAGTCTCTTCTTTGCTTTCGAGGTCGAACGCGGCATTGATGAGAGCGATGTGGGAGAAGGCCTGGGGGAAATTGCCAACCAGGCGTTTGCGCTCAGGATCGTATTCCTCGGAGAGAAGACCAAGGTCGTTCGACAGCGTGAGCAGGCGCTCGAAGAGGCGCCGTGCGTCGTCTTCGCGACCGATGGCTTTCAGACAACTGACCATCCAGAAGCTGCAGGCGAGGAAGACGCCCTCACCGGGAGGGAGACCGTCCTTGACCTTTTCCGTGTTGTAGCGCATCACGAGGCCGTTCTTCATCAGGCCGCGCTCGATGGCTTCGATGGTGCCCCGAATGCGCGGATCGGTGGCGGGCAGGAAGCCGACGATGGGCAGGAGAAGGAGGGAAGCATCGAGCTGCCGCGCGCCGTAGAAACGGACGAAGCTGTTCATCTCCTGGTCGAAGGCCTTGCGGCAGATTTCCTCTTGAATGGTGTCGCGCAGTTTCTGCCATTTTTCTATAGGAGCGGCGCAGCCGAGTTTGTGGGCGATGAGGATGGCGCGATCAAAGGCGAGCCACGCCATCACTTTGGAGTAAGTGAACTGCTCGGGGCCGCCACGCGTTTCCCAGATGCCTTCGTCGGGACGTTGCCATATATCTGCAAGATGTTCGAGCAGGAGTACGAGGACGCGGAAGTCGTCGGTAGTCTGGCTGCCCATGCCGTGAAGCGCGTGGTAAAAGGTGTCGAGGAGCTCGCCGTAGATGTCGAGCTGGACCTGCACAGCCGCTCCGTTGCCCACGCGGACGGGGCGTGATTTTTCGTATCCTTCGAGCCAGTCGACTTCCCACTCGATGAGCTGACGCTCGCCCTTGAGGCCGTACATGATCTGGACCTGATCGGGACTGCCGGCGACCGCGCGGAGGAGCCAGTCCTGCCACGCAGAGGCTTCTTCGAAGTAGCCTGCGGTGGTCATGGCCAGAAGGGTGAAGGTCGTGTCGCGGAGCCAGCAATACCGGTAATCCCAATTGCGTACGCCCCCGATGGACTCCGGCAGGGAGGTGGTGATGGCGGCGACCAGGCCGCCACTGGGATGAAAGACCATGGCTTTGAGAGTGATGAGCGAGCGCTCGACGGCGGCGCGATATTTACCGCGGTATTCGAGGCGAGAGGTCCAGCGCGTCCAGAACTTTTCCGTGTCTTCCAGGGCCTGCTCGACGTCGATGGGGCGGGGATCGGGCTTAAAGGATTCGCCGTAGGTAAGGGTGAACCAGACGCGGTCGCCTTTGGCGACGGTGAATTCAGCGACGGTATGCAGGTTTTCTCCGTGGACGGGGACGGAGGTGCGGAGTACCGCGACGCTGGGCCCTGCGACGGCGCGGATGCCGCCGTCGATGGCGGTGTCGAGAGCCGTAACCCAGGGGACGGTGCGGCCATAGTCAAAGCGGAGGGCGAGCACCATGGTGAGATCCATCTGGCCGCCCAGTCCTTCGACGATGCGGACGACGTCAGAATTTCGTCCGCGAATGGGCATGAAATCGATGAGGCGAACGGCGCCGTGCTCGTTTTCGAAGGTGGTTTCGAGGATGAGGGTGTGATCCCGATATTTGCGGCTGCTGGTCCAGTTTTTGCCAGCGGCGCAAATTTGCCAGAAGCCGTTTTTCGGCGTGCCGAGAAGGGAGGAGAAGCAGGCGGCCGAAGAAAAATCGGGCCAGCAGAGCCAGTCGATGGAGCCCTGGCGGCTGACCAGGGCGGCGGTTTCGGAGTCGCCGATGAGGGCGTAGTCTTCGATTTTTGAAGCCATAGGGAGACGAACTTTATTGCTCGTGATAATTGCGCATCAGGCCACCGTCGACAAGGAAGGTAGCGCCCGTTACATAAGATGCTTCGTCGGAGGCGAGGAAAGCGACCATAGCGGCGACGTCCTCGGGGCTGCCAAGTCGTCCGAGCGGGATGTTGGCGAGGAGGGCGTTGAGTTTGGGCTTGTCTTCGAGGAGCGCGGCGTTGATGGGGGTATTGATGGCTCCCGGAGCAACATTGTTGATGGTGATGCCGAGAGGGCCGAGCTCAACGGTGAGGTCGCGCATGAGCATGCGCATGCCGCCTTTGCTGCAGCAGTAGGTGGCGAAGCCGGGGAAGGCCATATCTTCGTGGACGGAGCTGATGTTAACGATGCGACCGGGCTTTTTGGCGTCGCGAAGACGGCGGACGAAGGCCTGGGTGAGGAAGAAGGGTCCGCGCAGATTGACGGCCATGACTTTGTCGTAGTCCTCTTCGGGCGTGTCCCAGAAGTCGGAGCGCTTTTCCATGCCGGCGTTGTTCACGAGGATGTCGGCGGAGCCGAAGCTGGACCAGGCGGTATCGACGAGGCTGCGGACATCGTCGATTTTGGTGACGTCGGCCTGGACGACTTCTCCCTGGCTGCCGCAGGCTTCGATTTCGCGGCGGGTTTCGTCGGCGCCGGATTCGCTGCCGACGTAGTCGATGATGACTTTGGCGCCCTCGCAGCCGAGGCGTTTAGCGATGCCCTGACCGATGCCGGAGCCGCCTCCGGTGACAATCGCGACTTTGCCCTGCAAACGCTGCATGGATTCTTCTCCACATTGAAATGCGCTGTTCCTCTGCTTGGATGCCGAAAGGAACGGCGCATGGGTTGTGAGGCCTGGTGAGGAGTGAAAGCGCCGTTGTATCGATGAGCTGGGAACTCGCGGGAGCCGGGGCGCGTATTGATTAATGTACGCTGGTGGACGGTTGGGCAGCAGGAGCAACCGAAATGGCAGCAAACGGCGTTATGCTGAGTTTCTAAATCGGAGCGTGCGCCGGGTCAGAGGGTTTGAGGAGGATTAGCCATGGCGGTCTATTGCAGGAATTGCGGAAAGAGTCTCGCGGACGATGCCCGGTTCTGTCCGGGGTGCGGAGCGCAGATGGCGCCGCCGATGGCGCCGCCTGTTTATCCAACGACGTCGGTGACGCGCCTGGTACGGCCGCGGATGGGTCGAATGATTGCCGGCGTTTGCCAGGGGCTGGCGAATGCGTACGCATGGGATGTGGTGTGGGTGCGCGTGATCACCGTGCTGCTGACGGTGTTCGGCGGGGGGTCGGGGCTGCTGGCGTACATCATCTTCTGGATCGTGATGCCGGAGGAGCCATTGATGCTGCCGCCGACGGGGCCGCCGCCATCGACGTACCAGCCGCCGAGCCAATAGGCAGCGGGCTGGCAAGTCAGCGTTAGGGACTTAGCGGGCGGCGAAAGGGTGTTGGGAGACTCAGGAGATTTCTGCGCATGACCGCTCAGGCGGACTTCTGTCTTTTTCGAACTGGCCCCTGCGAACTGACCATCGCGTGCCGCAGCAGGTGGTTGACCCGGGTCTGGTATCCGCGGCCATAGCTCTTGAGCCAATCGACGACGTCTGTGTCCAGCCGCATCGTAACCGGCTTCTTTGGCGGACGATAGAACTTTCCCATCTCCGCTGCGCTCCAGTCTGTCACCTCCGGCATTTCCGTGAGGTCAATGTCGGCGTCCTTTTTTGCGGCGATTGCGGCGATTTGGCGCTGCTGCTCTTTTGTGCGCTTCTTCATAAAGCTTCTTCTCCCGGCTGGTTGCGGCACGAGCTGAAATGAGACGGACTACTTCTTTGCCGTTCGATGCTGTAAAGGCGGTATGAACGACGAAAATGACAACGCCGGGAGCGATCTCGAGCGTGATGAACCGCTCTTCTTTGTCATGAATTTCATCGGGGCGACTCAGGGCGTATGGATCGTCAAAGGCGATTTGGGCTGTCCCGAAATCGATGCCGTGTTTCGCAAGATTCTGCCGGCTTCTCCGTTCATCGTATTCGAAACGCAAGCGAGCGCGCTCTCTTGCATATTGACGTGTGTACATACACATGTCAATACCGGACATCTTTTCCCAATAAGCCGGTACTTTACGCGTACAGCACGCAAACAGCTCGGCCTTGTCACCCCCGAGGCTGCAGTTGCTTTAACCTGAAGTGGGTTACGGTCAGATCTCGAAATCACCCTTCCTGGCATCGCATGTTCTTCTACTCCGACGGTTCAAAGCTTTTCTACACCACGCTGGGCAGCGGTCCGGCGGTAGTGCTGCTGCATCCGACGCCGGTGAATCATCGATTCTGGCTGCCAGTAGCGGAGAGGCTGGCGGCGAGGTACCGTGTGATTGTGCCGGACCTGCGCGGGCATGGGCAGTCGGAGCTGGGCGAGGGTCCGATAACCGTTGAGAAACTCGCGGCGGATGCGGGGCGGCTGCTCGATCATCTCGAGATTGGGAGAGCGCTGTTCGGCGGCTGCTCGATCGGCGGCTACACGCTGTATGAGATTTGGCGGACGATGCCGCAGAGCGTGGAGGGGCTGGCGTTCTGCTGCTCGAGGCCGCAGGCGGATACCGATGCAACGCGAGCGAAGCGTGCAGAGACGATTGCGCGTGTGCGGGAGCGGGGTACGGCGGAGTTCATCGAGTCGAATCTCGAGACGCTGATGGGACCGACGGCGCGGCGGCGCTGGCCGGAGAAAGTGGCCGAGGCGCGAGAGATGATGCAGGCGGTTCCGGCGGAGTCGGTGATTGCGGTGCAGCAGGGGTTGGCGGCGCGGCCGGACTCTGTGGTAACCGCGCGGACGTTGCGGGTTCCCTGTTGCGTGATTGCCGCGGGAGAGGACGGGGGCAGCACGCCGGCCGATATGCGTTTGCTCGCGGAACAGATCCGCAATGGCGGCTATGGCGCGGAATACAACGAGATACCGGAGGCCGGACACTTTGCTCCGTTTGAGCAGCCGGAACTGGTTGCCCGCATTCTGCACAAGTTCTTCGATTCCGTGATATAAAGACGGCGGTTAGACGCCGAGGGCGACGCAACTAAAATGCGCGCTTCGGTTTCCCATAGCCTGAGAGACCCCAAGACTGAATTACCGGGGCCACTCCGAATTGAGACGGCCCGGGTTGAGGCCGAGAGGACCCCCATGAATGAACTTTTTGAGTTTCGACTCACGATTGGCAGCGCACGGAGGTGGATGCGCCAGCTCGCTGCAACCTCGCTTGAAGTGACGCGCCGCGGTGTAGCGCTGGTTCTGGTCGGCCTGACGATCCCGATGGGCATTGCGCAGGTGTCGGCGTTCGCGCAGGAAGCGCCGCCTCCTCCTCCGGACCAGCAGGGTCCGCCGCCGGATCAGGGTGGCCCGCCGCCGATGCAGGACCAGGGTCCGCCCCCGCAGCAGTGGAACTCGCTGAGCAACGATCAGCTGAACCAGCTGGTGGCGCCGATTGCTCTCTATCCGGATTCGCTGGTGGCGCAAGTGCTCGGTGCATCGACGTATCCGACGCAAATCGTCGAGGCGGATCGCTTCGTGCAGTCGAATGCCGGCGCGCCGCCGGAGCAGATTGCGGAGATGGTGAACAACCAGCCGTGGGATCCGAGCGTGAAGGCGCTGGCGGCGTTTCCGTCGGTGCTCTCGAATATGGATAAGAACCTCGACTGGACGACGCAGCTGGGCAATGCGTATTACAACCAGCCGCAGGACGTGATGAACGCGGTGCAGGCGATGCGGCAACAGGCGTACGATTCCGGGCATTTGCGTCCAACGCCCCAACTCGCGGTGACGTACGCGCCAGGAGATATCGTGATTGAGCCGGCGAATCCGGCTGTGGTGTATGTGCCGTACTACGATCCGTGGGCGATGTATGGTTTCCGTCCGTACTACGCCTGGTACGCACCGCCGCCTCCTATAGGGTGGAGGGTCGGGCTGGGGTTCGGTTTCGGCGTGGGCGTCGCAGTGGGCGTGTGGGGCGGCTTCGGATGGGGATGGGGACACTGGGGTCCAGCGTGGGGACCGCACCCGTACATCGCGTATAACCACGTGACGTATGTATCGAACAGCGTGACGGTGGTCAACCACGGCTACTATGGTCACTTCGATCGCGCACCGGACGCGCGCGAATACAACATGCGCGCAGCCGTGCAGGTGCGCAACGTGAACTATAACCATGTGACCGAGATCAACAACAATCGGACGGTGATTAATAACCGGACGACAGTGAACAACAATAACAATTTCAACCGGACGGACAATAACTACAACCGGCCCAACACGCCGAACAATAACTACAACCGGCCCGCGGAGAACTACAACTACAATCACCCGGCGGAGAATAACGGCAACTATAACCACCCGGCGGGAAACAACAACTACAACCGTCCGACCACACCGGCGAACAACAACTACAACCGTCCGGCAGAGAACAACAACTACAATCGCCCGACGCCGAACAACAACAACTACAATCGTCCGGCCGAGAACACCAGCCGTCCTGTCAATACGAATAACCGCCCGGCTCCGGAGAACCACCCGGCGGGGAATCCTCACCCGGAGAATCACCCCTCCGGCGGCGGTGAGCACCCCAAGGGGGGCGGTGGCGACAAAGGTGGTCACGAGCACGAGCACGGACGGTAAGGCGGTTTCGATAGCCGAAGCGAAGGAGGGATGGCGAGAGCCGTCCCTCTTTTGTTTTGGGATCAGGGCAGTGAAGCACGAGTGAGCCAGTGTGGTACAACGGCTGGTTGGCTGAAGGAGAGGCTTGCCATGGGAAGCAATCAGGATCGGCGGACATTTCTAAAGGGCACGACGGCGGCTGCGGCTGCGGTGCTGACGGGAGCGGCGCTGCCGCACGCGGCGAGCGCGGGGACGCCCGCGATGCGGGACAAACTGCCCAGCAGGCTGCCAAATAATCCGCGCACGCAGGATGCGATGCCGACGCGCAACCTTGGCAAGACCGGTTACAAGGTTGGGGTTTTCTCGCTGGGCGGCCAGGCGGCGCTGGAGAAACCCAACAATGCGGATGCGGCTGTGCCGATTATTCACCGCGCGCTGGATCTGGGCGTGAACTACATCGATACTTCGTCGATTTACGGCGGCCCGATGCGGTGGAGCGAGCGCTACGTCGGCGAGGCGATGAAGACGCGGCGCAGCGAGGCGTTTCTGGCGACGAAGACGAAGGAGCGGACGCGCGAAGGGTCGATGCGGATGATCGACGAGTCGCTGAAGCTGCTCAAAACGGATCACGTGGATTTGTGGCAACTGCACGACATCGGCACGATGAAGGACATCAATGCGATCTTCGCGCCGGGCGGAGCGATGGAGGCGCTCGTCGAGATGCAGCAGCAAAAGGTGGTGCGGTATCTGGGCATCACGGGGCACTATCGTCCGGATGCTCTGGTGGAGGCAATTCATCGGCACGATTTCGACTGCATTCTGATGGCGCTGAACGCGGCCGATCCGCATCACTTCACCTTTCAGGAGCAGCTATTGCCGCTGGCCGTCGAGAAGCAGATGGGGATTATCGGGATGAAGATTCCGGGGCGGGGGCGGTTGCTGTCGAACTGGACGCCGCAGCCTCTGGAGCAGCAGAAGCATATGTGGGAAGGGATGGTGCCTGCTCCCACGCCGGGAACGCTGACCATGAAGGAAGCCATCGGATACACGCTGTCGCGTCCCGTGAGCACGATTATCGTGGGGTGCGACTCGGTTGCGCAGCTCGAGGAGAACGTGCAGATCGCGCGGGAATTTACTCCGTACAACGATCAGCAGATGGCGGCGCTGGCGGCGAAGGCGGAGCCGGTGTCGAAGCCGAGCTTGTTCTTCCGGTTCTACGACCACGACAATGCGTAAAGGCAGGCAGTAGGCAACAGGCAGTAGGCAGTAGTTCGGATAAAGGCAGGC
>Ga0302319_10027111_pt1 | contig 10055 bp, 7 predicted proteins | sample Bog_T0_2_FD_203319 | JGI IMG/M metagenome (GOLD analysis project Ga0302319, IMG submission 203319) | Peat permafrost microbial communities from Stordalen Mire near Abisko, Sweden - Bog_T0_2 | ecosystem: Environmental > Terrestrial > Soil > Wetlands > Peat | place: Sweden: Abisko, Stordalen Mire...
CCCGATTGTAATGCACTTCCGCGTAATCGGGTTTGACGCCGATCGCAAGATCGTAGGCCAACATCGCCGCCTCGGGCTTTCGGAGTTGGCGCAACACATTACCCATGTATGCATGGGCCATCGCATGTTTCGGATCCACCCGAACCGCTTCTTGATAGGCATCCAGCGCCGCCTGCCATTGCTGCTGTGACACATGGGCATTACCGCTCTGGAACCAGGCGTCTGCACTTTGCGGACCCGCACTCTCAATCAGCGGTCTGGGCGCATCCGACCGCTGTTGAACCGAGTCTGCTTTTGGCGCAAACCAATCCTTGAACTTCCAAGCCATGACCCGAGGTTAGCGACCGCACGATTCGCACATGATGCAATGATACAACAGCCGGAAGCGCTTTACTTTCGATCATTTCAAGCGGCTGAGAGAAAGCTCGAGGAGCGGTTGGTATGTATGCGGTCGGTTGTGTACTTGCTCATCACACGACCAAAGAACGTGGCGGTTATCCACAGCGTCACATCGATTTCACCCCGTCGGCAGCGCTCAAAAGAGCGTCGGCATCCCGGTTTTGGAGTTCAGAGCAAAATATGGCGCCGGATGCGCGTCTAAAATATTCATCGCTGTTTATAGATTCTTCGTCCACGCCCTACCCTACCAGCTCGCCGAGTCCGCTTCCAAGTAGTCCGCACGAATGCGCCCGGTTGCCGTTAGCGGCCTTGGGAAAATCTAAACAATTGAAGCAACGCAAATTTAGACAGTCCGTACATATGGAAAGATTTTCCAGCATATACCGCTCGCCGCATTGGTCGCAGTCGGTGCGTTCATGCAATTCTTCCTCGTACCAGTTCTGGTTTCTGTCCCACTGGTATTTGAGGCACGCATTGAGATAAGCAAGGAACGTGTCGCTCAGTCGTTTCGCCTCGTTTTCTTTCAAGCAGCCGCTACTGTAGAACCAGCAGCGCATGGCAATTAATCGCAGCGTATTGGTTTCTAGCTTGTCATCAGTACAACCGCCTTTCTGCCATTTCTCGGCGTCCAGCTCGTAGCGGTCGCGGGGCTTGAGGGTCGGAAGTGGCTCGCCGCCACCTGCTCTAATCACGTCGTTGAAATCCAGCGTCGTCAGGGTCGCGGCGCGAAAGGCGTTCCATGCATCCCCTACCGCGCCAAACCTTGCTAAATCCCGGTCGTACAGAACTGGTGATTTCAACATCCGGTCTATCTCGTCGGCGGTTTCCTCGCATTGAAGCCAGCGAGCCTTTTCCTCGCCAGTCTGCTTAACCCACCAATCAAGCGCCTGCTCCGCCTCGCGCAACGTGCGTTCCATGCGAAGGGGAATAGTCATGCGCTATCACTCCCCGCCGATCAGCGCGGCGCGTATTTACGTGCTATCCGTCGCAACCACACATCCGCGTCAATCAACACGTCGATGCGCCTCCGCCGCTGTTTCTGTCTATCCATCCCGCGATGCTACCCCATCAGGGGCACAGGGGCGACACCTGAATGATTGCTGGCTAGAATCACAGGAAGGGAGTCGGCGCTTATTTCTCGCCGCCCTTGGGCCGCTCGCCCTCGCGCTGCTTAAGCACCTCCTTCAATTCCACGTACTGCGCTCGCAACCCGGACCTCCGAGAAGGCGGGTTCGATTTGACCGTAGCTCGCACTCACAATCGATTCGAGCGTTCGGTAGGGAGGGTTGAATGCATCGATGGCACCCCCTTCGCCCCGAATGAAGACGCCCCGCGGATTGGAAAACTCACGGAATCCCTCGATCCCGTGATGACGGCCCATACCGCTGTTGCCGATTCCCCCGAACGGCAGGGTCGCAATGGCGCCATGGAGCAGCGATAGGTTGACGCAGGCGCCGCCGCTCGTCGTTCTCGACAGCGCGTGATCGCTGAACTTCGGATCCTCGGCGTAGACGTACAAGGCAAGCGGCCGCTCCCCGCCATTCACGCGCGAAATCACTTCGTCCAGCGTGTCATATGGGATGATCGGCAGGACGGGACCGAATATTTCATCCGTCATGACCCGCAGAGCCGGATTCGGATCCAGGATCAGCGTGAGCGGCAACCGGCGTTGCTCGCGATCAGGCGCCGCTGCTCGTTCGGGCTGGACGATGACGCAGCCGGCATTGCGTGCCTCGTTGATGAGTGACAGCAGCCGGTCGAAATGGCGCTCGGTGATGATACCGGCGGAATCGGCACTCGCGGTGTATTGCGGCAGCTCGGCTGCGACATGTTCATCGACGAGCGTTACGAAGCGGTCCAGAAGCTTGCGTGGAATGTAGACGTGATCGGGAGCGACGCAGACCTGACCGCTCTTGAGCAGCTTCATGCCCACGATGTTAGCGACGGTTGCCATGTTGACCGCATCTTCCGACACGATCGCGGGACACTTGCCGCCGAGTTCCAGGGTGACGGGGACCAGATTCCTGGCGGCGGCGGACATGACTTGTCGGCCGACGACCGGACTGCCCGTGAACATGAGATGGTCCCACGCGAGCGTCGGGAAGCGCTGCGCGAGTTCCAGGCCGCCTGTTGCGACCGCAACCCGATCTTCCGCGAACGACTCGTTGGTGATTTTTGCGATTACGTCGGCGCTTGCGGGGCCGAGATCGGACGGCTTGAGGATGACTCGGTTGCCCGCCGCGAGCATCTCGATGAGCGGCCCGAAGGCAATATCAAAGGGGAAATTCCAGGGCACCATGTTGCCGATCACGCCCTTGGGCTGGTACCGAACCGACGCGGTTGCCGATCCCCAAAGTGCCGGGTCGATGGACCGATGGTCGGCGGACATCCAGCGCGGCAGCTCGCCGATGACATACTCTGCGCGAGCGGCAATTCCAAGCACCTCGATCAGGTCGGCTACCCCCTCGGGGTGCCAAACGAAATCAGCATGTAGCGCATCCTTGATGTGGCGACGGTGGCGCATGACACCGGCGGACAGCCCCCGAATATGGTCGCGGCGCTCTTCAAGGGACGGAATGGGATCGGACCGGAACGCCTCTTTTTGCAGATTGAATAAGCGGATCAGTCGACCCACGGATTCATCGGGTCGCACGGTGCTGGGAAGCGTTGCCAAAACCACTTTCTCCTATGAGGCCCGAAAACCCCGCCTCCGCAGAGGCCCGCTCAATATATGAGACACAATGCCTCAAAAACGGCGAGACGTCAATCGTTGCGGTCAATTTTCATCAACGTAGGCGGTTGATCCGCCATCCTGACAAGAGGCTCTCGACCAGTTCGCTCAACCCGTGTTGGGTGAGGCTGTTGCCAAGCATGTGCCGATCGAACAAGAGCGTGCCCACCAACCCTTTGGCGATAAGGTCTGCAGGTGTGTCGGGACGCAATTCGCCGCTCCTAGCGGCTTGGGCGATCGCGTCGCGCAGCATCTTAGTACTCAGGCCGAGAGTCCGGTCTCGCATCCGGCGGATTCGCGGCTCCTCCGCAGCGCGATTGATGATTGAGGCGATCACCGCGCCACAGATTGAGCTGTTGAACCAATCAATACGCCGTCCCAGTTCGCGCATCAGCCGCTCACCGATCGGACCCTCCCCCAGTTCGATCTCCGGAACGACGAGTTCCATTGCTTCCAGCAACAGGTCCAGCGGTTCGGGCCAATGGCGGTAGAGTGTCGCCCTACCGACGCCGGCCTCATCCGCCAAGCGCGTATAGCTGATGTCCGAAGTGCCACCCGCGGCCAGCAACCGGGCCGCCGCCGCCAAAATGGCTTTGCGACTCTTCGCCACTCGCGGATCGAGTGCGGGCGCCGGTTCAGGACTTTTCTTGTCGCGCATGGCAGCGGCACCTTGTAATGAGACAGATCGTCTCATATACTACCAGAACTAGCCGCATCGCGGAAAAACCGCTCACCTTCAGTTTGGGAGAAACGCTCATGTCAAATCCTACCTCTCGCCCGGCGGCGACGGACACCGCTCTCAATAAGGCCATCGCCTATCGTGCGCAACATGAACTGCTGGTCGACAAGGACTTTTCTGCGCTCGATCGGTATTGGGGCGACTACTACGTTCAGCATAATCCTGGGTTGCGAAATGGGTTGCCTGAGTTGAGGGTATTCAAGAGTGCCAATGTGCCGCGAGCCACCACGGAGCTCGTCCGTTGTCTTGGTGACCGGGACATGGTGTTCCTTCAGGAGCGCGTCAGCGGTCTTATGCCGTTCGATCTGTGCTTCTTCGACGTCTATCGGATGGAAGGAGGCAAGATCGTCGAACACTGGGACGCCCATCAAGAGAGCCACGGCCCCAATCCTGCCGGTCGCACCATCTTCGACGGACCGACCGAAATTGAGCATGCCGATCGGACCGAAGCGACTCGCGCCGTGGTGACCACCCTGATCAACCGGGTTTTCGTTCTTGATCAAATGGATCTAGCCGAACGTTACGTCGCGCGCGATCTGATCCAACACACGCCGGGAGTGCACGGCGGCCTGGCCGGGTTGAACCGCAGCATACTGGAAGCCCAATGGTTTACCGGAGCTCAGAGATACATTGCGCTGCGACGCGTGATCGCCGAAGGAGAGTTCGCCGTGACCTGTTCGCAGGGCGAAATCGGCGGAGTGCCTCACGCATTTTACGATATCTGGCGCGTCGCGGACGGGATGGTGGCCGAACATTGGGGCCTCAAGCAACAGGCGAAACCCAGCGCCTTTCACCGTAACCCGATGGTCTGAGGACTGCCGTACACTTCAGGCCGCCCATGGGCTGCGAAAACCAATCGCCAACCTCAGCAGCATCGACGTCGAGGCTTGGGCACGGCACGCCAAAGTCACGAAGCGACATCCGTAGCGGCCTGCAACCCGAGAACGCACTGTTGGAAACATGAGGGGAAGACTATGCCAGACACGACAACTGCGCCCCTCCAGGGCGACTGGAAGAAGCTCGCAAAACTCATTCTTGACATTCGCGTCGCCTTGTTGACGACTGTCGATCTCGACGGGCATTTCCACACGCGCCCCGTGCAGACTTTGCAACTCGAGGGCCTCGACACTCTATGGTTCTTCACCGACTGGGGCAGCCCGAAGGTGCACGAATTGCATCAGGATGTCCGGGTGGCACTCGGTTATGCGGATCCCCATCAGCACATCTATGTGGCAGTCAGTGGCTCTGCGACCCTTCACCGCGATCCGCACAAGGCCAGAGAGCTTTGGGCTATCGAGCAGCGCGCCTATTATCCCGATGGTCCGGAGGATCGGCGCTTGGCGCTGCTCCGGGTGCGCATTGATCGCGCCGAGTACTGGATCGCGCCGGGCAAGCTATCCTATCTGCTCGCCGCAGCGAAGGCGGTGGCCACGGGCGTCCCCGCCGCTGTGATAGGCGAGAACCAGAAGATGGAGTGACGGCCCGCGACCGAACGCCGCCGCGCGTCCATGGGCAGCATGGCGTCGATGACCAATTGCAGGCAGGAGCATCTGGCTTATGATGAAGACGGGACTTGCCATTTCCGGCATCAACCTTTTCTCAAGGGACTCGCTCGAGAATCCTTATCCCCTCTACAAAGAACTCCGTGATGCCGCGCCGGTGGTGTGGATGCGCCGGCATCGTTTTGCCGCCATCACCCGTTTTCAAGACGTTCGCGCAGCGCTGCAAAACGCGGCCGTGTTTTCCTCGGCGAGCGGAGTGGCCATGAATGCCGTTGCCAATCGTGCGCAGAAGGGCACCATGCTCGCAAGTGACGATCCACGTCACAAGGTGCTGCGCGCAATCGTGTCGAGACCCCTCACGCCCGCCGCAGTGCGCGAACTCGCTGACGTCATTCAGCGGGAATCGGAGTCGCTTTTGGACCGGCTTGTCGCACGCGGGTCATTCGACGCGGTAGGCGATCTCGCCTGGCACTTGCCGTTGACGGTTGTTTCTCAGTTGGTTGGAGTTCCCGAGGATGCACGCACCCAAATGCCGTCGTGGGCCAGCGCTGCGTTCGATGCCAGCGGCCCGCTAAATTGGCGCACCCTCAGGAGCATTCCGCGAATGCGCTCATTCGTTCGTTACATCATGAATCCGGAACTTCCGGGCCGTCTTCGGCCTGACGGCTGGGGCGCCAAGATTTTCCAAGCGGCCCGGCGCGGTGAGATCGATATTGCCGAATGTCCCGCGTTGCTTGGGGATTATCTGGCCCCCAGTCTGGATACCACCGCCAGCGCGATCGGTAGCGTCGTCTGGTTGTTGAGCCAGAACGCTGAGCAATGGGACGCGATCCGCGCGGATCCATCCAGGATTCCAAATGCGGTGCTGGAAGCGGTTCGCTTGGAGTCTCCAATTCCGGCGTTTACACGCGTGGTTACCGAGGATGTCGACGTCGGCGGCGTCATCGTGCGGCGCGGTACACGTGTCTACCTGTCGTACGCGTCTGCGAATCGAGATGAGCGTAAATGGGAGCAGCCGGAACGATTTGACGTCAACCGACGCTCGATCGACCAGTTGGGATTCGGTCATGGTGTGCATTCCTGCATGGGCATGCACCTCGCGCAGCTTGAAATCCGCTCGCTGCTGCAGTCATTCGTGACCAGGGTTCGCAGATTCCGTGCCGGCCAGCCGCGCCGCCAGTTGAACAACTGTCTGCGCGGTTTCGCGCACTTGCCGGTTTCCGTGGAGCTGGCCTGAGCGAGAAGTCCGATCTCATTCCTGGGAGCGAGCGGGTCATAGCCACGCGTTTGTTAAGTTCGCCCTCGTACAGACAAATATTCGAATCAGGCGCAGATTCGTAAAATAAGTGGCGAACTGATTGATTTCTTTACTGGGGTAACGAAAAATGAACGCGAAAGTTGAAGAAAAGTGCCCATTCGGCCATATGGCTGGCGGGGGAGCTTCGAATCAGGATTGGTGGCCGAACCGGCTGCGAGTGGATCTGCTGAATCAACATTCCTCCAGATCCGACCCGATGGGCAAGGATTTTAATTACACCAAGGAGTTCAAGACTCTCGATTACCAAGCCCTCAAGCAGGACTTGCTCAAGGTGATGACTGACTCCAAGCCGTGGTGGCCCGCAGATTTCGGTCATTACGGTCCCCTGTTTATCCGCATGGCGTGGCACAGCGCCGGGACCTACCGCATCACGGACGGTCGCGGCGGCGGCGGCCGCGGCCAGCAGCGTTTCGCACCCTTAAACAGCTGGCCCGACAACGCCAGTTTGGACAAGGCGCGTCGACTCATCTGGCCCGTTAAACAGAAGTACGGCCGAAAGATCTCGTGGGCTGACCTGATGATCCTGACGGGCAACGTGGCGCTGGAATCCATGGGCTTCAAGACCTTCGGCTTCGGCGCCGGCCGTGCCGATGTGTGGGAGCCCGATCAAGACGTCTACTGGGGCCAGGAAAAGGCCTGGTTGGGGGGTGACCTTCGCTATTCAGGCGACCGCAAGCTCGAGAATCCGCTCGGCGCGGTGCAGATGGGTCTCATTTACGTGAATCCGGAGGGTCCAAACGGCGAGCCCGATCCGCAGGGTGCCGCCCGGGACATCCGCGAAACGTTCAAGCGCATGGCGATGAACGACGAGGAGACGGTTGCGCTGATTGCCGGCGGCCACACCTTCGGCAAGACGCATGGCGCCGGCGACGCGGCCCACGTGGGCGCGCATCCCGAGGCCGCCGACCTCGAGGCACAGGGTCTCGGCTGGAGCAGCAAGCACGGCAGCGGCATCGCCGGCGACGCCATCACCAGCGGTCTCGAAGTGACCTGGACCACGACGCCGACGAAATGGAACAACGACTATTTCAAACATCTGTTCGGCTATGAGTGGGAACTGTGCAAGAGCCCGGCCGGTGCGCATCAGTGGCGGCCAAAGAACGGGGCTGGCGTCGGAACGGTTCCCGACGCGCACCATGCGGGCAAACGGATTGCACCAAACATGCTGACCACCGACTTGGCGCTGCGCGTCGATCCGGCCTACGAGAAGATCTCGAGGCGCTTTCTCGAGCATCCGGATCAGTTCGCGGATGCGTTTGCGCGCGCATGGTTCAAGCTCACCCACCGAGACATGGGTCCGCGAGTGCGCTATCTGGGTCCCGAAGTTCCGTCGGAAGTATTGCTCTGGCAGGATCCCATTCCGGCCGTCAATCATGCGCTGATCGACGCGAAGGACATCGCGGCGCTCAAGGCGAAGGTCCTCGCCTCCGGGCTCGCAGTGGCGCAACTGGTGTCGACCGCTTGGGCCTCGGCGTCCACTTTCCGTGGCTCCGACAAGCGGGGCGGCGCGAACGGCGCGCGGATCCGGCTCACGCCGCAGAAAGACTGGCCGGTCAATGAGCCTGGCAAGCTCGCGAAGGTGCTCGCGTCCCTCGAGGGAATTCAACACGAGTTCAACAAGGCACAGTCGGGCGGCAAGAAGATTTCGCTCGCCGACCTGATCGTGCTCGGCGGTTGCGCCGGAGTCGAGGACGCCGCGAAAAAGGCGGGACAACCGATTGACGTGCCTTTCACGCCGGGTCGCATGGACGCCTCCCAGGAGCAGACGGATATCGAGTCATTCGCGGTGCTGGAACCGGATGCCGATGGCTTTCGCAACTACCAGAAGACGGGCCTCGCCGCCTCAGCCGAGGAATTGCTTCTCGATCGCGCGCAACTGCTTACGCTGACGTCCCCGGAAATGACAGTCCTGATCGGCGGCCTGCGTGCTCTCGGCGCCAATTCGGGCGGGAGTCAGCATGGCGTTCTGACCAAGCGCCCAGGGGTTCTCACCAATGATTTCTTCGTGAACCTGCTCGACATGCGTACGACCTGGAAGGCAACCTCGGAGGCCAGGGATGTGTTCGAAGCGCGCGATGCCGCGACCGGGAGGCTGGAGTGGACCGGCACGCGCGTGGATCTTGTGTTGGGCTCGAACGCCGAGTGGCGCGCCATCGCCGAGGTTTACGCAAGTTCAGACGCACACCCGCAATTCGTCCAGGACTTCGTGGCCGCCTGGAACAAGGTCATGAATCTGGATCGTTACGACGCGGCCAAATAAGTGGCTGAAGAGCGCCGGTCTTTCCGCGTCGGCTGGCAGACTGATGACGTCCGAGACGGGCCGCGCTACTCAAAAGTCGGTCCACTGGTCGCCGCCGGCCGCGGCCTTGGGCGCCGGCGACTCGGTCGCTGCCGTGCTGCTCGCGGCTTTGCCGCTCCACGGTCGGGCCGCCGTGCGTCGCTCGGCCGCGGCCGGGCGCGGCCTCACCGCCGCGGTGGCGGCCATGGAGGTGCTGGCCGCCCCCTTCGATGCGCCGCCCACGTGATAGCGCGAAATCAACTTGGAAAGGTTCGTCGCCTGCTCCATGAGCGACTGTGCCGCGGCGGAGGCCTGTTCGACGAGCGCAGCGTTCTGCTGCGTGCCCCCGTCCATCGAAGTCACCGCCTTGTTGACCTGCTCGATGCCCGACGCCTGCTCCCGGCTCGAGGCGGAGATCTCCGCGACCACGTCGGTGACCTTCTTTACGCCGATGACGATCTCGCCGAGCACCCGTCCGGATTCGTCGACGAGCTTCGTGCCGTCGCTGACTTTGGCGACCGAGTCCTGGATTAAAGCCTTGATCTCCTTGGCCGCTCCCGCGCTGCGTGAGGCGAGATTGCGCACCTCGGAGGCAACTACGGCGAAACCGCGGCCCTGTTCGCCGGCGCGCGCGGCTTCGACCGCTGCGTTCAGCGCCAGCAGGTTCGTTTGAAACGCGATCTCATCGATGACACCGATGATGTCGGCGATCTTCTTGCTCGCGATATTGATTTCGCTCATGGCGGCGACCGCGGCGCCAACGACTGTACCGCCCCGTTCCGCCTGATCGCGGGCCGCGACCGCGAGCTGATTGGCCTGGGCCGCGTTGTCGGCATTGTTCTTGACCGCCGAGGTCATCTGCTCCATCGACGCAGCGGTTTCCTCGAGACTCGAGGCCTGCTGTTCGGTGCGCTGGCTCAAGTTCAAATTACCGCGCGAGATCTCGTCCGCTCCGGTGCTGACCTCCGCCGCGGCCTCGCCCATGGTGCGAAGGACATCCGCCATGCTCGAGAGCAAGGCGTTGACACTGTGCGATAAGGCTTCAATCTGGCCGCTCTTGCCCACCGTCGACACCCGTCCCGTGAGGT
>Ga0302319_10027113_pt1 | contig 10054 bp, 10 predicted proteins | sample Bog_T0_2_FD_203319 | JGI IMG/M metagenome (GOLD analysis project Ga0302319, IMG submission 203319) | Peat permafrost microbial communities from Stordalen Mire near Abisko, Sweden - Bog_T0_2 | ecosystem: Environmental > Terrestrial > Soil > Wetlands > Peat | place: Sweden: Abisko, Stordalen Mire...
TCCCAGTTTCCGCGGTACCGCGTCAGCTTCCGGTGCGAGATCTCCACGATAGATCCCGCCAGGCGATTCAGGAATTCCCGGTCATGGGAGATCATCAAAATCGCGCCTCCGTAATCCTGCAGGTACTGCTGAAACCATACGAGAGACTCCAAATCCAGGTGGTTCGTAGGCTCGTCCAGGAGGAGAAGATCGGGCTCCATTGCCAGGAGGCGCGCCAGGTGCGCGCGCATGACCCACCCACCGCTCAGCGCGCGGACGGGGCGGTCGAAATCGCTTTGTCGAAACGCGAGGCCGGCGAGGATCCGCTTCGCCTTCGGCTCCAGTTGCCATCCGCCCTCCTCGTCATAGATACGCAGCGCGTCATGATGCTCCGCGGAATCATCGGCCGTCGATTTCATCACCTGCAATGCACTCGCCAGCGCCGGCGAGGCCGAACACGCCAATTCCAGGACGGTCTCATCCCCGGCTGGTGCGCTTTCCTGCGGCAGGAAGCCGAGGGTTGCGGAACGCTCCATCGATACCTTTCCGGCGTCCGGCGAAGCCTCTCCGAGAATTAGCGAAAAGAGCGTCGATTTCCCTGCGCCATTCGGGCCCACCAGCCCGACGCGGTCCCCCCTGTTGACCTGGAGCGAGGCGTCTTCAAAGAGCGTGCGGCCTCCGAAGGCCTTGGTTACTTGGGAAATGGTCAACATGCGGGCGTGAATCTTCTTCGCCACGCGCCGCAGCGCAAGCTCCCTCGAACCCTCATTTCGAGTCCGCCGCGGCCAGCCAAATCCGGCCGTGAACCGCATCGATCGTCACGCGGTACTGCGAGAGAATCTCGCTACCCAACAAGCCCGCCTCATGCGGAAAAATCGCCCGTCCATGCAACGTAACCGCCACCGATTGGAGCGCCAACCGCCCCAATCCCACAGAAACCAGGGTTTCATCGTCCGTATTCGTGATGAAGCCGATTGATACTCCTCGCGGTTCGGGAGCCTCTGTCAGCCTTGGCACCACCCAATGCAGGGCATCGTTGCAACCGGTATCGAGCCGCGTCCAACGGGGCCGAGAACCATTGACACTCACCGGCAGGCAAAGGACACCGTTCATCGCACGAAGGGGAAGCGATTGTCCTCCCGCGTCGACCTTGTCCAGCAACCGCAGGCGCTGTGACGCATAATCGATCTGCACCATCCGTCCCTTGAAAAAATCAGCTCCGATGAGCCCATCCACCGGCACGCTGCAAAGTTGCGCCGCATTGCTCAAGTCCGTTGCAAGGGTCATTTGCGACAGGACCAGCCCGCGGGCCTCCGCCGTGATGGGCCCAATCTGGAACGCCACCGCTCCCGCATTCACCCCGTCCACAGGCAAAGGGTCGCCCAAGGGAACGTGGAGGCGCCTGGCGGAAGAAAGGCTCAAGACCGAGGCACTCGCCCCAGAATCCACAAGTAACGTGACTGGATGCGCATTTACGCGGGCATGCACGAGGATGTAGCCATCCACGAATTCGAATGGAATCTCCTGGGCTCCAGCCGAGAGGAGAAGACACAAAAATGCCAGGAATGATAGGGCTGCTCGCACGGACAGTACGAATAGCATGAAAAGTGCCCCCCGCAACCGGCAACCGGTCGCATTCCGTATGCTATTATGAATAGAACGAGCGAATCCGCAGTCCAAATACTAGAACACCAATGAGCCGATTGCGGCTCGCCACGTCAATTCGACCTCGTATGAAACTTCTGCACAAAATCGCATTATCGGTGGTGGCCCTTGCCACCCTCTCATTCGCCACGCCCGTAGAGGCGCACCCTGGTTATGGCGGGCACGGATACGGTTACGGCCGCGGCTTCCGTGGGCATGTCGTCGTCGGATACTCTGGGTACTACGGCGGATATTATGCCCCAACCTATTATGCCCCAGCGTATTACGGGCCCGCCTACTACGGCCCCGCTTATTACGGGTACTACGGTGGCCCCTACTACGGTGGCGGAATCGGCTTCGCTTTTGGCGGCCATGGCGGTTACTACCACGGTGGACGCGGTGGTTACCGCGGCGGGTATGGCGGCGGCTCCCGTGGCCACGGCGGCCACAGGTAAACTTCTGCATCTCAGCGAGCTGCTTGGGTAATCCCCAGCGGCTGCTGTTCAGCCTGCCATAGCGCTTGGAAACGCACTTTTGTCCGCGCGTCTGCGTTTTCCCGCAAGTATTGCGCGCGCACGATGAGTTCCGCCAGGTCGGTGAGCCGCACCAACAGCGCCTCTTCATTGTCCAAGGCAGCGTCCGCGTCATCGAAAGCGCTGCTGCTCTGGATTAGCGACTGGCATTCGGATCCATCCTTGTCCAGGTCTTGGGCGGCTCCGCGGGTGGCGCGGTCATAGCCGGGCGAATCCCGCCATCTCAATGCGGGCCATTTCACGAACAAGCCCTTGAGACTGGCCATGCGCAGCGCGCTCAGCCGGTCCTGCGCGTCGCGATATGCATGGATCTGTTCCGGCTGCCCAATCGGATCGCTGAACAACAGCCGGTCATAGGCGTACAGTACTCGCTGCTCGCCGTCCAACCGGAGCATCGCCGACAAACCATCCAGCGCAGCACGCTCGCCTGGGGTGGCGGTCTCAATCAGTTTGCTCCAAGGGGTCGAATAAATGGTCGAATCCGGCACGCTCGCGAAACGGCGTAGAAAAATGAGCGAGGTACAGACCGGGGTATCGATCGAGGCATCGTGGATGAGCGCGTAGCACCACGCCTCGTGGCAACTCACATGCCCATCGCCGTTGAAGTCCGCGCCATCGACGCGATGGCCCAGTTTGTCGCGGCCGGAGAGGGCGCCGAAGAAATAGGAGGAAAAATCCTGGTAGAGGGGCGAATTGGTTTCCGTCCCGCAGCCCGCGGCCTCGCGGTCGCTTTCGGCTGCGAAGAATCCCGTGATCAACCGCTCGCTGAGCGGGGAATCAGGATTCGCCTTCTTGAAGAGGACATTTCCGAATCCGCCGCTGAAACACTGAGCCATTACCAGGGTCACCGGGATGCGCGAAGGGAGGATACTGATCTCGGAGGCCAGCGTCGCGGGGTCCAGGTCATCGTCGCCCCAGAGGTCATAGAGGGAGGTCTTATTCTTGTCATCGTCGGTGGATCCGTGGCCGGCGAAGTACAGGAGGATAGGCGGTCCATTTTTGCCGCTCAGGGAGGCGAGCCTGCGGAACGCGCGGTCGATGGAGGGAAGGCGGGACGGGCCGTCCAGTGGGGCGCCGAGCTCCGGAGTTCTCGTCTGGACCTTTGCCCCGAGGTTGGCGTCGGGGAGGAGGATGTCGAGGGCGCGCTGGCCTTGGGTCAGACAGGATGCGTTGGTATAAGACAGATCCCGGGAGTTTGCCTTTCCATCGGCGAAGAGGAGGATTCGGCCTGTGGAGGGGGGGACGAGGCTGGTGACGAAGCGGAGATGCTCCTCGATCTGGGCGGTGTTGTTCTCCTTGTCAGGGCCGCCGCCGATGAGGAGGGCGTGGATGGCGGGAGCGGCTTGGGCAGAGAGGCCCAGGAGGAGCAGGGTAGCGATTATTCGTGCCATGGGCGGCCTTTCTCCCTATCATGCAGGGAATGAATGAGGAGCGCAAATGCCCCTCGAACCGCGAATTTAACCGATGAACGAAGAAGCCCAACCCCACGAGGTAGTAGTGACCACCAAATCAACGCTGCTCGAATATATTGAAAACAATCCCGTCGCAGCCGTGGTCCAGGCACTGGCTGTCGGATTCGCGGTGGGAATCGTGGTGCGGCTAATCGAGGGGTCGCACGAAAAGGAGCCAGAGATCGACGTGAAGCACAAGCCGACGATCGAGGATGCCAAATTTCACCTGGGATCGCTGTTGCTGCCGTTCCTGTGGCCGGCCTGGCAAGCGGCGCGAGAAGGATATGGGAAATCGGCCGGGACGGTCCGTGAGACAGTGGAGAAGGTGAAGAGCGGCAAGCTGGCAAAGGAGGGGAAGGAGAAGCTGAAAAGCGCGGAAGACTGGACGGAGCATCTCGCTGAAATCGGCAAGAAGACCGCAAAGGAAGTGGAAGCCTGGGTTGAGAAAGAGGCCGGGGAATTGACGGAAGCGGGGAAAAAAAAGGTGGAGGAGTGGGTGGAGAAAGAGATCTTGCCCGCGGCTGAGTCGGGGTGGAAGAAGTTGCGCCAATATTTCAAGTAGCGGAGCGGCGGGATCTAAAGCGGCTACGCCCCTAATTTAACGAGTGGTCCCGTGGCACGGGGTTTGGTTTACTGGCGGATACCCATGACCGGCCCGCTCGTCCTTGCGATCCCCACTTTTAATTGCGCGCACTATCTTCCGCATACGCTGGAATCCCTGGCCGCTCAGGGCGACGCGGTACGGTGGTGGCTCCAGGACGGGGCCTCGAAGGATGGGACGGCCGATATTGGCCGAAAATTTGCCCGGGAGGGCGACATGGTGGTGAGCGAGAAGGACCGGGGCCAGACGGATGCGCTGAACAGGGCTTTCGCGAAAATGGGGGGTGAGATCATCGGGTTCATCAATGGAGACGATTGCCTCACGCTTGGAGCGGCGCAGGTGGTGCTCGAGACGTTTGAGTGGAACCCGGAGATTGATTTGATTTATGGCGAAGTGGAGTGGATCGACGCTGAGGGGGCGCAGACCGGAAGCCATAAGGGTGATATTTCGAGCCTCGAGGAACTGCTGGATCTTTACACGGTATGGTTCGGGGCGAGGCAATGGGTGCAGCCGGAGGTATTCTTCCGGCGGTCACTTTGGGAAAAGGCGGGGCCGTTCAGCCAGGAGTACGACCTGGCGTTCGACTATGCGTTCTGGGTGCAATGCATGCAGGCGGGGGCGCGGGTGATGCGCGTGCCGAGGCCGCTGGCCCGGTTCCGCCTGCACGAGATGCAAAAATCAACCAATGCGGCGAAGGCGGCATCGGAGCTTCGGGATATTGTGCGCAAGGCACTTGCCCTGAACCCACCTATTTCGCCCAAGGCCCGGGCGCGGATTGTCGCGCAGCTCGATTACGACCAATACCAGCTCGCCCCGGAGCCGAAACCCTCCTTTGCCAATGTGCTCGTTCGCAATCCCTCCTGGCTGCGGGCGCCGGCAGTGCGACAGCGGCTGATGAACTCGCTCCGCCCACCGGGGCCGACGAAATCATGAGCCCCGGCCGGTTCTGGTACCTCATGGGGCGGGATTGGAGACGCGGGCTGGATGCCACGTGGAATGACCGGGTGACAAGCCGGCGCATCCTGGGATGGCGCAATCCGTATGCTGATCTTGCGCCGGAACCGATCCCGGTCCACGTGCTCACCGGGAGCGATGACTGGCTGCTCGCCTGCTGGATGCTTGCGAGCTGGTTTCATACGACACAGCGGAATTGGCGGATTATCATTCACGATGACGGAAATCTGCCGCCCGAGGCCAAGCCCGCATTCGTAAGGATGTCACCCAGTGTCCGGGGGGTGTCGGCAGCGGAATCCGACCGGTCGGTGCTGGATGCGCTGGCCGCGCATCCGCTTTGCCGGGAGTACCGGCTTAAGCATCCGCTGGCGCGCAAGATATTCGACATCCCGAGTTTGACCCCCGCGGAGCGATTCATCATCCTCGACAGCGACGTGCTCTTTTTCCGGAAACCGGAGGCGATTCTAGGCTGGTGCAAGGACGGGGCTGGGGAGTGCTGGTTCAACGAAGACGTGAATGAGTCGCTGCCCATCCCACGCGAGGAAGTGCGCGAAAAGCTGGAAATTGACGTCTGGCGGAAGGTGAATAGCGGGCTTTGTCTCATGGACCGAAAGGCGATCAACCTGGACCTGTGCGAGCGGGCATTGCGAGAAACCGGACTGCTGGCCGGGCACATCTGGCTGGTTGAGCAATCGCTCTTCGCGATTTGCGCCTCTGCACACGGACGGGGCGGATTGCTGGCGCCCGAATACGAAGTTTCCTTAAGAAAAAGCGCGCGTCCCGATGCGGTAGCGAGGCATTATGTTGGGGCCGTCCGGCAGCGATTTTACGGCGATGGGATCAAGCGGATGAAACGGGAATTGTTATGAAAAACGCGGGAAACAACGCCTCCAAAGGCACATTTGCCTCGCAAGCGTCCCATACGTACCATAACTTCCATCCATCTCATAAGCCCCATTTCCAACATACGCATTTACCCTATATTATAGGCACAAAATCGAAGCTTTTGGCCCGGGAGACGCTATCTGGTGTGCAGACCTCATGAATGTGTTTTTTGCACCAGACTACCGGGAGGGAGTCGCGTACCAGGCCCTTCTGGCGGAGGCTCTTGCCGATTACGATGTGGACGTCACCTTCCCGCACGGGCATCGGCGAATGTTGCCACTGTGGCGTGCGATCAACAAGTGGCCCGGGGATCTGCTACATCTTCACTGGCCGGAGAAGTTTTTTGAGGTCCGGAAGGATGGACTGGATCTCTGCCGGAAGCTGCGCTACCCGCTCGACCTTCGGCTCACGGCCAAGCGCCTCCCGATCGTATTGACCGCCCACGACCTGCGGCCGCACAACCGCTGGGGTTCGCTCCTGGACCGGAATTTTCAGCACACCTACGACACGGCACGTGCGGTGATCGTACACTCGGAGAAGGCGGGCGAGGCGGTACGCGCGGCTTACTCCCCGGATCCGGCGAAAATTCATGTTATCCCGCATGGCGACCTCTCGGCCTCGCTACATCCGCTGCCGACAAAGGCGGCAGCCCGGGCAGCAATGGGGATTCCGCTCGATGAGCGGGTTTGCCTGATTTTTGGGACCGTTGAGCCGTACAAAGGGATCGAACCGGTGCTCGACTGGTGGCGAACCCATGGGCCGGCGACCCTGGCGGTGGCGGGAAAGCCTTTTTCGTCCGAGTACGCGGCGGCAATCCGGATGCGCGCCCAGGGCGCGTCCGGCAGGATCCGGCTCGACCTCTCATGGCAGAGCGATGAAGCGCTGGAACGCTGGCTGGCGGCGGCGGATTGCGTGCTGTTCCATTACCAGGCGATTTTCACCTCCGGGGCGGCCTGCCTTGCGCGTTCGCTGGGGATTCCGATCCTGATTCCGCGCCGGCTGGATACCGTCGATCTGATGGAACCGCATCGGCTTGTGTTCCGCTTTGACGAGCTGGAGACGGATTTTCTCCAGGTGCTCGAGGCGGCGCTGGTGGCCGGGCCGGATCCGGGAGCGGCGGAGGCATGGCGGAAGGCAACGGCGTGGAGCCGGATTGCGGAGAAAACGGCGGCGGTGTACCGGTCAGTGGTATAGCCCCCATGCCATCCGTCGTTTCCATAGGGATCCCTTGCTATAATGCTGCGCAATGGATCACGGCCGCTGTGCGCAGCGCGCTGGAGCAGACGTGGACGGAGACGGAAGTGATCGTGGTCGATGACGGCTCGACTGACGGAACGCTGGATGTGTTGCGGGAATTTGGCGATGCCATCCGCGTCGAGGAGGCGCCGCACGGCGGGGCGAATAGCGCGCGCAACCTGATCCTCCAATTGGCGCAAGGCGAGTGGGTCCAATACATTGATGCGGACGATTACCTGCGAAAGGAGAAGATCGAGAAGCAATTCGAGGAAGCAGGCAACCCTGGCGAAGCGGATGTGATCTACAGCCCGATCCTGCTGGAATACTGGAAGGATGGGCAGGCGCTGCCGCTGGAAGTCGAGCCGATCGAATCCGGAACGGATATCTACACGCAATTGCTGCGCTGGCAGCTCCCGCAGACCAGTGGCGCGCTGTGGCGGAGGACCGCTCTGGATGCGATCGGTGGCTGGGATGAAAACCCGACACAACTCTGCGATGAACACGACTGCTACTTCCGGGCGATAAAGACCGACATGCGTTTCATTTTCGCTCCGACTCCGAATGCGGTGTATCGGATCTGGTCGGAGGAGACACGCAGCCACAGCAACCAGCGGCCGGTGATCTGCAGCCGGACCGCCCTCTGCGAGGCATTGCGCGATTGGCTTGTGGCGCGGGGCGAATGGACGCCGGCGCACCAGGAGGTGCTGGGCCGATCCTTCCTCGAAATGGCACGGACGCTGGCGAGCCGGGACCTGAATTTTGCCGCGCGCTATCATTCCAAGCGGAAGGGCGATATCCATCTTGCCGGCCCAGCCGCGCCGAAAACCTATCAGTTAGTCTATCGCACGCTGGGCTTCAGGGCCGCGGAGCTGGTGGCCAGGACGCTGCGATGAAACCGCTGTTACTGGTCTCGACGCTGCATGGGAATCACGCGGCGCACTCCGGATACCAGGCACTCGCGGCGTATCTGCCGGAGGGGAGGTTTTTGCATACAATTCGCGCGGAGCCGAAATGCGGCCTGCCACTGCTGGGAGCCCGGCTGGCGCGGCGGGCGGCGTTTTCGCGCTGGTATCTGGGGGGCTGCGCGGTGCTCGAGGCGCGAGCTTGGAAGCAATTGCGGGGATTTTCGGGCATCGTCCACTCGATGTGGACGGATCATGACCTTGGATTTTTGGATCTAATGCTGAACCGGCGCAGGCATCGGCTGGTCGGATCATTCCATAATTGTGACGATACTTTTGTTCACACGCTCCGGTTTCCGCGCAGGTTGCGGGGCTTTGATGCAATTATCCTGATGAGCAGGACGCAGGAGCGGTTTTTTTTGGAGGCTGGGGTCAAGGAGGAGAGGATTCATGTGGTGCGGCATGGGGTGGACACGGCGTATTGGACGCCTGCGGGGACAGGACCCGTGGGACAGATGGGACCAATGTTTACTGTCCTGGCGGCGGGGGGCTACCGGCGGAACTTTCACCTGCTTAAGGAAGTCTGTTTGAGACTGAAGGATGAGGGCGGGATTCGATTTGAGATCGTCGGGCCGGTCGCGTGGAAGGAGCTTTTTGCGGATTTGTCCAACGTGCGGTTTCGCAACGGGTTGAATGATGCGGATCTGCTGGAGACGTACCAGCAGTGCTCCTGCCTGATCCAGACGGTGGAGAATGCGACGGCCAATAATGTGATCCTGGAGGCCATGGCCTGCGGGAAAGCGGTCGTGGCGGAGCGGATCGGAGGAATCCCGGAGTATGTGGACGAGCGTTGTGCAATCCTGACCGAGCCGGGGGATGCCGCCGGGCTGGCGGGGGCGATCCTGGAATTGCGGAACGATCCCGCGCGTCTCGCCGCGTTATCCACGGGGGCGCGGAAACTGGCCGAGACATTGGATTGGACTGTGGTGGCGCAACAAATGCGGGCAATTTACGAGACGTTATGACGGGCGGAATTCTCACTTGCGCCATCAGCATCGCGACCCATAACCGGTTGCCGGAGTTGCAGCGAACGCTCGGCGTCATTGCGGAACTGGCTCCGCCGGCTGACGAACTGCTCGTGTGCGCGGACGGGTGCAACGATGGGACGGCGGCGTATGTGCGGAAGCGATTTCCGGAAGCCAAAGTGATCGAACATTCCAGTCCCCATGGTTCGATCCGTTCGCGCGTCGAGCTGATGCGCGCCGCCACGAGCGACATCGTCGTGAGCCTGGATGACGACAGTTATCCGATGGATTCCGATTTCATCGCGGAGGTTCAGAGTTTGTTTGCATCGAAGCCGCACGTAGCCGTTACCTCTTTTCCGCAAAGAACGGATGAATTCCCGGAAACCCTTTCGGCAAAGGAATTTGGGTCGAGCCGATACACTGCTAACTATGTAAATGCGGCGGCGGCATTCCGGCGAAGCGTTTACATGGCGCTCGAGGGCTGGCCGGAGGAGTTCGAGCATGCGTACGATGAATCGGATTACACGCTGCAATGCCTCGCGGCGGGGTACGCGGTTTATTACTACACGCAGGTGGTGATCCGGCATCACTTCACCTCTTTGAAACGGAATGAGATCCGGACCCATCACCGGCATGCGCGCAATGAGCAATGGTGCGCCTGGCGGCGTTCCCCATTCCCCGGCGTCCTGGTGATCTCGGCGTACCGGGCGGTGACGCAGTTTCTTTACGCGTGGAAACGCGGGCCGGCGTGGGTGGTGCGCGAACCGGCGTGGTGGATCATGGCGCTACGCGGGCTCCCCCTGGCATTGCGAAAACGGCGGCCAGTGCCGGCGCGGATTTACCG